>PJUA01000089.1_pt1 | contig 101645 bp, 96 predicted proteins | sample 1512151 | NCBI WGS metagenome assembly PJUA01 (sample SAMN08177678, study PRJNA422409) | Soil metagenome, whole genome shotgun sequencing project. | isolation source: Soil enriched on filter paper: beechwood xylan treatment | place: USA: Madison | collected 2015-01-15 | reverse complement strand
CAGCACCGGCTCATAGTTCTTATAGCCGCTGTAGTCTCGAATCGTATTCACTAGAATTTCATTGGTGACGGGATTAATAATCACGTTGGGCTTTAAACTGGCTTGATTGACGTATGAATTCGTATAGGCATCGGTAATCTTCAAAATCTGTCCCGATAAGCGCGTACTCCAGGCTAATTTCAGATTGGATTTATTGATTTTATTGAGATAAGGAGCAGATTCTCCCTGTGTTAAATAGTACCAGCCATCCGCAGCCTCGTAGAAGGTCGTGTAATTCAAATTATCAAAGACCAACTTACTAGGATAGCTGTTGACGATTCTTCCCTTTCGATCCACTTCATAAACGATTTCACTAGCATACGAATAAAACAGAATGTTGTCTCCCTTGCTCAATCCCATTGTTGCAGCGCCATACCTTTCTTTATCCGCAAAAATGGTCGTGTAAGGAATTATTGTGATGCGTTCGCCTGTGAATGCATCATAAGTCAATAAGTCCTCATTTCCATATTGATAAACCGTTTTATCCGTTACATCAAAATAGTGCGTCTTCCAGCTTTCATGATACTGTCCCATGGAGAATACAATGGGGCTGCCATCGAGCCACTCATGTTCATAACGAAATTGCGTATAACCTGCCGAATTTTGATACATGACTTCTTTGCCGCTATAACGGCCAACCTTAGACTTATCGACCGCATAAAGCGTATAGTAACTGCCTGATGATACCATGTAGTAAAAATGAGATTCATTTGTCCAAATCCGTGGATTGTAGAAGGCGGATTTACCTGTAGTCAATAAGGGCTGGCTTTTGGAAAAATCCACGGTTTTGATCGCTCGATAAGGACTAAGGTTATTCGGGCCAAACCCCTCATCCTTCATCGGCGTTGACCAGGTTACCATTCCATTCGCCAAGCCATGAGCCGGATATTCCTGGCTTCCCTTCAACTTTCCGGTTGTACCCGATAGTGTTTTCCCATCTGCATACCATTTGATTTCGGGCCATTTCAACAATGCGGTTTGGTTCACTTCATAGAGCTTCCAGTCCTTCAGGACATCCTCCGGCTTAATGGGCGTCAGCGGTTCCAGATCGGGCTGCTCATTTTTCCCTTCCATATCAAAGGAGATCGTCGGGGAGTCGTTGACCACATCCATGATCAGCAGCTCCTCTTCCTGCCAATCCGTATCTCCCCATTTCCCGTAATCTTCGGTTACTTTGACATAGAAGAGATATTTGCCAACCTTGGTCGGTTTAAAGGGAAGGCCTTTATCGCTGCCTATAAGTAAAGTCACCCATTCATCATCATCAAAGCCGTTGTTATTCGCATCATATTTGTACTTGTATTCGGTTTTGACAATTTTGTCGCCGTCCGGACTATAGGAGCGGTTTACGATGTCAGCCGTCTGATTACGCACAGCTAATGCTGGTACTTCCAGCTTGGCAACAGGCGGCAAGTCCGGCTCTACAATGAGGGTATGCATACCGGGATCAATGGACTTCAATCCCTCGCTATCATACACATGCAGCATGACATATTCAAAGATATTGTCTTCGGTGTCGTTAATATATTTGTCTTTTTTGTTACTCCATTCATCACGAGCATGATTAATTTTCCGGCCAACGGGACTGTAGCTTTGGCTGGAGTCGAACAGATTGTCCGGTACAGGGCGGCCCGATTTCACCGTAGTCGGCCCTTTGGCAATTGCAATCGGGTTTTTTGGAATAACCTGAATCCAGGTGGATGCGGTAGACGTAGCCCCCCATTGATCCCGCATTTGCGCGGTCACATGATGATACCCAAGCGTATCCATCGTAATCCGATGATAGCCATTCCCATACGGCTCGTACTTGGATGGCAGCTCCCGGATGAACCGGCTTATACTGCCATCCGTGTCGAAGCCCATAAAATAGATATCGTCGCCGTCCGGATCAACGGGCGTTGGAACCGAAGGATCTTCGATGTAAATCAGATTCAGCACGGTACCTTCAACGACCTGATACACGGGATACTTTTGAGCAGCAGGGTAAACAAATCCGACTTTAAATTGTGGCGGACTGTTATCGGGCATGTCGTTCACCGTGAGCGGCTTAGGATTGATCCAGCCGGTTTCCCCGCAGCTCGTTTTGATGTTGATGCTGACAATATGTGTACCTATCCCGATAATCCTCGGATATTTACTGTAGGTGTAGGCGGTTTTTTGGCTTTGTCCGCCTGTTTGTGTGTCAGAAACAAACGTTCCTCCGCGCTCGATCTTGTATTTATGCGACTGATAAACGCAAGCATTCATTTGGAAGTCTTTCGGGACAAAGGAAAATGAGTCACGAAAGTTGATTGTATCCGGCACAATGTCGAAATCGCCTGTAAATTTAGCCGCTTCCTTCTCATACATGAAGGTGACATATGCGTTTGTTTGATTATTCGTTTTTGATAAAGTTACATTGATTTTTGGAGCCGTATTTTGGATGAGTGTACTGCCAAAACCAATATAATTCGTATTGCTGCCAAGCAGCTTGCCGTAGTCTCCGGCTTCAAGCGGTTCGGAAAATGGCAGCGCCTTATTGAATGGAATTATACTTTGGGCTGCTGTTGTATAGGAACCAGTTGGTCCAGTACGGACAATGTGTCGGACGTTAATGGTGGATCGCTCTTGCTCTACGTCTTCTTTTACCCATTCAACTACCAAATGTTTGTCCTTGTAGCGGTAAGTGGTGGCTTCAAGTTTGAATTTCATGGCAGCGAACCACCACATTTGCCGAGCACCTGGATTGGCCCAGTCTTTGTACTGGCAAAGAGGCAAATCTCCGCTTGAATTGACATTCTCCTTGCAAGCAAAGGTTTGGCTAAAATAGGATCGAATGCTAGATTTGCTTAAAATATCGTATTTGTTGATGTAGTTTGTTGATGGATCCGTATACCCAGAGCCACCGTGAATGGCGTTTTCAACTACCTTTTCTGGATCCTTGCCAATATCAAAGGGTTTGATTGTCCTGATATCAATTGCTTCATCAGGGATAGAGGGATTTCTATCACTTCCTGCGATAAAATAATTCCCCTTTTTATTCAATACCAGTGACAAGGCATCTTGTCCAAAGTTCAAAGAATTACAACCAGGATAAAGTTTGTAACCCCATTTATCCAAAGGTGCTGATGGACATGCCGAACTGGTTACGTCCTTTCCATTTGACATCGTGGCTCTCCACAAACTTGTACCACCTGAACGGTTCCAGTAGAAGATGCCATCATAGGAATTACTATCAACCGTCTTAACTGTAACCGTTGTACCATTTATAGTGTCCGTGCCAGCAAAACTTTTTTTTCCGGCCCAGTCTCCAGTAGCAACTCTGAGCAAAGAACCATCTGGCTTCTCCCAACGTACGCTTTGAATGAGGAATCCAGGTTTTGCTGGAATAGTAAAGCTAACCTTCCAGGTTGGCTTGTCACTATATTGATATCCGTCTTTTGGAATGGACTCCATAGCACCGGTATATTGAATATCAATTGTTTGTGTGGAAGCCGAAACCTTATCTGTTCCCAACAATAGAGTGCCCAATAGGCAGAGCAATAAAGGAACTATTAGTAGCCATTTCTTCATCGTCCAACTTCCCTTTCTTAGCTTTCATGATGTGTGGTAGTTCCAAAAAAGACTGCTTGGCTAATATAATCTCCACCACCCACACTCTCTACAAATAACCTGATTGCAAGAGGCCTATCTGCTGCATTTGTTTCACGACCGCGATCATCGGTATTTGGGTACAATTTATATCCCGAATTTGGTATGACAAAAGCTGTCACAGCTTTTCCTTTTCCATTGAGAGGTAGTGCATTGATAGCGAGATACGGATCATCGGCAGTAAACAAATAACTCGGGGCTGCCAATTGCGTCCAGGATTCTACAGGAACATAACTATTAGTGCTAAACTGCAAGCGACCCAAATATTGGTTTGGATTCTTGTTTGTTTTCACTTCATACTCCACATACATCACATAAGAATCATTTGCAACCTTCCCAACATTCCCTCCTCTAAATCCTAATTTATTCGTTGGTGGCAGCAGCTTCCGATATGGATCCTTTGGATCGTCCAAATCTATTAGAACAATTCGATTAATTTCGGTAGTAATAAAATTGTTTTGAAAAACCAAACTTTCTGGTTTGAAGTATTTCCTCATTCCATCACCTTTGGGGTCATTAAAAATATGTGGTGCCATCGTAAAGGCATTGGTCTTTAACCATACCATTTCAGCTTCAGCTGTAGCGTATTTATCCGAATCCAGTTTTTGACCGGAACGTACCTTTAATGTGCGTTCAATGACCGAAACAGCTTGTGCGCGGGTTGTCATACGATCAAGACCAATCACATTACCGCCATAACCATTCAATATACCACGCTCAAAGGCAGCATGAACAAGAAAACCCTCATAATAATCCCGCATAAACTCATCTGTACGAATAACAAGATTATCAGTTGATGTTGCTGGAATGCGATTTGTATATATTTCCCGTTTAATACCTGAAGACTCAACCGTTACCAGCGACTCATCTGCCGCCCTAACAGCCAGCCAAGCCATATGCTCCCGGCTGATCTCCTTGTTCATATTCCACTCCGCAAAATCAGCATCGCCCTGGTAAATGGCAGCTTCCTTCGCCGCTTTTACATAGGTCGTGTACCAGGTGCTTCCCTCTGGCCCATGCTCCAATCCCAGCGCTCGGACCAGCATCGTAATAAACTGCGCCCGCGTAACTGAGGCATCTGGCTTAAATGTGCCATTTGGGTAGCCTGTTACATATCCCTTTTTAACAGCATTTTCAATTTGCCCCTTAGCCCAATGATTTGTTATATCACGAAACGAAGCTGAAGAAGCACTCGCTTCATTCTTTACAGCAAAAGTGAACAGAAGAGAAACAGACAACAGACCAATTAGTACAGAACGTATTTTTTTCATTTTTACCCCTCCATTTTTTTAGTAAAAACCAAAAAAAGACGTACTTTTCCCTAATGGGGTAAGTGCGTCCTTCGCTACACATATGCATACCTAAAATGGGACAGTCTCTCACATTAGTGAGTGTCGCTAGCAATAGTGAAACAATAAATGACATGATACCCTAATAGAATAACATATGATGTAGAATTATGGAACACGAGTTTATAGCCTTTTATCCAAATATCGGTATACAGCCTTCTTTAATTTAACAACACCATAATTCACATTCAGAGGCGCTTCAATTAATGCAACAACACTCGGTCCTATTAATGTTTCTCTGACTGTAATGGTCTCATTTCGATACGAAACACCTTGTACAAACTCATAGGGATATATGGGCCTGCCCAACGCATCATGGGGTACTTTATCATCTCCTACAAAAAACAGTCCTACAACCTTAATAGGGCCGCTAAAAACTGCTGCATTGTCCGGTCTCAGCATACTATCGAGATTCATGTTGATCATTAGACTTTCGCGGAAGTTTCTGGCGCCAGTGACTTCATCAAAAACAATGTAACCTTCAGCCTTCCGTTCTTGTTCCACAACAGCTGCGTCATGAGCTGCCAAAATAACAGAACCATAGGACCGTACTTCGCCAATCATGAGCATTCGATCTTCCGTATTTATACTTAAAAGAGTAGCGATGACAACCATAATTGCAATCAACTGTAATACAACTTTCATATGAAAAACCTCGTTTCACCTTACGAAGTAGGGAATTCGGTATTAATGGATCTATAGGAAACAATCGGTTTATCAATAATCCCGCCAAAAAAGATAAGAATGGTGCGCGGGTATGTAATCCGGAGTTCAATCTTCTCATCACCAGATCCCTTTATTTTTCGTTGATCTAAGTGCAGCGTCCCATTAAAAATAATGTCTCCGGACTTAAACGCTCGGGTATCTACTAAAAAGCTTTTGATCTCCTGCTGAATATCTGGTGTGATATAGCCATAAGGAGCTGCCTTTAAGATTGCTTCTGTTGTGGCCATCTCGATATAGACTTGGTTTTTAGTGTCCGCATGATCCAGAATCATAGCCACTAGCGCCATTCCCGTAATCATAATGTAAAGGATCATCGTATAGACAAATTTCATAGCAGAAGTCCTCCATTAGCAGCAGAAAGGAGAGGTCTCCCCCTCCTTCTCATGCTTTGTCAAATTAAGATTAGCCTACTAAGGCTACTTCGAATAACCGCTAATCGTATCATCCACACGTTCATTCGCTTTTGTGTGGGCATTATTGACTTTAGCGATTAACCCGGTGCCCGGTGCAAATATCAAAGTCATGATCAAAAATGCGGTGATGCCAAACCCCAGAATCTTCTTCCACGTCCAACTCATTATACATACCTCCAGATTTGTTTTTATTTAATCATCAATACCTACAAGGAAAGTGTAGAGATTGTCGATTTCGCTATTCAATAATTAATGTCAAAGGCATATGCCCACAAAAATAGAGCAAGCACTCCCCATAATGCTGCAGCTGCAACGCCACTTAAATTAACAAGCGTCAGCAAAGAGTTAATATCCTTTTGCCTAGCCTTATAGCTTGCAGTTTGCTTTTCACTTAACGTTTTTTCATTTTCAGCTAGCGTTTTCTCGGCTTCCTCGTACCCGATTTCATCTAGCTTCTCAAGAACCGAACATATCAAGTCCACTTCCTGGTTTTCGGGATACCTTTCCATAAAATGCTTAAGAGCTAGCTTGCGATTTTTCCATTCATGTTCAAGCATCAAAAGATCCGGTTGGAGGATCTTAAAATATCCTTGAAACTGACGAATGATGGAAAGGACACTCCGTTCTTGTTTTTCATTTGCCTCATTTCGAAGCAACTGAAGAAGAACCGCGGTCTCGCGGCCGACCCGATAATTATGAATGCGTTGGAACAAGGGAGAAACAAACATTGTAAACAAAGATGGAAATTGCTCGATTGGCGAAAGCAATGAATAAAGAGCTGCTATCATCACGAGCGGGTAATAATAATCGTCAAGCCCAAACATGAAGGCACGTGTGAATAGTAATCCGACAAGCAATGCACAAAGAACATCCCGAACTATTTTTAGCCTGGATGCCGTCATCCACCTGGGTAGACCCATAGAGATCAATAGCCGGTCCCCCCACTCGCTATGGTACCAATTGCCAAGCTTCTCAACACGATCATTAATCTCCAGACGCATATATATGCGCATTTCATGAACGGCCATCGCACGTTGCCCGCTTCCTATTGAGGCAAACGTAAGGACTATGCCCAACAGAATGAACAGAAGCCCGCCATATAGAAGTAGCGGATACAAATAGATAAGAAGCCAATCTAGCACACTTTCCCACCTTTCCAGACTGCTACAAATCAAACTTTCTTCGAGATATCAGAATATTGACGGCCAAACCCAAAAAGCCCAAGACAACAGCCAATACGAAAAAATTCAGTTGCGCCGGCACTTCAAACAAATACTTCCTAGCCATTACTTCAGGCATGATTCCACTGGTGATATAGTAAGCGCCATAAAGACAAGGAAAAGTGGCTAATCCAATCTGAAAAATTTCTCTTTTCTCCGGCCGGTCTTCTTCATTCACACGAGCGATCAAGTGCATTTTTTCAATTAAAGAACGAATGCCAACACGAATATCTTTGTTCTCGTGCCGATGACTATCTATATCTACCGTCATACTGAGTGCTTCCCGAAAAAGAATACAAAGAATCTCCGCAAATCGTGTTCCAATTTGATGCTCAAACAGTTGAAGTTCATGCTCAGCTCTCTGTCTATTCTTCGCCTGAAGGCCCTGAATCAAATTGTAAGTCAGTCGCTGCATCGTTGGATCTTTAACCGATTCAACCATGGTGTTTAAACACGAGTAGGCATCTCTATTAATCAAGTACGTTTTTTCAAACTCCTCCACGAATGGTAGTACTTGATGGCTAAGCTTGGCCCTTCTCTGTTGCAAAATGGCATGCAGGATGAGGAATGGAATGCAGCTTGCCAACAACCCAATGACAACAGATATGCCAATACCTACCTGATCATAAGGTAGGTTTGTATCCCAATGACCGTAAACCCCAAACAAGATATACCCTGTCATTCCGCCGATCACAATACTGAAGAGAAGGAATACAACTGTACCGATTTTGGCACCAGACAACGGGATGTTGAAGAGGACTTCCAAATGCATAGAAATATACTTGAGGAGCCGATTGTTAAAGACCTGGTTGGTATCGCTCGGCCCACGCTGCATAGTTTCGAATCTTTGTTTGTAGTTTTGCTTCTGTTGGAGCCGCAGCATACCTTTATGGAGGAACAACGCGGCCATTAGAATCATGCCACATAGGATCAAAATAGCCGATAGAATAAACCAGTACTGCGATAGTAAGCTAAGCACACCATCCATCATGACCGATCCCCCCAAGAGAGCTTGGTAATCCGGGTATCATGAGGTATAGGATGTTGTTCGCTCAAAGCTTTTAGCAGCTCCATCCCATCGTTAAACGCCACTCTGTCCCGCTTCCGCATGGTACGCTGTAATTTGGGGTCAATATCCGCGCTGTAGCACCACTTATCCCCGTCAAACCACATGATTTTCTTACTCTCTACGCCAAGTGTAAGTGCGTCAAAATGAAGTTCAGCTAACTCTACCATTCGTAGAGTCTCACCATCTTCATCGAGCTCCATCACCAATACAAAATCAATCAAACTCGCATAGTCGGTTAAGGAAACCCTATAGTTCAATCCTTCTGTATGCCGCAACTCTTTTCGGGCAAGCGTGCCTGGTACGTTCGTGGAGTCTTTCTCGTGCATAGTGGACATAACAAGCCCCTGTGTATTGGCACACGCCTCCTTGTACATCGGCGCCTCTACTTCCCTAATTTCACCTACAATGTACAGCTGCGGGTCCATTCGAAGGGTACGCGGGAAGACAACGGGAACCATCGTCTCATCATCACCCACAAATTCCGTTATATCTCTATCCGGAAACCTTGCCTTCAAATCCAACTCCCATGCATTCTCTGCTGAAACGGTTACCAAATCCGGGCGTGTTTCAATGAACAGGGATAGCATAAAGGTTGATTTGCCTGTACCCGGCTCGCCGGTGAGGATTAATTTTGTCCCGCATCGGGCCAACATCCGAAAGATCGGTGGGCTTTCATGCGGGATTGTGTTTAGTTTTGCTTGTTGCTGCAGCGTGAACTGCTCAAGCGTATTTCGCCGGAAGACGATTGTTGGATGTTTACTCATGGGTGGAATGGTAATCGTCACCCTGGTGCCGTTATATAGCTGCAGCTCCGCCCATGGTTTCTCACGTGACATAATGGCGCTCTCATCGCTACGAGTCAAATTATCGATGAGCCTGTACACATCCTGGATGTTCTCATATTGTTCGTGAGTACGATATCGTTCATTGGGACGGCGATATTTCACTTCTTTACCGTTTACACGGCATTTTCCGACCGGTTTATATCTCTCCATCCAAACACTCACACAACCGTAACCCCAGGTTTCATGGAATAAAGCATCAATTAGGTCTTGATAAATAGCTGGTTGTTTTACATCGTGTAATTTGTACTCATCCACAATATGCCGAATGATTGTCTTTACTTCTTCTACTTCCTCGGGATGTCCCTTTGACGCACGATGGGTTTGGTTAACATGCTTTTTTTGTTCTTTTGGATCTTTGGTTTTGTTCAACCTATCCGTAAACCATTGGTCCACTAAATCAATTGCATGTTTAAACTGGACCATAGCATGTCCCTGTCCATAAAACCCATCGTGCTGTTTACCCTCTCGCATGTAGTCCGCCAAGACAGCTTGAGAGATTTCTTCTTTCAGCAACGTTTCATTCATAGTAGTCACCGCCCTAGCTAACCGCGATCTTACCGAACCATGTTTTTTTCTTCTGTTCGGTCACTTGCGGGAGCCTATACTCATCAACAATACTTTGTGCTAACTTTTGCAGACCAATCTGTGTGAATTTCTTATTCATCGGATCAGGTCCCGGCACATAAGGGAGCTGCATGACGCAACCCGATGATAATTGGTTACTCACATTACTTCTTGCTTCCGTCCCTAAACCATCGAAGTTGAAGATAAAGGAATGGTTTCGCAAATCCATTTCATATTGATGCCATAGTTGCGGTAAAAAAGCATAAAACTCCTTCATTTCGTCGCGGTGTGATGTTGCAACGAGATATTTACGTTGAATGTTTTTTAGGGCCACCAAAACCATAGCATTGTCCCAGTAAGGCGACACCACAAACACCGTCAAATCAAATGCAGATTGAATTTGCAAATAAATTTGTTCGAGTGCAATGGGGTGCATGGAGCGGGAAGATTCCAACTTGGTATTACCAGAGATATAAAACAGATTGTCATTCCATTTCTCTGATAATTCCTTAATCCTTGACGCAGTAAGCCCACCTACTTCAAATTCGCGATAGAGCTGCGTAATACCATGAGCTTTTTGTGTCTCTACCTGGTATGGATCTAGGCTTACAATACCAATATGAGCCGTTGTTTTCCCTGCAATTTGTTCACTCAATGCCTTTGCGATTGCTGTTGTGCCTGATCTTCGATGTGTCGATATGAGCGCAATCGCGGGCTGCAGCTTACCTTCGTACCTAGATGGAAACAATAGTTTTTCAATTTCCTCTTGAATGGCCTCTTCAGAATGATCACTCAAGAACGGAATATTCTTGATTGCGCATAATTCCTTTATAGAACCAATATCAGTTCGAATACCATTACGCACATCCAAGACATAAGCCATAGCCTGTTTCGAATACTGATTCCAAACCGCTTCTACATCTTTAGAAGGAAGATGGTCGAGTATAATGACATCGCATGAATCAAGGTTGTTGCCCTCCATCGAATACACCGTATCAGTCACACCATTTATATGTTGGACGGTCGCTGCTAAACGGCTGGTTTTTCCAGCTATTCCGACTTTCATTTGTTCTTCACCCCATTATCAACTGCCAGAATCAATTGGTACCCTTCTTCAATTGCCCGCTTCAAATTAGCAAACTTTTCTGCAGTCAAAAACATTTTGATGTTCTCCGGCCGGCCTGTACCCTCTGAACGATCATCCACCCCTTCAACGTTCCGGATCTGACGATTGGCTGAGTCAAAGACATAGCGCACGCGAACATCTTGGTAAAGTGGCGTAGATAATGGCCGATTTTCTTTTTCAGGAACGACTACATATTCCGCTGGCGCTACATTTGAAGTGCCGTCGGTGCTATTAAACGTTTCCTGCAGGATTTGATTCTGCTGCTGTTGGACATACCATTGGCGTAGTGAATCTGTTGGCGTTAACCAAATTTCTCCGATATCACCTATACGCCCGGTCCAGTCAATGACTGCCCACCAGTTATTCGGTATCGGATAAGGCATCTCACCTTCTTCAGGTACCAGGATAGGATCATCAACATGATAGCGAGTCAAGAAGTCACCGGCATACAGGGGACTCACAAATGATTTATCCATAATTTCATCCATTCGATCAACAGTGATCATGTTGGGTGTTACAGAGGCCTTCAGGACTTCTTGCACTTTAAACAAATCATTAAAGTTATCTGCATTTATATCCGTATAGGTCTCAATCACATCTGCTTTAGGCGTGAACACATAGTCCTTGGGCAACAATTCTTCCCCTTTGAGAAATAATAGGAAGAACATACTGATACCTGTTGCTGCTAGGATAAACGCCAAAATAAACAAGTAGTTTACTTTAATCTTCATAATCTGCTCCTTATAAAAAATCCATGTCAAAGGGCTTTATGGTCACGTCACCTGGAGCTTCCCCAACAATAGCAATTCGCCAAGCATGTCTCAGATTGTCCATGTATTCGTCGATCACAAACAGTTGCATAAACTCTGTAGGGTAAACCTGTTGTACGCTGAGGATTTCTCGCATTGCTTCCTCTGTACCACAGCTCCACACGATTATTGGGGATAAACTATCTTGAAACGGATTGTAGAGACTCCCAATTTCTTGATAGGTCTTCAAATACTGCTTCATTTTCCTTGCCATGAAGCGGGCCGGCCTTTTATTTTGAGAAAGTCTTTCCACATACATAACCATTTTTCCAATGGGCGTTTTTATCGCCATCAGTGCCATAGGCGCCTCATAGTCCGGCGCAAGCTCTGGATACCAAACAAAATTATCAGGCGAAAGTATTTTTTTCTCAGCTAAGCGAATTCGAAGTTCATTGATGGCACAAAAAGGCAAACAGTTTCGGATTGATTGCGATATGCGAATGGGATCAGGTACCTCCATCCCTAGACCGTACCCTAAATAATTTTTTGCAGCTATCCCAATACTCCACACATGCTCTCTCCCGTTGTGTTCACTCTCAAGCCGCCAACCCTCAAACCAACCTATCCGCTGCAGATACCTTAGCCTGGTTGCCAATTTATGAGACTGCGGAAAGACATTCCGAAAAAGATATCGCAATTGCTTTTCAGTCAATATCTTTGCCCTTGCTAGTGTTATCGCGATATCAATATCGACTTTAGCAATTTCGCCCCGAAGTACCCGGTTATGAATGGAGTCATAAGCTGTATCTGGCTCACGGTTCCATTTCAACATTTCGATAGAGAAAGTCGGGTCATCAAAGAAAGGAACCTGTCCATCTTTTGTTGTCCAGAGCGAAACGACTTGAGTCGATGCATTAGATGATGCTGTTGAATGCATTGTTCATCATCGCTTGGTGGTTTGCCTCCAGCTTAAAAATCAGGACGCGACCACGTTTAGTTTCTTTTTCAAGGCGAGTGATTTCCGCAGTAGCACCAACACCGGTTGGCAAACCGCTGTAGTACCTATTCCGTAAACTGCTTGCTAGATTCCCGATTAACGTAATCCCCGTTGGCAACTCGCAATAGTAACTATTGCTTCCGGGAGCCTTCCCTGTAATGGTGACAGCAACCTTATCACCAATTGAATGATGTTCATTAATGTCCTCCCAGAAACGCTCCTTACTATCCACAACAACCAATCTCCGCGATAAAATCACACGATAACCAAATTCCTGGGTGCTACTGACCTTATTATCGCCTGCTACATCTTCCCGTTCACTGGTCTCGGCCGCTTCAGAAACAATCTCTGACTCCTCTCCCGCTTCCTTAAGGGGATTTTTAGAATCCTCTTTCCGAATCTCCAAGACCTTTGCTTCGATTTCCGTGCCAATTGGTAGCATGTCTCTTAAATTGCGGATCTTGCGAACATCCCACTCCGCTGCAGGAATGATACAAGGAAATCCGTCAACATCAACAAAAACCAAATTGCTATCCAAAACACCTGTTACTACGCCACGCACGATATCATTTACGCGCACGTTGTCCAGGAAGCGGTTGACGATTCTTGGAATTGCTTCAACCCGGCTAACGAGCACAATCGATTCTGCTTCATTGATGCTGGTTACAAGGAATGGAACACGAGTGTGGACAAAACCGTTCAATGATTGCACTTCGCGGTTTACGAAGTCTTCTTTCTTACAGTACACATACGTACCTGAGAAATTGATAATGACGAGTTCTTCCTTTTTTCCGCCGGCAAGCATCGTTTGTTTGATTTGTTCCACCTTGCCGTACTGGACCCAACGTCGTACCATTGACTCTCTCAGAATATCCAAAGCGTGCTGATTCATGTGTATTCCTCCTCAAAATTTGTAAAAGCAGCGAAAAAAAGGACGCATAAACAACCCCAATAGAGGTTATTTATGCGTCCTTCGCTATGACCATATTTACTTATCTATTACCATATACGATTGAGATTAGGAATTCAAGATTTTTTTTAGGGTTATCTTTCCAAAACAAAATCATTCTTGATTCTCAGATTTTGCCTTTAATGCTCGAACAAATGCCTGTGCATCATCATCCGCGTCCACTGATACATGCTTCAGCTGATCCATCTTACTCTTCTCGCTATGCTCAAGTTTGACCTCAGTATAATTAGGTTCCACAGTGACCCCCGATCCTTTCAAAAAATGGCTCATATTGCGGCTGAAGGAAAGAGGCTCCTCATTCAAAGCTTCATTATCGCTAGAATTCTTCTCGGGAGCGGGTTTATCGTCATGAACACTATGCTTCTTTGTTTCAACGATATCCACCGATTCCTCTTCAATTCTTATACGCTTGGCTTCTACAGGAGCAGGTAAATAATTGTTATTTTTCTCTGCAGCTTGTTCCTGTGAGGCATATTGCTCAAAACGTGTTTCTTTCTTTTTCAGCACCTGGACATCATTGTCCAGCACCTCAATAATGTTTTCTTCCTCGTCATCTTCTTCAACTAAAACCGTGGCTGATTGAACATGTTCCGTATCGAAGTTGCCCCAGTAGTAATTCAAATACTGCTCTAGCGCATCATGATCAAGCCCCTTTTCCCATTCATCGGCTTCACCATTGTCAATAAAATCGCCCTCAGCTAAGAATGCTTTTTGCGTACTTCCTTCATGAACGAGACGACAGTAGGAAAATTTAAAGGGATTAAACATAATATCATCTTCAGTGGCCACAGCCACAACTTCCCTTGTTACGGACTCGGAATAGCCAAAATTAGGACTTTCCATTGCATCCGGAGTGACATTTTCTCTGACAGCTATCTCATCAATTGTTTTTGAACCAAAATACTTCGTCAGCATTGTTGCATCATAGTTACTGATACCACCGTAAACAATGAGATTCCGTGTCGTTCCGAGTGTCACATCCACAAATTTATCATCAAATTTTACGGCTAATTGAGATAACGTCTGATACGCCACGAATGGTGCAATTTTGTATTTTCTTCCTTGACCAGCCAGTTTAAGCCATGGAAGATTGATGTAATCATAAAACTCGTCCACATATAAGCTAACAAGTGCGCGGGTATTTTCATTACCTTTTCTTCTGAATACTGCATTTTGAGTACTCATAAGGACTAGCTTTCCAAAAGCATTTGAAACGTCTCCTAATAATCCATTATCTGTATTACAAAGGAGGACTCCGCCTCTTTCCATAATGCGGTCGATGTCCACGCTTGTATCATTGATAAGAATGCGTGCAAGGAACGGGTTCATAATTAGATCAGACAATAAATTTCGTGTTTGTCTGGTGAATTCAGATTGCAAGTCTTGAATCATTTCCTTACCTTCATGCTCATGTCCTTTGGGATAACGCATCATAATATTATCCCGATTGACTTGAAGCCCCAGTGCATCATTTCTAAACCATCGAATGACCCGCTTCACCAGCATCCAATAAAGTCTCTGATCCTTCACCATACTATAAATACTAGCGTCTGAAGGTATTGTTTTTTCAACTTCGAGCATCATGTCCCAGGCAAAGCGAGGGTCTTGATACATACGATCGAGATCTAATAGGTTACAGTCATTCCCTCGATTGATTTTGATTAAATAAATATACATTTTCAAAACGGTTCGGCAAGCCTGCCTAAAGAATTCATTACTGACTTCACTCATACCATCAAGTACAGCCGTTATCGTTTCTGCAACTTGAGATAAAGGCCCAATCATACAGTTAAAACCAGGTGTGTCTTCATTACTTGGATCGAGGTAACAGATGAGCTCGGGAGGGATACCATGTTTCAGTGCAACATCATAGGCTGAGTCACAAAGGTCCTTAGCCGGTTCAATAATGATGGAACCAATAAGATGATCACCCATAGCTCTATTAAACGCTTCACTACCTACACCATATTTCTTAGCATAATACGGAAAATCATTAATCATCCGCTGCATGTGTCCCATATCTTGCCTGAATGCCTTAATGATTTTCATAGAGGTCTTACCGCTACCAGGTGGTCCAAGAAGGGTAACCCCGAGTTGCCTGGAGTCGCCATTCAATACTGCCGGCACATTGCTATCAACACGGGTAGCCAGTGTAATATCAGGAAGCTTACCGGCCTTTTCATCACCCAAACGCCCTAACCATTTATGTTCAAACCTATAGCTTTTAAACCAATCTTGTACGATCTTATCTTCGCGATATAGTCCAACGATGCGCAGTGCTACCATGTAAACAATGATATACGGCAGCGCCAGGACAACCGTTGCTACAAAGTTAACGGAAGCTGGATGAAGAGCTTCTTTGTAGGGCGACTCAAAATTCTCATGTACCCCAATGAGTGGATCATAGCCGATCGTGTAGATATAGATAGATGCGTATAAACTGATATGCGCAACGATGGATACAGCACATAGTATAAAGACTACTAATCTGCGTTTAAAGGAACGATTGGTTATTTTAACACGTGTTGAAAACAGCCATGTTGCAATACTCAGAAAAACGGCACATATAAAGTACCAAACGTTTGCATGCAATGGGGACATATAAAATGGGAATAGGACATCAAGAAAGAACGGTAAACTTTGTTTATACGCCGTTACTGAGATATCACGCGGCCCCCAGAACAAGGAATAGGTCATTCCTAGCACTGAAAAGAGCATTAATGTGATTACGCATAAGGACACGGTAATAATAAGGCGTGGGAGCCATTTTCGATAATTCACCTCGCTATTCCAATCCTTTATTCGTAAAAGTAGATTATTCATCCTCTTCTTCCTCTCCGAGCAGTTCAATCGTTTGACTTACCCGCTCCCAGCGAATGCCCTTCTTCACGACGGGTAGTCGGATATACATGTCCCGCCAAACCATTCCCGCTTCGAGCTCATCGAAAGCACCGAAATAGATGTGCTGTGAAAATTTAGTCGGGAACACATCACGTTGAAATTCATCCGCGTTGGGGTACAGCATCACAACTCTTGATTGAACGACAAATGGCCACTCCCCGCCAGCCTGCAGCCAGTTCTGAAAAGTTGCAGCTTTCCGTTGAGGGTTTACCCAACCGCAGCGGGCAAAGTAAACAAAATCAATCATCTTTGGTACTGTTGCATCAAACCGCTCGCTTTTTCTCTGATCTGCATCTTGTATGATAATCAGATCGGGTAAGCCCGCTCCATAAGGTGAAAGGTCCCGCCATGCTTTCCCTTCCTCCGAAGCAGGTGTAAAAACCCGGAGATTTGTTGCACCTTTTGAGAAACGTTGCAGGAGATATTCAATGTTGGACATCCGATTAGGAATAATAAATTCTTGTTGATTAATAATATAGTCGGCTGCTGCTCTCATCGTTTCATACTCATCACCATGAATAACGAATAGTTCATCCTCTAAGAGGACTTTATGGAAAGCATCTGATAAATTTTTTCGTGTGTTACGCAAACGCTTTTTACTGTTTGGTTGAACATTAAGCACTACATTGTCTGTCTTCTCTTCGTTGAAGCGGGGGCTAAACCTTTCCACGTAATTACAAAACACCAGCAATTTAGGAAACGTGTCTGCATCCCGCTTCAGGGTTTCCACAATCGTTTGATACTTCACATCAAGTTCTCTATGATTCATGGAACCAGTATCCATTTCAAGTACCAGCATCGGCTTGTAGAAGTTTCTCCAATTCCATTCCCTTCCTTCAGAGAGCTTTTTATACAACTGTGTTAATACTTCATCGCGAACGGTTAAGGGATAAACAAATGGGTGAAGTTCATAATTCTCTGTCCCCATTATCGAATCGTGTACAATATGGGGTTGATACATAATCCAGTCAGGCTTATAAATTGTCGTTGTGATGTTAGGATCTCCGTTGAAGTATCTTCGCCACTCCGAATCAGGAACGAGGATACCTCCCTGCACCTTTACGATTTGTTGAACACGAGTAACCCAGTCAACACTCAAATAGTGATGCTTCTTTTGTGAGCCTAACCTTAAATCCATCAGAGAATAATATTGTTTGGGAACACCTCTCTTCTTTGGTGGAACGTTTAGGGCATCGAGAATAATTTGAAGTCCCAGTTCAGTCAGGATGTAGCGGAATTTGCTATTCAATGATCCCGTTGGCTTTTCATGATCGACGATTGTCTTAATTACTTTCCGCTCGGTCAAATACGTCATTTTGCTCCAGAGCGTATTTTTCTTCATATCCGTAACGCCCATTCGATGTATTTGATCGGATGACAACGCCCGGTAAAAATATAAGGCGAGCAGGATATTAAAGTCATTTTTATTTTCTCTCGTCAAAATCATTCTCTCGTCGATCGAATACTTCTGTTGTTTTTCTTTTCGTGTTACGGATTTCTTCCACCGTCTCATGACTTGACTCTTCACGTGTACCTCCTTCCACAACAAAAAAACGCACAAACAACACCAATCGGTGTCGTTGTGCGTCCTTCGCTACAGGGTATTTGTTTTAGGTTCCATTATAAACATCGGGGATCTTTATTACAACAATTCTATTTTGGAAGACTGTTTTCTAATCTGAGATACAATTGTGGAATCCGTTACTTTTTATTGCGTTTAATTTAGGGCATGTATACATACCTTACTCCCTTTCTGCACCGCCCAAACTGATCACAATAATACCCCTCCGAAACAAACAGCACCCGATTGCTGAAAAACATTGCTGCAACGGAGTCAACGATGTTTAAGAGCTTCTCATGATATTGTGGAAAGATATCATGGAAAGATGAACTTTTCAAAGCAAATTCCCTATTTTTTTAACGCCAACCTCTTAACATCTTTCCATAAGCAAGCTCCTAAAACTTCATCTTCTCTCTCGCAATAATTACTCATACATCATTAGCGAAATTAGTGTTGGCCACCCACCTATAGCAACAATAAGGAGCATCTTGCCACCTTCTAAGAGGATATAAATTGACAGCCTCACTAGGAGCCTTAAATAGTTCATTGATAGCTCTCTGCACATAATACGGGAGCCACCTCGCATTGGAGATCGCGATTTACCGCGAGAATTCACATGCAGCGCAGAACACTAATGTGCGTCAAATTAGTGGCAAAGCAGCCATGTTCATTGGGGATGGTAGGACTGTGTCGTTCAACCAAAAGTTTAAATTGTATGCCAATTAATTTATTTAAACTGGACAAGCTTACCATTGTGATTGTATGATATCCTTAAAATACTGAATCGATTCGATTCAATAATTGCTGCAATTAAAAAAATCAAGGCAATAGCGGTTATATGTACTGATGCAGTTATTGCATCAATAATAGCCGCAATAATTGCATCAATTCAAGGGAAGGAGGATACATTTGACTCGCGAAGACATACTAGATACTTTACTTAATCGATTGGGTTCAGGGATATGGGTACTCGCAGTATTGAAAAATGAGGGCAGACCCATAAACAAAGAGAGATTAGGCATTTTAACGAATAAACTCTATCAAGAAGCGATGGCTCAAAGAAAGAATAGTGATAGTCCTGTACAGGAACTGATTGGATCACGTCACACACTTGATCAATTAACTGCTAAATTAGAAGGTGCGGGACTAGTGGATATTCCCGATATGCCTGGTAGAGCCACATTTTATGCTCTATCACCGCTTGGAGAAGAACTGATTCAATACAAACAGCAACGCTCAAAATAGGAGGCTCATTATGACAGAGTTCAATAATCGTGAGGATCTTAGACTTAGTTTGAAGTTTGGTTTCCTGGGTATCGGTATGGGTGGCAATGCTATCGCTTATGAATGTGCTAGCATCCGTACAAAGACTGTAAACCTACATAACCCCTACAATGCTATATTGATTAACACAAATGAAGTTGATTTACAGCGATTCAAAGAGCAAAGCAACATCAAGAAATATCAATTAAAAGGGTATGAAAAAGGCGCAGGTCGTGACCCTGAAATTGGCGAAGAAGCTTTTAAAGCACATAAAGATGAAATCATTTCTCTAATAAAGAGCCATTTCTCTGATCGAGACTATGTCTGGATTGTAGTTGGTTTAGGCGGCGGAACAGGCACTGGTGGTCTACTCGAAGCAGTTCGTGCTGTTCTAAATGCCGGTTTTCAGAAACGTTGTGGTTTCATACTAACAATGCCTCGAGATCAAGAAGGCCTTCATGTACTAGAGAATGCAATTGATAGACTACAGACATTCTCACAAGCCATGAATAGCCTTGGAGGTATCCTTCCAATCGATAATCAAAAACTATATCAAACATTTATCGAGAATAAACCAACTGCTACTATCAATGAATACTTAGACTTTTCCAATAAATTCATAGCTGAGACTCTACATGAATGGAATGTTGTTACAGCATCATTTGAGCCAATCGGTGGATACCATTTTGACAGTTCTGAATTTGCTAATACTTTAAGTACTCCTGGTATTCTTTCCTTAGGAAAAGTGACTTATGAAGCCAGAAACATCGATGTGGAGCAAGACGCTTCCTACCTCCCTGCTTTTAGAAATTCTATCGAAAAAGGAATTCTTTCTGAGGGGTATAATTTCAATGATGCGAAGCGTCTGGCAGTATCAGTGGTCGCCAGCAAAGCCAATGCTGAACGTATCTTTAACATGAAATTTAACAACAAAATTGAAGCAACGATAGAAAGTCTCGCTCCATTAGCTGGAGAAAAGCCAATATCGGCATATCAAGATGAAAAAGCTAAAGTTAAGGTTACGCTTTACTCCATTATTGCAGGTCTTAAGCTACCAAATAGAGTTAAAGATATGGTTACAAAAACTATTGAACTAAATAAGTTGAACGAACGCGAAACAGAGGATGATGTGTTCTCCTCACTTCAAACCTTTTCAAAGAAGAAAAAAGAGTCCACCACACTTGATATTGACAATCTATTTGCCCCAACTAATAAAGATTTACCAAAAAGAGAAGAAACAAATGAGATTGACCCTTTCAATTTCATTAAAAACAATTAAATTAAAAGCCTCCCGCATGGGAGGCTTTTAATTATTTATCCCCTCCCCCTCTTTCCTGTATTCCGTAATAACGTCTGCTAATAGCTGCAGTAATTGCATCAGTAATTGCATCAATAACTGCAGCAGTACTGATGATCACTATTTATTTGAGATTGTGAAGTATCTTCTCTATATGTCCAATCTTCCCCTTGAGTCAGGGCTCATTTCAATTCAATGTAGCATGAGAGCACAGAAATAGGCCAAGGTCACCAGCTAAAACGCTAAGGCACTCCTTTCCAAACAATATAACGACCCTTAACAGCCTACCATTGATAGACTATTAACATCTCATAGATTATTATTAATTATAAATAAATTATCTTCTGATATATCGAAAGATTAAAATAGACAAATTTGCAGCTCTGTGAGTATAGCCTTCAGTAGACTACTTGTATTTGAACGCCTGTTTTCAATTCGCAATAGTCTATGTATTGATATATCAGAACCTATCTTTCACCTGCCTATATAATGATAGTATCTCGCAGAAGTCTATCTATAGCTCAATTTTGTTATTTGAGAGCCTTTTGGTAGGCATTCTATTGATAGTCTCCTAATACATTTAAGCTATTTATAGCCATTTGAAAGGTGGGGGAGTGGTAGGCGAACAGCTCTCAATTATCTAGCTTGAATTCCTGTATCTTTTTGACTAGAATAGTGCATAAATATGCTATAATAAAGCTATGATTATCTACCAATAGCCTACTAAGAGATTCTTATATATCAAATATGCTATACAAGGAGGTAGAAATATGAGCAATATCCCAGATTTCAATCAATTTGATGGGTTCTATACAATCGGAGATGTTCAAACGAAGTTGAAAGAGGATTATGGTATAACGAAGCCAATTCCAACTCTGCGTAACTGGGTAAATGATCTCCACCAGCATCAAATTCATACGTTACCCAGGAATAGTAGGGGGGAAAGAATATTTCGAGATAAGGATATTGATATTCTGCGGTATATTTCTGAAGCAAAACAAAGATATGGCAACAATCTTTCAATGGCTGCAATATGTCAGAATATCGCTGAATCAGAAGTTTTTAAAGATCATCTTAATTATGATGCAACAGATGGGGGAGAAGGGGCAGCGTCCATGCCTACTTTACCCGAGCATCGAATTCGTGAGTTCTTAAAGGGCGAACTTGATGAAATTAAAAAGATTCAAGAAGAACTAATTAAAACAAAAAGTGATTACGAAAGTAAACTATTATTACTACCTGATCCTGAAACTGAAAGATTAGAACGAATGGTAGAAGTCAGAACAATAATTCATAATAGAAGCAGTTTGGAGAGAAGAGTAAGAGTAAAGCTCCGTGAGAAAGCAGAGCAAGAGTGGAATAAAAACCCTGTCAAACGTGGGATTTTATTTAAAACCGAGGATACAGCTGCAAAGGTTTTATTTATAGAAAAATATATAGATGAACACATGGACAGCGCACTCGAGGCAGAAGAGGACAAGGTCCGGGAATAAGGTACGTCTAAAAAAGTTTATTGGTTTTCCAATAGACTTTTTATTTGTTTACAAACCTCTATCACCTACTGTGAATAGAAAAAGCCAGGTGGACGCTGGACGGTTTTAGCCGCAGCAGAGTACTGCAACCTGGTGCATCCGGCAGAACAACCGTGAGGTGTACTGGAGCTCCAACACACGACCAGAGATGCTGATGTACTACGAAAATAAAGTATTAGACTGAAGGCATTGATTTAATGCGGTTTATGCTTTGAAAACCCGTCAGTTTTGCAGAAATAAGGTTTAGACTTGAGTCTCCGACCCGGTTGCGGTCCCCGGCAAATTGCTGAACGCCTTCGAAAGGCGTTATCCGCACCTCGGCACGTTTGAATACATACATTACGCTTAACCTCGTTGCGAGCAACCTAAATTGCGAGGGTATTGCTTTACTTTCCTTTACTCAAACGGTATAGTAAAGGAAAGTAAAGGTATAAGAGGGGTTAGATATGGCGAAAGTTTCTGTCAAGGGGCAAATCACGTTCCCGGTGAAGTGGATAAAGTTCATGGGGGGCCTCAATGTAGGTGAAAGGATTTTTTTTCACATTCAGCATTCAGACCAAATCGTTTTTATTACAAAAGACCACGGCCACAGTAACTCATGTGCGCAGTTATTAAGTCAGAATTTCTTGACGTTACCTAACGATTTGCGGAAATGGTTAAAAATTCAGCCAGGCGATGATCTGGAGTTCGGATATGACGCCATTCGGGAGTCTGTTTACTTCAAAAAGCGGCAGCATCTTTTAACATGCCCGGCTTGTGGAGACAGTGGCAGCATCGGAGATCTTCCGTGTTTTGTTTGTCAGGAAACCGGCACGCTTGAAAAGGAACACTGGGTAAATGAAATGTCGAGGTTGATTTCAAAATCACGAGTATACGGCGTAAACTTGTCAATTATCAGCTCAAAGATCGATTCAGAAACAAGTAATCTCTCTATTCATAAGGTTAATCTTGAAAGCAGTATTTATCCGGAATCCGTCATTGAGAGCATACAAGACTATTACCAGTGCCGGATCATTCAAGAGGCTATCGAAGATGGAAGTTTGGACTACAATGCCGAGGAAAAAGGAATACTGGAGTTGCTACAAACATCTCTGCAGAAGGAATTACTTCAAAACTGGTTTAAGAACAAAGAGCTTGATTAGAACCGGCCGATTGATACTGAGAACCTACCATCGCGGAAGGTTCTTTTTCTATGTGCAGCGCGCCGCACCGATCTATTGTCCAGCTTGGCAGTGGGCAATCTGATGAAGTGCTAACAGCTGCCTGAGCCAACGTTCCAGTCTACAACTCTATTTTCCGAGTCTAATGCTTTATTCTCTTTTGACAGCTGAAATGCCGACTCCGCTGAACCGGCGCTTTCGAAGAAACAACCAGGATGCGAGTTGCAGCTCCGCAGCGCAGCCGTCGGCGCTGAAATGTTAATCACTCCGGGCGCTCCGGATGAATAACCAGGATGCGAGCTGCAGCTCCGCGGCGTGCGGTCTACGGCGCAAAATGCCAGTCGCGCCGATCCGGCACCTCGGAAGAACAATCAGAAGCACCCGTTGCAGCTTCGCAACGCAGCCGGCGGTGCCGAAATAGTGATTACGCCGAATCGATGCTTCTGGAAGAACAACCAGGATGCGAGCTACAGTTTTGCCGCCGAGTGGACAGAGGCGCTGGAATGCTGATCCAGGCAAACCAGCGCTTATGGAGTAGTAGGAGGGAGGGATGAGGTTTCCGTACACGATAGCTGTCATAGCCGGATACAAAGCGCAGCACCCGGGATGCCACAGATAACCGGAAGGGCGAATAGAATCGTAATGTCGCTGAAAGTCATACTACAAGGCTGCTGCTAAGTCTGTTCTAAGAGTTGGAAGGGTGGGGGAGAGGTTACAACCGCTTCTTCATTCAGTAGTTTAGAAAAACATTAGTTGCTTATAGCACTAATAAGTCTAACAATGTATAAAAAGTGAAAAATGAGAATATACTAAAAGTATCTTTAAAGGCGCTTCATAAATAAGGTACGCATCTATTCGATGCGTACCTTATTTAGATCTTTTATATACCAATCTTTTATTTGTGGGGTAGACTCAGTATTAATTAATTCTACCAGCTCAAAAGTGTACTCAACTTTCTCACCGGACTTCAATGATACAACAAACTTACCTAACAGAGGTGTTATATTAAGTGCTGGAATATCTATTGAGTGTTTTTTCAGTTCTCCTGGTGCCCAAAGTTTTAACTCATCAAAAGTTTCAAAGTGTAGTGAATAATTCGGTTCCACTAAGTACATGGCCTCGTCATAATTACCTTCATCAATCTTCATAATAAACAGGCTTAAAATTTCTCGTGGTGATACATATTCAGTGAGAGGCTTGCCTATATAGGGACCATCCGTAGCAACGTTAGCTTCATGTTCATCATTCAGTATTCCTTCTTGTTTATCGCTGAGCCGACCATAGACAATGAAGCATATAATGATTATGACCCAGACAGATACTACTCCAATAATTAGCTTTTTCATCTTTCACCCACTTGGAGGTTTTACATACTTTAACGGATTATCAAATTTCCCATTATTAACGACGGTAAAATGAAGATGGATTCCTGTAGATCTGCCTGTACTGCCCATAATACCAAGGGTCGTTCCAGCATCAACCTCAGTTCCCACCTTTATCTTTTTATCAACTGATTTTAAGTGCCCATAAATAGTAACCAGTCCATTACCGTGATCAACATAAACAGCAATTCCATAAGTCCCTTTTGTACCAGCATGTGTAACCTTGCCTTTAGCAACTGAAATGATTGGTTGCGCCCGTTCATCATGCTTACCATTAATAATCGGCCGGCCAATATCGATACCATTGTGCATGGCTATTTCACCAGTAACTGGGTGAGTACGGATATAGAACCCCGAAGTTATTCTTGTGGAGACTGTTGGCCAAACCCAGCTACCGTCATATTCACCTTCTTCGCCGTCCCACCAACTGACATCATCACCATAATGCATTCCATACTGGCCATCATAACCATCCAGGTAGTCTTTATCGTTTGCGATTATAGTTTGAACCAATAAATCAAAATCACTGCTAGAAAACCGCAAATCCGTTAAAAGTTCATCCAATTTCGAAAAATTCATGGTTGATTTCCTGCTTGACTCAGTCCATGTAGTAGAGTAGACCGACACATGGTTTTTATTACCACTCGCATCAGTGCTTTCATAAGAGTAATAGGACTCTGTCTCTTGATAAGTTATTTCTTCAATGCGATTCCAGGCATGAACATAAGTAACAAGTTCGACATCTGATGAAGTTGTAGAGGTTGTTTGACTAGGTTCCTTATCACTATCTTTGTATGTGGTAACTTCAGTAGTAGTAGAACTCGTCTTGAATTTAGAAGTAGTAATATCTGCTTTTAAGACCTTGGCAATTCTGTTAGGATCGATCTCCCACAGATCCTTTTTATCTTTGAGTATTTTTACACTATCAATAAATTGAATCAACAATTGAGGAGGGCGATATGATTCATTGGAGCTAGTCGATTCATATGCTTGTACATATTCCGCTGTTAGTTCTTCCGGTGTTTTGGGAGAATCACTTCCTTCATACCACCCGAAGAATGGCATAATGTACATAACCATTCCACCAACCAAAATAATCACCAGGATAACAAGGATGCCTTTTACTCCTAAAACTCCGGCTAATGCAACTAGTAACTTTGCGATTACAGCTATAGCTTTGGCAAGGAGCTTCTTAAGTAACTTTAGAACAATTTTAAAGAGTTCTTTCTTTATTTTGTTTTTAGCATACGTTTTAATCTGATCCGTTACATTACTCATTAATGATCACCTGTGAAGTCTTTAGAGCTCAGTGACTGTTGACGACGGATGTCTACGTGATTTATTGATTCACGTTCAACATGGTTCATTGGATTAACTGTTCTACCTTCATATGCTACCTTATTACCTTCACTGTCATAGCTATATGCTGGTTTCTCAACTTGTACCTCCCGACCGCCAATTTCTTGAACCGTAGCTGCTGGGCGGAACCGGAACACACCTTCTGATTTGTCTACACGATACTCCTTCATTGCCTGCTGGCCACGTGCTAATGATAGATTACCATTACCTACATTCGAAATTCTTTGATACTGACCACCATGATCACGTTTGGCCAACCATGAGCCATCTCTTGTTTCAACGGTATAAATTTGCTCATTATCCTGGAAGGAGGCAGCAGATGTTGTTGTACCGCTAACTTTTGATGTTACAAAATCTGCACCAGCATCGTATCCTCCACGCCCAAACACTACTTCGCCTGCAACACCACCAGCTTGTTCAGCAGCTGCTCTTCTATAAATAGAATCTTTAAAAAATTGCTTAGAAGGTACTAAAGTACGGCCAGCACCTACCACTCCACTTGCAACCGCTAGCCCTCCTCTTTGAGCGACGTTAAGCTGCTTTCCATCTTGTTCAAGGTTTGTTATTGCACCTTGATACGTCTGTTTGGATTTATCCATCCAACGGCTTCCTGCTCCATATGTTGCTGCCCCTGCACGGTAACCAACCGCATCACCAACTTGAGAAAATCCTTCAGCAAACGCGAATTGTCCCATTGGACCAAGTGATGTACCAGCTACAGCTCCGCCCATACGCATAAAACCACGTCCTGCCCCTGCAGCTATTGCTGCAAAACCTTGTACACGAGCTTGGTGTGCATTTCTAGGAGGTTTCATTTGATAATTACTTGATGGAGGAGTCCTAAAATTCATAGCAACTCCGGCGCCTTCACGATTCAGCATTCTTTCTCCTGATTGTGGAGATCCTTGAGCGCCTGATTGCTTATTAGTACGCATTTTAGAGCTTCCTTCACGTATACCACTTGTGACATCTTTAAATGCTTTAGCACCATGTAAAATCGCTCCTGCGCCTGCCATTGTACCAATGGTAGACATGACACCAGAACTCTTACTGGTGGCCCCTAAAACAAAGCGAACAGATTCAGAAATAGGTATAAACATAGCTAAAGCTATGATGAGTTGCAACCAAGAAATGTCCTTATTCTGAAATAGCCAAAAAAACAGCCAGAACATTACCGCGTGGATTAATTGTGAAATGATTTGTGCCCATAATTCTTTCATTGCAGCACCAGTGATCCCTTTTAACATCGGGAAGAACATAGTACCGATCCAAATTGGTGCGAGAATGATTAAAGCAGCAATCATAAACATTCTCTGAATATAGAAAGCTTCAAACCAAATCGAAATACCTATCGAGAAAAAATTTACTATCAGCTGCTCAAGCCCATTCATATCTTTTGCCAAGTCACTTACGGTTATTCGATCTCCAGCCCCAACATGATCTCCTACTAAATTAGCCCCATATTCAGATAAATTAATGGGGACTCTTATATCTCTTTCCAAAAGAGATACACCTAGTGAATTTAAATCAAAGAAAATACCAACTATCTGAAAGAAATGTAGCAACAGCAATAATGCAGTAAAAGTCCTGATTGCTGCATCCATTACGTTCAACTTCAATGTCGATGAAAGAGGGGAGAGGGCCAATTGTACAAACATTTTAACAAGGCCTGCTACAAACATCCCACCCACAAAAATGGAGAATAATGCATAACCGCGGAAGATGGCATTATTAAATTCGGCGTATTCAAATATTCCCCAATACTTTGGAGCACAGTTCTGTCCGTTTTGATCACAAGATAGATGTTCTTGAAATACATGCTCAGCCGGTTCACTGATACCGAAAAACGGCTTTAAAATGCTATCAAACAAAAATACAAAAATATCAACATACCATGGATCATCATCACTCGCTGCAAATGCTACTGAGGGTGTAGCAAATGCCATGAAAATAGAGAGGATAACAATCAAAAATATCATTTTCTTTCTTTTCAATGACATTCACTCCTTTGCTAGAACCCCATCATTACTTTCAAGTTCCGGGTATAGACCATTCTTACTTAGATACTCTGGATCAGTGTCAATAAACTTTCGCATATCATCTGATACTGTTACTTTAATAAACGCACTTGAGCCACCGACACGGAGAATGCCTTCACCCCGACTCTCGTCCTCGGTAGACTCAGCAGGCCGGCGACAAATAACCTCTAACTCACCTTCTGATAAATTAAAAATGGATTTTAGGCTTGCCTTTTCCTCTGCCGAGATGGAACCAATACGTAAAAACAACGCAGAAGTAGCATTCTTTACAACTGCAATTCCTTCTGTAGAATCAAGAAATGGGGCAAGATCCTGTGTGATGATATCAACACCAGCATTGTATTTTCTACTTCTCCTGGCCAGCTCTTCAACAAACTCCATTCCGCCTGGAACCTTTTTCATACGCCAAGCCTCTTCAATTTTCATCCTTTTTTTAATCCGACGGAGTGAGGGACGTTTAATAAAATACTCCCACCCAAGATTCGTAATTGTATGCATAACTAGTTCAAATATATCTGAACCCTCTACACTTTTAATGTTAAAATTAACCCACGGAATATGGTCAAAGAGATCATCGACATTACGACCTGGACCAAAAGATGTTTGCCCATCAAATAGCTTGCCATCTGGCTTATCCCGCAAGTAACCGCGTAGTACTTTTAAAAGTCTCTTAGCATCCTCATCAACCAATTCTTCAAAAGTTAATTTTTCAAGATCGTAGCCATTTGTTGAATTGATCAAGACCTGCTTATAAATATCAGAGAGTGTAAACTCAGGTTTTCGCTTCCGTTTATAGACTATCTCTCCCGATTCTAGTCTGGATGCATCCTTTTCATTCTCATAAAGTGAATTTGGATCTTCAGTAACCCCCATACCGGCTATGACCTCAGTAATAGCTTGTTTTAAAATTGCCTTTTCTTCAGAGGTAAGACCAGCCATTAATTTATCGTAAAACTTTATTAATTGTCCTTGCTTTGTTCCGATCGGTACAATTACTTTTGTAAAACGTCTACCGTCAGCTTGCGTTACTTCAACTTCTTCCTCTGTCATTGCACACGGATTAAGACATACATCGCCACCTTCTCGAACCTCAATTTCTGCTCCGCCCATTAGTGCACAGATTGGCCCCATTTCTCCTTCCGGATCAATGGAAAAGACCATAATACCTAACAAAACTTGCGAGCTGCTGGTGTACTTAGTTGTAAGTGATTTACCTGATCCAGATGCACCAACAATAAGAGAAGAGTAATTTTCGAGATAAGGAGCAAATACATTTAAAAACTCCATGTTATAGGTGTGTTGATTTATTCCTATAGGAACCCCGCCTGAATAAGGTATTTTAGATGAGTAGAAGGGGCTCGCCGCTACTAGTGACGTTCGATCAAAAAAGCGGCGATCCACCGCATCAGTTAAACGATTATTTCCAATGGGCAGGGATGATAGCCAACCGTCTCTCTGCCGATTGTACAAGGTTCTTAAATTATGATCGTTTCCAATTAAATCGTCCTGAATAACCATTCCGACTTGATCTAAGGTTTTTTCATCCGGGGCGAAGATTGTCATAACCAACGTCCCTAATATGCCGTCATTGTAGCCATCTGCAATCTCTTCCAAAAGCATCGTTGCATTTTCCATTGCCTTTTCAGCTTCTCTAGCCTCAATCTCATTTCCAGACTTTCTCATCTGGATTAAACGGGAGCCTTCGTCAGTTGAGGCTTGTTTATACTTCTTAATCGATTGCGATTTTGTTAACTTGGTCATATAGAAAGTAACATTAACAGCTCCAGCACGATAAATAGATTCTAGCGAACCGGTTGTCAGGTTAGTGTCTCCGAATTCTAAAATAAAGGATCGAAAACAATACTCAGATCCACCTCTATCACATTGAAATCCTCTGTCACGAGGACTTAAAGGAATATCATGCCCAACAATACCTACTACGTCTAACAATTCGAGCCTTCTAGATGATAAATCAAACTTTTCTTTTTCCTTTGGTTTTGTAGTTGTAGTAGTTTTTGTTTTCTTTTTAAACATCTGCTTTATCTTGCTCATTTTCTTGATCCTCCATAAATCTATAGGATTGGCGTGAGAAATCACTTAATACAACTGGTGAAAGTATGCCTTCCTTTTCCATTAGACTTCTAAAATGCTTCAAACTTCCCTGTTGTTTATTGAGAGAGAAGTAAAGAGCCTCATATAGATCAATTTCTGTACAAGCCTTGCAACGACCGCCCATTCGCTTATAATTTAATCGTATGTTATTGGATAGTCTTCCAAGTTCATTTCGTGCTTTAACTAATACAGACTCTTCAGTGAGACTTTCGAGCGCATCTGCTGTATAAGGCACTCTGAGAATAAAATACCGTTGGTAATCAAATTCATCTACAGACTGTTGCCATTGTCTCAAAAAAGGAAAAAACATGGATTCAGCATACCTTTGTGCACCTGGTTGTAAGTTTGGAAAATTTTCTTGATAAGGCCGTAATTGATCTTCAAGATCAATTGGTCTTGATGAGACATGGGTTCCAAATTGTACTTCTCGTCCTGGTCCAAGTGACACCGACGCAATCATATGCTCGTATGCGTTATCTGTTTCCACTTGCTCATCCATCGAACGCAAAAGATAATTAATCGGTTCTGTTTTCACGATAGTAGCAAATGTTCTAATTCCATTTTTACCTTCCAACAATTCCACCATGTCCCCATAAAACTCTTTAATACCAAGTAATTCTTTTATTGTGACTTCTAATTCTTTATCTGGTTGATTACTTCTAATCCTCTCATTTGATTTCTTTTTATTTTTACTCATCTTTTTCGATAACCATGGGATTATAGGTTTCTCAGTGATGAGGCAGTAAATTATCCATCCGACAGCTGCCAAACCCAGATACATAAAAATATCCCAGATCCATTGTTCATTCATTATCTTTTCCTCCAAACTCCAACTTGTGTTGATTTATGTCTGAAATAATAGAACAGGTGCCGATCCATAAAGTAACCGGTTTGTGAATTTCTAACCAAAGCGAAGTAAAGAAAAGGAGCATTAACTGGAAGTAAGACAAAGATAAGAATAACCAATCCAAATAACCCCATACTATCTGTGTAAATAAATTGTATTAGTTGTATATATAGAACCAGTGAAACTGCCATATAGGCTACTTGTCTATAAGAAAGATTCTTAACTGGTTTTCGTTCTTTCTCCGTATCAAACGGCATTCTAGCTTTCAAAATATTTCCTCCTTTAAAAAGCATCCCCCCTCAAGTAAGAAAGGGGGGAGTGTCGATTACAAACTATATTTGATTAGTGGAGTTTGAATAGTTGGTTCTACTTGTTGGATGCTTGAACCTGTCTTTTGGGCATCTTCGATCATCCAGTTAGCAAGTGATGGCGCCTTTGCAACACCGTAAATTGCTACAGCTGCACAAACTACTGCACCGATACCAATTGCGCGCTTTTGAGCATTGCCTAGTGATAACCCAACAATAACAAAACCAAGAATGAGACATGCGATAATGATGAGAGATCCAATAATACGAATCTTCCATATTAAGCCTTTAATCGTTTCTTCTATATCCTCAGCACCGCCGGTACTGCCCCCGATCTTTGGTATTGATGTGGCGGTTGGTTTTACTGCGCCTTCGGCACCTACAACTCCTCCAAAAGCAAAGAATGCACACAGCACCATAACTACCAAAACGGATAAGTACAAAATTCTTCTTTCTGATAAAGCCAGACTCATGCTTACTTCCTCCTCGAATTCAAGTCTAATTAGCGTTGCTCCTACGCTTACCCCCTTATTGCAACGCAAAAAAGACGCAAACAAATCTCAAGAAAATGAGATAGTTTGCGTCCTTCGCTAATTTATATTTACCTAAACTTATATTACACGATCCAGCAGGGACTGACAATAGAAAATGAACTTTACAAAATTTAAAATTTGGAATAGGATGGTAGTAAGGAAAAGTAAGGAATATGGAGGATAGCTACTATGAGAATAATCATTGGAATATTTAATTTTTGTTTCATTGTTGCAGCATATACGTTCATTCCTGAAATAACAGAGTTATTGATTAAACTTAATGTACTAGATGACTTACAGGTGTATAGAGAACCAACATGGATTTACATCTATATGGTCTTTTTTGTAACGGTCGGATTAGTCATTACATATTGCTTTCTAATACTATTGTTCATAAGTATTTTCGGTAGTCTTTGGAAAAATGAAGTCAAAAAGGCTAAAAGACAATCAAAAGAGAAGTATGGTGTATCTTTTTTATACTTTGTAATCCTAGATAAGAAGTACCCAGATGTTTTTGTACAAGAAAAAAGCAATTATCCATATCGACTGGTTGAACACTATGAAAAAAAATATAAAATTGAAGGATACTCAAATACAGCTAATAAAGAGCTATATGTAAAAGATCATTTTGAAAGATACCGACTAATACTTAAATGGCCAACGATATAATTTCTTGTTCCAAGAAGATGCCGCTATATTTTTGTATTGCGATAAATGAACTTGTGTATTAACAACTACAAATCATTTGACTTCCCGGATTCTATCCGGGATTTTTTGTTATTGCATAACGAACATACGTTTGCATATAATAAGATCAACTATTTGTAATGGAGTGGGGGAGATGGATTATGGAAAACGTTCAATACTGTTGGTTGACGGACAATCGTTTTATGCCAGTGTTGAAAAGTCAGCCCATCCCGAATATAAAGATAAACCGGTAGCGGTGGGCGATCCGGAGCGAAGAAGCGGTATCATATTAGCAGCCTGCCCAATTGCAAAATCGCGCGGCGTAACAACGGCCAGCAGGGTAGGAGAGGCTTTAGCAATATGCAAAGACCTTGTCATAATTCGCCCCCGCATGCAGCGATATATTAGCATTTCATTGTTTATTACAAGCATCTTTGAATCATTCACTGAACTGGTGGAGCCGTACAGTATTGATGAGCAATGGCTTGATGTAACTGGTTCAGTGTCCTTATATGGCTCCGCTGAAGAGATTGCTCGGAAGATACAACACAACGTCCAGCTTTCAACTGGTGTGTTTTCAAGAGTCGGAATTGGCCCAACAAAGGTGCTTGCCAAAACGGCAACAGACAATTTTGCCAAAAAACGTCCTGAAGGAATCTTTCGGCTGGATGCAACTAACATCGAGCGGGATTTATGGCCGCTATCAGTCAGTAATATGTTCATGGTTGCTTCACGGATGACGGCCAGATTTACAATGCAGGGGCTTCGCACCATCGGAGATATTGCAAGGCTTGAGCTTCCCGTTTTTAAAAAGATGATGCGCCAGATGATGGGAAAGCAATCGGATATCCAAGCGGAGTATTATTGGCAAACGGCCAATGGCATCGACCCCAGTCCCGTTGTGCCATCAATCGCAACTCCGCTCAAGTCTGTGAGCCACGGCAAAGCGCTCAGGGCATCTCTATATAGCCGCCGGGAGGATATTGAGGTGGTCTTACTGGAGCTTTGTATCGAGGTGGGGAGGCGGGCACGGAGCTTAGGAGTACAGGGCAGAGTCGTCGTCCTTGGTGTGGGTGAAACGGACGGACAACGTGGGAATGTATTTAATCGGCAAATGACACTTATCCGCCCAACGTCACTAACACATGATTTAGTCAATGCTGTGCAGACACTCTTTGATCAATTTTGGCAAGGGATGCCGGTTAGCCATATTGCGATTGCCTTAACAGGCCTGTCATCTGATAAGGTGCAACAGCTTGACCTATTTGAAAATCGAGCAAAGCAATTTGACCTGGAGTTGGTCACAGATGAAATAAAAGGTCGTTTTGGAGATGCCTCTATTATGCGGGCATCGTCGTTACTACAATCCGGCGTTGCACGTGAAAGAGCTGGGCAGATAGGAGGGCACTTTAAATGAGTAAATTGGATGGGAACGGACGATGGAAAACCAAAATGCTGCTGACCGAACATAAGGAACAATATGAGCAACGTCATCAGCCTAAGAATACTGGCATGCCAACTTCAGAAGAAATGACAATGATCCGTGACTATGTAATGTACCCGAATATCATATCAATGCTCCATCGCGGTATCGACCAAATTAGAGCCGCTAATTTCCCCCTCAAGGAATTGAATGCGCGTAGTATGGAAGTCATTATGTTTTTGGTAACGGATGATTATTACGCCCTTAAACGGGACTTGAAATCAAGAAACATCCAGGTCTTTACTGATGTTACGGATGACGGTGTTTTATATCATAAATATCTTTGCCGAGGCTACGAAAACCGTTTTGGGATCACGCGGGAAGCGCTGAAAGCAGAAATCGGGAAGCGGCTGGCGAAGTATACGGACCAACTTGCTCAAAAAATGAAGCAAAATGGAGGTAATAAGTATGGCGAAAGTGAAGGCAAAAAGACCGACTAGGGACGAGTTTGTTTTGGAGGAACTTGGAGAGCTTCTGGTTGAAGCTAAAAATGAAGAAACGTTGATTGAACTTGAGGTTTGGGGCGAGGAGGAATTAGTGAAAGGAATCATTACTTATATGGATTCAAGGACAAAGCTTGTCCATGTCGAATACAACGGAGAATTAACCAAAGTACCTTTTATGGACATCATGAAAGTCAGCAACTCAGAATAATCTAACAGGAATATTTTTCCGTCTTCCCGCGATGACAAACCCTGCCATATACTTAGTACAAGTCATCTTTGTAGGGGGAAGTTAATGAGTAATGATTTGGACGAATCCCTAAATAAGCAATATTCAATTCCTGAACGCTACCATGGGTGTGGTGTTTATTTACTGGAGCAGTTTGTTGAAACAACAGGTGATCCACGAATTTTCTCGAGGGTAATAAACTCATTGAGAAAATCCAATATCGTAACAATTGGTCAGCTGCTTAATGCAACAGGGATGGATATGATTAGGGTTAAAGGAATGGGGCCACAAAGCCACACTCTGCTTCGTAATGCTTTAGAAAAGGCTGCTGCAACAGAGAATTGGAATTATGAGGTTGAAGCTAAACCAAAGCCTGTAAAGAAGAAGCCTGACATGATCGACAAACTAAAGAAGAGGTATTTAGATAGGTTAATGAACCAGGACTTGTGAAATTAGGTGAGGGAGCCAAACTAATGGATCTTTAGTTTCCGGACAACAGCTAAACACAGCAAAGATTATTAGGTAACGTATACTATAATGCTAGAGCGTCAATTATAGTAATAGAGGAAAACGATTTATAAACCAAGTTATTGCTAATGCTGCGCCCCCTGGATCAATGTAAACCCGGGTAAACGGGCAAATCCTAAGCTTGGGGCAGAAATGGTATAGATCGAGTATCCTCACGAATATACGCGCACGTACAGATGGTACATATTGCTTGTCTATTGGATTTTACAATCTGGCTCGGAGGTCGCACCTACCGAGCTATTCGTGTTGAATCTGTTGAATTAGGTTCTTGCCCGATATTGTATACCGACGGTTCATTGGGTACATTGAGTTCACTTTGTTCATTTCGATTTGGACACTCACTCAGTAAGAAAACGTAAGAAAACAAAAATGATCCCAAGAATGAATGACACAAATATACCCTCAATCATTTAGTTTACTGGAGGTACATTTCTGTCAAATTTAGGGGCAAACTATATACATAGACATATGTACAAAATCCTAATTTTGTGAATAAGTTTTTTTGGAAAGAGAAAAGCCATCTAATAGATGGCTTCAGCTGTTGCTGCTTCATCTTGATATTCTGGATTTAAGGAAACCAGCCCAAGTGCGCGGAAAACTTTGTTCAATGTATCGGTTTCAACATTTCCTGTCCCCGATTCGATTAATGATATGCGCGCTTGCGTTGTACCTGTCATATCAGCAAGCTGCTTTTGCGTGTACTTTTTTACAAGACGCCTTGCCAATACAAGATCACCAATTACGACCGAAAAGCTGTTTAAATACTCGGCAACCTCTGGATTCTGACGAGCAGATTCTTTTAAGGCTTCAAAATCACTTCCGGGAGCATTAACGTTTTTCATGTGTATCAACTCCTGTTAAATTGATATATTGCTCTGGATTTTTCAAAAAATCAGAATAAACACTTTCCGCTTCCTGTACAATGTTTTCAAAATCAGCCGATGTAGTGGTCTGTTTTACAACTGCCGTCACAAAAAGTAGAAGTTGAAGGTCGTCTACTTGATATTCAAAGAAAACACTTCTAAAGGCCCCTGCCCCTGCCCAATTAATTCGAAATTCCATCAAGGGTACATGATGTCGTAACTCCTTGACGATCTGGATGGTGTACGGGCGGCCATCTTCTCGTTCCGTGGTCAAATACAGCTGTTTGACAAGCGGCATGCCATGTCTTTCAACAAATTCCAAGCCCCGGATGATTAATTTAAACAATTGCATCGCAGCTGGATCAGTGTTAGCCTGCTGTTGAATTTGTTTGATTAGCTCCAAAACGGGCTTTTTTTGATCGCTTTGACTTTTTAAAAAGTCAATTCTTATTTTCATTATACCGTATACGATATATTTTGCAACTCATTTTATATCGTCCTTTCTATCCTGATTTATGGAATCAGCGGCCATACCAGCCTGCCGCTTGGCAAACGAATATCATGGTCCTGATCGCCATCTAGGGACCCGGGCCATCGTGGAGAGCAGCGGAACGATGGATTAGGGGTAGATGGCTCGGGGAGTCAAGGGAACCGTGGAATACCGATGCCGCGAAAGTCCCTTGATCCCCGGAAGGCCATGATATCGTCCAAGCGTAGCGGCAGGCGTTGCCAAAAAAGATGCCGCCGTTCCTGGCGCAGCCGGGAACAATCCGAAGTGCCTCCAAGAATTTTCTCTAAGAATGTGAATATTAATGGCATTTTGGTCTTTCTATTTAATGAATTTAGTCCTAGTTGGATTTGACTCCAGGTCTAATCAAACGTATTCATCTCAACAGGAATGACGTCCATGTGGGTTTCTAGAAGAACCTTTATCTTTGCTGAATCGTTACAGTCTGTAAAGTCGTCCATAAGTGCTTCCTTATCTCGCTCAGTCAAATTACGAAGGTTGAATACGAGATGTCAGTGTCACATGACATAAAGAAATGAGCATATGGGATTTCGAGTTTGTCGAGCGTGATTTTATTAATGCCAATCATTCGTCGATGATTTGCAGCCTTTTTTCGGTTTCGATGCTCAATATTTTCCTTCTGCATTTCATCAACAACGAGAATGTCTGTATCCGAATATAACGTTTCTTTCGTAGCGGAGGCCTGACCACTCAAGTTAATTTTGCTATCTGGGAATGAAGGGTCCATCCATATCTCCTATGTGAATGATGCCCAGAACGTTAACTGGGCTAATTTGTTGCCGTTCTAACTCCCTCTTTACAAATTCTCGGACCTTTTCTCGAATTTCTTTGTCCTGCCGTTGGGGCAAAAAAGTCACTTTGGTATGGAAAAATTTTAATAACCTTAGGAATCAAAATGATCTTGTAATAGAGAGGTAAACAAAGTCTCATCGGTCGTTCCTTCAACAACAGGACGAGGGCTTTCGTTTTCTTTTTACTCAAACAATCGCCCCACTTTCCGGAATGCCTTCTTAATCGTCGACTTATTCGTTTCAGTATAAACCGACTCACTCATTCCGCCTAGTTGTATCGCCTCATAGTATTTTCTGCGTATGTTATTGGTTACGCTAGTATACTTCATCTGAATGTAGCGATTCTCTTGGTTTGCTGTTGTGAACCAAATGTTTTGTACGGGCAGGACTTCGAGTGCTCTGAGATTGTGAGACGTAAAAATGAGCTGGCCTTTCCCTGTCTCGCTAAATATGCTGAGAATTTCGCCCAATAGAAACTCGAATACTCCGGAGTCTAATTCATCAATAACAACACATGTGTTGGGATTGATATTAAATGCAATTAAAGCACTTGTAATTGCAAAAATTTTCAAAGTGCCCGCTGACTCCGATCTGAGCGGCAACGACCGACCTTCTTTTTTAATCAGCAATTCAATACGTTTCCCAGGTTCCCCATCGTCTAGGGATTCACTATGAAGCTCGTTTACAATAACTTCGGCGCCAGGTATTAGACAACTGAAGACGGTATTTTTTAATTCCACAGACTTCTTTAATTCTTCAAGAATATCAAGAGGCACCGTGAAAGAGTGAAGAATATTAAAATTATATTCTGCGATACGTTTTGAGAACGGCATGAAATACTTCGAACTGAACTCACCATGTTGAATGTTCGGGATTACAACGAGATTTTCTGCAAAAGTTTCTCTTATCAGTTTGAGAAGCATTTGTTCCTCCGAGTTTAGAACTTGGTTCAGGTGATTCTGAATAATCTTATGAAATACTACCGAATTCTTAGAATGGACAGCAATGACTTTACTTGCTATAGCCTTTTGATTTTTACTACTGAAAATGTTCTTCTTTCCCCGGTACAAGTCTTTATCCCTGTAGTTTAGGAGATTTCTGTATCTAACATTGGGGACATTCTCTTTATAGGTTATGTCTTCTCGAAAGACCTCCATATTATCCTCGGCTCCATACACTAGCTCAACTTCATATTTGATAAAATAAGCTTTGTAAGCAGCTACTGCAGCGAATTCGAATGTTAATGAACAGGATGATTGACCTTCCAATATTAAGTTTTCTGTTTTACTTGGCAGTGCCGTCTCTCTACCCAACAGACAGCCCAGAATCCGAAAGCTTTCAAATACTGAAGTCTTTCCAGATCCATTTTGTCCGTAGAAACCCAGAATGTCTGCATTTTGATTTTCATTATTTATATATTCATCAAGCTTTAGTTCCAACGATTTTTCAAAGAATCGGTTTAACATATTATCGTCGGAGCTTGGTTTGGTTAGTAATTGTTTGGCGAAGTTATCGTACTTCTGGTTTCCTGTAAATTCACCATTTCGAACATTCTTGATATTTTGAATTCTAACCTGATTAATCCGAATGATTGAATTCATAATAACCCCACCTTTCATATTCCTAGTATACCAAAAACATTGTTTAATATCAGATTTCTTATAAAAAATTTGAATTTCAATATAAAACGGGAGTTTGGAGGTAGCGTATGGTGCTTCGATAAGTTATTGAATATTTGCTAAGGCTGGCAGAAACCTTTGCTTTATAGTGTGCTAGACAAGATAGTGACAGGCTCTTTCAAATTAAGTAAAAACACCCCCTTTAGAATCATTAAAGGGGGTGTTTCACTACGTATAGGCTACCTTCTTCTTGAAGACTTGATCTCCAGCTATTAACAATTGATTAATATAGCTTTCTGACCAATTACCAGGTAGGCAAGAAGCACGCTCAATTGAAATAATACATTGCGTCAATTTGCAAATTCGTACTAAATAAAAGCAACCATCAGTACTATATTTACGCAATACTAGAGTATGAGCAGTTTTGGTAAAGTAGTCAACTAGCATCAGATCCACCTCTTCAAGGGGGTCTAGGGATTAATCTAATTATAATATGCTCCTCAATTGATGTTTAGTCCATATGTACAGAAAATGAAGAGCGTAGAACTACTCTTTTACCTTGATATCGAAAAATACTTAGGATGCATTTTTGCTTAAATGCTTTAGAATAAGAGCGCCTCTCTCGTTGGTGCGTGTTTTAAGGCTATACTTTGATCCTTCTCTCGGATTTATCTTATCCAAAAACTCTATCACATTTGAATCAATAGCATATACCTCTACCAATTCCCCTTGTTTTTTAAATATGAGCTTATAATATGGTTGTAGTGTTGTGGGATGCTGATCTGCAATCATATCAACATATTCATACAAGTATTTTTCTACCTTACTGTTAGTTTGATTTTCCTTTTTAAGCTTTGTTTGCGGATACCTTAAATTACCTCCTGAAGATGTTGGTTCTTCGGGGTCATCATGAATCTGGTTATTTATGAAAGTAGGCTGATAGCCAGAAAGATTCCCTTGCAGGTTTTGCTTGATTGCTAGAACATCACTTTCAAAGATAGCAAATTGATCATTAATTTGATTTCGATAGTCTTCTGGAAGAACCACTATCCCCTTATCGAAATTCAAAAATGGTTGATTTAGATTATAATGCCGGTACAGCGCGTTATATAACTTAGCATCAGAATTAGGAGTAATTGCTTTAATCCTCCCTTTATAAACATCACTTGCTACTCCGAACAACGAAGCACATTTCTTTAAAGAATCAGAAACGGCGGATTTTTTTGCATCTAAAATAGCTTGCGGTTTTGGTCGTTCATTTGTTTTAGCGACAATTTTCTTATCGCCAAACTGAGTTCGAGTTATCCAGTCGCCTGAATCTGGATCTTTAACCTTAAGTAAACCCCGAACTGAAATAGTAAATTCGTTCAAGTCCTCATGATATTCAAGAATATCGTGACTCCAATTGAAAATACCAAATACTTCATTTAATCTGTCGGTAACACTCTGCGGGCCCACAGTAACAAATCCATCGTAGTTTACATTGTATTCTTCATACTTAAATGGCGCATTCAATTTCTCAAATGACATATTCAAGCTCCTCTCTTTTGTAATTTATAAGATCACTCGGTGACAGAAAATAAAAAAACCCTATGGAAGTTACTTCAAAGTCGAAGTATCACCCATAGGGTTTGATTCTAGTGAAAAGGCCTTACGGCAATTAATAATTTTGAATAATTACACTATATCATAATTGAGAGAAGGATGGAATAAGTCTAGTAAGGTACTGCGTAGATAATTGATGATATATCTTTTAATTGTATTATTAAAGATTGTACTTATTCGCCATAAATTATTTATGGGGGGAACCATAGAATATTTACGGGTGCCCACCCCCACAAAAAAATAAGCCCACCCCCATAAAAAAATTATGGGTATGAAATCTTGTTAGTAAAGTACCCGTAAAATTTTTATGGGTACTTTATTATGTGGATATATACCCATAAAATTTTTATGGGTACCCCCCATTTGATTTTTATGAGTCCCCCATAAAATTATTATGGGCTCCTTTCGTTGTGAATATCTTATTTAACAGTAGAGATCCAGGGACACGAGCTGAAGCTTTTGAAGCCACTGTTGGCCGTAACCGTTTGCTGTTTCTTATTCCCGATCGCCTGGCATAACCCAGGAACACAAACTGAAGTTCCTGAAGCAGTTGGTGGCTGACCTAGCTGCTGTATAGTGATAATAAAGTATTAGACTGGAGTTGTTGATTTGACGCGGTTTCAGAGTTTAAAAACATCAGGTATTGAAAAATATGTTTTAGACTGACCCCAATAATTTCACCGTGAGAGGCCATGAATGACAAAATAAAGTCTTAGACTGACGTTGTGTTATTGAACTAACGTCTCCCTATAGTGTAACGCCCGCATTGCATAAAAATGGATCTTATACTTGTATAACGACATATGTCGTTATACAATAGTTGTAAGAGGTGAATAGCATGGACAAAGAGATTTTGAAAGGCAGCATCGACATCCTTCTGCTCTCCATCATCGCACGCAAGGATACATACGGCTACGAGATTGTCCAGCAGTTGAAGTTGTTGAGCCGAGATTCGTACCAAATGAGCCAAGGGACGCTCTATCCCGCGCTAAAACGGCTCGAGAACAAAAAACTACTTCGTTCCTATTGGATCGACAACGAAGCAAGCGGCCGGAGGAAATTCTACGCACTCACGGAAACCGGAAGAGCAGAGTTGACCGACAAGCTGGCGGCTTGGGATCAAGTACACGCATTGATTCAATCGTGCAGAAAGGCTGGCTTCGCATGAATTCCTTTGAAGAATATTTAAACCAAATCCTGCAAAACATCGAGGCCTCTGCTGAAACTAAGAGAGAGTTGTACGAAGAGTTTCACGATCATCTGGAGCAATTGCGAAGGAGCTATGTCACCGATGGTGTGCAAGATGCGTATGCGATTAAGTTGGCTATCGCCGATTTCGGCGAATCGGGGCTTGTGGGAGGCTTAATTAACAAGGCGGTATCACCGTATCGAAAATGGTTGCAAGCCTTGTCGTGGTTCGTCTTCACGTCTTATGCGCTGATCGTTGTTTACCAACTACTCTTGAGCCAATCCCGACTTATACTACGCAACATGGAACAGCCTAATCCCAACTTGGCTCCTTTTCAAACAATTCTGCTATACGCCAACGGCTATCAGCATTACAATTTTGATACTTGGTTCTTTAATCTCTTCGGCAACGTTCTGCTATTCGTTCCACTCGGATTCCTGTTGCCGATCCTCTTCGCTAAGGCACGGCGTTTCTGGATGGCTATCATCTGGACGATGCTGGCCAGCCTAACCATCGAACTGACCCAACTAGGTACGCGTCTCGGCTCTTTTGACGTAGACGATGTCATCTTGAACGTCCTCGGTGGATCAATCGGATATGCGGTATGGATAATGGCTGCATTTGGTAGACGACTTACGTTGCAAAAGCATCGCCCAACTCTAAAATAAATGTACCGGAATGTAGAACTAAAGAACAGGAATGCATGCTTTCCTGTTCTTTGCATTCAACCGTATGAATGAATTTCAAAATAGTTCCTGGCGCTAGGGCATAACCCAGGAATACAAATTGAAGCTTCCGGGCAGCTGGATGCCGGCACAGCTAATTTTTAATATGCCCGTCTTTGGGAGAGAACCAGGAGCAAGGATTTTTGAGGTGTTTTTGACAAAAAAAATAAGCATGCTATAGAAGCAGCTTATTTTTATTATATGTAAGAAATCGCTTAACGATCTTGAATTATACGTACTTGCACTGTGTCTGGCTCCGTATCAAATATTTCAAAATAAGCACTTTTAATAAAGCTGAGATAATTCGCATGCAGCCAATCTGCTACAAAGCTTGTAGGTGTAAAAATGATTAAATCATTGCCTTCAACCATACAGAAACTTTTACCGAACCATGTATCAAAGGATGGTGCCGAAATTCGTTTCTTAATTGATTGAAGAATCCAGGACCAGGTTTGTTCATCTGCTGGAGTGATTTTACTTCGCAACTGTTCTTCACGAATTTTATTATAGCGATCAATTTCCTCTAATGTTAATGTCCTTGGCTGCTGAGGCGTTCCAGACTCTATAATTTTTGCAAAATCTTCAGAGAAGTCGTATTTTTCTACGATATCGACTGTTTCATTAAATTTACCCATGATTTGACGAATGAACTTATCATGCTGAGTCTGAAGTCTTGGTGATAGTTTAAGTATTTGTTCTTCTGAAAGGTAAGGAATTGACGTTCTTAATTTATAGAGTATCGAGTCATCTGCATGATGATTACTTGGATCAGAACGCCAAAAACGATAGATGAAATAATTTTCTTCAAGAATATCAAGGTACTTTTTTACAGTAGGAATTGTCTTGCCCCATTTTTCTGCCAAGGTTTCAAGATCCGGAAATGAGAAGTCTTTTTTGTTTCCGTCTTCATCATAGCCGTAACAATGGCGAATCAGAAGGATGAAAGTATATACTGCCTCTCCACCAATGATTGGAGACCAGAAATCAAGAAGATAATTTTCAACTGTTGTGTAGTTACCGATTTTGCTATGCAGAGGTAAGCCAAAACGATCAAGTGAGAAAGCTTTCACATATTCCTCTTCATAGAAAACCTTTTGAAGCTCCGCTTCCAGGTAATTCTGATCCACACCGCCTCTTTTTCTTGTGCGCGGGATCATTTTACCTGTGCGGACATATCTGTAGTATAATGGTTTATCTTTATCTGCCAAAATGAGCCCCTCCCTGATGTTGTAATTGCAACTAGGAGGAGAATTCGCTATAATAAGGATAGTTATATGAGGATTTGCTTCTTTGCGAATTCTCTTCCTCGGGAACCTTTCTTAAGTCCGCCAAGACAAAATAAGAAAGGTTCTTTTATTTTTGATAAAATTCAACAAATTACTTTTAAATCATAGCATTTTCAATGGCCTTATTAAAGAGCACCCATTAACTATAATTTAACTTTTTAGCTTCCTGCAGGAGTTCAATAGAGCGATCAAGCTCATTTTTCATCTGCTCTCTATATACCTGAGCTCGCTCAAGACCATTGTCTGAGAAGCGATAATAAACCACTTCTTGAAACTCTGCGATTTTTTCTTTCTCTTGAATGAGATACCCTTCATTAACCAGATCATGCAAAGCTCGATAAATATGTTCATGTTTAATTGTATACCTATGATTTTGATACAAGCTCTGCAGTTCCCGCTTAATCTGATAACCATAGAGTCGCTCTTTTTCAATAATTGTTAATAGATTGAGCTTCAGGAAGGCAGCTTGTGGTGGTAAATAATTATTTCTCATCAAGGAACCTCCTTTATGTTGTACAAAACGAACCATGTACAAAATGTCCAACGTATAACCTATTCGACATCAGAGGTTGTATTCCTTCCATAACATGGACAAAACTTCGACTTTTTTCTCAATATGGTGGTGAAGGTTGAATGACGATATGTTCGTTTTTCAACTTCTCAGCCCGCTCCCGCTTCCACTGCGTAGTTAACCCTTCTACTCTGTGTGTTTTCCCTTCAACTTTAAGGCTGCTGTGTAGCTGCTTAGGTACGTTTTCGAATAAAGTTTTTACTGCGAAATTTAGTTCACCTGGTGACGACTCTTATCCTGCTTCTTTTAATAGAAATTCCATTTCGACCAGGTTTTGCGCGAAGCGCACGCAGCCCCCCACCCTAACCTACTTAGTTTCTTGATCCGAATAGAGTGGCAAAGTATGAGTCTATGAACTAAGTTCATGAAAAAGCAAAGGATGGATACGAATTTAGTAGAAGTATTCGGATAAAGGTTCTAAGTGCCAGTCTAGGTACCCAAAAAGATGGCCGAAAGGGACAGAACTAGATAACAACGAAAGAAAGTAGCAGAAGCAAGCTAGAGAAGTTGAAAAGAGAACATATTGTTTGCGAACGTAAGAAGTGATAAAATGTTAGTATATGGATGCGGATTTTTAGGGGGTGCAGTAAATAGACTGGAATGTGCTTAAGGAGTGGATAAAAACTCCTATTCGGACAGGTCGGCCGGTTATCGCAGTATGGGAGCACAATAAATTGAGTACCATCGAATTCCGATGGCATAGTAGTGCTAACCGTTTCTTAATGACTCATTTAGGCAAACACTCAATGGACCATTATGGTTGGGGCTACAATAACGACTTTTCTGGAATGGATACTTTATGGTATCGCTTTAAAGGAGATTTACGATACTCAGCTCAAAATGGTGTGGTACTTATTTATAAAAAATCGGGTGGAACGAAAAGACTGCTACCGCTTACCATTGAAGATCGTGACCATATCACAACATACCTTCACTTGCTAAGTAACATTTCTCGTATGAGAAAAATAGTGGCCAACCCCTTAAAAGAAGATCATGTATCTGAAGCATTGGTACTTTTAAAAGAAGCCTCTTTGTATGTGAGTGCCTGCGATAATATGACGATCGATAATGTTAATCCCTTTACCTTCATCACAGAAATGATTCATATTATGCTGGCTGACATTGTACTTAAAACAAACTATATGAAAGCACTGCTTGCTGTTGGTCGTTTCTTAAATGATGAATTACCTTTAAGTGTGATAACGAATGAGCTTATCACGCTCTCACAATATCCAACTAAATATGAAACCATACTTGATGCGCAGAGTGAATCATTCTGCATCAAACTTGATAAGTATGAATGTTTTAAACGAAAAACCGGCATATGTACGTTTGATCTGACGCCAGAACAATTCAGTGAATATGCTGCAGACTGTGACTCTACAGGTGGAGAAGAATCCGTTCATTATTGCCGGGGCTTGTTGAACATTATGTCTAAGAATGGCACCTTACCTATCGACGCTTTTAGAAATGATGCATGTGGCCATATCGGGATTAACGATGGTCAGCATAGATCATGCATCTCAAAGCGCTTTGCCCTGCCACTCCCTGCTCAATTCACTCGCTATAACTCATATTGTGCCAGTTGTTCCAAGATCAGAGGAAGCTATGACAACATTTATTATCTAATCTAAGGCGGTGTATCAGTGTGGCACGTAATCAATCTCCATTAGAGAAAGAAGAATCATTAGGAAATATCGTAAAAGTTCAACAAGTTATTGATTTCTTCGTCCTTTCTGAACTTCAAAAAGGACGTCGTTATCAGGGGCAGCTCGAAGAATCTATTATTTCAAACTTGAACAATATTGGTGTGGCCAAAGGTTATTTAACGAAACGGTTACAAAAGCTATCTGCAGATGGCTACGTAATCCGCTCCTGGGAAGGTGACGACCGTTATAATCGCTACTATGAGGTCTCTGAAACTGGTTTAGACTACTTTAAAAACATGTTGCGTGATTTACCGGACCGGGTAAAACTAGCGCAACAAGTATATAGGCAATTTGAAAAATACATTAGTAAGTACGGTTCTATGAAACTTTAATTCGGGGGCTGATTATCGTGGATATTGAAAAGTATTATGAAGCTACCAAATTACTGAAGGAAAAATTCCCTCCGGAAACAGTAAAAATGCGTGACGATGGAACTCGAGCGTTCATCCCTAATCAAGTGTATACAGATAGACTTGATAGAGTCCTACAAGGCGAATGGAGCAAAGAAATACGAGAGTTAGAAGTTAATGTCCCCCATCAATATGTTAAAGCGATTGTACGCGTTTATATTGGCCCTGCCTATCGTGATGGAAGCGGGATTGCTACCATAACAACTACGGGTCTACGGAACGCTGAGGAGCGGGCTAAGAGCTCTGCTTTTGTAGATGCACTAGATACATGGGAGTTAGGTTGGAGAGATTTAGCGCCTTTTAATGAGTGGGGGAATAATCCGGCTCTTTCTCATCTGTCGGATGCTCCTCTGGAGAAAACACCATCATTGAGCTCCATTCAATCCTTAACTGATCATCGTTGCATTTTCCCTGATTGCCACCAAGTTTTGATTCAGCAAGATATAGAGGTGCTGAAACTTATCCCGAACTTTAATATTACAAAAATGAAGTATTGCGTCAAACATTTACCGGATGCGTTTGTCCGGAAGCTGGAAGCGAAAAGAGACCTCCTCCCTATCGCTTATCAAGAACGATTAAAAGATGCTCTTGATAAGAAGAAAAGATAGCATTACATATTCCTCGGCATTCGAATTCATTTACGCTGATTCTAACAACACGAAATGGGGTGTTTAGGATGATTACAAACTGTACGTGTAAGGAGAAAAGTGAGCAGTGGGAGTTTGAATCTTATTTAGGATGTTGGTATGCAGTGCGTTCTTGTGACCACTGCAATTACTATTGGGAAGGTCCGGATCATAGTAAGACAAACCCGTCCGAAAAACCATCATCTGGCCAAGTATCGATGGTTCATTTATCAGTACCAGCAGAATCAATCAGAGATAGAAGCGGCGCCTTCCAAATCTATTGTTATGATGAAAATGGCCGTTATGGACGCCCTTTCCCAATTGATGATGTTCAAGAGATTTATAACTTCTGTGAACTGAATAAGTTCTCACATAGCAAAATTTCCGTTGTAACAACCAATGATGATATCGCTATCTCAGTAGTCAATGGTATGTATGTATTCCCTTCTGAATGGCAACGATTTAACTAAATATTCATCTGAGGGGCGCAAGTTGGACATTCACACACTGATATTCATTGTGACCATGCTCGCCCGGAGAGAACCAGAAGTGCTACTCCAGCGCGAACATCGAGATGTTGAATCTCTTCTGGCGCTAGGAGCGGGTCGCTCCTAGAACATAGCTTAACACCAAACATTTTAAAATAAGAGAAGGGGCCGTTTTTTACGCATCCTTCTCTTATTTGCTTCTCATTTCGACCGGATACTCTTCTTCTCCTAAATCAGTAAAACTATTGCCACCGAAACGTCCGGACAGTATTAGAAGTACAGGATGCGTTGTACTTTGCTAGTGGTCATCCCGGCGTACGTTTGCCAGACTGAACTGGATCGCGCCGAATCGGCGCTCTGGAAGAACAACCAGGAGCACCAGCTGCAGCTTCGCCGCGCGACCGGCTGTTTTTGGCAATCGAAAAGCACCTAGTTTTGCAATGATGAAATTTGCCTATATACAGCAAAAAGAGAGGTTTATGCATAGGTTTGACAGGGAGCCTCTATAGTCATGATTCCTTGCGATAGGGCGAAGTCACAGGCTTCGCAGAGGCTAGTTAGCCTATCATGCCCACCTCTCCCTATCAAACCAGTTACTTTTTTCTGCATAATCAATCGCTGCAAAACTGAGCACTTCTACTTTGCAACAAACAACCGGCGGCGCCGGAATGCCGATCCCGCCAAACCCGCGCTTCCGGAAGAATAACCAGAAGCACCAGCTGCAGCTTCGCCGCGCAGCTGGCGACGCCGGGATGGCGATCCCGTCGAACCGGCGTTTCCTGAAGAACAACCAGGATGCGAGCTGCAGCTTCGTCGTGCAACCGGCGCCGTCGGAATGCTGATCCCGCCGAACCAGCGCTTCTAGAAGAACAACTAGGATGCGAGCTGCAGCTTCGCCATGCAGCCAGCGGCGCCGGTGTTCTATGAAAAACAGTATTAGACTGATTCATTAAATTAAACAGTGGCAGAACAAGACTAGATAAATAAAGTCTTAGACTGCCGCTTTTGTTGTTAAACTAACGTCTCCCATTAGTTTAATCCTGAAATGCATCGGTTAACCGAGGACTATAATTTCGATAAATCATCAATCAACTCTTTGGTGTCCCTTAAACAATACACTTTAGTATTATATTGCTTATCAATTCCTAGCCGAATAATTCGATTCTTCATTTTCAAATCGGTCATAACGTAATTACAATATGGAATTACTGTACTTAAGTGTTCAATATCCATTGAATCCCCTGTCTGGATCGGCTTTACCCCAGTAATAACGTCCGCATACAACCTGCTTTGAATGTCTAAATAGGGCATTGCACGATAATGAGCAGAAGTAAGGAAGTCCGTCAGATTTTTTTCGTGTCTAATGTCCCTAGAAAGTCTCGCCCACATTTCTACAATTTCACTAAAAACGGAACTCTGTGCTACATCATCAAATGTAATATCTATGCCATTTTCAATTTTAAAGCTTAAATTTTTCATGCCGAGTAATCCTGCATGTAATGTCCCGTTGTACTCCTGCTCAACTTGTTGTTCAAAAGTGATACCAGAAGCTAGTCTATCCTGTCTTAATGACTCTAACTCCCTTACCAGCCTTTCCTTACGGGCAATACGATCTTTAATTTCCTCGTCACTTGTATTCATATAAGCCGATATTATTATACCATTTAAAGGTCCACGATCTCTTTCACGTATTTCTTGGATGGGGTCTCGGTGGAAAGCATCACTGTACGGCAATTCAACTATTTCCTCGTTCTTTAAATATGATTTCATCGTACAATATAGTTGATTATCATGAATTTGTTTTCGGTATTGAAATTTTATCCCTAATGTTAAATATGATTGGGTACCATGTGCTTCTTTAGTAAGACTGTTAATTTCTTCTCTTTGATCACCTTCGACAAATAAGAGCGTTCTTGATCTTGTTTTTTCAAAAATTATTTGATTTAGTCTTGCTGTTCGTTCATATTGGATATCTTCTTTAAATTTAATGTTCTCACGGTACTTTGTTAAGTCAATAATCACACTTGTGTCTAACCAGAGCATAGGGATGGGACAACGATTAACTTCTACTTTCATTTCTTTATTCCTCTCAGTTCTTTCTTTATACGTAGAACTTCTTAATGTATGAATTATTCGCAAAATGAGAAAGCTATGCTGCCATTTAGTAGTTCAACAAAAAGCAACCAAACATTATATTTCGGATGCTGTCGTGTTACTGAGCTATAGTTTTCCGTTGGTGTAATTAAACGGCCAATTAAATTATTAAATTATGTTGTTTGCTTTGTCCCAGGATATATCCACGAGACATCCTGCATTGGGTATTTCATAATATCATAAGCCCTTAAACGATCATTATTTTTATCTAATCTTATAAAACTAACCATTTTAGTTTGAATGTCCGAGATATATATCAGATGTTCATCTCCTAATGTTTTAAACTCAACTTCGACTAGATTTACATTAAGTTGAGCATGCTTCACAGTCTCATTAGTCGACCCTACTGGATCTTTTGTTGAAATAATCGGAATCAAATAAATATTTTCTTTAAGGACTTCCCCAATATGATATTCTAGCTTCTGCAATTCATCGAAATCATCCCGATAGATAATACGGAAAAAAACATCAAATACTAAAGGAGAATTTCCGATGAACTTAAACCGACCAAATGAAACCAAGTTTATCTTTGATGAATCAAACTTATTCATCCAGTACGCATAAGGTTTTGTAATTATTATACGTGAATCATCTTTATCTTTATTATGAGTTAAATCTATATCGCTATTTATCCATTGAAAATCCACAAACATCCTTTTTTCAACAGCTTCTCTCTCTATGTTATTCTGAATTTGATTTTGTAAATCTCTTCTAGTTTCTCGAGCTTGGGAAATAGCAACTAATACTGCATAAATAATACCGACCAGAGCACCAGCGTAATTTCCGTAGAAACCTAACCAATCTGTATTCTGGCCAATTACATCAGACACATACATCCAGTCAGGCAAACTATACCCAACTAGCCAGTTCACAATAACTGGTGCTCCGAGCGCAAGGATAATACCAATAATATGTTGCCATGGCAATCTACCACTCTTTCTTCTCTTTCTAATCAATATACTTACCCCCTTCATTTACCTCGAAACAATATGCCATATTGCCAATATCCGAAAGTGAACTCACATTCATTCGGGTACTAAATCAACCTTAAATATTCCTCTCGATGTCGCGCTTGTCAAACCTCGGCAGTTTAATTAGAAGTCAGCAATGTTGCTAAGTTCTTGTCCTGACATTTGGACATCACATATAATAATACCACTTAATGGGACTATCTTGCCCTTTAGTTTAATGAAAAAAGCAGTCACTTTTCTGGCCGGCTGCTGTCATGTCTGGCAAAGCTATCGTTCTTACGTTAGTTTAAGATTCCTTGCCGGATTGCTCGCTTGCGAATTTGCGTAGTCTCAAGGTTCGCAGCCAAGTTTATGCCCTTATATTTGACAGATATAAAAGATAACTTGGATTACATTCGCGGGTTATTTTCCGAAAGCAACCGAAAATGCTAGAATTCGTACATAAAGGTAAATACCAATAAATAGGGGCTGATTATCAGGACATGACAGACCAATCGAGATTCGAAGGCAAGAAACTAAAAAATTTATTCATCGGAATCACCTTAATAGCCATCACGCTCATGTACGTCCAACACGGAGTATTCTTTACAGACGGCATTCAGGAAACAAGTGATCAATTCTTAGTCCATGCCATTCAGTACGAACTCATGTACTTCCTCTTGGGAACTGGCATCATGCTCTCTACACGCGAAGTAACAATCAAAGGCAAACGGATACCCTATTTCGTGTCCTTGGCCATCTTTGTAACACCTTTACTGCTGTTAAAGCGAATTGCCATTGTTCTACGTACATACATCCTGCTTGCACTAGCCATCGGTCTTGCAATCCTGCTTACCTTGATCGTTATTAGCGTAAGCTGGCCATATCTTTATGAGCTCACTCAGTATCTGAATACGCAATATGGCACTCAATTACATCTGTCCGAAATCAGTGCTTACTATTTATTCGGCGCCCTTTTCGGTGGTATCCTCATCATAATGCTCAAATTAAGCTTAGATGTATTCAGTAGAACACTGTACCCGGGCATGTCCTAGTCTGTTCAAAATCCATTCCTAATTGCTTGTGTCTTTACAGGTTTATTATGTGTATTCTTTGAAATAACGACAAATATGTTGTCGATGCCGGAAGCGATAAAAGAAGCACTTGAATCTATGGAAGAAGGTTTTCTCCTCGTGACAACACTGCTCAGTTACAGAGTAATCAGGAATCAAATCATTGTTCGCAACAGTAACAATATATAACCAATATCATGGCAACTGCTTTTAAAACGGACTCGTCAAATTACGCAAGATGGGAGTACCCCTTCGGAGAAACGGATGTTATGAAAAAACTAAACAAGAAGATCTGTATGCTATTAAGCAGAACCTGCAGAACCTCGATTCGATTACTTTGAAGTCGAGCTTTCACTTAATTAGTTACCCCTGAAAAAATCAGATTCTGCAAATCCACTTCGGTTTCGACACCAATATGTTGATTCTGTAAAAAGGAATCGAACCACATATTGCGTCATATAAGCATTTGCTTTTTAGAAAATCGAATCAGGGGTTAACTAATTAAGATTGAGTAATGTTAGTCTTGTACGTTCTTACTGACGAATCCTGTGGTTTGATTGAATCGTCGCTGTCATTTATGGTACAGTTTGTGGTTTAGTTCAAAAAAGGCAACCACCTTGGGTAGATGGCTGCCTTTTTATTAACTCTTGAGTAGATTAATTTAACAACAATTCATCTAAAAATCTGCCATAACTGAATGTTTTTCTTGTCCTGTCTCTTGAAAATTATTGCTTCAATGGAGTTCGCGATTGATATTGAAAATAACAAATTGCAAACTAATGCTAAAATAATTTGTCCTACTTCCTCTTTTTAACCATAAATAGTAACGTATATTTTTTCCAACCGAAATCACTGTTTACCTAGTTCATGATTTAATACGGTTATCATGAAACCAAGTAAAAAAACTTTTAAAAGCATTATCAATTGTTGTTTTTAAATCTCTTAGTGATATATTAGAGAAATCCAAGTTCATTTGTTTTAAATCACCAAATATTTTATTTTCAATATCATAACGTTGGATAGCCATATAGTATTCTCTAAAATCAATGCCATCTATTAATTGTTTGTCAAAGTTATGATGTAAAAGATGGGCAACAACACATTTAAGCAGCATATCTGAAAGCTCCTCGTTGTCACCAAAATTTCCAGACATTTTTACTATATATTTGAAGGCTACTTCGTACCTAATGTATGGAACTAATTTATGTTCAGTGCTTATAAGTATCGTATCGAATGCTTGTAACAAATAGCTATATATAGCAAACCAAAAAATTTCTGCATCTGTAGCTTCAGGAGGTAATGGCAGAACCGTTGTCTCCTTGTAATTTTTAAATCTAGTTTCAAGATCTAGAGTTGTTTCTTCATTTTCTAATAGAATAATACTCTTTTCTATACCAATTAATAATCCGTTCTTAACATCAACGATTGTCTTGAATTTGTTTTTATACGTTGTCAAGTCAAGCTCATCTTTAAACAAGCTAAAAAAAGCTTGATTAGCGGCTTTATGAGCCAACTGATTGGCTTCCGTAACTAATCGAATTGGCAAAATATAAATGATTCCAAATGCTTGATCGACAATCTTTATATTATCCTCAATTGTAGATATTATCTGATTTCTCATTTTTAAATCAAAATCTTTAGTTACCTCTGTTACTTGAAGCATCGTTACATACCTATATATTGGATCATCCCAAAAATGAAACTTACCTAGTGATACAAAAGGGTAATGCTCACAATCATCTAAGTCCAAAATCGTTGCCGATGTAAAGACATATCCATCATATGGAGGAAATAGATATTGCAAAATACACTGCACAATTTTCTTATTACTCTCCCAAAATACCCCTATCTCATCTATAATGGCGCTTGATTCTTTTTTATAGATGTTTTTTAATGCATTCTCCAAAATACTCCTGTATTCAACTTGAATACGATGCAACTCATCTACTAACATATTATTGCCCATGTTCCTTTACACCTTTCGATAAATGTAAAGGAAGTCCGTATACATTTTCTAGAATACTAATAGTTTTATTCATAATCTTAACACAATCATGCCAAACGCTATTTAGTTTCTGGTTATTTTCGATATCTGGAACGCAGTGATATTGATGCGAAGGTGTATTACACTTTATTAAGGAACTCTCGCGAATAGCTCCCCAGAGCCCATGTTCAAACGCTGAATCATAGTCATAATAAAAATCAAAAAGTTCTTTTTCATCCACACTAATGGCCTTCCCCCTAATATTTAGTTTATCAAAATATGTGGTGTCCATATCGATAAACTCTTTGTTTTTATATTCACTAACTAAGATATCCATGTAACTATATGCAACATGACTGCTAGGTAACTCCTTTCCCGATTGTCTATACCTCTCTACAATCAGCTTGTATTGACCAATTCCATAATACTGATATTCAGTCCATATATCACTGTGCGACGCTTCATGCTTAAGTAAATATTTCATCATAATACAATCTTCTATTAGAGTGCGTACAATACTTCTTCCTGAGATTGTATTAAAAAGTTCATGGTCAACTAACTCTAGTAACCTCTTATAGGAGTAAGTAGTAATACCTAATAATACCAGCATCTTATTATCAAGTGGATTCGCTGAAGTTAGCAAATTTGTATAGAATTCTAGTATTACTTTAACTTGCTTCATATAAACCTGTGTGTCGGGAGGATCATCGGGAAGTTTAATATAAAACAGCTCACAATCACTCATTCTACTAACGGCCTCCCAAAATATGTATAAATACTTAGCATCAAAAGGTTCAATCTCTGGTAGCAGCATTTCCATTGAACGTACCATTGGTCGAATCATTCTCATCTGCTCATTTTCATGGGATAGTTTAGGATACTCCAAGAGCATTTTCAGTTCTTCTCTTGGCATATGTAGTTTTCCCGACATTAAATCAAAGTATAGTACCATAAAACGTACATCTGTTGAGAGATGTGTTTGATGGTCGCTGGTCTCCTTCATTAAACTGTTTATTGTTGCAATTCTTACATCTACTGAAATAGAGGATTGAAATATAGTGGAGAATATTGGATAGCTTGAATGAGTAAAAATTGCTGTTAATGGTGCCAGTACTCGAACAGTTACAACCGTTGAAATAAAGTTAAGCACTTCAACTTGTTTGTCAGTGTCCAGTTCAAGTATCTTTGAGAACCTTGGGGTAGTTAATGCAAGAGTTTGTTCTTTTAGTTTTTTGAGAATAATATTGCATTTCGACAACCCTTTTTCTCTACCATAAAATTTAATAATTAATGCTAACCATAGATACTCTGGTAACCTACCATGATACCAAGAGTTCTCTCTTGAAATTTCAGTAAAAAACTCATTCCATGGAGTAATAAATTTCCCTTTTTTGAATATGTGATCAGAAAGTTTGCTATGCTCCATAATCGATCCTCTCAGATTATTTCTGTTATCAATTCATTTTTATGTGACTCTTATAACGCTTTTCTCATCTCACAAATACAAGGAGAAGACACATTTGATCCCCTTGCTATCCATAGACCTAAGAGAGATTAAGCTTGGGGTTGGGGGCTCCCCTCCATCATAACACATTAATGGAATATCACGGTAGTAGGACTACAACATTAAAACGGGGGGGTTATCGCTCCCTTACTTTGTTTCTGGTTTAGTCCCGGCTTCTTTTGGCTAGTGCATCTTTAATGATCTCGGCAAGTTTAATAAATGTTTTAAAATATTTGTATTATTCCTTGTTAACAACTCCTTTTTTACTACCAAGGAGTTTGTCTAGGGGTTGCTATCCATGATTTAGAGCTTTCTAAGGATAGAATTGAAAAGAAAGAATTGAGTAATCAGCATACATAAAATCATGCTTAATAAAAGCACCGCGAAGAATGTCTTCATAAAGGTTCAAGAAAAAATGGAAATCTGATGCTCATCATTAAAAAGTTGTTACCATAAAAAGAAGCGGGCAGATACTTAAACTCGTAGAATTTTAAGTAATTGCCTGCTTGACTCTTTTATTAGGTAGTATAATTTAGAAGGTACAGTGAATCATTGTTAAGATAGCAAAACGAAATAATGCATGAAGCTGTCCTAAACAAAGCATTTATAATATATTCTAGGCTTCATTTGTTCATACTATTAAAGCAAAAGCGAAGGATTATTGCACTCTTCCTCAAGGTTTATCATTCTAAGAATTTCAACAATATTCGGATCGTAACTTCCCTTTTCTTTAGCCAAACTACTTATTATAGAAGAAACAGCCATTACATTTGGCCGGTATGGCCGCGGCAACCTCATTGCCCCAAACACATCAGCAACTGCTGCTATCCGTCCAATTAGTGGTATCTCTGATTTTTTCATGCCATTCGGATAGCCTTGGCCATCTAGTCTTTCGTGATGAAATAAACAAAATCTTAATATATCTTCTCCAAACCTGAGTTCCCCAAGGATCTTGAATCCATTTTGAACATGCAGAGAAAGTTGATATTTGTCTATCTCAGACAAACGACTATTAGATTTTAATATTGAATCACTCATGCCCAATTTACCGATGTCATGTAGAATGCCAGCCAAAAAATAACGATCAACAATGGCTTGTTTCTCAATACATTTCCTTGCGATTAAATAAGCAATATATGCTACCATTATCGAATGATCAGCAGTTCCCGTTCCTAATTCCCCTTGGTCACGGAGTCTAATACATTCCAGGATTGTTTTAGCACTCTTCCATTCTTCATCTTCTTTATATTTTTCGGTTAGTGTCCTGTATAGTTGATACGCATCTGAAAGCATACACATCTTAATCCCTCCATAACAAAAAAAGACGCACATATTCCCTCATCAACTGAGAGATATGGCGTCTTCCGCTATATCAGCCTTTTTATTAATAATATACTTAAGTTATTCATGAATGATAGTCCATTTGTGATAGATTTTGGACCAAAATCGCTTGCAGCTGACCACTAGCCTCACTCAAGTTTTGGTCTCTCATATTTCTTATCAAGTATGATGGCATTCAACGCTTCATCAAAACTTAATCTGTCTGAAGCTGCTTTGTTCTTCACAACTTGGTATGTAGCACCTTCGAAAGTAACATATTTAGAGATTTGATCTGGAACCAATTTCAGACTGTCTTTACTTGCTATTAGGTTTCCACTCACTAGGTGTTTCCTTAATTCGTCACCATCTTTAAATGACAAAGTCCCGCTTCTACAACGCACAAAATAGTCACCCTGATCAGTTTCAAATACCTGGACGTTAACAGCTCCTAATGATTCAATTAACGATCTAATCATTGAGTATGTTAAATGCTTAAAATGGCTTGGCATAGGAAACTTAAAATCAATAAACCCCTTCTTAACTTGATATTTGATTTCTGGCCACGGAGACATACTTAATTTTTCTCTATACTTAGCATACCCCCTCTCGTTAAGAATCTTTATTGGATTTGTATCTACTATTAAACCACCATTGGTTTCATCTAGCTTCACTTCAGTAAATAGCCTAGCTCCATTATTATAACAATCGATTTTTTTCCCAAAGCTATGATTCTTTTTGTGTTTTTTTGCATCTAAACGATTTCGAAGTTGCTCACATTGATTTTCACCATAGAAACGCTGCTCTCTATTTCCAATTTGTCTAATCTCAAATGGAATGTCCCCATTATTAGCAAGAGTATTCAAGTACTGTGGCGTTATTCCTATCCTTCTAGCAGCCTCTTTAGCAGTGAGCCCAGCGTACAATCCATTTAAACGAGCTACTTCTTCACTACTAAAGACATACCCTCCATCCCTTCTATGCGTATCCATATTAAATGCTGTTGCTCTTCCAATCGCTACCCACTGTTGGAGAGTTCTAACGCTCTTATTCAGCTTTTTAGATAATTCCTCGATACTTATTAATTCAGCCATATTCTTTGCACCTCAATTACGAAGCTGGCGTTTTTAGATATCATTCCTGCAGCATCATAACTCTGAAATTAATTTTTTACGGTTCTGAAGACTCCCACACTCAAGCCTTATAATACGCTATATCCACTAGCCTTCATCTTCTACTTCTTGGATTCCTTTGGCATTCGCAAAGGATAATCTTTCAACCCTCAAATTTATTCATTACAGGAATGGCCATTAACCAAAATATCTGGCACTTTCATATGAGTAACAAATTAGGGGGGATTCCCAATTTATGATTACGTACACCTGCTGTCAGTAAAGTATTCCAAAAAACGTCCCTACACCTTAGTATTTACTGGCCATTTTGCAAACACAGGATAGAGTGATTACATTGAATACAACGGAACTGAAATAGTGTATATATCCTCAGTAGCTTATATAGCAACAGTTGATATACAGCTTCTAAAAGAATTGAACAAAGATTATGTCTATGGCCCTTTTGACAAAAATGAATCTACCAATCAATGTCAGCTAAAAAAAGATACTACTTTGAGTACGATTAAACTTCTGGTGCAAAGAAATGATACGCATCTTGTTTAGTCGTATTGTGAATTGCTTAACGTTATAAATCAGTTACCAATATAAAATGGATTTACTCCATTTACTAGAAAGTTCTACCGACTTGCTCACCTTATTTCGCTCCTCTGTTACGTCATATGCGTCAACTTCGGCTTTGCTATCGAACTATGAAACACGTATGATCCGCAATCATCGAGCAATGCAACTTTTTCAAATACTTTTAGTGATTTAAGGTCGATATTCAAGGCTACTGCATCAACCTCAAACATCGTTTTGTCCTGAACATGGTCGATAACCTGTTCAATAGTGTGGAGCTTTCTTTTTTCTCCTTCAATCTTGCATAAGTACACGCTGTTTCCTCCCTCCTTGCTTCTCCTGTACAATATGGATCTATTCTATCTGTAAGCTGTATTCCTTGTGGTAAGTTTGACCATTTTCACGATACCATTCTATGAATTTATAAATGATTTCTTTGTCTGTTCTAGCGCCAATTCCATTGATTTTGTTTTTGTTATCAATTAATACATTGACACGATTCCCAAAAATATTGCTATACGAAAGGTAATGCAAACCATCTTTATACCTAAAAACATGAATTGTTAATATATCATTCTCATATGATTCTTCTTCAGTTGTAAATTTGTTCTCATACGGACACCAACAAACCAAGTCAGTCATTACGTAACTCTCGGGGTCAACCACATGCTTACGTAGATAATACAATCCAGTCTTCGTCATCACTTCAACACCTTCCCAAATAATTCAAATTCCCAAATTACTGAACATCAAATGTAGCTGCTTCGTACTGAGCATTAATATCTCCATAATTCGCTTCGAATGCATCATCCCTATAAAGAACCGAAGTATCGTATACCGATTGAATACCCTCTTAAGACCGAATGCCAAGAAAAAGGAATACCGCAGTAGTCGTCCACCCAACGATTTGAATCGTTACAAAAACAGTTTTTCTTTTCATCATAACTTTTCATCTCCTAGTTAACAATTTGAGTTTTTAAGCTGTGAACCATAACAATGGTTTCATATTGTATGATTTAGAATCTCTGTTCTCAATTTTTCCTATGTATATTATTTTTTTATCTGAATCGATCTTATAAAAGACTCGTAGTCTTTTGCATTTAATTCTCTTTACATCATGATTTCGATTAACTTGTCCAAACTGATAATTCGCCGGCCGAGGATCTCTGCTTAGCACATCAAATAGTTTTACAACTGTTTCCTGCTCCTTATTTGTGAAACCCATAATTTCTTTTTCAACACGTTTTGAGCTCAGATGGATTTCATATTCCAAATTTATACACTCTCATCTCCATTTTTCCTAATATTAACATGGAGATTGATTAAGTGCAATATAGAAATATTATATGATATTTTAATTGTTTATATAATTTCATTAAAGTAAAGGTAATTGTTAGTTTTCCTTTCTTTTCTGTGGTATCATAATATTATGCACATATTTTTGTTTATCGATTAACATTTGGTGGAGGCTAAAAAAATGCTATCTCCTCTCTCATTTCATAGTCTCGATTCTTCGCTTCATATGCTTGATGGTAAGTTGTACCACCAACTTTCTTCAGAAGGGTTCAAGCATACTGACTGGAGTAGGATTCCGGACGAGCTGCTTGTTTACTTATTTCTTCATGATGAACCGACACTCGGCAAAACGAGAACCATAAATACAAAGAAAGGGTACCTGCGTGATATTCATCAATTCATCAATTTCACTGGCACCCTTATTCGTAATCTTGATTCATCAGATCTGCTAGCATATCAAAAATTTTGTGAAGAACAAGGAGTTGCTTCAACCACTCTAAGAAAACGAAGCAGCGTAATAAAACAATTTTTTTCTTATCTCTATAAGCAGGGTGTATTATCAGCAGATATTACAAACAAAATGAAGCGGGTATCTCAACCATTAGATAAGAAAAAAAATCGAGATGTTTACTATAATGAGGTACAGCAGCTCCTGCAGCATTTTGAGGAGACTGATTTTTTCGCGTATACTATGTTAATGCTCTTAGCAAGCACCGGTATCAGGATCAATGAGCTCGCAACGGCAAAGTGGTCATCACTATTTGTTTTTAATGTACATGGCCAGGATTATACTTTTATAACGGTATTGGGGAAAGGCAATAAACCACGGGATATACTTATCCTGGAGGATGTATTCCATACTATTGTTGAATTCCGGATGAGACGTTCCAAGAAAACATCTATCGATCCAAATGATACAACGGCTTTTTTCTGCAAAAGCGATGGGAGCCATTACACTTCTGAATATTTGAGTACTGAATTTTCTAACATAGTTTCACAATCACCCTTCTCCTTTATTTCAGCCCGAAAGGACAGGATAACTCCTCACTCACTCCGACATTATTTTGCAGCTGCACTTAGTGATAAGGGAGTAGACCTCCGAGCAATCCAGGATGCGTTAGGGCATGCTAATATTCAAACGACGGAAGGCTATCTCCGCAGAAAACGAAAATTAGAATCACATGCCGGCATTAAATTAGGACATAACTTTAGGGTAGGAAATTGACTTGTACCCTCCTACCCTTCTTTTTTTGAACAAATTATTATAGAATAAAACTCGTATCGACCGTCGCCCCAATGAAGATTTTAAAAAAAGAACTAAGGGGATTTTATGGATAGAAAAATTATTGATATATCTGAACAAGGTTTATATACATTGGCCTTGCGCAAATACTCCGAAAGCGGTTCATATTTCCTTATACGCATTTCAAAAGTAACTGGAGATATTATTGGAATTGAAAAGCTTGCTGAGCTCCCAGCAAACTGGCCAGAAGATTACATTTTAGAGCTAATGGAAAATGGCAAGGTGTTGAATTCCTCCATTTTTACTCCGCCCCTCTAACGACGCGTTTTATCTTATCTATATACTTATTTGACTTTATTACCATTTCCGTTTTGCTCCTACCATGGTGGTCATTTTTCTTTAACATGCCGTAAACGATGATTTCAAATCCTTTAAGTTCATCATCTTTATAGGTAAAGTGTTTAAAATACTTTTCAAATATAACAAGAGTGAATGTCACTTCATTAACTGGTTCGAAATCAATGTATATAACCTTTTCTAATCGAGTTACTTTTTCAATCGTTCCAAATACGAAGTAACCGACATTTAAGGTCTGGTCAGACCACAGCATTTGATGTGCAGTTTCCTGGTCTACTACAATAGAGGATAATGGGACCTTTCTTCCTCCTCCTACATTAATGAGTATAGAAGCCAGCTGATCGGGCTCATATGAGGTCATTAGTTTCGCCACGGTTTTTACAGATGATATATTTGAAGGTTGACTATTTGTTTCCTTAGTTTTAACCTCTTCTTTTTCCTCTTCTTTTGGTTTCCTTTCCACTGTACGTGCTACATAATCAGGATCAAGACGATTCAAATTTAACCGAATGATCGTTTCCTTCACTCCTTTTTGCAGCAAATCCTCCTGGTATTCGGCTACTTTTTTTATTGCCTGCAGGACTGACAACGGCTCATAAAACCCGCAATCCGTTGAATGTTTTGAATCCATCTTCCCGGTAGTCTTAAAGTGTGCGCCACGGGTTTCTGTTTTTGGCATGTAAATTAAAGGAGCTGCGCAGTTTTTATCAATGCAGCTTAAGCGATGGCCATGGAGATCTGCTGAATATTCATCTGCTTTTACTATTTTCCCATTACCAAGAACTGCTGTATTCATTGAATTACCCCCTATTTGGTTTTTGAATATATGCTTGGACTGGAGTACGAAACCAAATACGCACCCTTCAGCGATGCAGCCACCTTTCCCGATCTTCATTTGGACAGCCAGAGTGTAATGCGTATCTGCTCGACGCCACAACCGTCGTAGAAATGTCGTTCGGAAAGTTGGGCTTTATTCACAACCAGGAACCGCGAGCCGAAGCTGCTCGATGCCACCGATGTGGCAGGAGCACCGCACGGAAATTCAATTTCCAATAATAAAAAAGACGCCCAAGACTAATTGTCTCTGCGTCCTTCGCCTTGACCTTATACGACCGCCCTATTCAGATGGCTTTAAAAGCAATTTCCCTTTAATGCTTCTTCAATATGACGAAATATCTGCAAAAAGTGGGGCAAATCTATTCCCCTTTGTTTACATCAGTCAACACCTCCTTTTTAGAAGGTTTTATTATGTTAACTGACCCCCACTGTTCAATATCTAGTTTCCTAAAATTCCAAGCCGCTTATTATGATCTTCCCATTCACTGGGTTTCGGAATGGGAAGCCAGAGGCAACCATTACTTTGCACCACAGCATATTGGCCATACCCTTCAGGATTAACATACCAAACAATGCGGCTTCTTAGCTCTACATCTTTTAAATGAAGCAATTCATGCGGTGGAGCTGTTGAGTATCTCACAAAAGGGCTCCATCCGAAGAGAATATCCGGATTCTCTTTAATAGGTTCCTCTGATTCGTTTATAACCCAAGAACCAAATCCCTTACTATCATTTATGTACCAAACCATGTCCTCACGTATTGGATTTATTACAGGCGCTTGGTAAGGGTAACCTTCATATAAAGTCTCGATTCTTTTTTCCTTTCTCCAGACATCACCCGACTCAAGATATTGGATGTAATGTTTATATACTTCATCCGTAAAAAGCTCCTTAATTGTAGGTCTTACAGTAGTACGAGGACGAAACTGAAAAATTTTTGCTGACATAACTATCTCCTCCAAATATTCATCTATCGTGAGTAAATCACCCTAAGTAGTCCATAATAAAATCTGGCGAGAAATAAAAGATAATCCCTAGAATAAATGCACCATAAGCAAAAAAACTATACTTTCTATTCAAACGTATGTTATTTCTAATTTTTGCGGTGTAAGCAAATAAAATGCTTATTAAAATGATATAGCAACACACGATCAATTCCCATGATGTTAAATAATACAGAATGCTCTCAAGGCCCGTTCTTGAAGTCTCATCGTTAGGTAAGCTCGGAATTTCATTGTTATTATACTCACTCAAAATGAAATAAGGAAGAAATGTAAACACAACACCTATAAAGGTGAATCCATATGAAAAGAACTTGAAGGTTCGAACCAGTTTAGGATTTTTCCTTCCAGATGAAACTAATGAGAAGAGCATAAATGCAATAACAAGAAATATGCAAACAAGTACGCCCCATTTTTGTAAATAAGAAATGAGGTAAACCATAAAGTCTTCCACCTGATCATTACTCGGGAAAAACTGAATGTCACCATCACCAAAACGTGGTATTTCTTCTGATGCAGTAATCATCCTTCACAATCCTCATAGATCAGGCTTCCGGAAGCTAGAATATTTGAAATTATGCCTTCAGAAAAATTAAACTGTAGCTTTCCAGAAATCACCTTTCTTTTGGGATCAACATACTGGAATAACGTATACTCAATTACATCGAGTGCCAGGTCGCGATTATCCGAATCAAGATCCCTCGAAAATGCATTTCTCATCGACATGACTTCATTATCCTTGTAAGATACTTTAAAATCTCTTTCCCAAGTAATACGTGGATCTCCTTGCGGCCTAAAATGAACGCACAATATTCCACTTGTACCCCCTCGTGTCAAAAATGGACATTCCGTTTCTAAACCTTGTTTTACAGTAATCATAGCCCTTCTAATCATTTCGTTCACTCGTAATAACATGTTTACCCCTCCAGTAAAGTCAATTGTTGTTTAAGGATTACTCCTTTTTCAAAATACTGCAGTTGCATTCGGTTAGTCAGCAGTACTCTAGCACTAATACCCTCATGCTTGTCTTACCTTGTAAGTAAAAACCATTTGTATATGATAATTCGGGTCGTTCGCACTAGTCGTACTATTTCATCGAGTAAAGACTGATAAATCTAGAGCCATGAACAGGTACACAAACAATCAATAAGTATCGAATTGTTAATGACACTATGTCACCCTTTCAGCCTCTCTAGAATTTCCGAAATTCAGTTATTTATTTTCTACATTTTACCCGATAATGGGCATTATTACAATGATATTATCCGAAAATGGGTATAGCATCTTTCCATGATAATCCTGATATATAATAGTTATGAGTAGAACTGAACTATTAGATATAAGGGAAGGTTTTTGAAAAATGGATTCCGTTGGTACACGAGTAAAGAAGTTTAGAGAGGCCTCTGGCCTCAGCACGACAGAACTAGCAAAGCTATCTGGAATAGGACAATCAACTATAAGTTCGATAGAGAGAGACGCTCAATCTCCTCGCGTCGAAACGCTTTCTATGCTTTGTACTCCACTAAACATCAATCTAGTGGACCTAATAGATACTTCGGAGATTAATGTATTACCAACGGATATTATTAGACTTATTAATTTATCCAAAAGACTCAGAAAAAAGGAACTACAGTCAATTATCTCTCTACTGGAAACATTTCTGGACGACCCGAGTAAATAGGAATAAATTCCGTATTTTCTCAAACCTTAGGGCTATTGTACCTGATCTTTATACCTAGTAGGAGGGTTATATTTCTTACCCTTCCCCCCTATCATCTTCCTTCGAATGCTTTTAAATTGGCACTTAACTGTTTCGATGGATTTATGGAGTATTTTGGCCATTTCCCCCTTCGTTACACCCTTCTCCTCCATTTCATACAACACACGTTCTGTCGGTGTCAGAACGTTAAGCTTGACTTCCCTTCGTTCACGCTTAAAGCCTTTACGAAGAATAGCAGCAACATCAGAATGTATTGAGGACTTATTACAATGAGCGTCTCTGATTGCCTCAATAATTTGATGACTACTCGATTTTGCTAGGTAATTTACCGCTCCATAATAAAAAGCATCTTCGATAACCTCCTCATCCATAATCGATGACAACATGATGGTTTTGGTTCTCGTGAATCGCTCTGCTTCCTTTGCTACTTCTATTCCATCTAGATTATTTTCAGTAAGGTTTATGTCCAATAGCAAAATGTCTGGCGTATAAACCAATGCCTTGCGAACAGCCTCTTCTTTGGTTGTTGCAGTTGCCAATACTCTCATGTCTTCCTGGCGATTTATTGAGTGGGAAAGCTGCTGAATCCAGAACGGATCGTCTTCCACCAATAAAACTGATATTATACCTTCGTACTCGTTCATAGCCCAGACCCCTCTTCTCTAGTTAATAAGCTTTTGTTTGGTCCTGATAACCCTATGCGGAAAACTACAACTAACAGTAGTCCCTTTCCCTTCCACACTTTTTACATCTAACTTACCACCATGCAATTCAACGATATGTTGACAGTAGCTTAAGCCTAGTCCAAAATTCCGCCCACCTTTCTTTGAGGTGAAAAAGGGTTCTTTGATACGTTTTATTAATTCTCTTGGAATTCCTTTTCCATTATCTTCAATACTAAGCACTGCCCTGAAATTCTCCTCCTTCACACATATCTTGATATAACGCTGCTTACCTCCAGCCGGTGAAAATGCCTCGATGGCATTATGTAACAAGTTATTGATGACCTCTTGGAACTGGATTTTGTCGATGGGCATGATAAAATCATGCGTTTTATGAAGCGAAAGGTAGATTGGTTCTTCCAAATTGCTACAAATAGATGAGAATTCTTCAAACGCTCTATCAACAACAACTGAAATATTCTCATGCTGCTTTGTTACCCGAATGTCATAAGTCATACTCTTTACTCTTTGATTTAATTCTGCTAGATGTCCGGATGTGTCATTTATAGTTGATATCCATTTTGCAACTAAAGGATTTTCTATTCCCTTTATCTCCTCCTCCATTGAGGATAGTAAAAATTGAACCTTTGCCATTTCATTTTTTATTGTGTGATTAATAATTGATATTCCTGTGGTCATTGTTTTTCTAGTACCCATTAATGGCTGGTGCTCAATTAACAAACGGGCTCCCAATGAACCATCCCATAGTGCTATGAGGATCATGGCCATAATAAAAAGCGATGTCGCTTCTATGATCCACTTCTCACAACATACGGATATTACTAGAAAACTAATCATCACAGGAATAAAGAATCTGAAGGTCCGAATTCTAAATTTACGAACAGCCCTCCTTCTCTCCCGGCCAATGGGAATCAGTTGGAGAAATACTGCTAATAAAATCGAGACTACCGCTATGATTAATTTTCCCCTTGGAGAAAAACCTTTAGGGATTAATAATACAAGAAGAACAATCAGGCCCAATAATATGCCCGCTACTGCGTTTATTACACGATTTATACGTACTGGTAAAAAGTCTGCGTGGAATAATGAAAATACAATCCCTGAATAGGTTACAATTATGAGGCTAATTAAGCCCATATTTTCAAAGATAAATCCTAATAGTGACTTAAAAACAAAATCATGTTGCTCCATTAACACCGTAACTTTCCTTGCAAGTAATACATGTACAGAGCCTAACATTCCTCCAAGAAAGAATGAGATAAGCCATAGTTTCGTAGCTCTGGCTGGGTAATGACAGACGACGACAAAGACGGCTGCTGCAATAATCAATAAAGTAAAAATCAAGTCAATCACCTCATCTTAGCTATTTCCCAAGTATACCACCTGAGATTAGAAGGCGGCAGAAGATAGAAAACTCGCCGCCACTTCTATTTACACTGCTAAATGATGAGTGATTTCTTGTTCAGATAATTGCCATACTTGTGCGCATTGCCAACCACCGGAGGTGATAATAAATTGACATAGCACCTGGTCATGCATGTTAAACCTACCTAATCTTTTATGATTGATAATCCGTGAACCTGTTTCGTCTTCAATTCTACACATCTCTTCGTCGAAAACCTCGACGATTACACCACTCATATAATGAACACCATGACGGGGAGTGCTCCCTATTCCTGCGAGATTAATTGCAGGATAAGATTCAGTGCTAACAGGAAGCTCTACCACATTCAGCGGAAGCTCACTCTGAATTAAATTACTAGTATCTTCAGTAAATATTGACCGATCCCATTCTGCCGGCTTCGTGTCGTGATTAACCCTCGTCACTGCATCCAAAAAATCAATCGCATCTGTATCCAGCTCAACCACACGAAGTTCTCTTTCTTTAGATACGAACAAAGGAACATGAGCTTGATTTCTTGGCTCCTTAGAATTCGAATAATCCTCGTAATCTTGACTAAATTCCATTTCGTATTGCTCAACAATGTTATCAGCCTGTTCCTCCAGAAATTCGTCCGGAAGTCTGTCCCACTTCGCCCTCCAGTTTGTTGGTTGAGGAGATGCGATATCCTCTACATCTTTATTCAGAAGTCGAAATAGAAGATCGCGATTACTCATGCGCTCCCATTTTCGTTTATCATGGCCTGGACTGCTGTCATACGAATTTTCTCCTGCCAATTCTTCACTTAACGAATTGCTAGTAGTAGACAAAGCTTCTGATTTCTTTTCATCTCGATCGTCAACTAATTGCTTATCGAAATGGTTAGGTTTGTTGTTGAACGTATTATGTTCTTCTTCCAACTCTACAACCAATGAATTGCTAGTTGACATAGCTTCTAATTCCTTTTCATTTCGTTCTTCAGTACGCAACTGTAGCTCACGTGCTTTAGCTCTGTAATATGCAGCTCGTGATGATTCATGATGAGCATAAACCACTAAGCTTAAAGCAAGACAACCAGCAAGGATATACCATACATTCATAGAAAAATCGCTCCTTAATATAGTGTAGTAATTTTAATTAAGTTATTACATAGCAGTTAAACGCAAAAAAACCCTATTGTCGTAGTCATTCATAAAATGAATGAACCACCCAATAGGGTTTAATACTCGCAAAAAGGCTCGAATGAGCAAAAAGAAATGGTTACACTCGTAGTTTATCAAACATCTCCTTATACCGCAATAAAAAACTCTAAGAAGCTTCTGTCTTAAGTTCCTGGAACCGTTGCAGGGTCTCTTCTCTTTCATCATTGTGAATTATAAAGAGTCCCTGCGCCTCACGGCTCTTTAATTATTAAATCACCTGTTCAAACGTAAATTGAAGTTGCTGTTTTTCACTTTTAAATTGATCATTTTTGATAAATTGATTTACACATATTGGCGCCTCACGTTTGAAGAGTCTTTCTAGATCGGCCAATGAATTCAAAATTCTGTAGGATGGGAATTGCGATGAAGGAAAACCCGCTCCCATGTTTAAATAAACATGATGGAGCGGGTTTTCGGTGTGGGGCATATCATTGAACCCAGCAGTTTTATTTCTTTTGGCTTTCTTTATCTCTATTAATAAATGCCTTCACTGATTTTTGCATTTTTTTGAATTCTTTTTCGCATTCAACGGGAGTAGTAAATACTGCATACCCTGAATCGGTCATACGTTCAAGCACCTCATCTAAGTTGTTAGGAGCTGGTTGTATGATCACCTTTTTCATGGGGTCCCCTCCTCTGGAAAGTAAGTAGTTACGAGTCGATTGGCAGCCGCTGAATTAATGACAAGAAAACGTCCTGCATGCTGCGCACCAAGTTCTCTTATGTAATGTCCAAAGAGAACAGTTTTCGGTTCAAAGGAGACATAACCTTCAAATCCGTAGTCAAAGCTAATTTTACACGCAATGGCGAACAAGTGAGCGCCAACACCGATGAACTCTTTTGAAGCAGATCCAACGTTCCATGGCGCGTTCTCAACCAAGTGTACAAATACAAAGCCATCAGCAAGACGGAGACTGATAAGGCCTTGAATCTCATGAGAACCAACAACCTGAAGCTTAAATACCAAACGTTCTGGTCGTGATAGCTCTTTGCTCCAATCGAAATTAATCCATCCTTCTGCCTGATTGATCTTCGTTTGGAGATCATTAAGGGTTAAGGGCAGAAAAGTTGTCTTATAATTCTCACCAGAAAGACGATGGGTTAAACATGGAGTAATCCCATCAATAAGAATATCAATCGCCTGATCGAATGAATCTAGATCATTCATATCATTAGGTTTCATGGTAATCCTCCTATAAATCATTATAACACGAATGCAATACGAGCGGAAGAATTGGACTACTGACACGAAAATTCTTTAAATAAGGTTCCATCAATTCTTTCTTACGATTCGGTTCAAGGAGATCAACTGACTTCACGAGACTTTCAATAATCTCTGTATCTATATTTTTTTCTAGTGAGTTAAGTATAGGCCTAAATAAATTCTGCTTTATCTTCTTCCTCGTGTTTGTAATTTGAGCTTTTTTCAGCAACGTTAGAAATAAATCGTCAAATTCCTGACTGTCTTTTAGCAGCTCCACATTAGTTAATATATTTCTTAACAAGCTATTTAATCCCGCTTCATTTAATGTAGATTCTTTTGTTTACTTCCTTATCTTCTAACGAATCATGAATATCGTCTAGAATGTAACTGTAAAGAAGCTCCTCATAAGCCTTTTCTCCATCCTTCAGTTGAAAGGATTCAAAGTCAATAGGCCCAAGCGTTGTAATTTCTGAATAAACCGCTAGATACAAAACCGTCATGGCTGCTTGATTATTTTCAGCAACTGAAGCTGGAATTGCATAACGATTAACGCTCTCCTTAAAAGAAGTAAGATCGATTCGATTTGTTCGCTTCAAAATAGCTCCTCCATTGTGTAATAGTATCTATAGAAAAAGCCGGCCAACCTTCTCAAGTGAGAAGACAGCCGACTTGTAAGCGCCAAATAAAAAAAACCTATGGCCAATTCTTCGAAAGAAGAACCACCCATAGGGTTTAACTCTAGAAATAAGGCTCGATAAGAGCAAAAAGTTGCATGTGTATTCTTAGTATACCATAAACAAAAGGGATTGAAAATTAGTCATACCTACTTTGAACGCTGAACCTACCTGTGATATTGACTTCCATTTCCTCTAGATCATCATAACTCTCCAGTTCCTTAAGCCAGTTAGTGCAATTAAACATCAACTTCGACAGACCAGTCCTAGGCTTTTCAGGGTTCTTCTCAATTCTTGAAGCGGGTTCACTAAAAAATAATTTTTGAAACATTTCAATTCCTCCTATGATTAGTAGTAAAAAAAGACAAGTCCTCAAAAGAGAACTTGCCTGGTATTAAGAGAAATAGAGAAACAAAAAAGCCCTGTGGAGGCATACCTTTAACGGTAATACCACCCATAGGGCTTGGTTTCTAGCAACAAGGCTCAATAAAGAGCAACAACAATAATTAATATGCTTATACTACCAAAATCAAGTTGATCTGTCCAATTCTATTAGAAATTGAATACAATTTGACCGGCAGATGGTTTGGATTTTCCTTTCTTTTTCTTGTATTGACTCATTTCAATAACCTTTAATAGGTTCAGATCCCATAGGTCTACATTAGATGGATCTGATACTGAACTACAGGTAAACAAATCCACTTCTACTTGCTCCCGCTCCTCGATTCTATCCTCTACGGTATCCATTTCTAATGGATTTAAACCGCAAAGCCTCCTTGTTTCATTACTCAATTGTTTCATTCTGAGAGCAAGAAGTTCTTTGAATTCTGACTCGGCAACCATTTCAACATTCTCCAAATCTTTAGCAGCAAGTTCTGTCCATGCCTGGGCAACTTCTGAGCCGGCAAAACAGTTCGCAAGATCTGCAGCTAATGAGGATTGTTGATCACGAGCATAAATAGCAAGTTCAGACTTATCCAGCCGCCCTTCTACCATAAGCGCATGTCCCCTTGCAGCCATGATTCGGAGAAATTGAGCCATTTGTTGCGTTCCGTTGTAAATAAGATAAAAAACACGGCACTCACGATCTTGTCCTAGACGCCACGCCCTTCGTGATGACTGTCTGACTGTACTTACTTCATAGTTCAACTGATAATAAATAATGGTTGGCCAATACATTAAATCTAATCCGACCTCAACTAATTTCATATTGCAGATTATTATCGGAACCTCTTGTTCCTCCAGTTGCGCGATGACCTCAGAACGATTATCTGTACTCGGCTCATCAAGGATCTGGCAATTAAATCCCTTTCTAATTAAGATATCCCTTATACGCTCATTTAGATTATACTCACCTGTGTAATTATTAAAAATGACACATCGTCTGCCTTCAGCCAGTTCCTTCTCCACCAAGCGAAGCAGCTCTCGTTCTTTTGCATGAAGATAGTCATCAGGAAAAGCCTTAGCTTCTATTTTAAACGCTTTATCAGCAAAACCAAACGTTACTGAACCGCCCCTATCAGGTCTATCTCCATAATTAATTGTAGCCGGGATAAATTTACTCCACGCACCCTTAGCTCCACTTAACGACCTTAACTTACATTCTTCTTCCAGACGGCTATGAAACGATCGATAACATAAAGCATGTTCATCATCCATATCAATAAAGAGAGGAACCTCTTTCAACTCCACTAACGGTAACCCCATGTCTGAAAGCTCAACAAAACCAGATTTATGCAGCAAAAATTGTGCTGTAAGCTGCGGGGCTATTCCTGGTTCTTCAGTTGGTTGACGTGGCTTTTGTTTCTTCTTTGTTACCCAACCAGTATCCTTCTCTTCAACATCCACAATCTGTTTTAGTTTTCCATACCTAGCTGCCCATTGAATCGAACCAAAGGTATAATCAATCCCCACTTCTAAGAGCGATCGAGGATCTGTCCTCCATAGCAATTCCTTAATACTTGAGGACTTACCATTAGTCAAAGTCCCTGTTAACATTAACGTCTTTTTTGAAGCCTTCACCATTTGAGCAAACGCATCTCCTCTTCCGGAAGACTCTGCTTTACACTGATGAGCTTCATCGCAAATGTATAGGTCGAAATAGCGCCCCATACGTTTTAGGACACGCGCTATATTCGTTCTAGGGCGATTCCGAGTCTCACCCCTACTCCAAACAGCCGGCCGCCATAACTTTTCTTTACAGCTTGTCTGGGCGTCTGGCAAGTGACCTTTTTCGTGGTAGGTACAAGTGAGCAATCTTCGATTGCGTCGCCATTTTAACCTAATATGATTCGGCACACCATTCGGACGAAAAGATTGTTCTGTTCTTGCTTTTAAATAATCTTCCTGATCCGGTTCTACACCCTCAGCAAAGTAATGCCACGCTGCAGGTACATACCCTTCTTCTTCTTCCTCATCTTTCACCATAAGCGGGCGCCCACAATCCGGGCAATGCCAGGCATATTGAGAAATACTATCCGATACCCGCTTCCAAACCCCCGAAAAATAAGGTTCTGCCCCAATCTTTGCCTTGTCAATTCCGACCAGCGTAAACTCCAGTCCCTGTGGCTGGTACCCTTCCTTTACCCTTCTCATGAGCTGAAGTGCATCTTTACTGTTCTCAATAATGTTCACTTTAACATCCTGGAGTGTACCCATGATTTCTTTGTTTTTCCACTTCCGCAGCGTAATGCCTGGTGCTGATAATAACACTGCAGTTCCGGATGTTGAACGATTACCGGCCTTCCTTTGCTGTTCGATAATATTAGCAACACCACAAGCTACAATCGACTTACCTGTTCCCATATCACCACTTAGAAATAATCCATTTTCAAAACGCATGGTGTTATATAATGCCTGTATCATATGAGCCTGAGCCGGAAAAGGAATACGCTTCATCTGTCCAATTGACTCATGCAACGGCATATCAAGAGAATGACGCGGTTTATGGCTTTGTAGTTTCTGTGCCATGATATCCGCATTCTGGAGCATATACTCTTTCATACTCATTGCTTCATCAAAAACCCCTACGATCTCGCTTTGCGGTATTCGCAGCATGCCGTTGATTAATGCACCTTTAATAGCTTGTAGTACTAGCTCTTCCGTGCCTCTGAATACAGCTGCTTGTAAGTTTGGCCATTGCTCCGAAAAGTGCTCGTTTCGAACCACCTCCAATGGGGTCATCATGTGATCAAAAATGAACGGATATTCCGTTTCCCATTCATGAGGTAAACCAAACCGATGAATAACATAATTCGAAAGTACTTCATTCATATTTCCGTTCGGAGCAATCAGATACGCTCGATTCAAATTAACGGTATCCGGAAGTTCCTCCAGTCCGGCTATTGTGGCAAGTGAATTGTATACTACACCATGCGACAGATCCCCTAAACCGATAGGTCGCTCTAAACGCTTGAACTTATCTCCACCTCGTACATACTCCATTCCTGCTGCGTAAATGCTACGTGACTCAAGTAAGCCGGCAGAAATTGCAGTTACCGCTTCCGGAATCCCCATAAAGGATGCCATAATAATGTTTCCTCTTCTATCAGTTGCAGCTGGTTCAACAACCATTAGGTGAAGCGTCGCCTCGAAACTACGATCTAGTCCATGCATTGCAATTTTCATAAGTTAGGCCCATAACTTAAAATGACAGGGGGACTGAGCCCCCTGACATTAAGCCAGAGGGCTATCCCCCTTTATTATTTGTATGTAGAATCCACTAGCTATTCAAGATCATGTACGCCCGATGCGGAGAAAACTCTGACAACGGAACGAAACGACTTAGTTATTGTATGGCTAGTCGTATTGCCCTCCTGATCCGTGTTCTCTTCCATGTCAGTTATTGTCTTTGTTATGCCCGTGATAAATAGCGATAGGTGATGATCATCCTTCCTCGGAGGGGTTAGGAGTCATTTTCCCCCGCTTCGCACCGTACGTGCAGCTTTTACCGCATACGGCGCTCCATCGTGACTATGAGTATTCAGCTCCCCGCAGAGATCCCCTTAACTTTCTCACGAAAATGAATAACTTTGTTCCTTAACTTAGGCTCAAGCTGGCTAAGATCGGCTTCGTTATGAATGTAGTCATGGCAGGAATTATGAAGCGTTACAAGATTGCTTACCTTGTTGACGAGGTCGATAGGTAGCGTAGGGTTAATGTGATGAATATCCACGTCAATTGAGGTGACTGCTCCACCACAAATCCTACATCGTCCTTTGTCCCTATTAAATGAATATGCTCTGTTAAGAAAGAACTCGAAGTTATAGATTCCACCACGACCACGTTTTCTGCCAGTCTTGACGATGAGTGAGTAATGAAGACTCATCATTTCGTCTGCTCTGGCTAACGGGGTTTTATTTCCCGTACGCTCGGTATAAAGCTTACGCCCTACCAATGTGAACGGTGTTTCTAGTGGCGTTTTTAACTTCGGTTTTTTCCATTTGCAAAACTTAAGTGAAGTAACCCCAACCTTGCGGTCAAGGTATTCGATCGCCGGTATTCCCGAGGTGTACTCAGAATGAACAGAGAGAAGGTTATGTGTTTCCATCGCCGCTGTCCAGCGAACCGCATGGTTGCGTTTTAAGGCGCGATAGGCAGCCCACGCTAATACCCTCTCGTACTTTCGGAGATCGATATTTACCCAAGTGGCGGGTTCGTAATATTGAATAACCCCGCGTATTTTGCTGTTCAACACATTAATATGATGAACAAGAGCATCCTTATTGGGGATATGCCTCATCTTCCTGGTGAATCGATGAATTTCATCAATCTTGCTTTTGAGACGAACTGGGTTAGGTCTAATCCTAGAAATAAAGCCCTTTTTCGATTTACCTCTCACTACTTTGAAATTAAACCCCACAAATTGAATGGGTTTCTTCTCAACGTGTGTGATTAAGGTTTTCTCCTCTGAGAGCTTCAATCTAAGATTAGTGTCGAGATACTTGGCAACCCTTGATTTCCACTTTTCAGCAGATTTCTTGGATTGAGTGACGAGAACCCAATCATCAGCGTAACGGATGAGAAATGCTGGTTTAAGCTTGCATTTCCCTTTCGCGATGTCTCGAAGCATCATATCCTTACCTCTGGAGAACCCTCGCTTATATTGAGAGCGAGTCTTCTTCCTGTCCCACTCTCTGATAATCCATTCATCCATAATATTCAGGTATACATTCGCAAGCAGTGGTGAGATGATCCCCCCTTGGGCAGTGCCGAGTTTGTTAGACTCCATTTCACCCATGATTCCTGCTTTTAGCATAGACTTGATGATCATTAGCACTCTTTGATCACGAATCCCCATATTCCAGAGCTTCTTGATCAACTTGGAATGGTTCACGTTATCGAAGAACTTACTAATGTCACCTTCGACTACCCAATGGTATCCTGTTTTGTGGATGACATCTGCAACTCTCCCTATTGCCATATGCGCGTCTCGCATTGGTCTGAAACCGTATGAATGGTCAAAGAACTGAGCTTCTATGATCGGTTCGATGACCATTCTGATGCATTCTTGTGCGATTCGGTCAATGATGGCAGGTATGCCGAGTGGTCTTTTTTCACTCTTCCCCGGTTTATCGATGTAGACTCTACGAATAGGTTGAGGTTGGTAACAATGAAGTAAGTTTCTTACCCTCGGAAGGATTTGTTCAGCATCCATCTGAAGGATGTCTTTCTTCATTGTTTGACCATCGGTACCAGGAGTGTTCCCACCCTGATTAGCTTTCACTTTATGAATTGCTGTAAGGATAGTAGCATCTGATGAGATTATTTCGAGCAGACCCTTTACCCTGGGTCGGGTGCCAGAAGCCCATGATTTTGAAGCGAGTTCATACAGTTGGTCTAAGATTGAACGTAGTTCTGATTCATTCTTCGGATAGTTGAATTTTTGTTCCATTGGCACCACCTCCTTCCGGAGATTGCCTTTGGCTTTAGTCAGGTATGCGCAACGGCTTCCTCAACAGTTTTGGGATATCTTGCTGGTAGTCACAACTATGCCCCTTCGCCATGTACTAGGCTTTCCCTAGCTCGAACTACTACGGGCTGATGCCCCTTGATTTAGTCGGTCATTTCCTACCGATTAGAAACATCTGGCTCTGTCGCCTTTAGCATTTTCTATCAAGGTTCCACTGTTCCATGTATCCTAGCTTTCCTCTTCACCTTAGCCCTCCACTTTGACCCGCCAGCCATTCAGTTGTCCGTGATCGGTGGACGCAGAACATCAAAACTAAGTGTTATGATGCAGAGTTACAGGTCACCAACTGTAACACTGCGACTGGACCCCCTAAAGGGCATACACCTTCTTATTCGGTGTACTTGGGCTTACGAGCCGTACAAACGTGGATTCATATGGTTATTAAGCGTAGTGAAGTTATAGCCCCCCGCATTCCTCGTTCCGTCACAGGAAGAGGAATTCCGTCTTCACCGGGCTTCACACGACCATCTGACAGTGATAATCGCATGCCGGAGTCTTAGGGTAGAATCGCCGATCTTCGGTTCTAAGTAGGAACTGCCCCTACCATCTTGGATACATAGTTAGATTCGTAAGAATCCCCTAGTCTTTGTTACTCATTTCTGAGTAGGTTGTACGCTAGGAACAGTGCGCACGATGCGTACCCATATTTCCTCCCACAGCACCACTAGCAATTGCAATGCCGGTATGCGTCGGCTTTAAGGGGAGCATGGGATTCTTCATCCTCGCTTTATTTGATACAGGTGTGAGTTTTTGCTCAACATCCGGAAACAGAGGTGATTCCCTAAAATCCCTTTGCATTTCCTCTAGTTTTAAACGCCCAGCTCTAAAATAGGCAATAGATCCGGATGAGGGATATACCTTTATTGGGTCATCAATTTCTTCAAGAGTTGGTAAGTCATTAGGGTCCACGTCACTAAGTTCTCTCAGCCATTTGTAAATAGCCTTGCTATCTTTTGACTTTCCGTATCTGCCTATTAGAATGACCTGCTTGAAAACGGGATAATTTTGATTCGTAAAGCGAAATACCTGAATATCGCTGAACCTGCCTGATAGAACTGCTGCTGCCGGCTTCAGCACGTATTGTGGAATACAAAATAACAGCAGCCCATTTCGCTCCAGGACATTGTTTTTTCCCGTCAGCGCTTTTAAGAAAATGACTTCAAGACGCTCTCCATGCCGTTCATCATAGGGCGGATTTAACCACAGTAACGAGAACCTCGCTTCTGTTCGTAAATTCTCGTATCCGTCATGTAAAGCATGATAAAGACACGACGATGCCTTAGCTGCGCGGTTTTCTTCCAGCTCAACTCCATAGGTATATTTGGTATTTAGAAACCCTGAAATGATCTGTAGCGCCTCACCCTCACCACAGCAGGGGTCGATAAGGTTCACAATCTGATCCTCATCGACATTAAGATTACTTTCATTCAATTTCAGTTGCCGACAAAGAAGCTCAAGTTCGTGAATAGGTGTGGGATAATACCCACCTTTACTCTGACTAGCAATTGTAGCCATTTAATCATCCCTTCCGATAGTTTGGTACTGAATCTATCTAAAAAGGCAGTATTCGTATAAATACGAATACTGCCTTGAAAGCGCAAAAAAGCCCCATGAGCGCAGGTCTTAGCAAGACATACACCCATAGGGCCAATACTAGAAATAAGATTTAACGAAAACACACTAATAAGCGGAGTATATCATGATTAAAGTGAATTTAGGGCCCATTGCGATAAACCGCTAATAATGATCATTTTTTTCCCGAAAACGGTTTATCTGCTTCTTTTACTGCTTCCATTCGTTAAATAGTTTTTCTATCGTTTCAGAGTCTTTTAATGACTCAATTATTTTCCTTGATAGTACTCCCGACTGAATAAGGGCCCCTATATACATTGATGCTCGAAGTTCGCCTTGCTTGTGATTTGAAATAAAACTATTGATAATTGGATGGTTTAAAGCCTGATCTAAGATGTCACTCTCTTGATGATTTTGTACAAGGACCTTCCCATCCCCGTGAATCAGAAATTCAAGAGTAGAATCTTTAGTTAGACCAAGATGATCTCTAATCTGTTTCGGCACCGTGACTTGCCCCTTACTAGTCATTCTGGCAAGAAAACCTTTCATGAGTCTCATTTCCCCTTACTTTTGGATCTGAAATTAATTTGTCCTACAAACTTGATATCTTTTAATGCAAAGGTTCACACTGTCCCTACAGTTCAATAGCAATTTCACTTCCCGCCATTATATGTTTCTTTTCAACTCTGAATTTCTCGGCAATATTGTGAACTTACCTGGAATATATTATAAAAAGTCCTGCTTAACCCGATATATTGTAAAAGACATTGGAGGTCAACAATGGGGATTATAAATATACAAGCAGAATTAAATAATGATACAAGAAATTCATATGAATTATGGAAGCCCTTCCGCGATGCCAACAGAGAACAAGTCTACAAATTAGTGTTTAAAAGGAACTTTCTAAACTATAATCGTGCACTACTTCTAGGGGCTGGAAACGGAAATGACATTGATATCAACTACTTTGAAGGTATTTTTGACGAAATTACAATCGTTGATATTGATGAAACTGCAATGGATAATTTGATAAGCAGGGCAAAATATCCTGAAAAGTTTATTAAACGCTTTATTGATTTAAGTGGTGTTGGTGAGCAGTTTAATAATTTTCAATTCAAAGGCAAATCAACAAGTCAAATTGAAACCTTCATAAGAAAACTAACTGTACTGCACGACTTTTCTTCGTTAACCGGTGAGTTTGATTGCATTGTTAATTGTAATTATACATCACAGCTAGTTAATCCTTTTATTTACTCAAAATTGGATGAATATAAAATCAATCCATCAACTAACCTTATTTTACTTTTAAGTGATCTTAATAAGAAAATCATTATTAATATATTCAACAATATCAACCAATTGCTGCACGAAAAAGGACTGTTCATACATTCCACTGATACTTTCGAATTGGCACATAATGAGAAGACCAGCTATAAAAGTACAGGTTTAGAAGAAATATTGACTGCCTTAAAAGGAAATCTTTTGGACATGACACCATTACATAATCCAGAAACATTTTCCAAGTTATCAAAGTATCTTCTTGTCGGAAATTATATTGATGCCGATAGGTTTAAATTTGAAAGTCTCCGGTATGTTCCTTGGAAATTTAGTATGAACGATGATTATGTTAAATACTACATTTGCTCTGTTTATGTTTTTAAAAAGGGGATATCGATAAATTACAACACAATAAATAACCTTTAGGGTCTACAGCAATATTGAGGCCCTATAATACCATTTAAGATGTCGTAGTGCTCCACACATTCAAATATTCCCTTCCCTATCTCGGTGACGCGGATTCGATTTTGACTGAAGGCCTTATTCCTTTTCAAACAACTTTTTTAATTTACTTTCTCTTTTCTCTCTTCTATCCTTTAAAATCTCTTCTTGAGATTTATCTACTAAAATTGTTGGCTTTTTCTTTCTAGCAGGAAACTTGATTACCTTATCATCAGACTTCATACTAACCATCCCTTCAATTAATAGGTTAGTAGAAGTCTCGTCTACTTTTTTAAAAAATATACAAAAAAGCCCATGGTATCGTTAAATACCACGAGCTTTTTTTGACATATATGAAGTAAATTCAATCAAAAGGTCTGCTCTTGCCTCGGCTGTACTAGTTTCTTCAAAAATATCCTGCAACATTTTTTCTCTACGTTCTTTACGTCTTTGAAGCAGTACTTCTTGTGGGATGTCTTGGAGAACTTTACTCTTACCCACTTGAACGTCATCTAGCTTTAGCACCTTGGCCAGCCTCCTCTACTCTTCTATCATTAAGTACTAGACAAAATGCGTGAATTAATCTACGAATTTGTCTTAACTCAATAATACCATCAAGTAGTACTAGAGACAAGGCTCTATCGTCGTCGTCATCAAAGTGAAAGCTCCAAACCCAAGTCAATCCACCCTGCATTTTCATCTTGAAGGCTACTACTTGCCTACCTGGATATGGCTCATCATGGAAAGCTTGTAAGTCTCCTTCACTATTTGCAGCATCAACTACTGCGATGCCTTTATGTGCGTCTGATCTTAAATTAAAGGGCCCGAAATCTGATCCAGATGTCCCCTTATCATAGAATTTTTCTAGATACTCACCTTCTATACGGTAAATAGAGTAACCTGAAATGAAGTCCAGGTCACTTAGTTTTAATTTACCATTAGTGAATCTATACAGGTTTGTATTAACTTGTTTCAAAATCCCAATAAGGTAGAAGACTGTTTTTTCAATCTGCTCAATCTCTCTTTGTAATAGTCTGTTTGCAGCTTTATACTTATCATTTGAACTTTGTAATTCTTGAATGGTAGATTGTAAAAATTCATGTTGACCTTGAGTAAACGCAACCAAATTATCGTAGGAGCTTGAACTACCAACTATAGTTTGGTATGTATCATACAGACCACCAAACGTGAACCCAGGCTTGTTTATAAAGGTTGCCCATAATAAATATTCGGATGGTCTCTTTACCTTAAAAGCCTCAACATGAAATTGTGAATCTCCCATATTCGCCATCTTACCCTCGAACACTTTTACGCATCCGAGATATGCAAGACCTGAAAATACTACAGCAGAACATAGAATTATCCAAAATGGCCAACTGGTATAGGATACCGTTGTAAATAATCCAAAGAGTGGTCCAATAATGGGAAGAGAACCCCATTGAATGGCTTTAGCAAACCGTAGATTTCTGGAATGGCCGACTATTTGCTTTAACGGTCCAATCCATGCATTCTTTCTCCAAGGGGTGTTTACTTGACCTCTCATTTTATTAATGATAGGATCAAGAGATTTTAATTCCTCTAGGTAACTATGATAGTGTCCTTCAACAGATCGATTCATGAATCCACCTCGACAATATAGTTAATATACATCCACTATTCCAACCATCTTCTCATAGTCGGAAATACTCTTCGTTAAATGATGTAATCGTTTCTGTTGATCCGTCCAGTCTACGTAATTTCACAAGCGAACGTCCATCAGAATAAATCTTCTTGTAGTGCCTCTTTAAAAAAGGAATTGTCTTTGGATTTTGAAATGCGGCCAACAAAAAGCCATTTGGATGCTCGTCTGAATATAATGTAATGATATGCACATTAAACCCTCCTCAGTATATTATCTATAAAAATAAAAAGCTGACTGCCTAATTCCTTATTAAAAGGAATCAAACAATCAGCTTGTAAGCGTGAATACATCAAACGCATATCTTTAATTAAATTATCCACCCATAGGGCTTCATACTAGCAATAAGGCTACAAAGAGCAAAAACAATTAAATACATTGGTATTTTATCATAACTTTTCTGCTCTTGTCTGTAAAAAGAAGACGAAGCCACTTTCTCCTTCCTCTTTTTTATCTTGAGAAGCCCTTCTTAGTAACGTAATCAGGTATACTCCAAATTCCTTTTTCCTCTTGCTTAGCAGCTGCTTCCAACTTATTAAATGCCGCAACATACTTTGTATCTGGTTCAAAAATGTAAGCTACTCTTGCCAATCCGTTTTGAACCAATAGACCATTAATGTTTACCTCATCAATAAAGGCATAACCCAAAAGTCTATCGTATACATCTCTGCCTGTTCGGTCTTTTCCTTGCCCAAACTCAATATATATCGTGTTCCCTTCAATTATTTCAGATAAAAAATCTCTTGCTTCCTTTGCATAAGGATCTTCACTTTTTAGTTCAGGAGTATCTATGCATAACATGCGTACAGACTCAGTTTCCCCGTTGACATTGATATAGAATGTATCGCCATCGTATACCCTCTCTACCTTATAAAGTCCATCAGATGGCATATTAGACGTCATTGAGGACGTAACAGCTTCATCAGAGGCATTTACTCGCTCTGTGGATTCTATTTCCTTCATAGCTTCTGTCAATGTAGGTAAATCAGAAACAATATTTTGGTTATATACCGGTCCTCTAGCAGCGCTACAACTTGAAAGAATTATACACAACACCATGAACTTAATAATTGTAAAAGAAAGCGAGCATCTTTTTCGATTCGATTTGATTTTCATGCTGACGTTCCTCCTAAAAATAAATTTCAGTCTCTTTTTTCATTTCAAACAACCCGTTGCGTTTGTTCATGAGAAACATTCACTGAATATTTCCTATTAATGAAAATTTGCCAGTCTTGTATCCATTCATGCAGTTGCACGCCAAACTCTTTACCAGTGATTAAATACGCAGATCGGTACACATCTGATAAAGGTTTGCGGCTAAAGTGCAGGTATGGGATACTCTTCATAATTTTGCTACCTGTTTTCTGAACTCGCCGCAACTGATCATCAAACCAGCATGCTTTAAGAAAAGAGAATGGTTCACTATTGATAATTTCATCCCAATCCATACCAATTGAGTGATCATCACAATTAAAAGGACAGAGGTAGCATCGGCTGCGCCTATTCGGCAGGTTATTTTGATTGAGATAATCTATACTGTTCTGGGTGGTTTGGTTTTTTTCAACCAAAGGATAAGCCAGGAACATGTATTTAAATTGGGGCGATTGGTAAAGTTGAATACGTTTTATTTCATCGTAACTAAATCCAATGTCAATAACGAACGCGATATTCCCCGGCATTCGTTGCCGCTCTGTTAAGCCAAGTTTATGCATAACCTGGCGCCTTACAGCCTGCTTAACAGGTAAGATTTTAAAATCTACTGTACACTGCCGCGGCATAATCCCAGCAGAAACAATTTTACCGGTATCAGAATCAATCCGGTTACAGTAGACTGGCATCTGGAATCTCTGATAATCGGTATAGATATAGCGCATTAACATCTCTTCTAATCCCCGCTCCATAGCTCCATGATGCGTAATAATAAAAGAAGTATTATTACCAAGCTGCTGTTGCCGATTGCGCCACCATGCAACTTGTTCATGTATGAATTGAGGTTCTGCGCCTGTATCCGAGAATACAATAAAATCATAATGAATCTCTCCTTGGAAATGCTGTTCAAGTAAATGAGCCGACTGTGTGCCCCCACCAAAGGATAGAACATGATAGATTCTTTCAAAGCCCGCTTCACTCAGCTCAGCCTTTAGCTCCGATTTTGTTTTAAAAACGCCGGCACGATATTTTTTGTGGCATCGATAATCAACAATTTCATCGAAAAATTCCAGCTGCACTTGCCCCATCAATGTATCACCACAGATACTTGATCTAATGAAGGCTGCACCCAAACCGGATCATATCCTAATGAAAAACCTACCTCCGCTTCAGCTTCAGCTGCTGCCAATAAAATTACATTTCCAGTTTGCAAAGCAGCTTGAGGCGGATAAGCATTACCAATATACTCCCGCACCTTTTCATCTGAGCATTCTACCATTTGAAAAGGTCGTCCATCTGGTAGATGTGTGGGGAAACTCTGTATCATAGCTAGCTCATAGGTGGTCAAAGGTCGGTGCCATGTTCCATCTAAGGACTTTATTACCCATACACCCTTTTTATTGTCATCAGGTATTCTAGGATCAGCCACAGCAACTGCAGCTGCATGGATGTCTGAACTTCCTATGATGGTTTTGGATGGTAAGTCCCACTCCTGCACCCCATAACTATTTGAACGTGGAGTACAATTAAGTTGAATATCTGCTTTCAGCTGGTCTAAATGCTGGACATGATACTCAAAATCAGGAATGCTAGTATCTGCAATACTAGCAGCACCTTGAAATGGTCCTGAAGCTCCAGTAATACAAGTTGCAGGTTTATCCAAGGTTTGTATGCGTAGAATGTTGAATTTACCGTTGCCGCCAATAGAAAGGCTCTGATCTGATATGAGTTTGTTTCCATGACCTTTTACATCATTAGCCAAACCTTGAGATCCATCATCGAATACTAAGCTTAATTTGGAGTAGTCCAAATTGTTTAACGATCGCCAGTCTCCTCCTGCAGGTATTAGTGCAAGCTTCAACCATGATTTCCATTGCAAGCGAGGGATACGATGTAAAGGTCCTCCCTTTTCAATATCCCCAGGAGCGGGTAATCTTGATAGAATATCACCTATAGATTTGAGAGGCTTTTTCTCAGGATAGTAAATAAAGTTCGGAAGTTGACCTTCATGTCTAGCCAAAATCAAAAAACGAATGCGATTTTGACCAAGGCCCCCGATTTCTCCTAAATTATGATCTGCACGTATGCTTACTACGTATCCATACCGCTTTAGTAATTTTTTGATCTGCTGAAGTAATGGTTTACCCCTGGAAGTGATTCGTGGGACATTTTCTAAATGTATCACTGCCGGGACAGATCCTCCGTATTCTAAACACGCCTGAAGGGATAGCTCCAGACCACTTACCGTTAAATGATTAAGCGCCTGATATTTTTCACTTGCGGCCTTATTATTAGCCAGTAGACCACTAAGTCCTTTACAAGGTGGCGAGCTAAATAAGAAGAAAGGTACCTGATATTTAAAAGCCACCCAGATATCCCAAGGAGTCCTCTCTCTCCAGCTCTTAGGAGGCTCATGTCCATGCCATGCTTCAAACTGCCATCGTCTGAATAAGTCCATTTCTACCGCGATAGAATCCCCCACTAAAAGGTCGTGATTACGGCAGGCTATGGGATCAAAATCGATTGAACATAGCGGTTTTAAACGGAATACTTTGCCGCCGTACTCTATCATTGAATTCATAAAACCAATTGTGGCACCACCAGCCCCGCCGAATAAAATGGCACAGCTCTTATAAATCACGTTTTCAATAGTTGTCATCTTTTAGTCGCCCAAAAAATGAATGCACCTGGATTAGATCCAAGTGCATCCATGAAGAGGACTCCCTCCTTGTATTGGTTAATTTTAATAAAGTACCGCGTAACTGACTTCACCTTTAGATTTGCAGTGCATACCCCTTAAATCCAACGGCAAAACTTTACGAATAACCCCCCAGTAAACCTGGAAGACATCTTCCCCGTTAAGAAACTGGCGCCTGAGCCGGAACAAGAAGCTTATCTACTTAAGGAACCAACCCGCCGATGGCTGGCGGGCTGCTCAATTCATAGATCAGGAAACGGCTCTATATTTCAATAAGCTTTGAAATGTTCCATCTCCAATTATGATATGATCCTTAACTTCAATTCCCACTATTTCTCCCGCCTCGGTCAATCGATCCGTCAATTCAATATCCGCCTGTGATGGTGTAGGATCTCCACTCGGGTGATTGTGGAAACATATTAGTGATGCCGCATTATTCATGATTGCGGCTTTAAAAACTTCCCTTGGATGAATAAGAGCTGCATACAACGTACCGATGGCGATAACATGTAAACCTGCTACACCATTTTTGGTGTTGAGTGTAAGAATGCCAAAATGTTCAGAGGATTCATGCTCCAAATCAAGTGCGTTCTGAATGATAGCATAGGCGTCTCTAGGAGTCCGAATAATCGAATTTGCCAAGTTGCAAGGCGCTTCTTTATCCTTAAATTGTTTTAGTGTATAAACATTAATTGAAATCATCTGCGTCCCATCTCCCATCATTCAGCAGCCATATCAGCCTGCAGGTTTGCATACATAAAATTTTCAATAGTTAGCATCATGTAGTCCCCCCAAAAAATGAATGCACCTGGATCAGATCCAAGTGCACCCATGAAGAGGACTCCCTCCTTGTATTGGTTACTTCCCATAAGTATCACGTACTGTGTTCACGTTTAGATTAGCAGAGGATACCCCTTTAAAGGTTAATAAATCCAACGGCAAAACTCTACGAATAAACTTCGTTTCAAGACTTAAAAATTGTCCCTCCCAGTTAACGTGGAAGACGTCTTCTCCGTTAAGCAACTGGCGCTCAACGAAATGAGCCGGAACAAGAGGCTTATCTTCTCCTTGCACCCATATCTGTAGAGGCGCGCCATATTCAAACTTTGTGTCTAGCCCAGTATCGATCATGGACTCTACAATAGATTCTGGACGCTCCCAAACACATTTGGCAAATAGCCTGGCGGCTAAATCAGTGTCACCAAAAGAAATTCGGAGAAAATCTCCCCTGTTATATTTTTTGCCTGTAAAAGCATGAACATAACAGGTTCCTATACCTGAATTAAAGTTGGATAAGCTTTTATAAGTATTTTTCATATGAAGAGAGATCCTCCTTATCAATTGGCAATGGATTTATAAATGCCTCGGCATGGTTCTAAAACAATTAGCGCTTCTGGCCAATGCTTTGCAGCTCGATCAGCCACATCATTTCTTGAACCGATAAGGTATCTTAATAATTTCCTTTCATTCCGGCTAACACGTACACGGTATACTTTGGCAGTATCTTTGACTGTTTCGTCTTGGTGTGGTGCTACCAGAAAAGTAATTGAGATAACCGGATCTGTCTCCATGACATAATAAGTTTCACCGATCTTGTATGAGACAACTGCGTTTTTACCGATTTCTAATTGCGTAACACTTGTACAGCTTACTGGAACATAAGCACCATTCCTTGAGTAGCCAAACGCATCAATTACATATTCAACTCGTTCAGTTTTAAACTTAGCTATCATTAGGCTCCACTCCTTAGTAAAATAAAAAAAAGAGCCGTATATATATATACGACTCTTAACAATTGAAAGCTATCTAAACATAGACTCTACGGCCACTTTTGATTTCGCATAACCCGGAATCGAAATAATCTGTGGTTTAAAGCCATTATTAAACAAATCGTCTATGCCCTTTCCAGTACTATAAGGCCAAATTGCAATCAGCAACTCAATCCCATGTGGCCTTAATACCTTTATTGCTTCAGTAATGCAATTTAGTACATTATCCTGCACACCTTTTTTAGTTTGTGCGTCTGCATCAAAACCAAGCACTACACGTTTAGGCTTCAGCCTTATTGTTGGTTCAAGCAATATTCGCCATGAGTTTACGCCAGGTGCCTGTAAATGCAGCTGATCAGTAAAATCACTTGAAATATCCCCTTTGAGTGCGCCTTCTCCTAACCAAATTGTTGAAGTATCCATTACATCTTTGATGGACACACCCCGTTTCCATTTAGAGAGATACCGTGATGGTACCGCGCAATGGTAAGGTACAGGATCTCCCATTAACGTTCCTGAAATGATCCCTTTCGATTTATAGGTAAATGAAGAAAACCAATTGTACGTATTCCCATCGACAATGCTTACCGCTCCTTCAGGCAGCTCTATTGGAAGGTCTGATCGACTGCCTTCCCACAGAATCTCACCTGTGTCTGCACTAATGACATTCAAGTTACCAAAGGTTGGTTCATTTACTTTAATACGACCAACTCTTTTAATGACTTGAGCAGGTTCATCAAAACGAGTTTGAAACCCCTGTATACGATTCATAGTGTCCCTAAATGGGATAAGGAATCCTGCCCTTCCTAATGAAGTCCAGTAGGGTCCATACTTCCCCTGGCACAATGCAAAGCCAGGAACACCAACAGGTTCACCTGTAACGGGTAGCATGTCTCTGACAATACGGTACCTATCCCTTTTGGAATCCTGAAATGACCTGTATTCCCTAATTGTAATCTGTTCCAAACTCAGTTTCCGAATCGAAGTAAGATGTTGGATGTGGTTATCTACTAAGGGTAAACGCTTCAGCCATTCCCGATAAACGAAGTCTATACGACTAGGTTTTTCTTTTGGAGTAGATTCATCCTCATCTACAATCTTAGTTCTAAAAACGTTTCGCTGAACATTATTGTCAGCTTCCTCAACCGTACCATCTTCATACTCAATGCTTATGCCGGCTATTTTACATACAGCTTTAACTGAATCAACAAATTCACTTCCTCTTGGAAAGTCTGTATTAAAGTTACGATAAGCATAATAGGTTACTGCACAATGCCCTCCTTCGGTACCACCAAAATTTCTCCACACGCCTTTGCTTGGAGTAATGGCCACAGAAGGTGTATCCTCTCCCTGATTCTGATAAGAAAAATAGCTCCTACCAGAATGTGTGAGCTCATCTCCTAAAGATTGGGCAATGAAAAGGATATCCACTTCTTTGGCTCTGTCTATTGTTGCCTGACTTATCCGCTTAAACTCACGTTTTCCTTTTTTGATTTCCGTAGTTTGTTCTTCATTCACGATACTCTACCTCCCATAGGAAATGATTTATTAATCAAAAAAAGCCCTACAGGATTATAAGCATGGCATAGCCACAACTTATACCCTATAGGGCTTTAAACTCTCAAAAAGGCACTAAATGCAAAAACAACAATTTATAGTATTATTGTATCACATTAGTTCTTCTTAAACCACCTTTTTTACTTTTTGTTCTTTAGAGCATCAGCTGCATTCTCGCATGTAATACCGTTTTATTATGTCTCACTTTCTGCAGCAGATCATGGTCATGCCAATTCCTTTGTCCGTGTATCACTATCCCATCGTCTTGTTCCTTGCTTGTAGTAAAAGCTAACGGGTACACCACCAAGATGATACACATCAACCTCGACTTTATCAATCACTTACTTTTTCCGGTATATATACGCCTACCAAGGGCATAACTATTTAGTACGGATAGCATCAGCGTGGCGATATGACATGCATTCAACCTGCCCTGGATAGGTCGTTTCCAAGGCAGGCAACGACCAGTCGGGGCAGGACCGACATGCTATTCGACAGTTCTTTTTGTAATGTATTGTTGCCGTTCTGTGTTCATCCTTCTCGCTTTTTGTTTTTGTCCGGGACTTCTGTAACCAAGCTTAGGGGTAGAATTAAAAAAATTATTTGTTAATTGCTGTTTTTCTTTTAAGCCGAGGTTGCGAATCATTATATATCCATGACGGACAATTTGTCTTAATAAATTATTGAACAACATATGATTATCATTAGTATCTAGTTGAATAGCCATATTTACAAATTCTTTTGGTAAACTGGCTACTTCATAAATCATTAATTTTTGTAGTTGATTCAATTCATTTGAGAAATCACTATAAGTCTGAATAAATCCAATCGTATTATCCTTTACCGCTATTCTCATAGTTAAACTGTAGAACTCTAGTAAAATTGATGTAGAAACATGTTGTAGCGCTCTAATAATTTCTTTATCTGATTTAATCGATTTACCCCTTGTATAATCTGAAAGTGATTGTTCCTTGAGATAATATAGTAAATCATTTATTGTCTCATCAGTGACACTTGCCCACCTTTGGAAAATTTGGTTTGGAAGGCTATAAATTAGCTCAACAAACTGCTCTTTCTCCGCTTTCGGCATAATATGCTCAAATATGGGCAGACATTTTGCAACAATTTTAAGTAAATGATGCGCTCGGATAATTTGGTTTAAAATCTCTTCGGATGTGTTTTCTTCATAGTCATAAATATTGGTAGTGTGAATGTTTGGTAAAATTTCTTTTTCAGTATTAAGCTCTTCCTTTTCATAGTTTTGATATTCATCATCTTCTGGCTTTTGTATTTCATGTTCATATCCAAATTTCAGAAATTCAGGCATGTTATCGTCAATCTTAAACTCTTCCCATCCCTGTGTATAATGTCTTGCTGTATTTAAGATAAATCTTAATATCCGGATATTATCAGTTATATACGTTATAAATAAAATGACATCTGCATTTATTCCAAAAGTGATATGTTTTAAAATATGCTGAAGATCAACATCAACTCCTGTAGCTTGGTACTGGCTGTTAAGTTCTCTTGCAATAAAGTAAGCTAGGTAATTAACATTTGCAAAACGATAGTCACCGTCTTTATTTGTGGGGATTAATATTTGTGCACCAACCATCATATCTAATGCATCCTTAAAATCCACATCTGATCCATAATTTTCATTATAATCAGCAATAATACTAGATATAACAGATGTGGGTAAGGGATATAGCTTTTCGAAATGAACATGGTAGGCCAGCTTAGATAGCAATACAAAGGCTTTATCAACTGAAATTCTTTTTGCATTTTTGGTCAACGCATCTGATATACTAGCTTCAAAAACTTTACTGAATACATTGTTATCACGTGAAATGCTATCCCCAATGTTTTTACAGTATAAAGAAGTATATTTAATTATAAAATCTGGATCAAGATTAATCATCCGTCTTTGAAGCTTCAAAGATTCTGCAATTGATCGTGACATTCGGATTTTCGTGTCTGGATCATCAACGTAAATGTCTACTGTTTTCTTCACAAGCTCTTCTCTTTTATCAGAGTAAAACTGTGCGATTTTGTAGGCATAAATAGTGTCAGCTGAATTTAAGTATGCTTTCATCCTATCCAGCAGATCTAGGTCTAATTTGTCCTTAGAGGCAAATATTATATATTCAAACTCCGAACTGATCGCCTCAACAAAACGTTCCAAATCTTTTTTATTGATGCGATCCACATCATCAATTAAAATAACCTTTCTCTTTTTTGGAGTCTGACAAAAGCGCGTAAAATCAGATTCGTTTTCACCATATATATCTTTAAAAACACTTTTAATAAGGTGTTTTGGTTTATAGCTTCCAATCTGTTCAATGGTACATAAAATAGGAATATAATCTTGAGACAACTCCAAAAATATCCACTTTAATAATGCTGTTTTTCCAGCATTATATCCCCCATGTATGATAACCTTTTTATCTTTAAGGATTTGCTTAGAGAAGGATTCATAGTCTATAAATTCTTTCGGGCTTAGTGTTCTTGAATCATCTTCTACTATTCTAGGAAAGATAAACCTATTGCGAAAATCTTGATCTCCTTGTTTTATGTCCATTAACAATGATTTCTGAAAATTATAATCAGGTGCAAGCTTTTTCTCTATTGAAGGCTTACTTGATAGAGTAAATATCCCTTTTCCCTTGTCCTCGTACTGACGTTCTTCTTTATTCCACGAGAATTGAGACATTGTGTACTTAAGGTTTTTTGTATCAAGCTTTCCTATGTGAAACTGACTTTTTTCCCAACTTCCATATTCTGATAAACACCCTCCAGATTGAATAAAAACTCCCTGGGAAGTCTCCGTAAACACTTGCTTTGTCGAAAGGTAATGCTCATGCCCAAAGAACAATAAAGAAGTTTTACTGTAAATGGCATTCTCTAGTGAATTCTTGCAACTATCTACGAACCAATCCGAAGGATGATGCATAATTGTAACTACAAAATCTGCCCCCGTAGGAATTATAAACTCGTTTATTACATCTTGAGAAACAAAGTGCAAACCTTTATCATCTTCAAGAGTTGAAAACATAGCTGAATTAATCATATTTACTTCGATTCTGAAATTTTCTCCACAATTGACAAGTTTTCGATCAAATTGTGCATTTGAAAGAAACAAGTTATTTCGTTCTGCAAAATTCCTAAACTCATTCTGTCTTGCTAATTCAGACTCAACGTATTTGTAGAAGCTATTATTTTTTCTTATTTGCGTTAGTTGCTTTCCATCTAATGGATTATTGGATAAATCAACATCATGATTTCCAGGTACAACAAAAATATCAATATATTTATAAAAATCAGTTGAATCTTTTATATGTTTAATTAAATTTCCTACCAGCTTATATACATTACTATACTGATCCCTCGTTCCACTGTTTGCCAAATCGCCAGATAGAATAAGGAGCAGCTTTTCAAAAGGTAAAAATGCACACAGAGCATCAGCAATTTTTTTGAGTTGAAAAGAATTAATGTCTTTTTGTTTATCCAAATGAATATCACTTAAATGAAGGAAGACTACGTTCACATAACCACTCCTATATTAGAAGAATTTAGTATATGAACCATTATATCAACAATCCCATGAATAATGCAGTTCCCATGAATAAATTGTTGAATAAAATATTTGCTCAATTTTTAAATCAGTACTTGCTATTTTAGGTGAGTTGATTGCGATTATTTTAAACAAAAATTCTATTCTTATCCACCTCAAGTACTCACTGATCCAAGTCTGGTAAGCATGGGGCAAATCCAGCAAATTAGCATTAGGGGGCAACACCATCAGAAAACAAAAACAAGGATGTTCATGATTATAGACACGTAATTCCTCTATTTATCGCCCACACAAAACCAAGCTGTTGCTTTCCAGTCCGCTCAATATTTAATACACCGTCATCCCGTCATTGTAATCATCTTAAAACCTCCTCGATTATATTTTAGAAACAAAAAAGATGAGGTCTCCCTCATCTTTTCTTGTTGCCTTCTATATAATTATTAGCTCCCGAAAGTTGAGTTCTGTGGGAAGATCCTTTCGTTGGTTCAACATAAATCCCATTTCTTCATCAACAACTTTCTCAACTTCCGCAGCGAACTTAACATCCAATTCCTTATTTCCGCAATTCGGACACTCATATATTGGCATTTCATGTAAAAGAACCTCGTGATGAACACCTGCAATATTTAGCATTATTGGCTCAGAAATTGTTTTTAAAAGCATAAGGCTATGACATCCCGCTTCCATACATGGCATTGTCATCTCTTTATCAAATGCTACCACTGCCTGACGGATTAATTCTGAAGTATTTGTTCCCGTATAAAGAGCTGCTTTTAATCGCAACATTCTTGCTTCCTCCCTAGTCATACGATTCGGCACATGCACCGATTTTTTGTTTTCAGAAATGGGGCGTCCAGGACCACGTTTTGTCATAGTGTCCTCCTAATGGTTTTACCCCATTATAACCAATTAATTTTTGTAACACAATAATTATTCTTCACCATTACACCAGCAGACTCTCGTTGATAAATTCTTATCCCACCACCAGGATTTGCTCCTTGGATCATAGACAGTGATAATTTCCCAATCGAAAGGTGAGTTTACCATGCAAACCACATGTATTGGACGGTAGCTTCTTGGACCCGTATGCAAATAATACATAATGACTATAAAAGTCTTATTGTCTCGCTTCGTTAGATCGATTGCCCACCCTTGCTTAGCAGCTTCAACAATCTCATATCTTGAAAAAGCGCGAAACATCTCTCTTTGTTCAGCGTGATACTTCATACGAAGTCGCACTTCTTCACTACCTTCAGTTAATTTATCTTGAAAATTGCTTAATAATAATTCAGCCTCCGTCAGAATGTCCTCGATCCGGGCTCTGTTACGCAACGATCTTTCCTCGCACCTACTTGGTTGTAAACAAATCATTTTCTCACTCCCCTGTTATTCTTACCGGTAGGACTATGGCCAATGAATCCATGTCATTCAAATTTTTAGGTTTTATAACAATAGGACTAAGCGGCCCATTGAATTTTAATAAAACCTGGTCTGTTGAAAATACTTTTAGCATATCAACTAGATATGTAACGTCAGCCCCAATAACCACGTCTTTCCCTTCTTTGGTTTGAATGGCCAACTCTTCCTCATACTGCGGACCATCAGACTTTACGCGAACCAGAAAGGTCTTATCTTTAATCGCCAAGGTGATGGCATTTTCTGAACAGATGTTGGCGCGAGTAAAAGCTTCTAATAATTCATCTCGCTTTATCATTATTTCTGTTGTAAATGAGGGCGGGATAATTTTACTCGTATCCGGATAGGTTCCGCTTAATAGCTTAGTTTGGTATACGATATGGTCTATTTTCAATTGGACCATATTTTCTGAATACTCGATAATAATGTCCTGTTCGTTGAGATCAGCAAGACGTTTCATTTCTTTCGCTGCATTCATAGGAATAACCATATTGTTTAGAGGTTCAACACTATCCTCTAGCCCATATGTAACCATTGCTAACCTATGCCTATTTGTCGCAACAAATTTAATTGCATTTCCTCCTACCTCAAAGTTAATCCCGGATAGGATGGATTCTTTCTTTTCTGCTGCATACATGGTTGCTTTAAGAAATGTACTAAATAAGCCACTCTTCACTGTTAACTGCATATTTAACGATTGATGAACATACTTTGGATATTCATCGACTTTTGATAAATTTAATACCAAGGTAACGGGCTTCTTCTTTCCTGTCCTAACTTGTATGGTTAGACGTTGATCTGGAAGAACGTCAAACTCAATCTCTCCAGCTGGCAGCTTCTTCATTGCATCGAGGAATAGATGCCCCGGCGCAACGAAAGTAGGGACACCACCAAAAAAATGACAAACCCCTACATCGGATTCCCTAATGGTAGATGTGGAGTCAGAACCAGTCATAGTAATACGGTTCTCTTCAATTTCAACTAAGACACAAGAAAGAATGGGAACCTGTGGGCTCTTATCAATAGCGGAAACAGCATTACCCAACATTTCAATAAATCTTGATCTTTCTCGAATCACAATAAGCTCGGATTCTTCATACTTTGACACTGCATTTGACATTTTTTATTCCTCCCAGATGTAAGTAGTGATATATAAATAAAAAACCGATGTATGTAGCCCTCGAATAGAAGGTGGTACACACATCGGTTTATAAGCGCACAAAAAAAGCCCCAAGGCGCAATCTTCAGTTGAAGAAGTACGACCCATAGGGCTAATACTAGAGAAAAGGCTCTAAAGAGCAAATAAAATAATGAATGCCATTATTTTATCATATATTCAATTGATCGTCTATCTGGAGTAACTTAAGCTGCACCCGCTCCTTTTAAGGCATCTAACCGCCGAAATTATAGATAATTGAATTTTATGGTGGAGATCATCGTTTCAATTTTCAATTTTCGTTACGCATATTCGTCGAACTATTATTTACTTCTTCGTTGCAGCTTCTTCGATTAACCCAAATACTTCACGCATTACAGGTCCCATCTCCTTCCTCTTGCTTCAAATCGATCCTTATATAAGCCAAACACACAAACACTATAAAAGGAGCAAGCCACCAATCACTCATGCCGTTCTTGGAGAGCAGACTTTTCAGAAAAAAACCTGGCAATATTCCTCCGGTAAGAAGGATTAAATTAGTCCACTGAATTTTTCTCATGTATTCACCTCGATATAGATGCACAGTTTGGATCAAAAACCTTTTATCATCTTTATTCAATCACACTCGCAAGATTGGCACATCCTGCTAGTTCACTATTTAATAGTTCTTGATAATTGATAATAATAATTTATTAATTGTTGGTTTTTGTTTTCCCATACTTGGCTTTTAAATATACCAACATTTAATCGGCTATAATCTAATGGTTTTATTGTTAATCCTGAGTATACTTCAATGGACTTACACAGAGAGTTAAATTTACCGTTTTCGATCCATGAATTTGGAATTTGAATAGAACTCATACTACGCTGGTTAGTCGTTGATTTTGTGCTAAAATAGAGTGAAAACGCCAGGTCAGGATCAGGCGCACTCCATTTCCAAATAATTTTTACATCTGGTATCCATTCGGCGTATCGTTGCAGCCTAATTCCCAGCGATTTAGGCTTATGTATTGTAAAATCAAACTCTATCTTTTTAATATTCTCCCATGGTACGTACACCAAACTATCTGAATTGTTAAATAAATTTATGTATAAGCCAGTATCATCTAGACTTAAATAGGATATTTCCTCATTTAGCATTTGTCTATTACGATTCCCAGATTGGATTGGTACTAGAAATCCAAAGATCAATAAGATCAACCCAGCCAGTGGCAGATAAGCTAAATAGCCAAATAATGAATGTATATTTCCTAGCAAGATTAACAAAAAGAATGATATTGCAGAGGATAAGAATATCTTCGTAGCCTTTTTCCTATTGTAATTTTTTGAAATAAGGCACATTCCACCCCTATCCATGACCACAGCGAACGCCCACTCTTGATAAGAACAACTGTACGTTTTCATCCAATCCTACTCCTCTGTACGACGATACTCAACGTATCATCACTTTCACTTGATCATCACTACGGCGTGTTCGCTTCTTAATTAACAATGCCAAGCATAAAAATAGAAGACAAAGAATCACAAGTATTACAATCGTGAAAAGAGGTATATTCGCTTTAATTTCGCTTAGAAAATTTGGTAGTTGCAGCTCAATACTCGAATTATATTTGTTCACATTTATAACTGTCTGTACCATACTCGGCTCACCATTTATAGCTTCTAAACTTGCTTCTTTCTCCGATTGCAACGAATTGTCCATTTGGATCTCCGGCATAATCGCTATTGCCCCAATATACTGACCATCTTTAATATCGAAAGGAACCGTTAGGGTGAATCTAAATTTTGTTATTTCATGTGGTTTTAGCGTTGCACTCTTTCCTTTTTCTGAAAACCAACTACCTGCGGCATTATTCACTGAAGCGGGAGCTTGGCCATCGGCCCCCCCTTTACGTCCATTCTGAACATCAGTAGGATAAATATAAAAACTAAGAGCTTCATTCGACGTATTGTGGACATAGAAGTTAAAGACTCTGCTTTCCCCTGGTTGCATTGGAACACGGTAGTAACCAAGACCTCTCTGTGTCTCATCGTCTGCCATCAGCTGCAAACCAGATAGTTTCGGCTGTTCTTGATAAGCATTAACCGAAAACGCACTGAGATGAAGTGCGACTAGAATTACGAATAAACTACTCATTCCAATTTTCATTTTTAATGGAGTCCCTTCGTTTATCTTGACTTATGATCGCTTAATACTGTCATTACATCTCTGAAGAGTATCGCTTGCAGCATCCGACACGATCGCACATCAAACTTATTTTTGATGTTATTCATGTGATTCTTGGCCGTCTTTTCAGACATACCAAGTACTTCTCCAATGGACCGATTAGAAGCTCCATAAAAAGCAAGCTGCTGCAGAACAACCAGTTCTCTATCTGTCAGTGAAAACTGAATTTTCACGCCTAACAGGTACGATGTAACATAGGGGTGATTGACTAAATTATTGTCTACGTTATTTTCCATGACTATCTCCTTTAACTGGCTATTCGACTAACGACTTGAGGGAATATCACATCATCCCTATCTCTTAAATAATTTGCGAAAGAATGCCCCTTTTTTCTCGCGATATGTAGGTTTCAACTTCTCAATGATTTCTTGACCAATCAACTGACCTGCTAATTGCGAGAAAAATCCCTCTATCGATTCATATTTGTCCTCCGGAAGCTCACTCCAGCCAGAATCACCATTCATTGTGACCTCAAGCGCATTTTCAAGGTATGGAAAGAAATAGGCACGATCTGTTTGATACGATGATGTAAGTTCTTTGCCATAATTTTTTTCCAAATTTGCGGTAGAACGATTACAAATCAGCGTTATTTTCTCCCTGCCTATTAATCTGGCCATCGCTTCATAACGCTTAAATTCGCGATTCACACGAACCGGTTCATAGGAGCTCACAAGCAAAATATGATTGGCTTGTTTTAGAATGATCCGCTCTCTGTCGTCATCAATGTTGGATGAGAGATCATAGAATAATATGGGAATCTGTCTAGCCATACCTACAAGCTGAGCTGACTTCATCAGATCCCAGTCCGCATAGACTTCTTGTTTATTTCGAATAATATAAATGACATCTTTAATGGAAATGTCATGGCCTGATGAAATAGATTGATCTAGTGAGAGCTGCTTATGCCAGCTCTGCCACTTTTGTGAGTCATTTAAGACTGCATCAGCATTAATAAAATCAAACCAGGATGGCTTGCTAAATGGTGACTCCAAAAGCCCAACATGCAGACGCAAGGTAGCCAAGTACTCTAGAAACATCCGCATAAGAGTGGAAGAACCTGCCCCTTCATAAGCCGATGCAATAACTATGAGCTGTGGGGGGATCAGCAGCCTCTCGTAAATGGGGACTGTTGCCTTAATAACCTGTTCTTCTTTGGGAACAATACCTGTCTTAATTATTTTTTCTGCTTCCCGCTCCTGTTGATCTCGCACCATGTCTTCAGTTGCTTGAGCTGCGTTTTTCTTAAACCGCGCAATGTTTTTAAACTCAGGCGATTTGGATAGTTGTTTTATGTAATCAGCGGGGAGTGAACCATTATTGAAAATATCGTAAATAGAATAAAGGGTTAATTTAGCTAAGAACAAGTCATCTTCTGGACGATCACATATGAAAATAATTCGAAGTTGAACACTGATATTTCGCAGCTCCTCAAATATCAATTCCCATTCTGCATCGCCACCATCATTCCCAATTAGGTCGTCTCCTACAATAACCATCGTAGCCGATGTTTCAAGTACTCGTTTTAATAGCACATTTCGAGTATTTATTTTGGAAACAACTTGGCCAATATCATGTTGTTCAAGGTCTGTTTTGATTAGCTCATCAAACGATTCGTTGCCGGTCCCAAGAACTATTATGTGTCTCTCATTCAAGCTGATTCCTCTCCCTTCTTTACAAGCAAATTTACATTCATTTTGAAGGATTGATATGTAAAGCTATGTTTATCCATTACATACAAACGGTAGGCCTCACTCAGCACGTAATCCCAAACCGTTTCTGAAACCTTTAAAAAATGAGTTTCCATCTTTGATACTTGTTCTCTCGACAGCCCCAGATCACTCGCCAACTGACTCTGCGTATATCCTAAACGCTGTCTAATTATCTTTACGCATTCTGCTCTCGAAGTAGGTAGAAAAAGGTGATACAATTGGCTACCATTATCCATGTTCTAACTCAACCCCCATACATAGTAGATAGGATGCTCTTCATAAAGTAGCCGTCCTTATCACATCGTACTTATCGTTCGCTATGCCGCAGTTCCTAATGTACACGTTCGCAGTCCAGCTACTACCAAACCTCTTTAACCACACAGAGTTTTCTCCATGCCGGGTGGACAAAAAAAAGACGCACAACTCCAAAATGGAGATGTGCGTCCTTCGCTAATTTTTTTCAATTACTTTTAGTATAGCATACTACTGTTCTCGAATTAAAGAATAATATTCATTGATGCTCTTAAAGAGCGTTACTGACACATCATCTGTTTTTACAGTACCGTTGGAATATACCGCTTGGAAACGGAAGCGGTATGTTCCACTGCTCAATTTAGCATAGCTTGCTTTCCACAGCTCACCATTCCAATGCCGGCCATTTGTTGAGTTCAATATTGCTCCATCACCTGTCTCAACAAGTGTAGCGGTTACTTGAACCGCATGTGTCGAACTGCCCGATGTATTCGTTGTGTCCGCATAAAGAATAAACTTTTCACCAGCAAGAAATTGAGAAGCGATCCACGGGCTGTCATCCGTACCCGAAATCATCTGATTATATGCTTTACGGTTATTTTCCCACTGCGGGGTATGTACAACCTGCCCTGACAATGAAAGAGGTTGAACAGTAAGCATTTTTTCTACGATTACTGGCTCCGCTTTTCCGTCGCTCACGGTTAGCTTCATTCTCCACGTTCCTACAGTCACTAAACGTTGAACCGGTGCAGTAGTTGGATACGGATAGTTAAATGTGTAATTAAAATTCTGTTTCAATCCCGTTGGACTTGTCAGCTCATACTGAACAGACAATGTATCCCGATCTGGATCATCTACGGCACTTTTAAACGTGACTGTATCACCTTCAAATATTAGAGTAGGTGACCAAGTAAAGTCAGCTGTTGGCGGCTGGTTGGTCTCGATATAGAAGTAACGTACTTTACTCCAATCGCTCCACTCAAATCCGTCATGCACCCGCACCTGCACATACATATTGGTCTTTTCCGGCAAATCTGCACTTGCGGTCCACGTTTTATCCGCTCCATCCTTACTGCCGGAATCCAGGAGCAGCACGCCGCCGTAGCGGTAAATTTGTACCTGATAACGAGACTGCGCGTCATTGTCCGCATCGCTGTACGTCCACGTAAACGCTGGCCGCAGCACCGTTACCTTGGTTGGATTGTTTTGATCCGTGCTTGTTGGATACGTTACATTGGCAACCGGCTTGCGGTTTACAATGCTGATCTCTTGCTCCATCTGCGCCGTAGCTCCATGCGAATCTGACACAAGCTGCCGGATGTTGTACGTCCCCAGCTTGTCAAAGCTAATGGTCCAATTGGTTCGGGAGCTGCTGCGAATCGCTTCCGCCCCATTGGTTGTTTTGTTCCGCACATAATACGTATGCGGCAGCTTGGTCCGATCTCCATCCTCCAAGTCACTTGCGGTGGAGTCAATCGTGACCGTTACGCCGCGATACGTGGTTGTATGCGTTTTGGTAAAGCCCGGCGTTGGCGGCGTGTTTGGCGGCGGCAGCTTGTCGATAACCAGCGTCCGAATGGTCCATGGGCTCCAAGCGCCGTACTCATCTTTAACTGCTAGAGCAACCTCATACGTTCCTTTTTCCTGCGGCGTAATCAGCTTCTCCGGCACATAATCGCCACTTGGCGTAATGTAATAGAAGCGCTTCTCAAGGATACCTTTAGTCGCTTTGTAATCAATACCGGTGACTTCATCCGAATAATGCGTAGCGGATTCATAGCGATCCGGGTCATAGCTTTTATCCGTCCAAAGCACCTGGCCGTCACTCGCGCGCTGCTGCACCTCAAAATCAGCAACAGGGCGCCGGTGAACGGTGATCATCCGAACAAACTCATTGGAGTTTTTCCGATAATCGTCAAAGGTCATGTCCGGCATGAGATACTTGGGGTTAGGATCATCCCGGCCGCGAAGCGCAACCTTGTAATCGCCTACGTTATCGAGCTTCAACTCGCCCTCTGTAATGCTTTTGCCATGCAAGGACGATTGCCCCTGGTTGTTAATGAAACGAACCGTATGGAAAATAGACCAGTCCAGCTTGGCAATCGGATCGTTCTCCGGATCTTCAAAAATTACGTTGTCCGTCCGGATCGACGCCGCTGCGTCCTCTTCTTCCCAAATGGCATATTGGGTACTCCACACATTGCCGTCCGGCAGCTCCTTGGAGCCGATTTTATCAAAGTCCACCAGGCCCCTATCGGAGAACATCCCAAAATAGCCATCATCGTATTGCGAATCAGTCACTTCAAAATAAGGCACACCATCCATGTACACCTTAATGGCTTCACCTTGCATCAAAATGCGGAAGCTGTAGGCTTTCGCTGGTTGAGCAATAAAGTTTTGCACGGCCAGCACGGTGCGATTGCCGCCCGTGTATTTACTCAAGTACAGCTTCTGGCCGTCTGCTTCCACCGCATAGCGGTTTGTTGGATTCTGCATCCGGAAGGACATGCCCGCCAGCTTGCTGTTCACCTTCGGCTGGTACATCGTCATGCTGTAGGCCAACTCCGCGTTTTTCAGTTTGGTTTTGGATACCCATTGTCCCAAACTAAAAGCGTCGTAAAGGAGTGGTGTGTCGGATGGCTGCCCCACATGAAGCACTGGCATAAAATTGCTTGTGGAATGTCCCATAATGTTACGGATAGTGGAAAAGGCAATAAACATCCCATCGCCTACATAGGTTCCAAATTTGCCATCTTCCGTTTTTTCGACGCTGTACATATCCTTGAAGGCTATCGCATTACTGATAAAATGAGCGGACATACCTGCTGGTCCATAGGTTTGCACATATCTCCCAGGGTCTATGTTTGTTGTCCAGCCATCTGCTGTTCGGATGCTCGGATAGCTGGCCAGTGACGGATGGCGCAAGTAGTTCCCGTACCAATCCATTTCAAACTCCGTTGCGCTGCTGTTCCACTGACCCGTTTTTGACCGATCCCACGACTTCAAGCGGCCTGTCCTCCCATCGACCATATCCAGCACCGGCTCATAGTTCTTATAGCCGCTGTAGTCTCGAATCGTATTCACTAGAATTTCATTGGTGACGGGATTAATAATCACGTTGGGCTTTAAACTGGCTTGATTGACGTATGAATTCGT
>PJUA01000087.1_pt1 | contig 102334 bp, 108 predicted proteins | sample 1512151 | NCBI WGS metagenome assembly PJUA01 (sample SAMN08177678, study PRJNA422409) | Soil metagenome, whole genome shotgun sequencing project. | isolation source: Soil enriched on filter paper: beechwood xylan treatment | place: USA: Madison | collected 2015-01-15 | reverse complement strand
AACCCCGGCACCAACTACAACATTGACTGATACCATTTGTTTAGGTGATTCATACACCTTCGGGCCAAATGTATTCACGACTTCTCAAAGTGGTGTAGTACACAACTTCCCTACTGCTCAAGGTTGTGACAGCCTGGTAACACTGAACCTGACGGTATTGAACATCGTACCACAACCTTTACTCGTACAAGAATCCGGTTGTGATGTGGTGAGCTTCGAGGGTACCAACTATACCAATTCTACGATCCTTAATGATACCCTTTACAGCGACTTTGGTTGTGACAGTATCTACCGCAGGATAGAGATCACCGTCCATAAAACAGTGGCTTATGAGCAAAGAATCGATACGGTGGGTTGTGATGAAGTGATGGTCAATGGTATTCGTTATACTGCCGATGCACAAGTAAGAGATACCTTGAGGAACCAATATGGTTGTGATAGCGTTTACCGTGATTTCCATATCAAAGTCTATAAATTCCAGCTGGACCTGAGCTTTACACCGGATGATCCTTATCAAATGGAGCGGATTGAGTTCACAACAAGCAGTTTTTACGGCAATAACTTCAAAGTATTGTCCTGGTTACCGACAACGTCATTTAAGGATCAGGATGCGAAGAGCCAGATGGCTTCATTCACCGCACCCACCCAGGTCATCGTAAGAGCGAGATCCCTGGATGGCGGTTGTGAGGATGAGTTCCGGGTAAACATTGATCCTAGGGAATACAGTAAAGATGTCGCGGTACCGAATGCCTTCAGTCCGAATGGCGACGGCCTCAATGACATCTTCCGTCCGGTACTGAAACTGGAACGTGCCTACAATACCATGGACTTCCGGGTCTACAACCGCTACGGACAGCTGGTACATGCTACGGCCAACATGAACCATGGCTGGGATGGGATGTACAATGGCCGTCCTGCCGACAAAGGCGTGTACAGCTATAAACTGGTGATCTACTTCCTCGATGGCACTAATAAAGTGTTTACTGGTGAAGTAACCCTGGTCCGGTAAAAATATATAAGGTGAAAAACCTTACTCCTTAACGCAAAATGCCGAAGCCACTGATCGCCCATCAGTGGCTTTTGGTTGAAAGTATGCCGGAGCAACCTTTGTATATTTGGCCGGTTTTAAAAATGGAAGCCAATTTTCTTTACTGACATACTGTTGGCAATGCTTATCCTAAATTTGCTGAAAACAAAGAGATGGAAGCTATTAAATATTTTGACGGGCAACATTGTGAAACAACAGCCACAGGCACTTTATTGCGGCAGCTAGGGATTGAACTTTCAGAACCTATGCTTTTCGGCCTGGGAGAAGGACTTAGCTTTATCTTCTGGTATATGAAAACGATGGATTTTCCATTTTTAGGCGGTAGAATAAAGACAGACCTACTGACCGAAAATATAGCCCGAAATCTAAAGCTGGAACTGAAAGTGAAGGAAACTGCTTCCGCCAGGAAAGCCTGGGCCGAGGTGAAAGCATTGATTGATGCCGGGGTAGTTGTAGGTCTGAAGCTGGATTGTTATCACCTGGAATACTTTAGCAGGCCTTTTCACTTTGCCGGTCATTATGCCGCGATATATGGCTATGATGCGGAACGGGCTTACCTCGTCGATACCCGGCAGCAGGGAGGTAAAGTATACACCTCTCTGGAAAGCCTTGCCCTGGCCAGGGCAGAGAAGGGACCTATGTCCTCCCGTAATCTTTATTATACGCTGGATCTTACCGATACTACCTTCGATCTTGCTGCTGTTATCCCGGCCGCTATCCGGAATAATGCAAACGCTTACCTGAACCCACCGATACAAAATATTGCCTATAAAGGTATCCTTAAAACGGCTAGTGCTATTCAAGACTGGTTCAATAAAAGCAAAAACAGGGAACAGGAATTTGCTGCTGCGGCACATATCATGGAACGCGCTGGTACCGGAGGAGCTTTGTTCCGCAACCTGTACCGGGATTTTCTAAAAGAAAGTTATGACCTGTTGCAGTTGGATATACTCCGGGCTGCTTACACCGATTTTGCGGAAATAGCAGCGCTGTGGACCAGGGTCTCTGATTTATTTATAAAGGTGAGTAGTAGCAGGGATACCCAATACCTGGACGAAGCTTCAGCGATACTAAAGGATTTGTCCATAAAAGAAAAACTGGCAATGGAACAGCTTTCGGGTATATAGCTGAAGGTTGCAGTTTATACAATTTCCGTTTTGATTATCTGTACCGCTTTCTTAAACCAGAAAGTGAATTTTTCAGGTTGCAATTCAATCTCTTTTTTTAGGTCCGGGGTGCTGATCCATCGGTAATCCTGTACTTCCTCCGGGTTTGGGGCAGGATTGTTGTCTGTAAAGCCAATATAAACATGATCATATTCATGCTCAATAAGACTATTTTCAACTGGTGCATGGTAAATAAAAGAAAATGCTTTTTGCAGCTCACATTGAAGGCCCATTTCGAAATGAAGCCTTTCCATCGCGCTGGCTTTGAGTTCTTCTCCCGGTTGCGGGTGGGAGCAACAGGCATTGGTCCAGAGTCCGCCGCCATGGTATTTTCCTGATGCCCTTTGGTGAATCAGCATTTCTTTTTTTGAATTGAACAGGAAGATGGAAAAGGCACGATGCAGCATTCCCTTTATGTGTGCTTCCATTTTGTCTATGGTGCCCACTTCAAGGTCATTTTGGTCCACTAAAATTACTTTATCTCTTAGCATAACGATAGATTTACTGGGTTTGTTCCAAAGCCTTTTTGTACGTTTTTAATGCCCGCTCACGAGCGGCTTCATGGGTTACAATAGGCGGCATTATTTGTTGGTCGAATTCAGGGTTCCAGGTCTTGATATATGTCAGTTCCTTGTCGAATTTCAGGGTCTGTGTGTAAGGGTTGAATATCCGGAAATAAGGGGCAGCATCACAACCACAGCCTGCGGCCCATTGCCAGTTTCCGTTATTGGCCGAAAGGTCATAGTCGTTTAATTTTTGCGCAAAATAAGCTTCTCCCCATCGCCAGTCGATCAGCAAATGTTTACATAGAAAACTGGCCACAATCATTCTTACACGATTATGCATAAACCCGGTTTGATTCAGTTGTCGCATACCCGCATCTACAATAGGGTAACCGGTTTCACCGGCACACCATCTGGCAAATTCCTGTTCATTATTGCGCCATTCAATAAAGTCATACTGTGTTTTGAAGGACTGGTGGACCACTCTGGGAAAATGAAATAAAATCTGCATGAAGAATTCCCGCCAGATCAATTCAGATAGCCATACCTCATTGTGCTGTTGTGCAAAAGCAACACATTTTCGGATACTAATAGTACCGAATCTTAAGGCGATGCCCAGGAGTGTAGTGCGCTGCAACGCAGGATAGTCACGGAACTGGCCATAAGTGCTGATCAGGTCTTTGTCCAATTTAGGAACTGCAAAGCTGATATCGGTTTTTAGAAAGCCCAGTTCTTCAAGGCCGGGTATTTTTGTGGCACCTGTTTGATGAAAATGCTCCGCCTGTACTTTCTGTTCGGTAAGCTGCTCCGGCTTTAATAAGCTACGCCATTTCTTTGCGTAGGGCGTATAGACGGTATAAGGCGTATTGTCCTGCTTAAGGACATCTGACCGGTCAAAAATAACCTGGTCTTTATAATCATGAAAGGATATGTCTTCAATAGCCAATAATTCTTTTATCTGCTGATCCCTTTTTATTGCTTTGGGTTCATAATCACGATTGCAATAAACAGCCTGGACTTCATATTTCCGGTTCCATGTTTTAAAGGCTTCCAATGGGCTGCCGTGAAAGATTTGCAGGCCGGATTGGTATTCTTGTAGCTCCTGGTTCAGGGCAGCAAGTGCCTGGTGTATATAATCAACACGCCGGTCATATTTGTCTTCAAGCCGGTCCAGAATTTCCGTATCGAAAATAAATACGGGTACTACAGGATAGCCGGATGCCAGGGCCTTTGCCAATCCCGTATTGTCCTCCAGCCGCAGGTCGCGCCTAAACCAGAAAATGACTATCTTATCGCGCATTTAATAAAGGGTTTTCTTTATCGTGTTTTACCCAGATGAGTTTATTGGTGTCATAGCCGATCTCTTCGGCCAGTTTGATATAGCTTTGTTTTACCGATTCTGGAATTGTTTTTTTTCTGGAGAGTAGCCACAGGTATTTCAGATTGCGCCCGGCGACTAAAGCATATTGATACTCTTCGTCTATCGCTACAACATTATAGCCTGCATAAAAAGGTTTGAAGAAGCTTACTTTCAAGGCTCCTACTGTTTTGCTGATCCGGAATTTGGCTTCGCCGGTAGAAGACTTCCAGGTTTCCTTTTTGTAGTCGTGGCCACTATTAAATACTCTTATATTTCCGTTATCTTTTAAACTATACTGCGCGGTAACATTATCCATGTTTTTTTCAAAACGGTAATCGAAGCGCGCAATCTCGTACCAGGTACCTAAGTATTTTTTTGCGTCAAAATTTGTAACGGCCTTCGCTTTCTTTGGTATCGAGGCACAGTTAGACAATAATACGGTAGCTGCTGCTGCCAGGGTGATTCCGAGGATGATTTTTTTATTTTTCATGATCTTTTCTTTTTTGAAATAATTTGAAAAAATAAATGTTGAGTAAAAACTGGCTGTAGCCGTATACGGCATCTTCAATAGGAATAGTGAATATCCTTATTCCCAAAAAACGTTGCGGGTTGTAGTTGACAATAGGAGAATCAATACCGGTACCTGTCAATATACCATTGACGCCCAAAAAGCCCGGCATCAGGATGATAAAGGTAAGCGAGGCGCGCCCGATCCATGCTGCTTTCGCAATAAAATGCAGATAGATAAGCGTGCAAATAGTGACTATAGCGGTAAGTAGGGTATAGGTTTTAGCCGGATGTAATAATGCGATCACACCGCAGGCGATAATCGTGACAAAGACGATTATATTGTTGAAGGCGTTGGCCCAATCCCAGTCAAAGAATTTTTCCAGGCAATAATAGGTAAACACGCAGGAAAATGGAATGCAGTAAAAGAAGAGCCATTCTTCCAATGGTAAACCGGCAATGATCCGGCCAATAGTATAATTGGTGTCGAACCACCATACGCCTATTTTCGTAAACCATATATCCCAGGCGATGAAGGGGATCGCTACAATGGTACTGGAAAGTAAAAAGGTGCCGAACCATTTATTAAATTGAATTCTTTTATCAAAAGATGCAATAAAGCAAATGATGATGGTAAAGAAATTAATTAATATATATGTATAAGGTTGCAGCATCACTTTTTATTAAAGTACATTTTGAAGTATTTCACCGGAACCCATAAGAAACCAAAACATTCTCCTTCCTCTTTATCCGTATGCTTATGGTGTTGTTTATGCGCCCTGCGTATGGAAAGCAGGTAAGGATTATTGGTATTACGCAGCAATTTGATACGTTGATGGATGAAAATATCGTGTACAAAAAAGTAAGCCATACCATAGAAGGTAATGCCAAGACCTATATAGAATAAATGATTGAACCCTTTATCAGCACCCAGGTACATCAGCAGGATGGCCGGTAGGGCGAATATGACAAAGAACCAGTCATTTCGTTCCAGGTGTCCTTCATTGCTGTGGTCATGATGATCTCTGTGCAATACCCAGAGAAAGCCATGCATCACATATTTATGGATGATCCAGGTTGCCCCTTCCATTAAAAAGAAAGTAACCAGGAGGAGGAGTATATTCATGTCTTTTTTAATTTTTTAATGAATCAATTTATAGCACATAGCTTTCAGTGAGGTTGAATTTACCTTATCTATATTGCTTTTGATGAACTTTTTATCTTCATTAATATGACTGCTATATTGTAGGAAATCCGGGCAATTTACCTGTATGGATAAGCGTATAAAATGCAGTTCTACATTATCCGGTGCGATTTTTAATGCTTGTTCTATATTCTTTTTTCCTTTGTTGAAGGTATTCAGTTTAGCGATAGGGCTACTGGTATGATTGGCCCATATGGTTTGGTAGGCGCCCAGGTACCCCAGGAAAACCACATTACTGGTTTCTTTCGACAATTGGTCAATAAGTGTCTTGCATAGCTTTTCATTTTTTACCGCCTGCTCATAGCTTTTACGTACATATTCCGGGTCTAAGGCAAAAGCAGGTGCTGATGCCGCAGCGACAAGAAAGGTTGCTGTTAAGAGAGCGGAAATCTTTTTCATAAAATAGCCATTTTATACTGCAGGTAGCTGCTCATTGCCAGGGAAAACTTTTGACTGTTCGGTATTCTGATCCTTTCATTCAGGATTTTTTCTGCAGGTGTATTCTTTATTTTCTTGAATAAAGACAAGTAATATTTATAGGCCAGGTATACGCCAAATCTTGACGCAACCGGTAGCATTTTAATGCCTTCCAATGCAGTCTTGAATTCTTCCCCTATTTCCGTTTCTATCTGTTGCTTGATCTGGTTGTTGAAAACATTCATTTCTATATTGGGGAAATAAGTACGTCCTAAAAGCTGGTAATCATCTTTCAGGTCCCGGAGAAAGTTCACCTTCTGGAAAGCAGATCCCAGCTTCATGGCGTATGGCTTGAGGCGCTCATATTGGTCTTTGTTGCCATTCACAAAGATTTGCAGGCACATTAAGCCGACAACTTCCGCAGAACCCAGAATGTACTCTTTATACAGGTCAGAGTTATAGTCTATCTTTTCAAGGTCCATTTCCATACTGTGCAGGAACTGCCGGATCAGGTTGTGATCAATAGCGTATTTATGTACTACCTCCTGGAAAGATTGCAGGATAGGATTAAGGGAGATGCCTTCCTCTATTGCCTGCCAGGTCTGCTCCGAAAAGCGGTTCAATAAGCGCTTTTTATCATAATCATGAAAGCTGTCTACAATTTCGTCAGCTAAACGTACGAATCCGTAAACCGCATATATGGGGGGTCGCATGCAAGTGCTTAAGGCGAGAATACCCAGCGAGAAACTGGTACTATATTTCTGGGTAGTGGCTTTGCTCACCTGGTATGATAATTCGTCAAACAGTTTTTTCATTTTTTGTTGTTGTGGGTTATGAGGAATGTAGCATCAGCTGTAATATCATACGTTAAGGAGCTCAGCTTTTTTCTTTGGGGTCTTTATTTTATGCACTTCGCCTGCAACTATTTTTCCTGAAATAATAGATGGGGGCACGCCTGGTCCGGGAACGGTTAGTTGCCCGGTATAAAATAAATTCTTCAGCTTTTTATTCCGGATGCCTGGTTTCAATACAGCGGTCTGTTTCAGGGTATTGGCAAGCCCGTAAGCATTACCCTGGTAGGCATTGTAGTCCTGTATAAAGTCACTGACACAATAACTCCTTTTATAACTGAGTTGCGCCATCAGGTTTTGGGTGCCGGTATGTTTTTCAAGCCGGCCGATCATTTCCTTTAAATACACCTCACGGGTACTTTCTGCATCTGAAATTCCTGTTGCCAATGGCATCAGGAGAAAAACATTCTCATGTCCTTCCGGAGCAACACCCGGGTCTGTTTTGGAAGGACAGCAGGCATAGAATAAAGGCTGTTCGGGCCAGTTTTTATCTTCATAGATACTTTGTATATGGGTATCCAGGTCGTGTTCAAAAAACAGGGTATGGTGTTTCAGGTTGGGAATCCTTTGATTAAAGCCTAAATAGTAGATCAGGCAGGAAGGGGCAAAAGTGCGGCTTTCCCAGTAACGGTCCGTATAGTTTTTCTGATGCTCTTCCAATAAGGTTTCGCTATGTTGGTAATCTGCAGAAGTAATCACCGCGTCAAAATCCAGTATCTGTCCATTGACTTTAATGCCGGTTACGCTGTCTTTTACACTGATGATTTGCTCCACGGGATGATTAAAGTGGAAGGTCACCCCTTGTTGTTCGGCCACTTGCTTCATGGCCAAAACCAGCTGGTAAAAACCTCCCATAGGGTACCAGGTGCCTAATGCATAGCCGCCATAATTCATAAGGCTATATAAAGCCGGAATATTTTTGGGTGAAGCGCCTAAGAATATTACCGGGAATTCCATCAATGTTCTGAGATGCGGATGGCTAAAGTATTTGCCTACATAGGAACGAAAATTACTGAGGAGGTCGAGCTTCAAAGCATTTAAGGCAATTTTGGGCGATAGGAATTCCAACCAGCTATAGCAGGGCTTGTTGACGAATTTCTGCATACCTACTTCATACTTATATTTTGCGGATTTCATAAATGCATCCAGCTTTTGTGCGCTCCCAGGCTCTATACTTTCAAAAAGCTTTTTCATGCCCTCGTAGCTTTCGGGTACCGAAAGTATGCCTTCGTCCATAACCATTTCAAACTGTGGGTTCAAAGCAATGAGCTGGTAAAAATTGGCTGCGGTATAGCCGAAGTCCTTAAAAAAGTTTTCAATAATATCCGGCATCCAATACCAGCTCGGCCCCATGTCAAAAGTATAGCCGTTTTCGGTAGTGAATTGCCTGGCCCTGCCCCCGGGTTGATCATGCTTTTCAAAAACATGAACCTCATTGCCGTATTGAGCGGCATAAGCTGCTGCGGATAAACCTGAAATTCCTGCACCTATTATAGCAATCTTTTTGCCCATGTATATTATATTATCAGGTTAATTTTATATAGAACACAAATATACCAATTTTGTTATTAAAAGTACAAAAAAGCACTTTTAATTTTGTGATAATAAAATTAAAAAGCGAGATAGCTTATAAAGCTATCTCGCTGATCTGCAAGGTGAAGACTATAATGAATTTGCAGTGTATCACACTGCGGGAAGGTAATCCTCCAATTCCTTAAGCTCCTTGTTATTATAATTATCATAATGGAAATGATCTAATTTTTTCAACATTAAAGCTAATTTTTCTTTTTCGGTGATGCTTAATTCACCCGTAGCTATTTTTCCTAATGTATCCATTTTTCCGAAAATACGGAATAGTTCTGATTGGCCAAAATCGGTCAATTGAATCAAATGGCTCCGCTGATCTTCAGGATTGTCAACCTGTATCAGCATATTAGACTTGATCAGTCGATTGATGATCTCGATACCACTGCTTTTTTCAATAATATTCCGCCTGATCAGTTCCGTTTTGGTGATGCGTTGATGCTGCATTACATTCATCAGGAAGCTGAATTCTTCCATCGTCCTTATATTGCTTGTTGCAAATGCAGCTTTAGAATAGAATTTTATATACCGGTAAAGTAATAATATATGTTGCGCGATTACCCTTTCTATATTATTGGCAATATGGTGCGGACTCTTTATAATTTCAGGGTTGGTTTTACCTATAATGGAATTCTTGAGCTCTTCCAGGTCATTGGTGGGATTTAAAGAAGCTGCGAACCCTTCTATACTCAGTGACTCCTTATCTTCAGCATCTTGTTCATAGTGACTTAATTTATCAATCAGTTGTTTTAATAATTCAAGGCTATTCATGCTTAATACTGTTTATTTCAGCTATAATTTATTATAATTAGTATATAATAAGTGCGAATTTAAGCATTATTTTAAAATGATTCAATTATTTAGTACGTAAATGGACTTTTTAAAGTATTTATACTTGTTTTTTTATCTATAAAATAATCAATTTTACAGATATTGGAAATGCCCATCATTACTTGCCGGCTCCCTTCTTCTTTATTCCCGGCTGCTTTGTTCACTTTAATGTTATATGTTGCCAAAGTTATAAGTTAGGAAAAGCCTTATATTGCGGGCAGGTTTTTTGATATAAAGATGCTTGAATAGCTAAACGGGTTATTCTTTCTTTTAACATTAAAATTCATGAAATAAGCCTAATTTTGTGCTTCCTCCGGAGATTTTAGCCCTTATGCATTCCTGATTGTCTCCTATATAACACAAATAAGTCAGTTCTATATATTTTTTTTCATACAATTGAAAAAAGTTTCGTACCTTTGCGTTCCTTTTAGAAATTATGTCAAAACAACCACTAATAAAACAAGACGGAAGTATCGTAGAAGCCTTATCCAACGCTATGTTCAGGGTAAGACTGGAAAACGGACACGAAATTTTAGCCACAATCTCAGGAAAGATGCGTATGCACTACATCCGTATCCTGCCTGGTGATAAAGTTGGAGTGGAGATGAGTCCTTATGATCTTTCGAGAGGAAGAATCATCTACAGGTATAAATAATAAGAGGCCATAAACTGTTTTTGTAAAACTATAATAATAAATAACATGAAAGTTCGTGCAGCCATCAAAAAGCGCAGTGCAGATTGTAAAATCGTGCGTCGCAAAGGCAAATTGTATGTGATCAACAAAAAGAATCCTCGTTTTAAACAACGTCAGGGATAATCTTTATTACTAAATTCTTTAAACAAATTTTTTAAATGGCTCGTATAGCTGGTATCGATTTACCGAAAAACAAACGTGGCGAAATAGGTCTGACCTATATTTATGGTATTGGCCGCAGTACTGCTCGCTACATTCTTGCAAAATCTGAAATTTCTTTTGATAAGAAAGTAAATGAATGGAACGATGAGGAACAAACTGCCATCCGTAACATCATTGGTTCAGAATTTAAAGTAGAAGGTCAATTACGTTCTGAAATTCAAATGAATATCAAACGTTTGATGGACATCGCTTGTTATCGTGGTGTACGTCACCGTAAAGGTTTACCATTACGTGGACAACGTACTAAAACAAATAGCCGTACCCGTAAAGGAAAACGTCGTACTGTTGCCGGTAAGAAAAAAGCAGCGAAAAAGTAAGAGTAAAATCATTCGGATTAGTACTGGATCTCCATTTTTTACTTTTTCAGGAAGGAGGATTAGTCCGGCTAAGCGCATAGCTTAGAATTATTAAACATTCAAAAGATTACCTTATTTAAAATGGCAAAAGGAAAAGTTAGTGCTGCTAAAGCGGCCGCCAAAAAAAGAGTAGTAAAAGTTGATACACACGGTGATGTGCATATCACGTCTACTTTCAACAACATTATTATCAGTTTTACAAATAAAGCCGGTCAGGTAATTTCCTGGTCTTCTGCAGGTAAAATGGGCTTCCGTGGTTCTAAAAAGAACACGCCATACGCTGCACAACAAGCTGCTGCTGACGCTGCAAAAGTAGCAATGGATGCAGGCTTGAAAAAAGTTGATGTTATCGTTAAAGGACCTGGTTCTGGTCGTGAAGGTGCTATCCGTTCTGTAGCGAATAGCGGTATCGAAGTAATCACTATCAAAGATATTACGCCGATTCCTCACAATGGTTGTCGTCCTCCGAAAAAACGTCGTGTATAATATTAATTAATAACGAATAGTGAACAGAGAATAGTAATACTGTTCGCTATTCACTATTCGTTAATCACTAATAATAATTCCCTTTCGTATCCGCTTTTTCGATTTTTATATGAGACGATAGGGAGATCCTTTAATTAAAAGTCGGTAAAATACTTTAAAATGGCTCGTTATACTGGACCAAAAAACAAGATCAATCGTATCTTCGGTGAACCAATCTTAGGTTCTGGCAAAAATCTTTCAAAAAACAGCAACCCTCCGGGTATGCACGGTGGCAACCGTAAGCGTAAATCTCAATCTGAGTATGCTGTGCAGCTGAAAGAAAAACAAAAAGCTAAATTTACTTACCTGGTATTGGAAAAACAATTCAGAAACATCTACAAAGAAGCATCCCGTCTGAAAGGTGCGACTGGTGAGAACCTGATCAAATTGTTGGAATCCCGTTTGGACAATACTGTATACCGTTTAGGTCTGGCACCTACTCGTCCTGCTGCCCGTCAGCTGGTATCTCACAAACACATTTTAGTGAATGGTGAGCCGGTAAATATCCCTTCTTATGTATTAAAAGGTGGTGATACTATCGAATTGAAACCAAAATCTAAAGTAAATTCTGCGGTAACAAGCCTTACACGTTCTAAAAATCCAAACATCAACTGGTTGGATATGAACGAGAAAGAACTGAAAGGTACTTTCTTGTCTGCACCTGAGCGTGAATTTGTTCCGGAGAATATCAAAGAGCAATTAATTGTAGAGTTGTACTCTAAATAAGCATGAACTTTTGATTACCCTCATATTATTTGGGGGTAATCAAATTTACATTTATATTGCGCAAAAAAATATTTTTAAGCCAATTCCCAAAATTGGTTAAACTTCCAAAAACAACAAACTTTCAATATGGCTATATTGAGTTTCCAAAAGCCCGACAAAATTGTATTGCAAAAAGCGACTGACTTTGAAGCACAATTTGAATTCCGTCCGTTGGAGCCAGGTTATGGTGTTACCATTGGTAATGCACTGCGCAGAGTACTGCTGAGTTCTCTTGAAGGCTATGCAATTACGGGAATCAAAATTGCTACAGTAGATCATGAGTTTGATACTATTAAAGGCGTAATTGAAGATGTTACCGAAATCATCCTGAATTTGAAACAAGTTCGTTTCAAAGCGGCGACCGAAGGGGTATCTTCTGACAAAGTTTCTTTGGTCATTAAAGGTAAAGAGCAATTTACCGCAGGTATGATCGGAGAAGCAACTCCTCATTTTGAAGTTATGAACCCTGAACTGGTAATTTGTAACTTAGATACATCTGCTGCCCTGGAAATTGATATTTTCATTGGAAAAGGCCGTGGTTATGTACCTGCTGAGGAAAACAAACCAAAAGATAATTCTTTAAACTACATTTCAATTGACTCTATTTTCACTCCGATCAAGAATGTAAAATACGCAATTGAAAATACCCGTGTAGAGCAACGTACTGACTATGAAAAATTAGTTATGGACGTTATTACAGATGGTACGATTCACCCTGAAGAGGCGGTTAAAGAAGCATCCCGCATTCTGATCCAGCACCTGATGATCATCACGGACGAAAATATCTCTTTGGACACTAAACGTGAAGAAAAAGAAGATACTGTTGATGAAGGATTGTTACAGTTACGTAAAGTGTTGAACACGCCATTGGAAGACTTAGAACTTTCTGTGCGTGCGTTCAACTGTCTGAAAGCGGCTAAGATCAACTCCCTGATTGAATTGGTACAATACACCCAGGAAGAGCTGATGAAGTTCCGTAACTTCGGACAAAAATCTTTAACGGAGATTGAACAAGTGTTGGGTGAAAGAGGCTTAAGCTTTGGCATGGACGTTTCCCGCGTGAAAGCAAGCGAATTAAATCACTAAAATTATAACCGTTTGGTTCCCCCGGACCAAACGGTTCCTTTATTTATAAATTATAAGTTTTGCCGGAATTTTTCGGATCGGGGCGGTAGAACAATGCTGTATTCCTTGACACGGTACGGTATTTATTAAAAGTCATTATATAAAATGCGTCACGGAGACAAAGTAAACAATTTAGGCCGTACTACGGCACACAGAAAAGCTTTATTAAACAATTTAGCAGCTCAGCTGATTCAACACAAAAGAATCACTACTACTTTAGCTAAAGCAAAAGCTTTGCGTGTATTTGTAGAGCCATTGATTACAAGATCTAAAAATGACACTACACACAACCGTCGTATAGTGTTCTCTCACTTACAAAACAAAGAATCAATCAAAGAATTATTCAGTATTGTAAGCGAAAAAGTAGCAGACCGCCCAGGTGGTTACACACGTATCATTAAGTTAGCGCCACGTATGGGTGATGCTGCTGAAATGGCTTTGATCGAATTAGTAGACTTTAACACTACTTACAATGTAGGTGAAAAAACAGCTGCTAAGAAAACACGTCGTAGCCGTGGTGCTGCTAAAAAAGAAACTCCTGCTGCAGCAGCAACTACTGAGGAAGCAACTCCTGCGGTTGAAGAAGCGCCAAAAGCGGATAACGAAGCTACTAACGAAGAAACAAAACCAGAAGGAGCAGAATAATCTTCTGATCATCTTTCAAGATAAAAGCGCAACGGTATTTACTGTTGCGCTTTTTTTTAGGTGCTTATCCTGCTATTGTATTGAATTTGCCTTTATTTACTTCATAGCCAACCAAATTATTTAGATATAGGTCTTATATATATATTAACACCTAAATCATTTCACATGAAGCAAATTTTATTCGTACTCCTGTTCGCCTGTTCTTTGCAGGCTAAAGCGCAACAATCCTGGCAATGGCTTAAATCACCCCATTCTTATGGTAATATGAACCATAAAGGCATGGATGTCGATGCCAGTGGCAATGTGTTCACCATCGGGCAACAATGGCAATCTGCCGATTATGGTTCTGTCAATATAGCACATACCGGTGATTATTTCTGTCTTTACCTGGCGAAGCAGGATGCTGCCGGGAATTATCTATTTGCAAAGAAGATCTGGGCTGATGCGGGTATCATGTCTGCTGTAATCAAATTGGACAATTCAGGTAATGTATTTGTATTCGGTACTTGTAATGGGTATACTCTTCATCTTAGCCCTACGGATTCCGTTAACTATAGTACTACATTAAGCACAACCGACCAGACTAAATTTTTCCTGGCTAAATACGATAATAACGGGAACTTTATTTGGGTAAAAAAAGGCGAAGGAGCCAACATTTATGCTACTGCCCGTGCCATCACCAATATTGGTACTGACTTGTTCATCGGTGGTGATTATTATGGCGCCGCAAACTTTTTGGGCCAGAATATGCCTAATAAAACAGCCAATAGCAGCTTTGTGCTTAAAGTGGATAATAATGGCAATGGTGTATGGCTAAATGCTGCTAACGTCACGGCAATGACCTTTATGACTGCCTTAACCAACGATGGTACTAATTTATATGCCTGCGGAAAGTTTCAAAATACCATTGGTTTTAATAGTGTAATGGTCAATAATCCTTTAGCCACATCCGGGGGAGGAGAGCGTATCTTTCTGTTTAAATTTAACTCAAGTGGAGTAGCCGTTTGGGGTAAAGAAGAAGGTGGAATCGCCAATTTCGTAACTACAGCAGCTGATGCGAATAACGCCAATACACTGGCTTATGATGGCAGCGGATATTTATATATGGGAGGCTCTTACCAGTCCCAGGCCGGTACGATCAGCAACCAGTTGCAGGAACCCTTTGTTTCCAGGTATGATGTAAGCAACGGTAGTAAACTTTGGACCGTTAAGTATAGTGCCAACCTGGAAAATGCGATCAATGGGATCGTTATCGATTCTAATGCCAATCCAATCTGCGTGGGCGAATACCTGGGGAGCATGACGATTGGTAGTTTTAACCTGCCGATGGATGCGAGCAGGAAAGGCATGATCCTACGTTTAGATAAAGCTACGGGTAACTGTAATGCTGCTACTGCAATAGGTAACACCGGCGAAAAAGCGAATGCGCAGAGAATATATATGCCGGCCAACAAGTCCTATTATGTGATCTCGGGCTCTTACGGTTCGATGCTGCATATCGGTACACTGAGCACTACTTCCAGTGGTAACAATACCGATTTTATTGCTAAATATGCTTTAGGGAATCCTACGGCTATTGGGAAATTACCCGCTTTAGCTTATCAGCTTTACCCGGTTCCGGCTACAAATGGTTTGAGTTTTGAATTAGGTAGCCCTGCCAAAGGCAGCGTTAGTGTTTTAAACACACTTGGCCAGGTCGTTTACCAGCAAAGTTTTGAAGGCGCTAAAGGGCATGTTGACCTGGGGCAATTACCGGCAGGGCAGTACTATTTTAAAGTCCAAAGCCAGGATGCGGAAGGTATTCGTACGTTTACGAAATTGTAAGTTTTAAAAGTACGTAGTGAAACATATATAATGAACAAAATAGGCTGCCCTTTTAAGGGCAGCCTATTTTACATAAATCTTTAACCAAATAGCTACTCGAAAATGCCTAAATAATATTGTTTTTTGCCTTTCTGGAATAAGATGTACTTATCGTTAAGCAAATCAGTAGTGGTAATTTTTGATTCAATACCCTGTATCTTTTCTTTATTCATACTCACGCCACCGGCAGTCAGCATTTTACGGGCTTCGCCTTTAGAAGGGAAAATACCGGATTCTGCAAAATAAGTGATCGGGTCAAGGCCCTCCGCCAAGGAAGCTTTATCATACGTAACCTGTGGTACACCATCCATAATTTCCAGTAATTGCTGTTCGTTAAGAGAGATCAGCGCTTCTTTGGTGGCTTTACCGAATAATATTTCGGTTGCTTGCTGGGCAAATACCAGGTCCTCTTTGGAGTGTACCATTGTGGTGATTTCTTCTGCCAGGCGTTTTTGCAAGATACGGGTATGAGGTGCAGCCTCATGCTCTGTAATCAGGGCTTCAATTTCAAGGATAGGAATAAAGGTGAAGATCTTAATGAAATTTTTGGCATCCTCATCCGAAACGTTCAGCCAGAATTGGTAGAATACATAAGGGGATGTTTTATTGCGGTCCAGCCATACATTACCGCCTTCGGTCTTGCCGAATTTGCCCCCATCGGCTTTCTTCAACAGCGGGCAGGTAAAGGCATAAACATCGCTGCCACCCATTCTGCGGATTAATTCAGTTCCAGTAGTAATATTACCCCACTGGTCGGCACCACCGGCCTGTAATTTTACCCCTTCATGCTTATTGAGATGGAAGAAGTCATAGCCCTGGATCAGCTGGTAGGAAAATTCAGTAAAGCTTAAGCCAAATTCTAAACGTTTCTGTACCGAATCTTTAGCCATCATATAGTTAACCGAGATATGCTTTCCGGCATCCCTTATGAAATCTAAGAAGCTGTAATTTTTAAACCAGTCGTAGTTGTTGACGATTTTTGCAGCATTGGGTAAAGTCGCATCAAAGTTTAAAAATCTTTCGAGCTGTTGTTGGATACCCTTTAGGTTTTTATCCAAAGTGTCTGCATCCAGTAAATTGCGTTCTGCGGATTTACCGGTAGGGTCGCCTATCATTCCTGTAGCGCCGCCTACCAGGGCTATAGGGCGATGCCCGTTCCTTTGCAGGTGCATTAAAATAATAATCGGGAGCATACTGCCGATATGCAAACTGTCGGCAGTGGGATCAAAACCGATATAGGCACTCACTATTTCTTTTTCAAGGATCTCTTCGGTACCGGGAATTATATCTTGAAGCAGCCCGCGTTGTCTTAATTCGGGAATGAAATTATTCATGATGTATTGCTATTTGTCAGTGCGCAAAAATATCAAGAAAAACGCATTAGGCTTGCATTTAAGCTTATTATTTTTGTATTGGTTTGCACCATTCGCAACTGGATGATTTCTTGATGAATTAATTTATTTCATATCTATATTGCCTGATTTGAATTATCTTTGCTGATTAATGCAGCTTCATTTAGGGCTTATTAATGTAAGCGTTGAAGTGCTGGAAGGCAAATGCTTAGGATGGATTAAATTAAACACATATCACTTGAATACTACAAGACGCTTTTTATTGACCGGTATGCTGCTGAGTGCAGCAGGTGTGCTTAATGCCCAAAGCAGGATTTATGTAAATGAATACCTGAATATCGGTGTGGGGGCACGCGCATTAGCTATGGGCGGGGCACAGGCGGCAAGCACGGCCGATGCTTACTCTGTTTACTGGAATCCTGCGGGCCTGGTGCGTATGCAGAATGACGCGGAGCTGGGCCTGATGCACGCGGAATACTTTGCCGGCATTTTTCAATACGATCACGGGAGCTTCGGGCTTAAACTGAAAGATAAAAAAAGAGCAGTAGGCCTTTCCTTTACCCGCTTTGGGGCCAACAATATTCCTTATACTATTGATTATGTGCAACCGGACGGATCTTTTGACGAATCTAAGTTGAAAGATATTTCGGCTTCCGATTACGCGTTTAATATCAGCTACAGTCAATTGCTGAACTGGTTTAAAAATGATTCAAAAGTAAAGGCGAGCTTAGGGGCTAACGCCAAAATTATCTACCGGCACGTGGGCTCTATGTCCCAGGCATGGGGAGCAGGGATGGATTTAGGGGTACAATTTTACTCCGATAAATGGCGCCTGGGTATTTCTGCAAGAGATATTACCACTACTACCACCAGCTGGAGTTTCAACTTCACAGAGCGGGAAAAGGAAGTATTTCGTCAAACAGATAACGAGATTCCTATTAAATCCTATGAAGTAATGTATCCCCGCTTGAACGTAGCTTATGGAAGGTATTTCTTTAAACCGGAAAATAAATTCCAGTTGCTGGCAGAGCTAGCTGCAGATATTACTACCGATGGTAAGCGACTGACATTACTCTCTACAGATGTGGTCAGCATTGATCCGAGGCTGGGGCTGGAGGCTTCTTATAAAAACACGATCTTTTTAAGAGCCGGTATCAGCAACCTGTACCAGGCTTTGGACAACACGGACACGACAAATACGCAAAAATACCTGGTTTATCAACCGGCAGTAGGCATTGGGTTTAAGATCAGCCAGCTACATATAGATTATGCCTTTACCAGTCTGAATATGCAAAGCAACCCGCTATATACACACGTTGTTTCACTAAAGCTCAACTTTAATAAAAAAGTAAAAAAGCCAGGAGAACAAGGCATGCCGGAACCCGGTAATGCGCAACAACAGCAGGAAGGGCCAAGGATCAATACACCTGTGGTAATACCTCAACCGACAAATACCGATCAACCTAAACCTTAAAAGATTTCAATTACTAAAGCAAGCATTTGAGATCAAATAATAATTAGCATGAAAAAATTAAGTTATAGCCTTTCTATATTATTAGTATTGGTATTTAGTTCCGTCAACACCTTTGCCCAGGTATTGGGTAATGAATGGATCAATTACAACCAGAGCTATTTTAAATTCAAAGTCTGGGAAAACGGGATTTACCGGATCCCGCAAAGTTTGTTACAGGCAAATGGTTTAGGTGGTATCCAGGGGAGCCAGTTTGCAATTTTCCGTGACGGGGTACAAGTCCCGGTTTATGTGAGTACCAATGGAACATTGGGGACTAGTGACTATATAGAATTTTATGGTGCTAAAGCGGATGGTAAAACCTTGGATAAAGAAATGTATGAGCCTAATACCAGTCTCCAGGGAGATCCTGAAGTAAATTTGATTTCGGATACAGCTTGTTATTTCCTGACGTTTGGGGGAGTAAATAACCAGAGATTAACTTTGCAGAGTAATGTTATTCCAACTAATCCTCCAGCTGCCGAACCTTTTTGTATCACCACAGTAAGGCCCACTGTAAATATCAGAAGTTACGGATACTCTGCCGGAGAAAGCTATTATAAAGAGCATGCGATATCACTATATTATTATTCTGCCAAACAAGAGCGGGGGGAGGGGCTGGCTTATGCCAATTACCATCAAATTTCTTTTAGTTTTCCTACCGCTGCCTTATATACTCCTGCTAATCCGGTATTAAGTACCGCATTTTTATTCAATAGTAAGATAGATCAGCAACCGATAACGTTTTATGTGGGAGGTTCGCAAGTATTTCACGATACTTTGAGTGCATTTGAATATCTCCAAAATAATATACCCTTTAACCAATCATATTTGACAGCAAATAATACAGCTGTTGGCTATATTACTTATAATACCTTGTTGTTAAGTGTGTTAAAGACTGCAATCACTTATAACAGAACATATGATCTTAATGGAGTATCTTCCTTGAACTTTATAGTGCCGGCTAATGGGAATGCACAAAGACTGGTTTTATCGAATTTAAATGCTTCTGCTAATAATACCCTGGTGGATTTTAATACGAATGGCCTGTATCATTTATCGGGTGACCAGGTTATGTTGGCCGCTACTTCCCAGCAGAGAAATATGTTTTTTGCCAATAGCGTTAAGGCCATCTCTGGATTAACTCCTGTAACTTTCAGGGATTATACTAATGTAGCCAATCAGGGCAACTATATTATTTTATCACATGGGCAGTATATCAGTCATCCCAATGGTAGTGTAAATCAATATGCCAGCTACAGGCGCTCTGCTACCGGTGGGGGCTACGAGGTCGTCGTTGTAGATGTGAACGATTTGTATGACCAATTTGGCTATGGTTGTGCGTATCACCCGATAGCGATCAAAAGATTTCTAAAATATGCTCAGGCCAATACCAGTTGGGTTAACAAACCGGAGTATATGTTTATCCTTGGAAAAGGACTAACCTATAATAATATTTATGCTTATAGTTATACTCCTGCTCTGACTTACCCGGTAATCCCAACTTATGGACAGCCCGGATCTGATAACTTGTTTGCGGAGATTGGGAATTCAAATATTCCTTCCATTGCCATTGGCAGGCTTTCTGCAATGACAGAAGCAGAAATAGGTAACTACCTGGAAAAAGTGAAAAAATATGAAGTAGCCATAAGTACTCCTGCTGTGCCAACCCTGGAGAACTCTTTATGGAAAAAAAAGGCTTTGCATATTGCCGGAGCCAGTGATGAGAGTAGTCAGACTGTGTTTTATAACTCATTAAATATCTGTAAATCAATTCTTGAAGACACGTTGATCGGCGGATTTGTGACCACAGTAGGTAAGTCTACAACTAATGTTACGGAAAATGCAAGTGCACAAATTGACTCCCTGATCGCATCTGGCGTTCAATATGTGAATTTCTATGGCCATGCTTCGGCTGTTGGTTTTGACTATAACCTTAATAACCCGGATGGGGTAAATTCAAGTCCCAGGTTCCCGATCTTCATGGCTTACGGCTGCGATGTTGCGGCTATATATGAAGCCACCAATTCAAGAGCCGTAAGTGAGAAATACCTGGTCTCTAACAATGGCGGCGCCGTAGCAATGATCGCCTGTTCCAATTACGGATGGACCGGCTACCTGGATACTTATATGCAGGGCCTTTACCGGCAAATGGCGCGAGAAAATTATGGTGCCACATTAGGCAAGCAGTTTGTAAAAAATATTGAGCGATTTCTTACTTCAGGAGGCTCTGGTATTTTTTACGATATTCACGCTCAGAACATGATCCTGCAAGGTGACCCGGGCTTAAAAGTATACTCGCCGGAATTACCTGATTTTTACATTGACGAATCTCTGGTGGCTACTAACCCGGGAGTGATCAACACAACCATCGATTCTTTTGAAATTAAAGCAACACTCCATAACCTGGGGAAAGCGACCAATGAGGCTTATACCGTCAGGTTGACTAAAACCAAGGCGGGTTCAGGTACAGTGCTTTATAAGGATTCGGTAATCGTAAGTACGGTCGCCACAACCAATGTGGTGTTCAAAGTACCTATCGATCCTAATAATGATATTGGCTTGTTTAATTATACGATTGCCCTGAATGAAGAACAAAGCCCTGATGAGATTACTTTTGCCAATAATAAGGTAAGTATCCAGATGTACATCTCGGAAGATAACTTAAAACCAGTTTATCCTTATGATTTCTCCATTGTACATCAGCAGAATATTGAACTGAAAGCGTCTACCTTAAACCCGTTTTTACCTGCCAGTAATTTTATACTGGAGATTGACACCACGGAATATTTTAACAGCCCTTTTAAACAATCTAAAAATATAAGCAGTGTCGGAGGGGTCATTAAGTGGCAATTACCTTTTCAGATGACCGACAGTACGGTGTATTATTGGCGGACCACCATTGATTCCATGATCAACGGCCGTTATTATTGGAACAATAGCTCGTTTGTATACCTGAAAAATGGTTCAGATGGCTGGAATCAATCGCATTTCTTCCAGTACAAAAAAGATGACTCTTTTGAAGTAAAGATTAATGAACCGGAACGCCTGTTTAAAGGACGTTCTTACCAAAAGAACCTATCCGTACAATCCCAGTTATTCGGATTCGGCAACGGGCAAAATTACTTTTATCTTAACGGTGTTCCAGTTGGTTATGCCTATTGTGGTATCCCTGGAGATAACAGCTTTTTGTTTGTGCTGATCAATCCAGTGACCGGAGAGGCGATACGGAATACTGCTTACTATCCCGGAGTAGTAGGGGCCTGCGATGAACCCCGTGCACGCCAGTTTGAATTTCCTACAGGTACCGCAGCCAAGCGCAAGCTGATCATTGATTTTATCGACAGTATCAAAGATCAATATTATGTTATGGTGAAGTCTAATACGTTCGGCTATTCCACCGCAATAGAAAATATTAACCAATGGAAAGTTGAGGATGAAGCTTTAAACGGCGTGGGAATTTCTCTTTATCAATCATTTATGGACTTGGGCCTGACCGGTATTGCCCAATATACGGAGGCAAGACCTTTTATAGGTATCGCTAAAAAAGGTAACCCTTCATTTGTTCCGGTATTTGTAATGGGTAATGCTATAGATGAGTTGCTGGTGCTTGAAGAAGATCTGTCCTTTACCTTGCCTTCGGGTTATATTGAAAGTACGGTCATCGGGCCGGCTGCAGAATGGCAGCATTTAAGATGGAAAACTTCCGTGATTAATGAAGGAGACACAGCAGGAGATAATGCACAGGTTACCGTTTACGGGTTAACTACAGCCGAACAACAGAGCGGTGACTCTCTATTCACTACAAGCTTAACAGATTATGCATTAAACAGTGTCAACGCAACCCAATATCCGTACCTTAAATTAAAATGGAATACTGAAGATAGTGTTTATGGATCCTTGCCGCAATTGGATTACTGGCGGGTGTTACATAAGCCATTGCCTGAGGCTGCACTCAACCCTGCTGCTTATTATGCATTTAAGGATACTTTAAATGAAGGAGAGGCCTTGAACCTCAAATTTGCTATTGAGAACCTTAGAGAACTGCCGATGGATAGTATGCTGGTCCGTTTCAGGTTAATTGATGCGAATAATACTTCAAGGATCATTAGTGAGAAAAAATATAAGCCATTGGCGGCCTATGACACTTTAATTGCCGGGCTTACTGACTTTAACCCGGCTCAATACCTGGGTAAAAATGTACTGTTCATAGAAGCTAATCCCGATAAAAACCAGCCGGAACATTTCCATCCGAATAACCTGGGTTATCTGCCTTTCTATGTTAAAGGAGATCACTTTGCACCGGTCATGGACGTAACATTCGATGGGGTACACATCTTAAATAAAGATATCGTTTCTGCAAAACCATTTATTAATATACTGATCCGGGATGAGAATCGGAATAGCCTCATTGTAGACACTGCCCGTGTAAAGGTTTCTTTAATGAATATGCAGACAGGACTGGAGCAAGCCGTGAATTTTGACGGTAACATCTGCCGCTTCATTCCTGCTACAGGTACCGACAAGAATGAGGCCCGTGTTGAGTTCAGACCAACACTGGAAGATGGTATTTATACCCTTAAAGTAAGCTCGAGAGATAATGCCGGGAATATTTCCGGTAATGCAAATACTAAATATGAGATCAGCTTCGAGGTGATCAATAAATCAACGATTACCAATGTGTTGAACTATCCGAACCCGTTTTCCACCTCTACTCAATTCCTGTTTACGCTTACAGGGTCTGAGATACCTTCACAGTTTAAAATCCAGATCATTTCCATTACCGGTAAAGTAGTGCGGGAGATCAAAAAAGCGGAACTGGGTAATATTCACATTGGCCGCAATCGTACAGAGTATAAATGGGATGGCCGCGATGAGTTCGGGCAAATGCTGGGAAATGGGGTATACCTTTACCGTGTCATCACCAGCAATAGGGAAGGCGAAAGTATTGAGCGTCGCAATAACGCAAGTATAGATCGCTACTTTAAAAATGATTATGGTAAACTTTATATCATGCGTTAGTATTCAGCTAATGGGGATATGAAAAATGTCTTGTGCTACTGGCGCAAGACATTTTTTATTAAGGCAGGGTTGCCAGCTCCCAGCCTTTGTTTTTACAATGCAACAATAATCGCGGCAATACATATTCCATATTGGCACGGGCCTTCTCACTATCATGTAACACGAGAATATGGCCGGGTTGCAGGTGAAACACAATATTTTCCAGGCACTTCTGTGGCGGGACGGTATGATCCCAGTCTCCGGGTATTAAGGTCCATAGAATAATTTCAAACCCTTTTTCGCTTAATAGTTTTGCCTGCGATCTTTTTATACTGCCGTAAGGTGGACGGAATAAATTGCTGTTGATAAACTGCCGGGCCTGCTCCACGTCTTTCAGGTACAAGCTGTTTTTGGTTTTTTTGCCTTTGAGATGTGTGTGGCTGTGATTGCCCACCCGGTGTCCCTTTTGCAATATTTGTGCATAGACATCAGGGTATTCGATCACATTCTTGCCAATACAGAAAAAAGTAGCCTTCGCTTCATACTGTTCCAGCTGATCCAGTACCCGGGGCGTTATTTCCGGGTGTGGGCCGTCATCAAAAGTTAAATATACTTTTGGTTGCGCTTCACTACTGGGGCCTTTCCAGGTATAACGTTTAAGTAAATGTTGTAGCCAGTCCGGGATGCTGTTGATATACATGAGAAAATAATTACTTCAAAATTAGGAACAATTCTAAACAATGCAGACTAAGAATTTTGCTACTTTTGCCTTGGAAAAATTCCTTGTGCTTATTTATGTTTATTGAACCGCTCCATTCGAAAAAATCCGGTTGGATAGAAGTTATTTGTGGATCCATGTTTTCGGGTAAAACGGAAGAGCTGATTCGTAGACTGAAGCGCGCCCAGATCGCACATCAGAAAGTGGAGATTTTTAAACCGGCTATCGATACCCGTTATGATGATACAGACGTTGTCTCTCATAATGATGCCCGTATCCGCTCAACGCCTGTAAGCTCTTCGCAAAATATATTACTGCTGGCGGATGAAGTGGACGTAGTAGGTATTGATGAAGCACAATTTTTCGATCCGGAAATTGCTAATGTCGTGGAGACCCTGGCTAAAAATGGTATTCGTGTTATCGTTGCAGGGCTGGATATGGATTTTAAAGCCCAGCCATTCGGACCTATGCCTTTATTGCTGGCGAAAGCAGACTATATTACCAAGTTGCATGCCATCTGTGTGCAGTGTGGGCAGATCGCTCATTTCTCTTACCGGAAAGCGGCTGATGAGCAGAAGATACTTTTAGGGGAAACGGATGTTTATGAACCTAGATGCCGGAGTTGTTACTACAAAACAGAATAATCCTTACTTATTTTTCCGTGCTTTTTATGGAAAAGGAAGCCATGACCGGGTTGTGATCTGATAGCGCCACATCTGGTGAGCTGTAGCCTTTACAAGTAAAAAACTTATGGTCATAGAAAATGTAATCTATGCGCAAGGTTGGGAAAATATTCCGGTAAGTACGGCCAAATCCAAATCCTTTGCTGACAAAAGCGTCGGAAAGATCTCCTTTTACCTTGCGATATACATAAGACCCGGGCATATCATTCATATCGCCACAAATAATCGCAGGTAAAGTGGCCTTGTCCATTATTGAATCAATAATATTGGCCTGCAGGGCGCGTTTAGAAGAGGCAAGGATCAGTTTGGTTAATATGCCTTTTGTTTTGGATTCCACCTTCGTCGGCAATTTGGTGGTTTTTTCTTCAGCATAAGCTACTTCTGCATTACTTAAGGTTACCGACTGTAAATGCGTTACATAAAGCCGGATCTTTTTTTGCTCGCCCAGGTCTACATCTACGTCCATCAGGTTGTAATAATTTCTTTTTGGGTCCAGTGAATAGCGGTGCATCTTTGATAAAGGAAATTTGGAGAATACCGCATGGCCGACTTTTATCATTTCATTTTCCCCGGCTTCAATATTTATATTACGCTTGGGATAATCGTCTTCTATAGAAAACTCGTAATAATTATACCCGAGCCCCCGCAATAGCTCAACATAAGGTTCATTGGTATTACCTGCATCTACATAGTATTCCTGCAGGCACAATATATCAGGTGCCTGCTCACTGATAAATTCTATGATCTTGTTTTTGGCTTGTTTGTTTTTGGTCCATTCCCCCAGGTCGAAGAGATGAACATTCCAGGTCATGACTTTAAGAGACGGGTCTTCTGCTTTTACCGTAGCGCCCAACAGGTTGATCCCGAAAGAGGATTTGGTTACAGAAAAGCATAATAGTAAAGCGGCTAAAGGAAGCAGGCTGAATTTTTTTCTTTGGGTAAATAACCAGAAGAAAAAAAAGAAAACATTCAGGGCAACGGCAAATACATTAGAAAAGCTGAATAAGCTCAGGATCGACTCATTGACCGAAACATCCCGGTAAGCGGCCCAGGTACATAGGGATAGCCAAAGTACCGCGCCTATAGTAAAAAATAAGCCGGTACTTCTGAAGAATAAATTAAGCCTGCTGATAAATTTATTTTGCTTCAATGGTTAGAATAAATTTATTATTGATATCTTTTTAGTAATTCTCTTTCTTCCTTGGTCAGGGATTGAATACCACTTTCATTGATTTTGTCCAGTATCGCGTCCAGGTCTGCATTGATTTCTTTAAAAGTCTTATCCCCGATTTTCTTTTTCGCCGCTACTTTATGCGCGCCCCAGCCTAATAATTTGTTACAGGCAATACCAAGCTTTACGCCTTTATTGGCCAGCTGCATATACAGCACTCCTGCAAGGCCGCCAATGATCAGCAATCCAAAATACGGGTAATTATTGGATTCAAACAATACCAGTATATTTATTATTAAATAGATAACGATCAACAGCCATAGCGGGACCGAAAAATTGGGCGAAAAATAGATCTTATACTTCGGTGCCACACTTAATGCACCCAGAGAAAAGCCCAAAACAGCCGCATCTGCGCCACTGAACATATTGTGCGGATGTGGTAAAGGGAAATAGTATTGTAAGGCAATAAAAGCAATGCCGCCGATGATATTGGAAACGATAAACAAAGGTAAAATTTCGCTTTTGCCTACCAGTTGCTGGATTACACTACCGAATACGAACAGCCATACCAGTGTGGTAAACAGCTTAAAAAAGCCCAGCCCTGTAAACATAAAGGTCAATAAGGTCCAGGGATGTTTTAGCATACCTTCAATTGGCTGAAGGGCGAAATGTACATAAATCTTGCTTTCAAAATAGAAGGTCGACTCCGGGGAAGGGACCTGTTGCCACATGAAAATGACAATTTTTGCCAGGTGCAGCATAATATACCCTGCACCACAAAAGAAAACCAGCTTCAATAAAGGATTGTTTTCATAATCCGATAATAAAGTCTTCCTGCTACTGTTTAAATAATCCATAATTTATCTTAAAAAGAGTTTGCCTTTACTTTTCCAGTAAGCTAAGATGAAGAATGCGAAAAGCATACCGCCCAGATGCGCGAAGTGTGCCACATTATCTCCCGGCGAATTGCTGATCCCGGAAACTAAACCGATTACAGCAAGAATAGCTACGAAGTATTTGGCTTTCATCGGAATCAGGAAGTAGATCTGAACGATCGAGTTCGGGAACATATAGCCAAAGGCAAATAAGGCACCATAAACAGCTCCTGATGCTCCGACCATAGGAACGTTAATAGGAGAATTAGGTTGTGTCAATAAAAAAGAATACTGGTCCGGGTAAGTTTGCGCCAGGGCCATAAACTCTGCTACTGCAAAATGAGAAACAATCATCTGGCATAAGGCTGCGCCCAGGCCACTAATAAAATACAGGAGTAAAAACTTTTTAGTGCCCAATACATTTTCTACCGGCGTGCCAATCATCCATAAGGCCAACATATTGAATAAAATATGGCTAAAACTACCATGCATAAACATATGCGTTACCAACTGCCAGGGCCTGAAAAATGGAGACTCCCAATAAAAAAGTCCTAAAATGTTAGTCAGGTCAATGTTAATTCGTTCCATGCTAAGGGTTAGCAGGTACATTAAAGCATTAATAATGATCAGGTTCTTGATCACGGGGGGCAGGCTGGTTCCTCCAATATTTCTAAACTGTTGCGACATACCAATCAAATAAATCTGCTCAAAAATACAGAATAAAACCCTGATTTAAGATTTCTCTATGCTTTTGTCGCTGCTAAATCTATCCTAATGGGAAAGACCCCGTACATTTTTATTAAATTTGCCCGATTCAATCATTCCATTCATGAAAGCAATGATACTGGCCGCAGGCCTGGGCACCCGCCTGAAACCTTTTACCGACCATCATCCTAAAGCCCTGGCTAAGGTAAACGGCAAAAGTTTACTGGAAATCAATATTGTTAACCTGCAACGCTTCGGCATCCGCGATGTCATCGTGAATGTACACCATTTTGCTGACCAGATCGAGCAGGTCTTGGCCGATAATAACGGTTTCGGCAGCCAGGTACAGGTTTCGGATGAAAGAGCCGAAGTGCTGGAGACGGGTGGGGGATTAAAGAAAGCGATTCCATTGCTTAGAGATACCGAAGATATTCTGGTGATGAATGTGGATATGCTTTCCGATTTGGACCTGAACCGGATGATCCTGCAACATAAAATGAGCACGGCGTTGGCAACACTTGCCGTGCAGCAACGCAGCAGTTCCCGCTATTTCCTGTTTAAAGAAGAAGAAAAATACCTGCGCTTATGTGGCTGGCGCCATGCCACGACCCTGGAAGAAAAGCTACCTTGCTCCGGTGCCGCAAAGATGAGGCCCCTGGCCTTCAGCGGTATACAGATCTTACAAGCCACTTTTTTACATAAGATCGTGCAGGAAGGGAAGTTCTCACTCGTAGATCTTTATCTGTCCCTTTGCTGTAATGAGTCTATCCTGGCCTGGGACCATACCGGGGATAGCCTGCTGGATGTAGGTAAACCCGAAAGCCTGGAGCAGGCCGCCAAAATGTTTAATCTGTAAATTACTCCCTGATTTTTATACCTCTTTATGAACCAACGCCAGTTATTCCAGCAATATTTAGCGCCTACTTCACCCGAGCCTATGGCTTTGCCGATTACCCGGGCCGAGGCGGAATTTTTATATGATGACCAGGGCAAACAATATATCGACCTGATCGGGGGCATTAGCGTCTGTAATGTAGGGCACCGGCATCCCAAAGTAGTAGCCGCCATCAACAAGCAGGTAAATGAGTATTTGCATGTTATGGTATATGGAGAACTGGTGCAATCACCTATGGTTGATTATGCGGCTTTGCTGGCCCGACATTTGCCGGAAAGTCTTTCCTGTACCTATTTTACGAATTCAGGTGCCGAAGCCGTTGAAGGCGCCATGAAACTGGCTAAAAGAGCTACGGGACGGGCAGAGATCATCGCTTGCCATAACAGCTACCACGGCTCTACTCAAGGCGCCTGGAGCCTGATCGGCTCCGAAGAATTCAGGATAAATTACCGGCCTTTATTGCCGCAAATCCATCATGTGGCCTTCAATAGCCAGGAAGCAATTGATGCCATAAGTGAACAGACTGCCTGTATTATTTTGGAGACCGTACAATCGGAAGCCGGGGTAATTAAGCCTGAAATGGAATGGATACAAGCGGTTCGCAAAAAATGTACCGAAACCGGTACGCTGTTGATCCTCGATGAGATCCAGGTGGGTTTTGGCCGCAGCGGTACCCTTTGGGGCTTTGAGCAATTTAATATTGTCCCGGATGTTTTGTTGTTAGGTAAAGCATTGGGCGGCGGTATGCCTATGGGTGCATTTATCGCTTCAAAGGAATTAATGCAGACGCTGAGTTTTAATCCTATTTTGGGTCATATGACTACATTTGGCGGGCACCCGGTATGTTGTGCTGCCGGTAAGGCTGCTTTCGAAGCTTTATTGGAAGAAAAACTGCATCATTCAGTGCCGCAGAAGGCTGCTTTATTCCTGGACAATTTACAGCATCCCGCTATTAAAGGTATTTCCCATCATGGATTGATGATGGCTGTACAATTGGAAAGCTTTGAAAAAGTAGTAGAGACGATCAAGCATCTTTTAGCGCTGGGTGTATTTACCGATTGGTTTTTATTTGCAGCAGACTGTATCCGGATTGTACCACCGCTGAATATTTCTGAAGAAAGCATTGTGGAAGCTTGCCATAAGATAAAGCAGGCTTTGAACCGGCTGGCGCATTAACGCTTTGTGAAATGCCGATTTTTATATATATCAAATTGGTAAAACCACTTTTTTATCGTAATTTTGCACATCTTTTCTCCGGAAAGAAACTTTAAACTGAATTAATAATCATAATAAATTTTAACACAATGAGCACTGTAAGCATTTCTGCTGCTGATGTAAACAAATTACGCCAGGCTACTGGCGCGGGTATGATGGACTGTCGTAAAGCTTTGACTGAAAGCGGTGGTGATTTCGAAAAAGCAATCGACTATCTGCGTTTGAAAGGTCAAAAAGTAGCGGCTAACCGTAGCGATCGTGACGCTAAAGAAGGTGTTGCGGTAGCTTTGGCTAATCCTGAAAATACTTACGGTATCGCTTTGCACGTATCTGCTGAGACTGATTTCGTTTCTAAAAACCAAGAGTTCATGGACTTCTCTAACGAATTAGCTAAAATCGCTTTAGAGAACAAGCCTGCTGATATCGAAGCTTTAAAAGCTTTGAAAATGGGCGATGCAACTATCGCTGACAGATTATTGGAAATGGTAGCTAAGATCGGTGAGAAAATCGATGTAGCCCGTTTCGAAGCTATCTCTGCTGAAACTGTAGTGCCTTACATCCACGGTAACTTCCGTATCGGTGTATTAGTAGGTATGAACCAGGCTAAATCTGATGAAGTATTAGCTGCAGGTCGTGACGTAGCGATGCAGATCGCTGCAATGAACCCACTGGGATTGGATGAAAATTCAATCGCTCCTGAAGTAATCGAGCGCGAAAAAGCTTTGGCTGTTGAGCAAATCGTTGCTGAAGGTAAACCAGCGGATATGGCAGAGAAAATTGCTGCCGGTAAAATGAACAAATTCTTCAAAGAAAACACTTTGGTGAATCAACCATTCGTAAAAGACAATGGCGTAACTATCGCTCAATACTTAACTAACGTAGCAAAAGGTTTGGAAGTAACTGCTTTCTCCCGCGTAGCTTTAGGTTAATATAAATTACCTTTTAGTAGAAATCCCGGTATCATTTATTGGTACCGGGATTTTTTATGTCTGGCAGTTTTGCAGTTATTGTTTTATCTGCACTGTTATATTATATTGGGTTTATATAATTGATCCGATGAAAAGTTCATAAAGCACAAAAAACTAACTCCCTGCTTAGAGAGTTAGTTTTTTATATGGAATACAGTCAGCCGACTGTACTGCTTTGATTACTTACGTAGACCTAATTTAGCAATCAGCTCACGATAACCGGTAAGGTTAGTGCGGCTTAAGTATTGCAATAAGCGCTTGCGTTGACCTACCATTTTAATCAAGCTTAAGTTGCTGGAGTGATCTTTCTTATTTCCACCTTTGATGTGTTGAGAAATATGATTGATACGCTCAGTTAAAAGAGCAACTTGTGCTTCTGTAGAACCAGTGTTCTTTTCAGAACCACCGAATGTTTTAAAAATGTTTGCTTTTTTAGCGTCGATAGTTGCGTTAGCCATTATTTTAATTATTTTATTTCTTTCTGTGCAAAAATTCGGACGGCAAAGGTAAGTATATTATTTTAAATTCCAATAATATTTTATAAAATTACCTTTTGCCCTTTTTATTATCCTTTTGATAAGGCATTTAATACATCATATTGGGTAATGATATGGACCTTACCGCTATCATCTTTAGCCAATACTGCATTATTTTCCTTAGTAATATAACCGCTTAAACGATCAATAGGCAAATCCATAGCTACAACCGGAATAGCTGCCTCTAAAACTTCGCTTAAAGTTTTTTCCCTGATCTGCGCATCCTGCATGATCTTTTTGAACAAGCCGCTCTGAGATACGGAACCAATAAAGTGATCCGCTTCTTTAACCGGGATCTGCTCGATATCGTATTGTTGCATCATCTCCAGTGCATCGGCTACATTTTGATCACTGTTTAAAGTCAGTAATCTGCGTGCTCCCAGGCCATTCACCAGGTCCTGGACCGTATTGACTTCCAGGAAGCCCCTGTCCAGCATCCACTCGTCATTATAGATCTTACCTACATAACGGCTGCCATGGTCGTGGAAAATCACTACCACTACATCTTCGGGCTTTAATTTTGCTTTCAGTTGCTTTAAACCTGCCAGTGCAGAACCTGCCGAGTAGCCCACGAAGATACCTTCTTCCTTAGCAATACGGCGGGCCATTACAGCACCGTCTTTATCGGTTACCTGCTCAAAATGATCAATGTACTCTTTGATGTAATTTTCCGGCAAAAAGTCCTCGCCGATACCCTCCGTGATGTAAGGGTGTACCTCGTTCATATCCAGTTCCCCGGTATTGAACCATTTGGTCAGCAAAGAACCGTAGCTGTCAATCGCCCACACCTGGATATCTGGATTTTTTTCTTTTAAGTATTGCCCGGTACCACTTACGGTACCCCCGGTGCCGGTAGCCACGATCAGGTGGGTTACTTTACCTTCGGTTTGTTCCCAGATCTCCGGCCCGGTTTGCTCATAGTGTGCCAGGCGGTTGGCCAGGTTGTCATACTGGTTTACATACCAGCTGTTCGGTACTTCTGTAGCCAGTCTTTTAGACACGGAATAGTAAGATTGAGGATCTTCGGGCTCTACATTGGTAGGGCAGACGATCACTTCAGCACCCACCGCTTTTAAGATATCTGCTTTCTCTTTAGATTGCTTATCTGTAGTGGTGAAAATACATTTATAACCTTTATGAATAGCGGCCAAAGCAAGGCCCATGCCGGTATTACCGCTGGTGCCTTCGATAATGGTGCCGCCGGGTTTTATTTTACCTTCCTGCTCGGCCACTTCCAGCATTTTAAGTGCCATACGGTCTTTGATGCTGTTGCCGGGGTTGAAAAATTCAACTTTCGCATAAACTTTACAAGGCAGGTCCGCAACTGTTTTGTGCAGGCGGATCAATGGCGTATCGCCGATCGTTTCAAGGATATTATTAAAAACCTTTTTGTCTGGTGTCATACTCTATAAACTTTTTATTTCAGCCGACAAAGGTAAGCTTTATCAACTGAAGTATAGCTTATGGGAATGTTTAGATTTCTTTATGGAATTATAAAATCAAGTACGTCTTTCTCCTGAATTCAATGGTATTCCGGAGTATCACCTTCTTTCTTAACCGGGACATTCTTGTTCCTTAAAACTTAAAATTTATGGCGCAGCTGATGAGCAAGTCGGGGAAAGCGACCCCTTCCGTAGATCTCACACCGATGGTAGACCTCGGTTTTTTATTGATCGCTTTTTTTATGTTTACTACAACGATGTCGAAACCCTTCGCTATGGATATACAGATGCCATATAAAGGTCCGGACCTGGATCAGCCCAACGTAATTAAGAATAGTACGGCTTTGACATTACTGCTGGGTAAGGATCACGAATTATATTACTATGAAGGTATGCCTGAAGAAAACCTGGGCGATAAACTGGTCGCCTCAGGTTTTGAAGGGAAGCATAATATCAGGGATAAGATAACGCAGAAAAAGGCGGCTATAAATGATTTAGTAGCACAGGGAGCACTCTTGCCCGATGATAATTTGGTGGTGGTCATCAAAGCCTCCGATAAGGCCACTACAGACGACCTGGTAAAAGTATTGGATGAGATGTCTATCAGCAAAGTACCAGTTTATTCTGTAGTCGATATAAGCGCTGAAGAGGTGGCTTTAGTTGAATAAATCGTATTATTTTCCGGAACTTCAGGAGAAAGCTTGCTAAAGGCACGATCACAAGATGGTAAAATTTTCAGAAAATTGACCCTTATACTTTGATGATATAAGGGTTATTTTTATACTTGTATTTTCGTTCACAAACAATTAACCAAGAATGAACTTATGAAGAAAGTAATTTTTGCAGGACTGCTGCTACTTGGAGTGAGTAGCGCTTCTACTGCCCATGCCCGGCTAAAAATTCCATTTGGAGAGCGGGAAGTGATCGAGAAAGTGGCGGATCTGCCCGATAATGAAGTATACGCCTCGGATAAGGGCGGAAAGAAGTTTATAGATCTCGGTAGGCTACACCAGGAATATAATATCGCCTGGATTATGCCATTAAATGTTACACAGCCACCCCGGCTGGTAGGTATGGTGGAAGGAGAGGCCAACACTTACTATGACCTTTCAGAAGAGCAGATCAACGAGATTGTAAAAGCCAATAACCTGGATAAAGAAAACCTGTTGACCCTGGGTTTTTATACCCGGTTTGGAGGTAAGATAGTTGCCGGGCTCCTTGTACTCCTGATCATTTATGGCTTTATACCCTCGCGTAAAAAAGAAGTAACACCGGAAACGGTTTAAACAAAACAAACAATAACAAAACAAAAAAATAGCAAAAATGTCCACCTTTTATATCGTTATCGCCCTGGTATTCGTAGCCGTTTACATTGTTTTTTTCATGTACATGCAAAACAAAAGAAAAAAACTGGTACAGGCATTCGCCGATATCAATATCTACAATGAAATGCAACATGCCGATCAGTATAAAGAAGATGCCCTGCGTGGCGATTATGCCTTTATACGCTCCCAGTTGAAAGGGAATCCCATTGATACCTTTACCGTAGCCGCAAAGCAGCACACCGGGAAAGATATGGCTAAAGATGTGGCCAAAGATACCCTGAAATCCATGGCCACATTGGGTACCGTAAGGTATACTACCGTACAAACCCCAAAATACCTCGTTTTGAGTGGTGATGAACTTCATCTCTTAGATATAGACACCGATGGGGATGTGGACCGCCACCTCATCTTTGACCGCAGCCGGCTGGAAGCCTCAGAATTGGAAGAGATTCCTTTATCAAAAATCCAGGCTGCGCAGGCAAAAGGTATTGGTGCCGGCGAACTGCTGAAAAGTTATAAGCTTTCTTTGCAAACAGAATCGGGTTTCATCATCCTCAACCTGTATAATATGATGCTGGCGCCTGTAGTTACACCTCAGGAAATGTTTACCCAATCCGGGGATAAAATGGTCCGTAACTATGTGATCGGCCTCGATTTTCTCAACCGCCTTGGTGAAAAATACCGTAACCTGAAAATTTATATGTAATTCATATGATGTTTTTTAAATCACTCTTTAGGCAAGTCTTAAGGAGTGATTGTTTTTTACAGGAACTAAGTGCTTTTGCTGCTTGATGAAACTATATTAGTTATAAAGGCATAGTGTTACAGCTTGTTGGGGTAGTAAAGCAGCATTATGCAAATCATTTCTTAACTTGCGGATTATTTTAATTTGAAGGCGGACCGGATGGTCCGTAAAATATAATGATATGGAAAAGCCTAAGATAGGGATTACAGTAGGAGATTTGAATGGAGTTGGTTTAGAAACAATTATAAAGGTATTTTCTGATGCCCGTATGTTAGAATTATGTACCCCGGTTATTTTCGGTTCTAATAAAGTACTGAACTTTTATCGTAAAACTTTGCCGGATTACCAGGTCAATTTCACTACCGTAAAAAGCCTGGACCAGCTGAATCCAAAGCAGGTCAATATTTTCAGTTGCTGGGAAGAGGATGTACAAATCACTCCCGGGGAATTAACGGAAACCGCCGGCAAGTATGCCGTCAGATCTTTACAGGTAGCCACGCTGAGCCTTAAAGAAGGCGGGATAGATGCTATGGTGACCGCACCGATTCATAAAAAGAATACCCAGACCCATGATTTCCAGTTTACGGGCCATACGCCCTACCTGAAATCGGAGTTTAATGCTAAAGATGTAGTCATGATGCTGTATGCCGGTGAGTTTAGAGTAGCGCTCATTACAGAGCATTTGCCTATAAGTGAGGTTAGCCAACATATTACCCAGGAGCTGATCATCAGCCGGGTAATGATGATTAAAGAATCCATGAAAAAGGATTTTGGGATTGATAAGCCTAAGATTGCCATACTCGGCCTGAATCCGCATGCAGGAGACAACGGGCTGATTGGGCAGGAAGAAGAAAAAGTGATTAAACCGGCTATGGATATCCTGCAACAAAAGGGCTATCATGTATTTGGTCCTTATAGCGCCGACGGGTTTTTTGCGCATAATATGCAAAGCAAATTTGATGTAGTCGTCGCGATGTACCACGACCAGGGTTTGATTCCTTTTAAATCTTTGTCTGCAACGGATGGCGTAAACTATACTATAGGTCTGCCGGTAGTGCGCACATCACCGGATCATGGCACTGCTTTTGATATTGCAGGTAAAGGTATTGCGAACCCGGATAGCTTAAGGGAAGCGGTATTTGAAGCCATCAGTATCCTGAATCACCGGGCCGGTTTTGCAGAAAGAACGGCCAATCCATTAAAGAGAAATCAATTAACCAAAGAGCGATAAATTAAGAAATTTGAAAAACGCAAAGTATTTAATCAGCAGTCCCAGTATTTCTAAATGTCCGGCGCCGGACCGTCCCGAGTATGCATTCATCGGGCGTTCCAATGTGGGCAAATCCTCTTTGATTAATTTATTGACGGAGCAAAATGCTTTAGCTAAAGTTTCGGCTACGCCCGGGAAGACAATTTTGATCAACCACTTTCTCATCAATGGCAACAGCAGAGATGAAGGGGGCTGGTATCTGGTCGATCTGCCGGGCTATGGCTATGCGAAGCGGTCTAAATCGCAGCGGGAGCAATGGCTGAAAGTAATGAACGACTATTTCGAAAAGCGGGAGAACTTAGTGACGATTTTCGTTTTGATTGATAGCCGCTTGTCGCCACAAGCCAATGATATTGAGTTTTTAGAAGGTCTGGGAGAGATCGGTGTTCCTTTTAACCTGGTATTTACCAAGGCCGATAAAAACTCACAATCTGACACAGCAAAGAATGTAAAGACCTTCTTAAATAAGATGAAGGAAACCTGGGAATATATTCCTAAACACTTCGTGACCTCCACTGTAAAGAAATCAGGAAGAAAGGAGATATTACAATATATCGAGGAGTTGAATATCCAATATAAAGAGCAGGGCATCATTATTAATGAATAATTGTTGCGGTAATATAAAAAGGAATTAGGGTACAATCATGGTGTTCGATAAATTTCAAATGACTTTCTTGCCCATTGCAAAAGCCCCTGTTAAGGATGACTCAGAGGTTGTTCATAACAAAAACTCAAGAAAAAACAGGCAGCAATTGAGCAGAGCTGAGTACGAAGCAGTCCAGGTGATGTGGCGACTTACTAAATTTATTGGTCCTAAGCAAGTACCTGAAATGGAGGGCTTTCGCCGCGGGGCGGTTAATGAACTCGCTAATGGTTTAAGCAGCGAAGGTTTATTAGCTACGCTGAATGGTTTAGACTCATTTAATGGGTATTATCCGGAACAGCACGATTGTTTATACGTTAATTTATGCTACATACACCCGGTAAAGTATAAAAAATCAAGACCCTATATTGATGACTATCTTGCTCTTGTTTTCGGGCAGCAATGGGAGATAGCGACGGGCTATGAAGCATTGGGATTTCTGTATGAGCCCATTATGGGCGGCTGTATTGAGATCAATAAATAAAAACACAAAAATTATAAATAACGAACGATAAATTACAACAATGCAGGAATTAATACAGGCAGCATTTGCCGACAGGACATTATTAAAAGAGGAAAAATACGAGCAAGCAGTAAGAGCGGTTATTGAGGCTGTTGATAAAGGACAACTGAGAGTGGCAGAACCTGTAGATGGTGGCTGGCAGGTAAACGAATGGGTGAAACAGGCCATCCTGATGTATTTCGGTATCCAGAAAATGAAAACCTGGAATGTGGAGCCATTCGAATTTTACGATAAAATGGACCTGAAAAAGGGTTATGAAGCCTTAGGCGTTCGTGCGGTACCTCATGCCGTAGCGCGTTATGGCGCTTATATTGCCCCTAATGTCGTATTGATGCCGAGCTATGTCAATATCGGTGCTTATGTAGGCGAAGGTACCATGGTGGATACCTGGGCTACAGTAGGCAGCTGTGCACAGATCGGTAAAGACGTACATCTTTCGGGCGGTGTAGGCATCGGTGGTGTTTTAGAGCCTTTACAGGCCGCGCCGGTTATTGTTGAAGATGGTTGTTTTATCGGCTCCCGTTGTATTGTGGTGGAAGGCGTGCATATTGAAAAAGAAGCCGTATTGGGTGCTAATGTGGTATTGACCCAAAGCACTAAAATTATTGATGTAAGCGGCGCAGAGCCGGTTGAGTATAAAGGTCGTGTGCCTGCGAGAAGCGTGGTGATCCCGGGATCTTATACCAAGTCTTTCCCTGCCGGCGACTACCAGGTAAGCTGTGCGTTGATCATCGGCCAGCGTAAAGCCAGCACCGATTTGAAAACCTCCTTAAATGATGCCTTAAGAGACTTCAATGTTTCGGTATAATTGATCATGAAGGGGTGGTGGAACCATATATTCATTAAAGGACTGTGCTTGCTGCTGCTTTTTTCGATGCAGTCGCGGGCACAGTCTTTTAACGTTAGCCCACTTACCGTAAGAGGTTTTGCCGAAAACATTATCAGCGTAAGTGTTGATAACTGGGATTGCGGGCAGATACAGGTCCGGACCGATAACGGTAAAATGAAGAAAGTGGGCGCTTGTCGCTATATGCTGATCCCGCAAAGGCTTGGGGTTGCCAATGTTACGGTGAGCAAGGTGCAGAATGGTGCGGTGATTGACCTTGGTGCACGTACCTTAAAGGTGGACGGTACCAGCCAGGCCGCAAGGGTAGAGTCCAACGGGCCCTATACGTTTAATAAATCCGGGAAGGAGCAAAAGCCTGAAGGGCCGCGCTTTGAAGCGAGCTTTTCCGGAAGGGTAACCGGCGAATTGAAGCGGAGAGTTGCGTTTAAAAACCGGAAAGTCACTTTGCTTTCAGATGATAGTAAGGTTTTGGCTTCCGCTGAAATTGTTTCCTTTCGCCTGGTACTGATCGATGGAGACGTACTCGCTTATGAAAAGCAGCTGGAGTCTGATGAACTGGATACGGAAACGGTCCAGGCCATACTCCGCCAAAAGGATAATACCAAAATATTATTTACCGGTATCCGGGTGCGGTACCAGGGGAAATTGATCTTATTGAAAGATATTGAGTTTGTATTAAAATCGTAGGTATGGAATTTTTGAATGAGAAAATATTCGGTTTAGCTATCATATTTTATATCAGGTTTGCTGTGATCCTGGCAGTAGGCTTCTTGTTTAAAGGACTTATTTCTAAATTCTTAAGTAAATATGTATTTAAGATTTTCGCTTCAGCAAAAGATGCCGACCATTCGGACAGTTTTGCCGCGCATATAAGAAAGCCTTTGGGCAATTTTATTTTTACCATTTTCGCTTATATCGCGGTCATGCAGCTAGCTACTTTGCTGGATGATGTTAATCTCTTCAGCAATCGCGTAAAAAATATAGATGGTGCTCTTGGGGGGACATCAAAGGCCCTTGCAGGCAAGCAATTTACCTTGATGGACCTGATCGAGCGTATTTTCTTTTTCGTGCAGATCTTCACCTTTACCAACATGTTGGTGAAAACCCTGAACTATGTTTTCAAAACACTTACCGAGAAATCCAGGGAAAAGGGTGATAAAGAGCGGCAGCAACTGTTGCCCTTATTAAGAGATGTACTGAAAGTACTGGTATGGGCAGGAACTATTTTCGTGATCCTGGGGGCCGTGTTTAAAGTGAATGTAGCTGCATTGATCGCAGGGCTTGGGGTAGGCGGTATTGCAATTGCTTTTGCCCTGAAAGACAGCCTGGAGAATCTCCTTTCTTCTTTTATGATCCTGCTGGACAAACCATTCGTGATCGGTGATTATATCAAAATAAGTGGTACCGAAGGTAATGTAGAGAATGTAGGTTTCAGAAGTACCCTGATCCGTACGCCGGACAAAACCCTGGTGTCTATGCCTAACAGGAACCTGATCAGTAATAGCCTGGAAAACTATTCCGAGCGCGGAGCGAAAAGAGTGAAAATGGTGATCGGTGCAGAGTATGGCTTATCCGTTGCTCAGCTGAAAACTATAGTTGCGGAGATCTCTAAGCGGATTGAAGGGCATGAAAACACGGTAGGTAAGCCCACTGTAAATGTAGATAGCTTTGCGGATTCCGCTATTGCGATCAACGTGGCTTATTTTGTGAAGCTGGGTACCGGCGCCTCTTTTGAGTCGGTAAAAGAAGAATTGAATTTTGAAATTTATGAGGTCATGTATCAATATGGTACCGGTTTCCCTTACCCGACGCAAACCAGCATCGAAGGCAAGCCTTTTGATCATGTGACGCAGAAAGTAGGGTCAGAAAGTGGCTTGTAGCACAATTGAAGCTTTGATGGGTTACTTTTTTAAGTAATTCGTATTAAGGTTTCATTTTATGTCTTGCTGTCAGGCTACAGCAGCATCAAATTATTGAATAATTATTAGCTAATAGAAAATGTTACAGTTTTATCCGGAGCAGGCACTAGAACGATTGGAATTTGAGAAAGTAAGAGCGTTGCTCCTGGCTAAGTGCAGAACTTTGTTTGCACAAAAAGCCGCCAATAATATAAAATTCCACACAAAGAAAGAATTCCTGGAAGAAGCATTAGAACAGGTGAATGAATACAAACAAACACTGGGCGGTTCTGATGTTTTTCCGAATGATTTTACAAAAGATATTACCTCGGCACTTAAATTGCTGCGTATTGAAGGAGCTGTACTGAAAGGCGATGATTTTGTCGACCTGAGTAAGCTTACCCTGACCGTTCGCGATATCCTGCTTTGGTTGAAAAGACAGAACGGGCTTTACCTTCGCCTGGAGGCGATAGCGATCCCCGTTATTTACCAGAAGGAAATCCTGAAGATCATCAATGAAACGGTAGATGAAGCCGGCGTGGTGCGCGACAGCGCTTCCCAGGAGCTGATGAAAATTCGCCATGATATTGATAAGAAGCGCCATCAATTGCGTAAAGTTTTTGAAGGTATCGTGCGTAAACTAGGCAAGCAAGGCTACCTGGCAGATATTTCGGAAAGCTTCATGAACGGAAGACGTACGGTGGCCGTGGTCGCAGAGCAGAAGCGTATTGTAAAGGGGATCATGCACGGAGAAAGTGAATCGGGAAAAACCGTTTTCATCGAACCGGAGGAAACGATCGAACTGAATAATGAACTCTCTTCCCTGGAAAGAGAAGAAGGCCGCGAAGTGTACCGTATCCTTAAAGAGCTGACCGCCTCCTTGAGTATCTTCCATGAAGATTTTGAAGCCTATTTTAAAATGGTCGGTATTTATGATTACATCCGCGCCAAGGCTTTGCTGGCAAGAGATATGGATGCGAGTATGCCGAGTATCAGCCCGCATCCGGGAACGCACCTGATCAAAGCTTATCACCCTTTGTTGCTCCTGCATAATAAGGCCCAGGGTAAACCTACCTTTCCGTTAACGATATCGATCAATAAAGACAATCGTATACTAATGGTCAGCGGGCCGAATGCCGGTGGTAAAACTGTTTCGATGAAGACCATAGGTTTGTTGCAGACCATGGTGCAGGCAGGTTTACTGATCCCGGCAGATGATACTTCCGAGATCGGTATTTTTAAACAGATCATGATCCACATAGGAGATACACAAAGTATCGAGAATGAGTTAAGTACCTACAGCGCGCACTTAAAGGATATGAAGTACTTCCTGGATCATGCCAATGGAAAGACTTTATTTTTCGTGGATGAGCTGGGTAGCGGTTCCGATCCTAACCTCGGTGGTTCCTTTGCAGAAGCAATCGTAGAACAGTTGTCCAATAAGCAGGCAATGGGTATTATCACTACCCACTATTTGAACCTCAAGGTGATGGCGGGTAAAATACCGGGCATCTTTAACGGGGCTATGGCTTTTGATGAAGAAAACCTTTTGCCATTGTATCAATTGGTATTGGGTAAACCCGGGAGCTCTTATACCTTCTCCATAGCACAGCGGAGTGGTTTGCCTAAGCATGTGATTGAGCGGGCGAAGCAGATTACTGATAAAGGACATTTTAAACTGGATAAAATGTTGCACCAGACCGAACAGCAATCGGTGCGTATGGTGGGTAAAGAGCAGCATCTGGACCAGTTGATCCGGGAGAATGAAAAACTGAAAACAAAATACGAGGACCTGATCGACAAGGAGAAGTTGAAGCAACAACAGGAAACTTTAAAACTGCAGAATAAAATCAAGAAAGAAGAGCTGGATTACCTGCGGGAGATGGAACGGAAGTTTAAACAGATCGTTTTTGACTGGAAGCGCAGTGAGAATAAAGGAGAGGTAATTGCCAACGCGGAGAAGGTTTTGTTCAAGAAGAAACATATTCAACAAAACCAGGCAGCGGCGACCAAAGCAGACAAGAATTATAAGATCCTGGGTAAACAACCGGAAATTGGCGACCTGATGCGGAATAAGGACAATCATCAGATTGGTCGTTTAGTGGCAATCGAGGGCAAGAAAGCTAAGATCCGGATCGGGCATATGCCGTTTACGGTCACCTTAGAGGAATGGATCGTTGTGGAAGCCAAGCAACCACAACAAAGGAAAAGGAAATCGCAGGTTTCGGATGAAGATTGATAGTTGATAATCAATAATTAATATATTTGCACCATGAAATTACTACACCTAAAATATGCCCTGTTTATAGGCATATGCAGTATGCTGTTTGCTTGTGCTAAGAAAGAACCAGCGGATATACTGGTCAAAAAGAGCGGTACCTGGAATTATTTATACAAAGACACCTACCACCCGAATTCAGAGCCATTTTCATCGAGCTCCGGCAAAATTGTATTTAATGCTGATGGAACTGGCGTTCAAAAAACAGACACTGCAGATATTGCTATTAAATGGGAGGCGACCAATTTTACAGTAATGATAGAGCATAATCAGCAGGTCTACACTTATTATTCAATCAAAGAGGAGTCTAATAAAAAGATAGTGCTTGAAAACACTGCCTATTTACCGCACTTTGGTACTGAATATTACAGAATATTAATTTTAACCAGGGAATAAATGAATGTTTCCCGGGCATTAATATGAGTGTACCACTTACTTTTCACTTTCTATTTCAATTGAATAATGAAGAAAATTATAACCTTAGGACTTGTTTGTACCTTGTTCCTTTTAGTCGCTTGCAAGAAGAAAGACGAAGGTTCTATTATTAAAAAAGATCTGACCGGTATCTGGAATTTTACTTTAGAAAATAAACTATTTGAAGATGATAGTTTACTTTCCGATTTGTCCTACAGTTACAGTGGTAAAATAGAGTTTTCGGAGCATAAAACATTTGAATTAATCGCAGATTCGTCTTTTCTTAATGCAAGTGGTGAATGGTTTGTATTGGAAAATAAATTGTATCTGTTGTTTGCTTTTAATGGGAGTAGTGGGCATTATCTGGTTTATAATGATAACGGTATTGTATTGGAGCAAAGAAAACAATGGTATTCAAATCCGAGGCGTATGGAGCATAATAAGTTTATACTAACAAAATGATCAGAATGAAAAATAAGAGTCTCCTAATATTTGCCGTTATGGTATGTGTCCTTTTTGTAGCATGTACTAAAAAGCCAGATAAACTATTGACGCTGGAGAGTGGAATTTGGTTTTGTGATATTACTCAGGTAACGATTTTCAATGTAACCAATGAGCCGACTTCGATTGTAAATAGTTACAATAAGTTTGAATTTTTTAAAAACAGTACGGGGAAGAGTCGTTCGGGTTATAATATGGTAGATTTCACCTGGGAGATTAGAAGGAATGAATTATATATCTCGAGTTTAGGTATTATACCTTTCACATTAAAGTCCAAATCTAAAGATAAAATGGTTTGGGAAAGAACCTATAATTCAAATGGTGATTACGAAACTTATATACAAACTATCGAATTGATGAGATTATAATGAGATTCATATAATACCAACTACCTATTGACTATGCAAAGTACAAACCAGGATTTAGAAAGCCATTTTATAAAAGAAGGTAACCGCATTGGCCGGAATGAAGGCTGGCGCTATTTTTTTGGGATATTATGCGTCCTGGTCCTGGGGCAGATAATAGGCACTATTCCTTATCTCCTACTTGCTGCAGGAGATTTTGAAGCGATTAATGAGGGTAGTATGCCGGATAATGGTTTGTCCCGAAACTGGAACTTCCTATTGATGATGCTCCCTTTTGTTTGTAGTTTTTATATTTTATATAGCTATGTACGGGGAGTGCATAAGCGCCCGTTCCTTAGCATAATTACCCCTTTCAGGAAAATAAATAATGCGAAGTTTCTGTATGCTTTTGTTGTTTGGACGCTTATCCTGCTTGTCCTGGAAGGAATCTATTATGCGGTTAATCCGGGTAATTACGTGTTGCAATTCGACTTGGCTAAATTTATAGGCTTATTACTATTATCTGTCCCGGCTTTATTGATACAGACCAGCTGTGAAGAGCTTGTTTTCAGGGGGTATGCGATGCAATGGCTGGGGCGTTATATGCCTTACCGTATTTTTCCTTTATTAATCACTAGTGTGAGTTTTGGATTAATGCATATAACTAACCCGGAAGTAGCTGCGTTTGGTCATGCGGTATTGATCGATTATGTGGTAGTTGGCCTGGCTTTAGGCCTGGTCAGCTTGTTAAGTGATTCTCTGGAATTTGCGCTGGGCTTACATTTTGCTAATAATCTTTTTGCGGCATTAATGGTTAGTTATGACAGTTCCGTCTTTCAGACAGATGCTGTATTTCGTTTGAAGACAATCAACTTTAGTCCGCTTACGCAGGTATTGGGTATTATTGCTGCTGTAATCTTTATATTATTGATGCATTACAGGTACCCGCTTAAGCCGCTACGTATGCTTTGGACAAAAGATTAACACCGCCTGGTGTATGATGATACTTTGGTTACCCTTATTGTATGTAGCTATCCCATGGATACTTGCCATCCTGCTCGTAAAGTCGCGATTAATAAGAAAAAGCTCTTTTCTTAATTGGGTTGTTTCCTTCTTGTTCGCTTGCTTAGTGCTGTGGCTCATCTATTTGAGCTTCACTACTTCAATAGAAGGTATGAGGGAGAAAGGGCTAAAATGCCTCAATGGAATTATTGTTTTTCCACCGATAGGAATAAGTTGTCTTGTTTGGTATTACAGTATTGTATGGAGCAGGAAACGACGGGCTGGCTTTAACGGATAGAGCTCTTGTACCCGGTATGCACAAACTATAGTACCTTTACTTCCGTTTTTAAATCAAATACATGAAATATTTATTTATAGCTCTTTGCTCCGCGATGACGATCAATGTAGCGGCACAAGAGAATCCTTTTATCAAAACAACCTGGCAGGTAACCGCTTCCAATGAGGACGAGGTAATCAGCCTGAAAAAGATCAAACTGGTTGACTTTAGTAAAAAAGATGCCCCATTTACCGGACTTTATTTTGAACAGGGTAGTGTTTTTCACTCCGGTAATAGCTGCGAAGGGTATAGTGGTGGTTATAAGCTCAAGCCGGGTAATGTGCTGATTTTAGAGCCCAGGGATGGCTATGCCGGTCAGGATTGTACCAAGCCGGTTAATTTTGATGGCGCCTACAGGTTTACATTGGAAGGTGACAAGCTTACGCTTAGCGTGATTGAAGACTATGAAGAAGAAAGTAATGAAGAGGAATATGATGAAGTAGCCGCTTCAGCATATTCCGCAGATGCTGAAGTGAGCCAGGAGGCCCTGGATGCAATGGCTGCGGAAGCTGCAGTAGAAGAAGCCGCGGCAATGGCAACTGCTGAAGCAGAGGCGATCTCAACAGTGGTCAAATACGAAGCGTTCAAAACCTGGACTAAAGCGCATTTGGGAAAAGAATTCTTCCAGAAACAGCAATTAAAAGAAAATGTGGACCTTGTCGTTTCTTTATGGATAGGAGAAAATGGTAACACCAAAGTGCAGGAAATTAGTGGCACCAGTAATGAGTCTTTAAAGCGGGCCATCAGTAATGAATTGGCTAAAATGCCCTCCTGGAATAAAGGGGAAGTAGATTTCAATAAGACTATTAAAGTTCCCTTACGCTACAAAGTGGGTGGCTAATTTTATAGCTTATTCAGCGCAAATGACAGGTAGATTGGATAAGGAATCTCCTTATCAAAATAATTTGTCAGTTTAAGATTAATTAAATACCTTTGCAATCCGAAAAAATGAGGGCCTTATTCAGACCTGTCTGAATCTGACCAAAATTGCCGCCCTCATGCATAAACGGGTTAATTTTTTATTTTAAAACTATTTTATGGCAACAAACATCCAGAACTATGAGTTGATGGTGATCTTTACTCCGATCTTGTCTGAGGAAGATTTTAAAGCTGCTCAAAAGAAGTTCACTTCTATCATTACTGAAAATGGTGGTGAATTGGTTCACGAAAATCCTTGGGGATTACGTTCATTGGCTTATCCGATTGAAAAGAAAACAACCGGTTTGTACACTGTAATTGAGTACACAGCACCAACTGACGTTAACAGTAAAGTTGAGATCCAGTTAAACCGTGATGAGAACGTTATGCGTTTCTTATTAACTAAACTGGACAAATTCGCAGTAGAGTACAATACGCGTAAACGCAATAAGTAAGCTACCGCATTCGTAAACCACATTAATTCAAACCACAATTTTAATCAAAATGGCTAGAAATAACGATATTAAATACTTGAGCAGTACTCGTATCGAGAACCGTCAAAAAAAATACAGTCGTTTCGAAAAATTAGGAATCAAATATATCGATTATAAGGATCCTGAATTTTTGAAAAAATTCTTAAACGAACAAGGTAAAATTTTACCACGTCGTATTACCGGTACTTCCCTGAAATACCAACGTAAACTGGGTCACGCTATTAAAAAAGCCCGCCAAATGGCTATTTTGCCTTACGTTACTGATTTATTGAAGTAATCTCAAAAAAATTTAAGCAATGAAAGTAATCTTAATAAAAGAAGTAGATAATTTGGGCGGAGCACACGAAGTAGTAGACGTACGCCCAGGATATGCGCGCAACTTTTTAATTCCTCAGAAATACGCTATTGAAGCTTCTGCTTCTAATATGAAAATCCAGGAAGAGCGCCAGAAACAATTGGCTAAGAAAGAAGCTAAATTGTTAGAAAACATCGCTGCTGTAAAAGCTGCTTTGGAAACTACAGTTAAACTGACGGCTAAAGTTGGTGAAAACGGTAAAATCTTTGGTTCTGTAACTTCTATTCAATTAGCTCGTGCCATCCGTGAGCAAAGACAATTCGAGATCGACCGTCGTCGTATCTCTATTATTGACGAAATTAAAGAACCAGGATCTTATAAAGCAAACATCGATTTCGGTAAAGACCACCAGGTTGAACTGACTTTCGACGTTGTTGCTGAGTAATCACTGAACCTAAATAATTAAAAGGACCACTAAAATGATAGTGGTCCTTTTTTTGTGTTTTCACTCCTTAATATATTTACGGGAAAACGGGCAGACTTTAGTACATAAAAATACCGCCTGTAGCTTTTTACAGGCGGTATTTTTATTCAATAGTATTATACTTAAATATAAGAAAGCGCTTTTTGTACCATGTTTTTAGAACCGATATAAATAGGTACTCTCTGGTGTAATTCCGTAGGTGCCACATCCAGGACTCTTTCTTTGCCGGTAGAAGCCATACCGCCGGCAGCCTCGATAATAAAGGCCATCGGGTTGCATTCATACATCAGGCGTAGTTTTCCATTGGCATTTTTCTTATCTGCCGGGTAAAGGAAGATACCGCCCTTGATCAGCGTACGGTGCAGGTCGGCAACCATAGAGCCAATGTAGCGGTGGGAATACGGCCGGCCTTCATCTTTATTATCCTCCATGCAATAATCCAGGAATTGAACCGTAGCGGCTTCAAACTTGCAGGTATTACCCTGGTTTAAAGAATAGATCTTGCCATTTTCCTTTACCTGCATATTCGGGTGCGATAAACAGAATTCACCGATAGAGGGCTCCAGTGTAAAGCCATTTACGCCAAGACGGGTCGCATAAACCATCATGGTCGAGCTACCATAAATAACATAACCTGCAGCCATTAAGCGCGAACCTTCCTGTAGGAAATCCGCTGCACTTACCGGCTGTCCTATCTGCGTAACCCGCTTGTAAATAGCAAAAATAGTGCCGATAGGGGCGTTTACATCAATATTGGAAGAACCGTCTAAAGGATCAAAAAGCACTACATATTTAGAGTTGACGGAATATTCATCGTCAAAGGCCACGAAGTCATCGTTTTCTTCAGATGCAATACCTGCACAGTCTTCACTGCGCTTCAGTACATTGATCAGGGTTTCATCTGCATATACATCCAGCTTCATTTGTTCTTCCCCTTGAATATTGGTAGCACCGAATTGGCCGATAATATCTACCAATCCAGCTTTATTCACCTGTTTGTTGATGATCTTACAGGCCAGACCTATATCTCTTAAAAGAGAAGATAACTGCCCTGTAGCTTTAGGAAACTGGCGGGTCTGGTCAATAGTGAAATCATCAAGTGTAACTAATTTACGACTCATAATTTTGTTTAATTATTGTATTTAAGGTTTGAACAAATATTTTTTACAATCAGCGGGCCTTCATAAACGAAGCCGGTGTACACTTGTACCAGGCTTGCCCCGGCATCCAGTTTTTCCTGGGCATCGGCAGCCGTGAAAATGCCGCCTACGGCCATTATCGGGATTTTGCCCTGGCTCTTTTGATGAATGTAGCGGATCACATCGGTAGCTTTATCTTTTACCGGTAAACCACTCAAGCCTCCTGCTCCTATAGCCGCAACTTTTTCAGGATCTGTTAATAAACCGCTGCGTTCTATTGTAGTGTTCGTAGCTACAATGCCCTGTATTTTGGTGTTGTGGACAATGTCGATGATATCGTCCAGTTGTTCCAGGGTAAGGTCCGGGGCAATTTTCAGCAGGATAGGTTTTGATTTGCCTAGTTCGCTATTGATGATTTGGAGTTTATTCAACAGTTTTTCCAGTGGCTCTTTTTCCTGCAGTTCCCTTAAATTCGGTGTGTTAGGGCTACTTACATTTACGGTGAAGTAGTCAACGACATCATATAAGGCACGGAAACATTTTACATAATCCTCGTCGGCCTGCTCATTCGGAGTCGCTTTATTCTTGCCGATATTGCCACCGATTACCACGTCTGACTTTCTTTTGCTCAATCTTTCTGCGGCTGCGGCTACTCCGTCATTATTAAAGCCCATACGGTTGATCAGGGCCTGGTCCAGCGGCAACCGGAACAAACGCGGTTTTTCGTTACCGGCCTGTGCCAATGGGGTTACCGTACCGATCTCAATAAATCCAAAACCTAAAGGGGCAAGATCATCTACAAATTTCGCGTCCTTGTCAAAGCCGGCAGCCAGTCCTACAGGGTTTTTGAATTTAATTCCCCAGAGTTCCCGCTCCAGGTGTTCGGGGCTGGCACATTCTTTTTTAAGGAAGTTCCTGGCAAAGCCAATGCTTAAACCTCTGCGCAGCATACGCATTGCCCAGTAGTGAATTTTCTCCGGGTCTTTTTTGAATAGAAAATACTTGATGAGTCCGTACATACAGAGCGCAAAAATACAACATGGCGCTAACATCTTAAAATATTGTCAATTATAGTTTTGCCGCATTTGGGGAATACTGTTCCCGCTTCGGCTACCTAAGCTCAATAAAATGAATTAACTTTGCACAGCAATTCTATTCCAATTTATGAATCCACAAGATCGTTATGCCTTAAGAGGCGTTTCTGCTCAGAAAGAAGAAGTACATAAAGCAGTAGCTGACCTGGATAAAGGTTTATTCCCAAAAGCTTTTTGTAAAATATATCCTGATTACTGGGGTAATGACCCTGAATTTTGCAATATCATGCACGCTGATGGCGCCGGTACCAAATCAATCCTGGCTTACATGTACTGGAAAGAAACCGGTGATCTGAGTGTATGGAAAGGTATCGCTATAGACTCTATCGTAATGAATATTGACGATATGCTTTGCGTAGGGGCAGTAGGTCCTTTTACTTATTCCAGTACAATTGGCAGAAATAAACACCTCATCCCGGGCGACGTGATTGCTGCGGTGATCAATGGTTCCCAGTCTTTCTTTGATACCATGAAGGAATATGGTATTGATGTTCATTTTATGGGCGGAGAAACGGCTGATGTGGGCGATGTGGTGCGCACTATTATTGTGGACGGTACTATGGCCTGTAGAATGCCGAGAAAGAAAATTATTACTACGGATAATATTGTTCCCGGTAATGTGATCGTTTCATTTGCTTCTTTCGGACAAGCCGTTTATGAAGATGCGTATAATAGTGGTATCGGTTCTAACGGGCTCACTAGTGCAAGACATGAATTATTACATCATGATTATGCGGCAAAATACCCCGAAAGCGTTGATCCGAATTTACCAAAAGAAGTAGTGTACAATGGTGCGTATCATATGACCGATGCTACAGAAACTCCTTTGGATGCCGGTAAAATGATCCTTTCTCCTACGAGAACTTATGCGCCTTTATTATTAAAGATATTGGATAAGCATTTTGATAAAATAAATGGTATTATTCATTGCAGCGGTGGCGGGCAAACTAAATGTATGCACTATATGCCGGAAGGTTTGAGGATCGTGAAAAACAACCTGATCAGCGCACCGCCGATCTTCAGGATGATTCAGAAAGCGGCGGGTACCGATTGGAGAGAGATGTACCAGGTATTTAATATGGGTATGCGCCTGGAGATTTTTACCGATCAGGCTACAGCAGAGGACCTGGTCAATATCGCGGCTACGTTCAATATAGATGCCCAGATCAGTGGTCGTGTGGAAGCGGCTACAGGTAAAAATGAACTGATCATTGAAGGTGAGTTCGGTACTTACAATTATTAAGCTTTAATATTTTTTATAAACAGAGGCTATCCTTTTATTTAAGGATAGCCTCTGTTTATTGTAGGTATATTGTCCAATGGAGCAGGGTGTAATTATTTTTTCAAAGGCCTTATTCCTTTGCATCTCTTTTGCTGTTAAGCGTTGCTGCATACTACTTCCTGATAGAAGCGGTCTCCGGAGCGGTTAGACGTATTCTCTGACTACGTCTGGTATTAAGCTCATTGCTATTGTCCTGTATTATTCTATTTAAAATCTGCCTGTTAGGCGTTTCTTCAAACTAGATCATATCGATAGCAGTCTCTGACCGCATAATTAAACTTTCAAAGCCAGGATGCATAAGCGTCCTGGCTTTGTTATGTATTGAGTATTTGAAATCTATTTTAAATTTGATACTATCTCTTACAGGGATAACTAATTTGCAATCTATCGTTGAACAGAACTTCAGACATAAATGCTGATTAAGTAAAAAATGCATAGCCCCGCAATTTTGCGGGGCTATGCATTTAAGTGATGAAGGACTTTGTTTATACCAGGCGCTCCTGTTCCCTGATCCAGCGCTCCGGAATCTCGTTATGAACAGCCTGGTTATAATCGCTTTCCGCGCAGGGAATATAATTTTGGTCGGGCATTTGCATCCACCAGCGACCGGTGATCTTACTCTTTATAAATCTCGCTTCATAATCCGCGAAAGGCACATCATAGGTCACAAACTGGTCTTTTTGCTCCAGCCTTGCTTCCGATTGCCTGATGCGGTATCCATCCAGGAAATACCAAAGCATTTGCGCTACCAGCTTCGCTCCTTGCTCATTATGGTCCGCTTCCGGATGATAACCATATATACCAAGAGAGTTAAGATTTTTAGCCATTCCTGCATGACGCATTAATAAGCATAATTCATCGCCGAAAAAGCCATTGGGAGATGCCTCTTTATTAAATACAGCATCGCAGGCGCGCAGTGCGGCCAGGTCTACACTCAGCAAATTACAATTGCGCAATACAGGTTCTATTTCTTCTATATTTTCCCGCACGACACCAAGACGGAAAAAGTCGAAACGTAATTTATCTAAGGTCTCCAGCATCTTAGGATTAGTAAAATAGCTCTGGAAGCCGATATGGCTATAATTTCTTACATAGTTAGGCTCACCAGTCAGGATGTCCATCAGGAAGCTCTGTGCCGGGCTGGCGCCTTCATCATCTTCCAGGTCGATATGACTGTCAATAACAGCGACATCCACCGCTTGCGCCGCATTTCTATAGACCTCATATTGTTGCAGCGTCAGGTCCTGGCTACCGCCCAGCAAAATGGCTATTTTGCCGGCCTTATACAGCTCATTCAGCATTACTTTAAGGGCTGCCCTGCTATCGGAAAGCGTGGCTCCCTGTACTATGTTACCGAGGTCAGCGATGGCAATGTTTGGGTACCAGTTATATAATTCATAGAAGGCTTTACGGATTGCGTTGGGTGCATCACTGTACGCCGATTTAAAGTCTGCTCCGCGTCTTTCGCCACAACCTATGAGTACAATATCTGCGGCTGAAAAATCCAGGTAACCATGTTGTGCGGCCTGGACCGTATGGGCAAACTGTAAAGGTTTGTATTCAGATAGCTCGATTAAATCTTTAAAATGCTTTGCGCTGAGGAAGTCGGAAAAGTCGTGCATGGATGTAATATTATTGGGGCGAAGTTAGTATTTTGAATTCATTTGAATTTGCCCAAAAAATATTAATTTTGATCCGCATTTAATTTAAGCATAAAATAATATAATTTATATGGGACGTATATTTGAGGTACGTAAGTCTAAGATGTTTGCACGCTATGATCGTATGGCGAAACAATTTACACGTATTGGAAAAGAGATCGCGATCGCGGTAAAAGCAGGTGGGGCGGAACCGGATACTAATCCGGCTTTGCGTCGTGTCATGCAAAATGCCAAATCCATCAATATGCCTAAAGATCGTATTGAGGGCGCTATTAAAAATGCTTTAGGTAAAGATACCACTAGCTTTGAACAGGTATTGTATGAAGGTTATGCCCCGCATGGCGTGGCTATATTGGTAGAAACCGCTACAGACAATACAACCCGTACCGTAGCCAATGTGCGGTCACATTTCAATAAAGGTGGCGGTAACTTAGGCAACAGTGGCTCTGTGGGCTTTCTGTTCAATCACGTGGGCGTGTTCAAACTGAAAAATGAAGGACAGAATCCTGAAGACCTGGAACTGGAACTGATCGATGCCGGACTCGAAGACCTGGGAGAGGATAGTGAAGGTAATATTGTCATCCATACCGCCTATGCAGACTTCGGTAATATGCAGAAAGCCCTGGAAGAACGTAATATGGAGCCTATGAGCGCGGAGCTGGAATGGCTACCTTTAAACACGGTAGAAGTGACGGATGAACAGAGTGATGATGTGTTTAAACTGATGGAGCGCCTGGAGCAGGATGATGATGTGCAAAGAGTATTCCATAATATGGCTTAATGATTTCAGAAATGTGGGTATCCCATTGTCAAATGCGACAATGGGATATTTTTATATATATTTGGATCGTTTATGTTTATACTAAAAAGCTTATCTTTATCTAAACTAAAATATGTTTAATATGAAGAAGGTAGTCTTTTTTTTGACAGTACTCATGTTGAGTGTAGGCATCACCGATACATTTGCCAAAAAAGAAAAATCACTGGCTTTTAAAGAAGTCAGGCAAGGAGTATCCTTACGTAGTGGTATTACTGATCAATCACAATTTCCAAAATATCCCGGCGGCGAGCAGGCTTTGATCTACTATTTTAGCAACAGTTCGTTTGTACCTAAAGAAGTGCGCAATACTTTTGAGGGCGCCCTGAAACTGAAGGTGAGTTTTGATATTGCACAGGATGGTACTCCGAAGAATATTGAAGTGGTCGCGCTGGATCGCTCAGATATTGATAGGGCGGATCAGGAAGTGATCAGGAGGGTACAAAGATCGGTAGCAGGGCTGCTTAACTGGTCTCCGGCAATGCGGAACGGAACAGCGGTAGATGCTCAGTTTTCCATGACTTTAGTGGTTAATAATGATACTCAGGATCCTTTGTACAATGCCGGTCTGGGCTTTGCAAATGGTATTCGTCCTGCAGGCATTGTCCGTTAATTTAATTTCATGAACAAAAAGCGCTGAAATAATATTTTCAGCGCTTTTTTCATTCATTTTATTGATCTAATTTGAATTGTTTTTTAAGAATAGTATTCCTAAAATTAATTTCTAAGAAGATGTATATACACGAAACGCAGGTAAGAGTACGCTACGGCGAAACCGATCAGATGGGCTATTTGTATTATGGTAATTACGCGCTCTATTATGAAGTAGGCAGAACAGAATCGTTACGCAGCCTTGGTTTTAGCTATAAAGGGCTGGAAGAAATTGGCATCATGTTGCCGGTTATAAAGCTGGAAAGTGAGTATTTCCGGCCTGCATTTTATGATGATCTCATTACCGTTAAAACCAGCCTGCAACAGCTGCCCGAAAAAGCAGAGATTACTTTTGTCTCTGAACTGTTCAATGAAAAAGGAAAGCTACTGAACCGCGGGACCGTTACCCTGGTTTTTTATGATAACCAAAACAAAAAGAAAACATTGATGCCCCGGTCCCTTTACGAGGCGTTGGCCCCTTATTATCAATAAAACACGACCTGTTGAAAATGTAATTTGTAACTATTATATTTAAAATATAATGATTGATTTTTTTTTGTTAATTTGGCTTGTTCAAAATCAAACAAATGAAACTATCACATTGGGTACTTGCCACACTTGTTGCAGCAGGTACATTCAGTACCGTTCCAACATTGGCTCAGCCGGGTACGGTTGCCCGGAATACCAAAATGGCTATAAAGGCTGATCAACCGGTATCCCTTTCTTTATTTGAGCGCAGCGATGAGCGCGATACAAAGGTAGATCAGGCTATTAAGCATGTTGTTTACCTCAAATTAAACACAGAGGCTTTAGCCGCGTTAAATAAGCAGCAGTATAAAACCCTGAGTTTTGATCTGCCACTTGCTACTGGTATGGAAACAATTCTGTTAGCAAAATATGATCTTTTTACTACAGACTTCAAAGCACAGGTAAAAGATCAGAGCGGGCAATATCATACTGTGGCAAAACCCGAAGGTACCTTTTACAGGGGCTTCAGGGAAGGAAGCGATCGTTCCATAGCTGCACTTTCATTTTACAGCAGCGAGTTAGGAGGCGTGATCAGTATACCCGGAATGAGCGGTAATTACAACCTGGTGCTGAATAAAGAAAATCCGGGTGCTCAAAATGAAAATTATATCCTGTTTAATGAGTCCGATATAGTAGACGGTGCTCAATACATTTCTCTATGTAAAAATGATTTGGCCCAGGAGCAGCATCCTTTGGCGCAGCGGCAAGGAAAGACAGGTGCATTTACCGGGGATAAAGGGGCTAATTGCCAGGTCGTTACCATGGCCCTTTATGGTGATTACAAATTATACCAAAAGAACCAGAATAGCGTCACAGCAACTCAAAACTATCTGACTACCGTATTTAATGGCGTGGCTGCATTATATGAAAACGATCAGATGCGCGTGGCCCTGCAGGCTTTAAATGTCAATACGGCACCGGATGGCTACCCGAATACGGCTCCGGGAGTACTGACCAAGTTTGGTGCAGAGATCGCTACTAATGTTACTGCGAACCTGATGCAGATGGTTACAGGATATACGGTGGGCAACAATCACCCACCATTAGGAGGCCTGGCCTGGTTAAAGGCTATTTGCGCCACACCGATACCTTATAATTATAATGGTACGCCAACTTATGTCGGACCATTTAGTATGATCAATACAGCTGGTAGTGCTAACCTGCCTCTGGTACCGGTTTATTCCTGGGACATTAACTGTTCTGCGCATGAATTCGGCCATAACCTGGGCTCGCCGCATACCCACAACTGTGCCTGGAATGGGAATGGCACGGCCATTGATGGTTGCGCCGGTGCTTATGATATAGACTATGCAGACCTTGCCTGCCCGCAGGCGGGCATCCCTACTAACCAGGGTACCATAATGAGTTATTGTCACCTGCTATCCAATATCGGTGTTAATTTTGCCAATGGCTTCGGTCAGCAACCCGGCGATACCTTAAGAGCCTGGGTAGCCGCTGCATCAGAATACGGTTGCCTGAGTAGTGATTACTATGCAACTAAGGTCGTTGATCAGGCCAGTCTTACCGTCGTTGCGAATGGCTTTTGTTTCGATGGAGAAAGTCTTTACTGCTACGATACCAAAAATGATTTTGACCGCCTGAACGATGAATTGGTGTTGATCATCAATAATAACAATATCAGCAGCCTGGACCTTTCCAACTTGCAGATTTCTATGACCACAACGCCAACTTATAGAACCGGTGCCGCAATTGATGCCAGCAGCTATATCTATACAGACGATGTCTATGAAAATTGGTATCAGTCCAACCGCGTTTGGTCGATAGCGCTTAACCAGGCCTTGCCTGGTACCAGCCAGTTTGTTTTCCCATTCCTGGACCAGGATAAAACGGATCTTACCGGTTCATTGCCGGCTATGAATAACCTTCAGGACAGTATGCGCCTGGTGATCTACAAAACTGAAGCGGCGGCACAGGCCCCTGATCAGGCAGTTGCTACTGATGTGGCGCTGTATAATATGGGTACAGCAAGCAATGGCTGGGCCTATGATGTTACGCCACATTATCAAAAAGCTACGTTGAATTATAGCGGCCCGATTTATGGGGCAACCTTCGCCACGGGTAAAAAGAAGCCTGTTTTAAGTGTACGTAATGTAATTAATTCCAGGTTGCTCAAACTGTATCCTAATCCTGCATCGGATCAATTACAGATTACTTTAGAGGCAAGTGCCGGGAATATTCTGGGCTTAGAGTTAATGGATTATTTAGGCCGTACCTTATTCACGCAAAAGGCTAAAGGTTATGAACAGTCTATTAATGTGAAAAGCCTGGCAGCCGGTGTTTATATGATCAGGTGTACTACAGATAAAGGTGTTTACATCAATAAATTTGTGAAAGAATAATTGAAGGCGCTCGTATAAGAATGGCGTGGTGGGCATTGCCCACCACGCCATTCTTATTAAATTACTTTATCCGGTTTATAATAAGTAAAGGCCCATATTCCTGATCTCGCTGAAATGTTCATGAGCAAACAATTTATCGAGTGGGGCCAGCTTTTGCGCTTCCAGTAATGCATCCAGCTGCTGTATCGTTTTATAGCCATTCTTCAGGGAGCAATGCGCTAACACCAGTTGCAGGGTTTCATTGAGCTCAGGCGGCAGCTCCAGTTGCAAGGCCTCTTTCTTTTGTTGAAAAGTAACCAGTGCGACACTCAGCTTTTTGGACTTCTTTTTTATTTTGATCTGGGGCAGGTGGCCTGTCCATAGAATTTTCGTAGAAGGCCTGATTATATTATCTTTTGCTGCTTCATCCAGGCACTGCTGGATGAAATAGGGAGATACCGTAGTTGCTTTTATTTTAAAATCAAACCATTCCTGTAGTGGGAATTCAAAGCAAATGCCGTGCATATAGTTAAAGATAGCTTTACGCAGGCCTGTGGCATATTTCGCATGGTCAGCACCGCTATGGTCCTGGTGCGGAATGTCATTATTGGCAAAAGCACCTTCATCCTTAAGCAGGGAGGTTACTTTATAGGCTTCGGGCTCCATACCTACCGGGCTATGCGCCGTCATGGCAAACTGGTGCCAGAAGCCGGACTGGATGATATTGGCTTCAAACATCTGGCGTACGACTTCCAGGCTGTCAATCGTTTCCTGGTCGGTCTGCGTAGGAAAGCCATACATCAGGTAAGCATGTACCATGATGCCGGCTTCGGTAAAGCTATCCGTCACCTTTGCTACCTGGGCTAAAGTAACGCCTTTCTTGATTAAGGCCAGCAGGCGGTCCGAAGCCACTTCCAATCCGCCGGAAACCGCGATACATCCTGATGCGGCCAATAGTTTACACAGGTCCGGGCTAAAGCTTTTTTCAAACCGGATGTTGGTCCACCAGGTGATCGTTAATTTTCTTTTCAAAATCTCTATGGCCAGCTCGCGCATGAGTGCCGGCGGAGCCGCTTCATCGACGAAGTGAAAACCAGTTTCCCCGGTTTGAGCGATAACGGTTTCGATCCGGTCGGCTAATACAGCGGCCGTAGTCGCTTCATAGTTCTTGATATAGTCCAGGCTGATATCGCAGAAGGTGCATTTTCCCCAATAGCAACCATGCGCCAGGGTAAGCTTGTTCCAGCGACCATCACTCCATAAGCGATGCATGGGATTGGCGACTTCGATGACGGATAAGTATTGTGCCGAGGGCAAACCTTCATAATCTGGCGTACCCACCTCAATTTGTTTATAATCGGGAGCAATAGACGCATTAAAATAATGAACAGCTCCTTCAGAAAGTGAGAAGCTGCGTTTCAAGAAGTCAATGCTGCGCGTGCCTTCCAGGTACTCTACGAGGTGATAAATGCAAGCTTCACCATCATCCAGGGTGATGAAATCCAGGAATTCAAATACCCTTGCATCTTTTAAAGAACGTAATTCGGTATTGGCATAACCACCACCGAGACATATTTTTATACCCGGGTATTTTTCTTTGACCAGCTGTGCGCAGCGTAAACCGCCATACAGGTTGCCGGGGAAAGGGACAGAGATGCCTAAAAGCGTGGGCTTGCAAGCTTGTAATTTCCGATCAAGTATATCGAGGGTGATCTTATCAATAAAAGTAGGGGGCTGTTGTAGTGCCGTGTATAAGGCATCAAAAGAGTGCGCACTACTAGCCAGTCTTTCCGCGTAGCGGCTGAAGCCGAAGAAAGGGTCTACCGTAGCCTTGATCAGGTCGCCGATATCTTCTAAGTATAAAGTCGCCAGGTGTCGTGCTTTGTCCCGGATGCCCATGGTGCCAAAAGCCCATTCCAGGTCCGCTACCTGTTCGAATTTGCCGGCTTCCGGCAGGTAATTGCCTGTACAAATGCTATGTGCCAGCGTAGGGTTTTTATCCTGGAAAAACAAGATGACCGGGTCTATGGTGGCAATATAATCTTCCTGCAGGGCGACAATGCGTCGCTCATTCGCACTTAAAGAAAAATCTCCTGCAGCTACGGCTTCAAATAATGCGATCAACCCTTTGCGCGAAAAGATCGCGTTAATCACCTCAATGCCCAGGTCAGCCTGCTTGCAAGGCACTCCTTTTGTATTCAGGAAGCCTTTAAGGTAAGCCGTAGCCGGGTAGGGGGTGTTTAATTGAGTAAAAGGAGGCGTAATTAAAAAAACAGACTGCTGCACAAGGAAATTCGAATATTAAACCGCAAAATTAAACAACTATTAGCTGATTTACTAATATGGCTTATTGTACAGGACTTTACTGCCAGGCGTATAAACATAAATCCAGTACATTTGTGACATGGATTCAAGAATAATTATTACAGCATTACTGTTAATTTGTGGTTTAAGTGTAAGCGCACAGGAGGGAAACCGTGATATTGAGAATATGCCATCAGGTCCGGGAAAGCCGTTGCCTGAAGCCGTAACTTCGGACCCATCAAAAAATGAAGGGAACGAAATTTACAGGGCAGTGCAAACAGCGCCTGAGCCAAAATTTAATACATCCGCGTACTTTTCGAAAAATCTAAAGTACCCGGAAGAAGCACGAAAAAATAAAATTCAGGGCAAGGTTATACTACAGTTTGTGGTAGAAAGAGATGGAAGTTTGTCCACAGTTACAATTATAAGAGGCAAAGAATTGGGCTATGGCATTCCCGAGGAAGCGATTCGTGCAGTGCGCGCCATGCCAAAGTGGAAGCCGGCGACACAATCTGGTCAATTTGTGCGTGCCTATTATACTATGCCTGTAGCATTTAAATTATAGTAAACAATCTCGAAAATAAATAGCTATCTGATGAGTTCAAAAATGATTACTATGGCATTGCTGTTAATCTGTAGTTGGAGTGTAAGCGCACAGGAGGGAAACCGTGATATTGGGAATATGCCATCAGGTCCGGGAAAGCCGTTACCTGAAGCCGTAACTTCGGACCCATTAAAAATTGATGTGAATGAAGTTTACAAAGGGGTGCAAACAAAGCCTGAGCCGGGATTTAATTTAGCAGCGTACTTTTCGAAAAATCTAAAGTACCCGGAAGAGGCAATGAAAAATAAGATCGAAGGTAGAGTAGTTGTAGAGTTTGTGGTAGAAAGAGATGGAAGTTTGTCCGCCTTTAAAGTGGTAAGAGGGAAAGGGTTAGGACATGGTATTCCCGAGGAAGCGATTCGTGTGATGAGTATTATGCCAAAATGGAAGCCTGCTACGCAGTCCGGAGTAATTGTTCGCGCCTATTTTAACCTGCCTTTAGACTTTAAATTACCGTAAATAGTTGCCTTATGAGTTTGAAAATGATTATTACGGCATCGCTGTTGCTTTGCGTTTTTAGTGTAAGCGCTCAGGAAATAAAATCGCAAACGGATTTAGGTACGAAGGAGATTAAAGCTGCGCCACAAAACAAAACAAAAAATGAGGTTTTCCGTGCGGTGCAGCAAAAGGCTTACCCAACGGTTGATCTGGGTGCATTTTTCTCTAAAAACCTACGCTATACTAAAGCTGCTAAAAAGGCAAATGTTGCAGGCCGGGTTACCCTGGAAGCGGTAGTGGAAAAGGATGGCAGTCTCTCCAATATAAGGGTGGTAAGAGGACTGGAATTAGGCCATGGCCTTCCTGAAGAAGCGACCAGGGTATTGAAAACGACACCAAAATGGAACCCTGCTATAGCAGATGGTAAAGCAGTACGCTCTTATTATATCATACCGGTGTCCTTTAATCTTTAAACCCTACCGTATTCATAGATAAAGATGAATAAGAAAGCTTACTTCAACTGGAGCAGCGGCAAAGATTCGGCTCTGGCCCTTCATTATTTATTGCAGGATAAAAACATATCCGTCGGTCATTTACTGACAACGATCAACGAAACACAGCAAAGAGTAAGTATGCACGGCGTGCGTCGCAGCTTGCTCGAAGCCCAGTTGAAAGCTATTGAGCTACCTTATTCCATCGTTGCCATCCCGGAACAATGCATCAATACCACTTACGAGTCTATCATGCAACAAGCCGTTGTGCCACTCATCAGCGAAGGATTTGAATATGCCGCTTTTGGAGATATCTTTCTCGAAGATTTGAGGCAATACCGGGAGCAACAGTTGGCGCAGGTAGGATTGAAAGGTTTATTTCCATTATGGAAGCAGGATAGCCGCTGCATCGTAGATACCTTTATAGATCTGGACTTTAAAGCTATTGTCGTATCTGCCAATGCACAATATTTAGATGAATCATTCGTGGGACGAATTCTGGATCAGGATTTTATTAAAGATCTTCCATCGGGTGTTGATCCCGCTGGCGAAAACGGGGAGTTTCACACCTTTTGCTATGAGGCACCTTATTTCAAGCATCCCATAGATTTTACGGTAGGAGAAAAGGTCTATCGGACGTACCAGCACGGAACCGAAACCTTTGGTTATTGGTTCTGTGACTTACTGGATGCTTAGTTAATGCCCAGGTCGTCTACAAAACTTGAAGAAGGGTAGACTTCATAGGGATCAAGGCCGTTTAATTCAATCGTAATGCCGCAAACAGCTATAGTAAGCGCTTCGATGGTATTGCATTTGCCCGGCTCGATCAATGTTTTATAATTTACATAAGCCAGTATTTCAAGAAAGCGACCATAGGTGATTTGTGCCACTTCATAACCAGGTTTCAGGTAAAATAATCTTTGCATCAGGTTAAGGTTGCCCGGATCTTTGCCGTCCGGTAACATAATCTTTAAGTCCGTAGTTACTTCTGCTTGCCGCCAAAACATTTTATCCGCAACGCTATACCGTTTAAAAATAGGATCTTCCGGTGCCAGGTTGAATAAATCCTTGAACTTGTTTTGAATCATACTCAATACCGGCTCCGCTTTGGAAGCTGTAGTATTACAGGTAGCGTCCAGGTAACGCACGACATCAATGATCCGGTAAATTTTTTCCGCTTCCCGGTCCGGGATATTTACCTTAAAGTATTTTTCAAATGCAATGATTAATTCTACGGAATCTAAACCCATCTTATTATTTTTAGTCAAGTTAATTATTCGACGCTAATCAATCAATAGTTCTGTCACTATTTTTTGCTTTAACAAAATATTTACTACAATTATGTTGTGTGCAATATAATTGTGTGTAATTTTGTTCTGTAGTTATAAAGGAGGATGGTATGAAAAATGAAGAAGACTTATTAAAGCTGGAACAACAGGTTTGTTTTCCTATCTATACTTTATCCAAAGAGATCGTAAGTATGTACCGGCCTTACCTGGAAGCACTGGATATCTCATATCCGCAATACCTGGTATTAATGGTGCTTTGGGAAGAAGAGCAGGCAACCGTGAGCATGATTTGTGATAAGCTTTACCTGGATACAGGAACCATAACCCCAATGCTGAAAAGGATGGAGGCGAAAGAGCTGCTGGCCCGGACCCGGCAAAAAGAAGACGAAAGAGTCGTATTAATCACGCTTACTAAAAAAGGCAAGGACTTAAAAAAGAAAGCCGCAGATATTCCGCATAAGCTGCTGGAGGATATCGATCTGACCCGCGAAGAATTAATATTCCTGAGAAGTATCACCACTAAAATTTTAAAAAAATATAAATAATACAAAAATGAAAGCATTGTACACCGCTGTAGCAACAGCAACCGGAGGCCGTAACGGTCATGTAAAAACAGATAATGGCACGCTTGATCTGCAGGTAAGACATCCTAAAGCCTTGGGAGGCGCCAATGATGATTATACCAATCCTGAACAGCTCTTTGCAGCAGGTTACTCTGCTTGTTTTGGCAGTGCGCTGGACCGTGTAATCTCTTTGAGTAAAACAGAAGTTGCCGGTACACAGGTAACGGCTAAAGTAAGTATCGGGCAGATAGAAAACGGGGGATTCGGACTTGCAGTAGTGCTGGACGTGAATGTCTCGGGTGTAGATGCTGCAACAGCACAGGCTTTGGTAGAAAAAGCACACCAGGTATGTCCCTATTCAAATGCTACCCGTAACAATATAGAGGTAACTTTAAACGTAACAAATCTCTAAAAAATAATACATGCAATACCTAGCAATTATACTGACGGCCATAGTAGCCATTGAGCATCTTTATATACTCTGGATGGAAATGTTTGCCTGGGAAACCGCAGGTAAGAAAGCATTTGGTAAATCATTGCCGCCTGAACTTTTTAAGCCGACAAAAGGACTTGCGGCTAATCAGGGATTGTATAATGGCTTTTTAGCCGCCGGGCTTATCTGGTCTTTGCTGATTGAAGCGCCGGTATGGGCAATTAATATAAGGTTGTTCTTCCTGGCCTGTGTGGCCGTCGCCGGTTTATTTGGCGCCCTTACAGCATCAAAGAAAATATTTTTCGTACAGGCCCTGCCCGCCCTGTTGGCTATGATCGCCACATTAATTGCTATTTACTAAAAGAATAAAAAATGAACTTAATTGATAATCTGAAATGGCGTTATGCCACTAAGAAATACGACACTACTAAAAAAGTAGCGGCTGAAGATATTGCTAAGATTGTAGAGGCTGCGCGCCTGGCGCCCACTTCCTCGGGTATGCAGCAGTTTCGGGTACTGGTAATTAGCAATCCGGAGCTTAAAGCGCAGATCGTACCGATTGCTTCGGGGCAACAGATCGTTGCCGATGCATCCCACCTCCTTGTATTTGCGGCCTGGGATAAGTATACCGAAGAAAGAATTGATAACATTTACCAGGTGACCACAACGGAAAGAGGGCTTAAAGAAGGTCATTTCAATGATTATACCAATCGATTGAAGGCGGCCTACCTGCAGCAAACGCCCGAAGAGAATTTTGTACATACGGCGAAACAGGCTTACATCGGTTTAGGGCTGGCAATCGCGGCGGCGGCAGAGCTGAAAGTAGACAGTACACCTATGGAGGGATTTAATAATGCGGCTTTGGATGAATTATTAGATTTGCGGGAACAAGGCCTGAAAAGTGTTTTATTACTGCCGGTCGGGTATAGAGATGCCGAAAATGACTGGCTGGTAAATATGAAAAAAGTCAGGAATGCGGAAGCGCATTTTGCCACTTATATTGAATAAAAAATAAAAGATCATGAATATAAAAAATGTAACCGTTGCCGGCAGCGGTGTATTAGGGGCTCAGATTGCCCTACAGGCTGCTTATCATGGGTTCCAGGTGACGGTATATGATATTAATGAAGAGGTTTTGGATAAAGCTAAAGCCACATTTGAACGAATCGCAGCTGCTTACCGTAAGGACCTGCAGGCAAGTGAAGAAGCGATTACAGCAGCCTTTTCCCGGCTTAATACTACTACAGACCTGGCTGTTTCTGTAAAAGATGCGGATCTGTTGATCGAAGCGATCCCGGAAAATCCTGCGATAAAAACTGAATTCTACCAAAAACTGGCTGGTATAGCACCTGCAAAGACCATCTTCGCAACCAATACTTCGACTTTGTTGCCGAGCAGGTTCGCTGCTGCTACAGGACGCCCCGAAAAGTTCCTGGCACTACATTTTGCTAACGAAATATGGAAACATAATACGGCAGAAATTATGGGCCATGCGGGTACGGACAAAGCGGTATTTGATACGGTAGTCACTTTTGCAAAAGATATGGGTATGCTTGCTTTACCCCTGCATAAAGAGCAGCCGGCTTATATCCTGAACTCCTTGCTGGTGCCTTTTTTGAGTGCAGCAAGTGCCTTATGGGCTAATGGAGTAGCTGATCCCGAAACGATTGATAAAACCTGGATGGCCGCTACCGGAGCACCTGTAGGGCCATTCGCGACTCTTGATATCGTAGGGATTACTACCGCTTATAATATCAATAAAATGGCTGCAGATGCAGCACCGGATCCTGTAAAGCTTAAAATTGTAGCTTTACTTAAGGCGATGATTGATGAAGGTAAATTGGGTGTTGCTTCCGGAGCAGGATTTTATAACTACCCGGATCCTGCTTACAAGGCACCGGATTTTTTGAAATAAGTTGACAAATATGTTTGTGTTATAAAATACTGTGGGCCGCGATTTATCGCGGCCCACAGTATTTTATCCTTTTACCAATTCTACCTCATTGGGTGTTTCAACAACCGGCAGATTGTCTTTTGCCTTTTGTACTTCCTCATCACGCATTTTATCCGAGGTCATCCTGCTATCGTCGTGGCTATAGCCGGGTTTGTCAAACAGGTAGCGCCAGCGCTGTTTCCAGGTTAGGCCGGGTTGTTTTAAATCCTGGACAATAGCGGCAAATTCATGGAAGATCAACATGATCCAGTTCGGATTTTCAAGGTTATGAGTTAAGCCATAGCGGATCGGCTCATATTCCTTTTCATCGATCTCTTCCTGGAAAGTACCAAACATTTTATCCCAGATGATGAGGAACATGCCCATGTTCCGGTCCAGGTATTTGGCATTAGAGGCATGATGTACCCGGTGATGGGATGGGGTCACAAAGATATATTCCAGGAACCCTAATTTCCCGATCGCTTTGGTATGGATTAAAGTCCCCCAGATCTGCGTGGCCGAGAACACGAACAGAATATCAATGGGCTCATAACCTAAAAACACTAAAGGAATGAAATAAACAAAGCGATATAGAGGCTCTAATACAGAGGAGCGGAAACCTACAGTAATGTTATAATTGATCGCGCTGTGGTGCGTCACATGCGTGGCCCAGAAAAAGCGGATAAAATGATCATTCCGGTGTAGCCAATAAAAGGCCAGGTCTTGCAGGATAACAAGACTTACCCAATAGATCCAGCCATGCTGGTCCCAATGGAAAAAGGCATATTTAAAGCACCAGGCAAATAGGAATAAATATACCACCCGGAAGCTCAGGTCTACGACGAAACAAACCAGTGACAGGTAGATATTCTGCAGGGTTTCTTTAAGGGTATATAACTTCTTAAGCTGGAAGTTCATAATGAACAACTCTATGCCAATGATAATGCCATAGAGTGGAACCTGGGATAACAGAAGAACTTGCTCTCTTAAATTAGTGTCCATGATTTTCTATACTCACAAAAATTTAAAAGGCAAAATTACGAAATTAGCGAGCGGTAACAAGGTTGATTTTTTCAATATAGTGTAAAATTTCAATATTGGGGTGGAAAGTCCAAATAATCACTATTAATCACTATATTGGCTATAAAATAGATAAGTTACATTTGCATTCTTATGAAAATAATAATTACAGTCAGCTTAATAATGCTTGGAGGCTTTTGTTTTGCGCAAAAGCAATCGGTAAAGGACAAACAAGAGATTAAAAGTAAAGAAGTATTTAGAGCTATTCCTCCTGAAGATAAGGCTCGGCCTGAATATGATTTGTCTGCTTATTTGAGTAACAGTTTACAATACCCGAATGCTGCGCGTGAAGCTGAGATTAAAGGAAGGGTCGTCGTCGAATTTATTATTGATAAAGATGGAAGTGTAGATGGCGTTCGTGTAGTAAAAGGCCAGGATATTGGTGGTGGGCTTCCGGAGGAAGCAATTCGCGTAGTTAAAAATATGCCACCCTGGAAACCAGCCACCTAGAATGGGATGTTCGTAAAAAGCTATATGACACTACCTATTGATTTTAAATTAAGTGATGATCCTGTGTTGCTGGATAGCAGGTACCAGTTCCCGGTAGATAAGAGCGTAACATTGATCCAGGGTGCATTTCCTTCATTTAACTATCAAGATTATATAGGGAAAAATAAAAATTATCCTTCAAAAGCTGTCGAAAAGCAAATTGAAGGACTTGTGGCTATTCAGTTCATTGTAGAAGTGGATAGTAGTATTAGTGCTATTACTATCCTGGAAGGAAAGGATTTAGGTTATGGCCTGCCGGAAGAAGCGCTCAGATTAATAAGGAATATGCCGGCCTGGAAACCCGCTTTAGACAACAATAAAAAGCAGGTGCGGTCTTATGTTATTGTCCCGGTTGTCTTTGAATTGAAGGATAAATAATTTAACATTGCTATTTCGCTAATATTTGATTAAATTGCACTCCCAATTTTAGAAAATGCTGAAATTAAATAACCAAACTGATTTTTATAAAGGAAAAGTAAGAGATGTTTACACGATTGCCGGCCAATACCTGGCTATGGTCGTGAGCGACAGGATCTCTGCTTTTGACGTGGTATTGCCGAGGCCCATTCCTTACAAAGGACAAGTACTGAACCAGATCGCTGCGGCTAACCTGGACGCGACCAAAGATATCGTACCTAACTGGGTGATTGACGGAACTTCCTTGCCGAATGTAACTGTAGGTAAAAAATGTGAGACCTTCCCTATCGAAATGGTGATCCGCGGCAACCTTTCCGGTCATGCCTGGAGAACCTATAAGAGTGGCGAACGTATGCTTTGTGGGGTTAAAATGCCGGACGGCTTAAAAGAGAATGACTTTTTCCCGGAACCGATCATTACGCCCTCTACGAAAGCACATGAAGGCCATGATGAAGATATTTCAAGAGAAGAAATTATCGCCCGTGGCTTGGTTGCTGAAGCAGAATACAAAGAGCTGGAACGCATTACCAAAGCCTTGTTCGAACGTGGCCGCGAGATGGCCAAAGAAAGAGGCCTGATCCTCGTAGATACGAAATATGAATTTGGTAAGATAGACGGCCAGATCTACCTGATCGACGAAATCCATACCCCGGATTCTTCCCGTTATTTCTATGCAGATACTTACGACCGTTTACAGGAAGAAGATAAGCCGCAAAGACAGCTATCTAAGGAGTTTGTAAGAGAATGGTTGATGGAAAACGGTTTCCAGGGTAAAGATGGCCAGGAAATCCCGGAAATGACCGATCAGAAAGTCGCAGAGATATCGGAAAGATATATTGAGTTGTACGAGAAGATCACCGGTAACCCTTTCGTTAAAATAAACATGAGCGAGGCGGAGATCGAAGAACAAGTGAATAATATCATTGCTTCATTATAAGCATAAAGGCTAAGCTTTAAAGCTTAGCCTTTACTTTTTGGATTGCTGCACGCAATGTGGCGTCTTCTTTTGCGAAACAAAAACGTACCAGTTTATTATCGGTCCCGTCTTTGTAAAAGGCACTTAAAGGAATTGTAGCCACACCGGCCTCTTTCGTCAGCCATTGGGCGAATTCAGTGTCCGGCATATCTTTCCATTGGCTGTAGTCAGCCACCTGGAAATAGCTGCCAGCAGCGGCTTGCAGGATTGTAAACGGCGTGTCGGCCAGCAATTTGTTCAATAGATCTCTTTTATCATTAAGTAAAGCGCAACTGTCTTCATCAGGAAATTGCTGCATAAACTTACCCAGGGCATATTGTGCCGGAGTGTTGACTGAAAAAGCAATGAACTGGTGCACTTTCCGGATTGCTTTAGTAATCGCAGCTGAGGCAATCGTGTAGCCAATTTTCCAACCTGTCGCATGAAACTGTTTCCCGAAAGAAAAAACAGCGACACATTGATCTTTTAAAGCTTCCTGCTGCAAGACGCTATGATGCTTTGCCCCATCAAAGACAAGCTGGTCATAGACTTCATCAGAAATCACCATAATTTCTTTTCCCGCAATGAGCCGCGCTAATTGTTGCCAGTCTGCCGCGGACCAAACCATACCGGTAGGGTTATGTGGGGTGTTGACAATAATCGCTTTTGTCCTGGGACTAATCGCTGCTTTAAGGCGGTCCCAGTCTACCGAAAAGTCCGGATAGTTTAAAGGCACGGGCACCGGAATTCCTCCGTTTATCTCAATAGCCGGTATATAAGCATCATAAGCCGGTTCCAGGATAATGACTTCATCACCCTTACTTAAGACGGTAGCCAACGTAACAAAAATACCATAGGATGCGCCGGGACAAACAGTAATATTGCTGGGATCGATCCGCAGGTTTAATTGCCGGTTTTTTTGTTGGGCAATCTGCTCGGTCAATAGAGGCAGGCCGGGCATGGGCGCATATTGATTAAAGCCCTGTTCTGTAGCTTCCTTAAGTAATGCTTGTATCCGGGTATCTATAGGATAATCGGGGAAGCCCTGGGAGAGGTTGATGGCTCCGTGTGCTGCGGCCAGGGCCGACATGACGGAAAATATAGTAGTATCGGCTCCGGTATGCTTTTGCGGGAGTAACATAATGGTCTGATTTTTAAGAAGGATTAAAAATAGCTAAAAATGCGGAGGACTGCCAGGCCTTTTTTATCCGGGCAGATATTTTATGATGCCTGTGTCCTATTCCTGTTAAACATTCTTATCAGGAAGTATAAATAGATCAATTGTGCTACAGAGAAGATAGTATAGGAAGAGCGGGTTAGGGTCAATTGATCTATAGTAGTTACGATGCTTAAGTCAAGCAGGAAAAACGGATCCTGGTAAATAAAAATGGAAAGTATGGTTAGCAGAAAATGTAAGGTAAAAAGGAGTAAGCCTATGGCATCCTTCTTTCTAAACAATAACAAAAAGCTAAGTACAAGAAAAATGATTAAGCTGCCTGAGAGGTAATAGGGCGTTTGCAGCGCCTTATTTGATATGGATATATGCCATCCGGGAATTATGGCAGATGCTAATTAGATCTGATTAGGCAATAAACAAGCTAAGCATATTCCCCATAACAGGTAAATAATAATACTTAGTTTTTTCATCAATTATAATATGATAATGTCCGCAATGGTAAATACGGCATATACCAGGCTGATGATACCATTGGTGGTACCAAATGCCAGGTTGACCTTACTCAGGTCATCAGGTTTTACCAGGGTGTGCTGGTACACCAGCAATGCGAGCACGATCAGGGCACCTATCCAATAAATCCAGTTAAAGTGAGCATACAAGCCTACGCCAATGATCAGCAAGCCGGAAATTACATGGAGGATATTGGAAACCATCAATGCTTTGCGTTTGCCCAGGGCTGCAGGGATGGAATTTAAATGATGTTCGCGGTCAAACTCTTCATCCTGCAAGGCATAGATGATGTCAAAACCCGAGACCCAGGTTAATACAATGAACGAGAAAAATAAAGGCACCAGGTTGAAAACGCCGGTTACCGTTAAATAAGCACCGATAGGCGCCAATGCCAGGCCAACACCTAACACGAGATGGCAAAGTGGGGTAAACCTTTTAGTATAACTATAGAAAAGTACTACGAATAAAGCTGTAGGCGATAAGGCCAACACCATTGGGTTGATAAAATAGGTAGCTGCTACGAAGATAATGCAGTTCACTATTGTGAACAGTAAAGCTTGTTTTGCCGGGATGATGCCTGCAGGTACCTCCCGGTTCGCCGTACGCGGATTTTTTGCATCAAAATTACGGTCAAGGTACCGGTTGAATGCCATAGCTGCGTTTCTCGCAGTAACCATGCACAAAAGCATCAGCAATAAAACGCGGGGTTCAAAGCGGAACTGTTGGGTGTAAAAAATTGCCAATGCAAAGCCGATGAGGGCAAAGGGTAGGGCAAAAATGGTATGACTGAACTTAACGAGGGATAAATATTTTTTCAAAACGAAACAAGCGCAATTATGGCTTTACCACTGCTTTAAAGAATAAGGGAATAGACTCTTCCTGGGCATTACTTTTCAGGAAGATGTTTTTATCAACATTACCGGTTCTGCCTTTAGAGTTAAAGGAAATAGCAATTTCTCCTTTGGCACCAGGGGCTACAGGTGTTTTGGTATAGGCCGGAACGGTACAGCCACAGGTGGCCACTACTTCGTCAATAATTAAAGGATGGCTACCGGTATTTTTAAAAGTATATACATGCTCTACCACATCACCGTCCTTGATCGTACCGAAGTCATAAGAATCTTTATCAAACTTTATTGTTGTCTTGGGGTGCTTTACCGTATGGGCCTCGGATGGTACTGCTGCTCCGCTGGGCGTTGCCCCGGCTTCTATATGATTGACTGCAGAATGATTAGGAGCCGCTACTGCTTTGTTTTTATTAAACAGCGCAGTCTGGCTTATGCCTGACAATTCTATAATCGCAATGGTCAGCGCTGATAATGTTAACAAGGTAAGTAATACTGTTTTCAGAGTTCCATTCATGCCCCTATAATTTCCTGGTGAATTTAATATGCTTAAATTACAATATTATTTTTACAAAAGTACTAAAAAATCGCAAAAGCTCTTGGATTACCAGCTGCCACCGGCACCACCTCCACCAAAACTACCACCACCGAATCCGCCGAAGCCGCCACCACCAAAACCTCCGCCACTGCCGCCACTGCTGCCTCCGAATCCGCCGCCGCCAAACATGCCGCCTATCATGCCCCCGGTGAATATATCAGTACCTCTGCGGGAGATATATCTACCGCCCCGGCCGTTACCACCACCACCACCTCTGGTAGCAAAAACGATAATAACGACCATAATGATCAGTATTAACACTGCCGCTCCGATGGGAAATCCTTCTTCCTGGTGCTCAGAAGGGTCCGCTTTATATTCTCCGGAAGCTGCTTTGACGATTGCCTCTACGCCTTCCAGGAAGCCCTGGTAATAATTGCCGGATTTGAAAAAAGGCGTGATCTCATTCCTGATGATCCTGCCCACGAGACCGTCAGGCAGTGCCCCTTCCAGGCCATAGCCGGTAGCGATCCATATCTTGCGGTCATTGATAGCAGCGAGGATCAACACCCCGTTATTTTTTCCTTTTTTACCAATACCCCATCTTTCACCTAGTTTGAAGGAATAGTCTGCTATATCGTATACCCCGGTACTTTTCAGGGTAACAATAGCAATTTCCGAAGAAGTAGAGTCTGCATAGGCTTGCAGCTTACGTTCCAGGTCCTGTTTATCGGATTCCGATAAAACACCGGCAAAGTCGTTAACCTGCCGGGGCGGGTTCATTGGCTTTGGAAAATCATTGTCGGACTGGGCAAAAGATACATTTGCGAGCAGTAGCGACAGGACAGCAAAGCAGGCAAAAAAAGTATTTTTAAAGGTGGTTTTCATTTTTTGTTTCATTTTAATGCCCAAATACGATATCGTCCGGGATCTCATTGTGATCTTCATTGGGTTTGGCCGGGAAATGCAGGGATAGTGCTTCACCGATCTCTGTAACTACCGTACTGAGCCCTTCTTTTATCTTTCCTTGCTGGCAAAAAGCTTTTAAGGTTTCCAGTTCACTTTTCCAGAAATTATCCTGGCCCACTTTCTGATGAATGCCTTCATCGCCGATAATGGCGATTTGCCGGTCCAGTAGTGCCATATAGACCAACACTGCGTTACGTTCCTGAGTTGCCTGCATCTTTAGCTGCCCGAATATTTCCCAGGCCCGGTCTACCGCATTCACATAGCTGCAACGGGATTCTATAAACACACGTACCTCTCCGGAGGTGATCGATTCTGCTTTTTGAATAGCGGCCACAACCTCATCGGCCTCGGCCTTTGGCAACAGATCACTGGTTTTGTTCGGGAAAATGCCCATGTTCCTTTCTTTTAATAAGCCTCAAAGATAATGTATTTGCCGTAAGCGATAGATACTCAAAGCTGAATTTGTCTGTGCTTAAGGCTATTCATAAAAGTTTAACTGGAAAACAAAAACCGTTCATTTATTAAAGGCTAAACGAACGGTTGATGAAATGTACATAAATACTGAATTACCCTATTTCAGCCGGTTCAGTTTGATATACTCCAGTTGGTTATTTTGTTTTAATTCCACAATATAAATGCCACTATTTTGAATGGATTTTAAATTAATATATTGCTCCTGGTCCAGGGTGCCGGCATACAAAACAGTCTGGTTAAGATCCAAAAGCCGGTACCGGATCGGAGTAGCCTCCATTTGATTAAAGGCCTTCGATAATTCTACGCGGCAAAGGTCTGCTTGTGTAGGATTTGGATAAATAGCTGATTTTTTGAATGGAGATTCAGTCAAAGGCATACTTACATTTGCACTGAAGCTTTCCATTTCATCATAGTCTGTTTCTGATTCTGCAAAATACAGGTACTTTTCAAGCCTTTCAAAATAAGCATCATTAATAATTTCTGTGATTAATGCGGTATCGGCAGGGTCGTCTATATATTTGGTAGCGATAAGGTCCGCTACTTCTCTTTCATAAGCGATACTATCCGTCTCTGAAAAGCGGGCTTCCAGGTATATAGCAGATTTATCTTTTTCCATATAGGTGAGTGGTTTGTTATAACTGGCCGGATAGTATTGGATCATATCCCGCATACCTTTATATTTTCTAACAATGCCACAACGTGTTTCTGTTAATTCCCATTTGACTACAAAGGTAGGTGAAAAGCCATGGAAGATTTTGGGAGTAATAATGGTCGCTCCATTTGCCTGGTAATAGTGTTCCCAAGTGCCAAAAATGCCATACCATACCTTCCAGGAATATACTGCTCCAGGCAGAGGGTTATGCACTTTGAGCGTAAAATTCTTTTTAAATGGAAAATTTTGTACGGTGCAGAATACGGTAGGTGTTTGCCTGTTATTAGTGGTAATGTGGAAACTGGCACTCTTCGGAGGGCACCCCGGAGGAGTGTAGGTATAGGTAATGATCACTGTCTGAAAGGGAGAATTAGGATTTTCGGTTACAGTAGCTACGGTATTATTATTGGAGAAACCGCTAAAAGTGACTGCATTATTATTGGCGCTCCAGCTACCACCCGGAAACAGTTGGGATACATTATAATTGCCGCTGCCGCAAAGTTGAGGGTTGCCAAAGATTGACATAAAAGAGGGTGCCAGCGGCGTTTGGCAGATCTCCTGGTAGCCCGGCTCTTGTTGCCTTTGCCAGATGCCTACATAATCCAGCTCTATCTCGCCCATATCATATACACTATTACCATTGTCCATCTGTACGTCTTTCTTTACTCCTGCAGTAAAGCGCAGCTGGCTGCCGGAGTTTTTACTGTAAGGAAAGCCCCGGGTCACCTCGTAGGGCCTGTCGGCATTGCAGCCGGGATTTACTTTGATGTAAAAATAGGGCCCCACTTGCTGTTTATAATAATATTTAGGCAGGCGGTCTAACAGTACATGGTTGAGATAGGTCTTCACCTCCGTACTGTCCCATTCTACGGTATAGGTATTCCATTGCGTAAAGTCAAACATAGTGCCTGCTATAAAGTTAGACCAGTTCTGCCCCGGGTAGTGTGCCGGATCATCCTCCCGTCTCACATCTTTTTCATAATGATAAGGTATTGGGTAGGGTGCGATATTTCCATTGTTATTAGCGGCCTTTCCCCAAGCATGGGTGGGGTGGTAGATGCGGCCCACATAGTTTTTCCAGTTGATCCAACGCAGCCAGTCATTGTTCGGGTTGCCCGACCACTTGGCGCCGTTAGACTCGGCCAGGTCCAGCTCGTTGACCCCCATATGCTCGCCAAACCAAGTCCAGGCGGTGCCGAAGGAGTGAGGGAAGTCGGGGAAGCGGGCGCGAAACTCGAAGCGGCCACTATTAAAAAGGCGGGGCTGCCCGTTGTAGTAATAATAGGTGCATAGGGCCGCGCCGGTATATTTTACGTTTTGCCGTTCTGATTCCGGGCAGCTGGGGCATTTCCAGCTATAGGGCTCATGCTTGATCTTGAGCTTGGCTGTGCCATTGCTCACCACCACATTCTCGTCGCGGAAAACATTCTTTTCACTTACGCCCTGGTCATCAATACCCTCGTGCCGCGAGCCGCTCCAGTCGTCGTGGTCCCATTGTACCGTTCCATTGCTGGTCGATCTTTGTAGACCTTTCCAGCTTTTGTAGGTGATCCACTTGGTGTTATCAATATTATTGCCATTGAAGTTGTCCCAGAATACAAGCTTCCAGCTGTCGGGGCTGCAGATACTATGGCCTGAAGATGGAAAGGAAACGGGTTCCAGCCATGGTGGAGGATCAGAAGTAGGGTTTTGGGATAGAGCAGGTAAACTCACTGCTAATATAGCAGTAAGCGTTAAGGTCATTCTTTTCATAATCTGGTTGTTTGTATATCAAAAATTATTATTGTTTTTTAAGAGGTTCAAACAAAATGGCGGAAAAGAGAATACTATCTCCATTGTTAGATTTAAACCATACGGGTGCGATCTCGTATTTTGCCAAACCTTTATAGGAGCTGGCGATAATGATTCCATTACTATTGGAGCAATAATAAATATGGCGTTTATAATAAACCTCTAAAAGCCCATTTCTGTTTGTGTCCAGGTTGGTTTTTATAGGATAGCTTCCAGTTTGAGGTAATGTCTTTCCATGAAAAGATAACCCTATTGAGATATATTGTAACCCTTCTAAGTTATTATCATATTGTAATGCGATAGAGTAAATGTTCGTGGGAGGATCATAAGCTATAGTCCGTTCCAAATCTCGTGTGCTGTATTTTACTCCATCTATGTACCAGGTACTTTCTTCATTTTTTTCTTTTTTACAGGCAGCTAAAAATAGTAGCATGCTGAATCCTGCAAGGATATAACTGATCTTTTTCATTATGTTTTTGTTTTATTGTTATTGAATCAAAATTATTGTTCTTTAATAGGTTCATAAAAAGTGCCGGAAAAGAGAATACTATCTCCATTGTTAGATTTAAACCATACGGGTGCAATTTCGTATTTTGCTAATCCATTATAGGAGCTGGCTGTAATTGATCCGTTATGATAGATGGAGCTGTAATAAGAATAATGGTTATAATCTAATATTATTAGTCCATCCCTGTCGGTATCAATAAGTGTTTTAATCGTAAAGGTCCCTGTCTGCGGTAAGTTAGTTCCTTTGAAAATTAAGCTAATGCCGTCAGAATAGCTGTCATTTCTTTGAATTGTAGATCTTAGTCTGGTTTTGTAGGAATTTCCAGGGGTGTCAAATGTGGTACGTTTTGTCGTGTTTCGAGAGCTGTATTTTACCCCATTTATGTACCAGATACTTTCTTCATTTTTTTCTTTCTTACAGGCGCATAAAAATAGCAGGATATCAAATCCTGTTAACATGTAGCTGTTCTTTTTCATAAGTTATTTAAGCTAATAGCTAAGTGCTAAAGTAAGTTAAATATTTAAATATTTCATCTTTCTGTTTTTCATTAATTTAAACCGATAAGCTATAACACATAAAAAAAGCACAACTCAGGGAGCTGTGCTTTTGGATATTTAAATTTGTTATAGTTAGCTTTCGCTTGTGTCCGCTTCCGGAGTGTCGGTAGGTGGTGTATTGTTTGCAGGAGTTTCGCTTGTTGAAGTGACATCTACGAAAGTATGCTCTTCAAAAGGGCGTTTGCCGATCAGGCGCTCCAGGTCATCTTTGTAGAGTACTTCTTTTTTCAGTAACTCTTCTGCAATGATCTCCACTTCTCTTCTTTTCTCCGTCAGTAAGCTTAAAGCTCTCTGGTAAGCCTGGTCGGAAAGGGTTTTGACTTCCTGGTCAATGATCTTGCCAGTCTCTTCACTATAAGGCTTTTGGAAACCATTATCATTCTGAGGATCATAGAAGGAGATGTTACCAATCTTATCATTCATACCGTAGATACTTACCATAGCATAAGCGGTACGCGTAACTTGTTGTAAGTCGCTTAAAGCGCCGGTTGAAATTTTTCCAAAGAAGATCGATTCACTCGCACGACCACCTAAAGTCATCGTCATGTCATCCAGCAATTCCTGGGTTAAGGTCAGGTATTTTTCTTTAGGCAAATACTGCGCAAAACCTAATGCTGCGGTACCTCTTGGAACGATCGTTACTTTTACCAACGGATGCGCATGCTCCAGGAACCAACCTGCTACGGCATGACCTGCTTCGTGGAAAGCAATTACTTTTTTCTCGTCCGGGGAAATGATCTTGCTCTTTTTCTCCAGTCCTCCTATGATACGGTCAATCGCATCGTTGAAGTCCTGCATATCCACCTCGTTCTTGCCATTTCTTGCCGCGATCAATGCTGCTTCATTACATACGTTGGCGATATCGGCACCGGCAAATCCCGGTGTTTGTTCTGCCAGTTTCCTGATGTTCAGGTTGCTGGAAATTTTAATTTTTGATAAATGCACTTTCAGAATTGCTTCCCTTCCTTTTGCATCCGGCAGGTCTATAGAGATCTGACGGTCAAAACGGCCCGGGCGTAATAAAGCTGCATCCAGTACATCGGGTCTGTTAGTTGCCGCCAGCATGATAATGCCGCTGTCGCCACTGAAACCGTCCATTTCTACCAGCATCTGGTTCAGGGTATTCTCCCTTTCGTCATTGCTCATTACGGCGTTTTTACCCCTTGCACGGCCAATGGCATCTATCTCGTCGATAAAGACGATACAAGGTGCTTTTTCTCTTGCCTGTTTGAACAAGTCTCTCACGCGGCTGGCACCTACTCCTACAAACATTTCCACGAAATCGGAACCGGACATGGAGAAGAAAGGAACCTGTGCTTCACCAGCTACGGCTTTTGCCAATAAGGTTTTACCGGTACCCGGAGGGCCTACCAATAAAGCACCTTTTGGGATTTTACCGCCTAATGCCGTATATTTTTTAGGATTTTTCAGGAAATCAACGATCTCCATAATTTCCACTTTTGCTTCATCCAGGCCGGCTACATCGTTAAAGGTGATATTGACCATCGCGCCTTTTTCAAAAAGCTGTGCTTTTGATTTGCCTATGCTGAAGATGCCGCCACCAGGACCACCGGCAGCGCCGCCACCCATTTTACGGAATACGAGTAACCAAAGGGCTACCAATACTACTGCGGGCAGGATCAGTTGCGCCAGGAATCCCCAAGGATTACTACGCTCTGCATTGTATACGGGAACTTCTTTTTTGCCCTCTGCCTTCATTTGCTCCGTTACCGCTTTATAGTTCTCATTGAAAACTTCAAATTTTCCGATATTGAAAGCATAATCATACTTTGGTTCATTGTTGCCTTTTACAAAAGCATAAGGATCATTTCCTTTTTTCTCTTCCTGGGGTGGTTTGTTATAATATACTTCCGCCAGGGAATTATTGATGATGACCACTTTTGATACTTTGTCTGCCAGGAGGTCGGTCTTGAAATCCAGGAATGATTTCGGTTTCTGATCATCGGAGCTGAAGCCACCGCTTAAGAACTGCATCCCGATAAGAACAGCCAGTATGATCACATAAATCCAGTAAAAATTCGTCTTGGGCTTCTTTCCCGGGTTATTGCCATTCGGGTTCGATGGCGAATCGGGACGTTTATTATTTTCCATGCTAAAAATCTAAAACTATTATAAGAGATTACTTATTGCTATTTTTTTCCTTTCGGATCAGGAATTATTTCTTCATGGCGTTCTTTTTCCGCATCCATCCATAGACTCTCTATATCGTAAAAGCTACGTTCTTCCGTCTGGAAAACGTGTACTACGATATTAACATAATCTACCAGGGTCCATTGCTGGCTAAGTTCGGAATGATAAGGTTTTTCTTTGCATAATCTATGCACTTCTGCCTCCACAAAATCTGCTATAGCACGTACCTGGATATGTGTTTGGGCATCACACACAATAAAAAAGTCGGCCACGGCCTCCTCTATATTTCTCAGGTCAAGTGAAACGATGCGTTCCCCTTTTTTATCCTGTATTGCCTTGATGATGGTTTTGAAAATATCGCTATCTGTGCTGATGCGTTGCTGTGCCTTTTTTATAACTGCTTTTTTAGCCGTTCCTGATTGTTTGTCCAATATTTGAAGAAAGTTATTGAAAATTAAAAATATATATTTTTATATTGCGCTCAAAATTAAGAAATCTTTTGACAATACAAACTGTTAAACCTAACCCAAAATGGCTGTACGCCCTTGATATTATTGATAGTACCAATAACTATGCCATCGGTCTCCTGGAAGACGGATTGGCACATCACGGAGATGTAGTCTGGGCGCTGGAACAAACTGCCGGAAAAGGGCAGAGGGGCAAAAAATGGGAAGCCAAAGCCGGGGAGAATATTATGATGACCTTAGTGGTCCAACCGGGACAGGTGCTGACTACAAATCCTTTCCAGCTGAATATGGTTGTGGCGAATACGATTACGACTTATTTTAAAAATATTTACCCTTACTGGGAAGTCGCCATAAAGTGGCCTAATGACATATTTATTAATGCCAAAAAGACAGTTGGTGTTTTGATTGAAAACGTTTTTCGCGGCAGTCAATGGTCGCATGCCATCATTGGTATGGGGATTAATGTCAACCAAAGTGAGTTTCCCGAACATTTGGCTAATGCTACCTCTTTGCATAATGCTTCGGGTTTGCGTTACGATCTTAAAGAAATAATAACAGATATCAGGGCCGGGATTCTAAATGAACTCCAGTTAAGCAATAGCGAAAGTTTTGAAAAAGCAAGGGCGGAGTATAATAGAAACCTTTTTGGTGCCGGAAGTGTAAGAGCTTTCCGCTTAAGCAATGACGCAGAAGCTTTTGAGGCTAAAGTACTGGAAGTGGACCAGGAAGGCATGCTTTTACTGCAGACTAAAGAAGGCCTTTTGAAATGTGCTTCAGGCAGTATACAATGGCTTTTGTGACATGCGAAAAATATTGGCTTTATCGTTCCTATGATTAAAGGCAATATTTTAATACTTTTGCAGTCGGATTATTTATGAAGCGATATTTTAAATTATTAGGGATATCCTGTTTAGCAGTATTGCTATTTTCAGGTTGCGGGGTTTATTCTTTCACCGGGGCGAGTATTCCCGGGAAAACGCTGATGATCCAGACCCTGGAGAACACTTCCTCGAACGTGGTACCTACCTTAAGTGCCAGCCTGACCGAGAAGATCAGGAGCCGGATCTTGTCCCAGACCGGACTTACCCCGGTACAAAATAACGCGGATTATGAAATTACCGGTAACATCACTTCTTATAATGTGAGCGTTTCGGGTGTGGGAGATGCGCAGACGGCACAGGCCTCGCAAAACAGGCTGACGATCACCGTGCAGGTAGAGTTTAAAAATAAAATGGATGAAAAGGCCAGCTTCAAGCAATCCTTCAGCAGGTTTGATGATTTTCCGGCTAACCAGCCGATAACTTCTCACGAAGCCAGGATGATGGAGCGCATCGGTAATGAACTGGCGGATGACATCTTTAATAAAGCATTTGTAAACTGGTAAATTTAAATATGTTGATAACAGGCACACATATTCATGAATGGTTGCAAGCCCCGGCAAGGCTGGCAAAAGAGAGTGAACAATCTTTAGAAGCGCTGCTCCATGAGTATCCTTATTTTACACCAGCCAACTTATTATTACATTTTGCCCGGGAAGGAGGCAACAGGGATATCATATTTGAAGCATTATATGGTTATAACCCGGTTGTTTTTCATTATTGGAACGAAAGTTTGCAGTGGGAATTAGTAAATTCCACAATGTCCGGGGCTAAAAAAAGCTGGGAAGACCTGAATGAGGTGTTCCTGGAGCATGAAAAGGACCAAGGGACGAAAGATTATTTCCAGACTATGGGCATCGAGGTGACGGATGAATGGCCGGTGCTTGAGGATACAGGTGACGATGAGGGCGGACAGCAATCCCTGCTCGTCGTTATGAGTTTCGCGGAATGGTTGCAGTTTATACAAAGAAAAACCAGGGCAGAACAGGAAGAAGAAGAGGAGAAGCGTGCCCTGAAAGCCCAGTGGCAGAAGCAAAAAATGACGGAAGCTATTGAAGAGGAAAATGAAGAAATTCCGGCCCAGGTGTTTGAAATGGCCGTAAATTCAATATCCCGTGAAGACGGTATTGTGAGTGAATCTATGGCGGTAGTTTATGAGAAACAAGGTAAGTTTAAAGAGGCTATTAATATATATAGAAAATTAAGTTTGAATAATCCGGAGAAAAGTATTTATTTTGCTGACAAAATAGAAAATTTACAAAAAGAAATATAATAGAAAATGATAACGACCCTATTAATAGTTTTAGCAGTTATTGCTTGTGTGGTATTGGCCTTCTTCGTCCTGGTTCAGAAACCAAAAGGTGGTGGCCTGTCCGGATCTTTCGGAAGTGTGGGTAATCAGGTAATGGGGGTACAAAAGTCAGGTGATGTGATGGAGAAAGGTACCTGGTATACTATGGCGGTGATCGCGATCCTGGTGGTAGGTTCTACCTTTACATTAGGCGTTAATGCCAGCAGAAAGGCAGCCCAGCAGGAAGCAGCAGCACAACAGCAACAAGCGCAACAGCAGCAGGGACAGCAACAACAGCAACCTGCTCAATAAATAATAAAGAGTTAAATACTTGATCGGCAGTCTTCTACAGGCTGTCGATTTTTATTGTAATTTGGTCCCGGGTAAATTTGCAAATGAATGAAAAAAACATACCTTTGCCTGTCCCATTTATGATCAAAAATTTTACTTAAAAAATAAAAAATAATATGAATTTCCAATTAACAGAAGAGCAGTTAATGATTCAAAAAGCAGCTCGCGATTTTGCTCAAACCGAGTTGTTACCTGGTGTAATCGAAAGAGATGACCAACAAAAATTCCCGGCTGAACAAATTAAGAAATTAGGGGAGCTTGGCTTTATGGGAATGATGGTAGATCCTAAATACGGTGGTGCCGGGATGGATACTGTTTCTTATGTATTGGCAATGGAAGAGATCTCTAAAGTAGATGCTTCTGCTTCTGTATGTATGAGTGTAAACAACTCACTGGTATGTTGGGGTATAGAAACATTTGCGAATGAAGAACAAAAACAAAAATACCTGGTACCGCTTGCTAGTGGCCAGGCGATTGGCGCTTTCCTGTTGAGCGAGCCGGAAGCGGGTTCTGATGCGACTTCTCAACGTACTACTGCTTTTGAAGACGGAGAAGATTATATCCTGAACGGGGTTAAAAACTGGATCACTAATGGTAATTCAGCAGATTATTATATCGTAATCGCACAGACGGATGTAGAAAAAGGTCATAAAGGCATTAACGCGTTCATCGTGGAAAAAGCCTGGGCCGGTGTAACAGTCGGTGCAAAAGAAAATAAAATGGGTATTCGTGGCTCAGACACGCATACCATCATGTTCCAGGACGTGAGAGTACCAAAAGCTAACCGTATCGGTGAAGATGGGTTCGGTTTTACTTTCGCTATGAAAGTATTAAGCGGTGGCCGTATCGGTATCGCTTCCCAGGCTTTGGGTATCGCCAGCGGTGCTTTGGAATTAGCTACTAAATATTCAAAAGAGCGTAAAGCATTCGGTAAAGAGATCATGCATCATCAGGCGATTGCATTCAAATTAGCGGATATGGCTACGGACGTAGAAGCGGCAAGATTATTGTGCCTGAAAGCGGCCTGGTTGAAAGATCAGCATGAAAATTATGATGTAGCTTCTGCAACTGCTAAATTATTTGCTTCCCAGATCGCACAGACCGTTACTAACGAAGCGGTTCAGATCCATGGCGGATATGGTTACGTAAAAGAATTCCACGTAGAGCGTTTAATGCGCGATGCAAAAATTACGCAGATCTACGAAGGTACCAGCGAAGTACAAAAAATCGTGATCAGCAGATCATTGTTGAAATAAGTTTATTCAATATAAAAGTAAAAGACCGGATCCGATTCCGGTCTTTTTTTGTTTTTGCGGGTTATTGAATGCAGGAGCGAGCCAACGATAGGAGTTAATCAGCTGTCTTATATTGCTGAACCTCATAGCTTAAAAAAAACAATTCCTTACCATGCGTATCCACCTGTTGTTAGTACTTTTGCTCAGCCTTTGTTTTACTTATCAAAACTCCCGGGCGCAGGGTGAAAATAAGAATTGGCACTATGGCCGAAACCTATCGCTTAATTTTGGTCAGACTCCATTGACCTTAGGTACCAGCCAGGTCAATGTGATGGAAGGCTGTTCCAGTGTTAGTGATGCGAGCGGAAATTTGCTGTTCTATACTACCGGCTTTAAGATATGGAATAAAAATGGGGTTGAAATGCCCAATGCCACCGGATTGCTGGGGAATGGGCCTATCTTCCCGCCACAACCTGATCCATATGGTTCCGGTTACAAAAGCGTATATATCATCAAGCACCCGGGTAATAGCCAGCGATATTTTGTGGTAAGCGGAGATCCTTATGAAGAAACGGTAAAAAAGCTGTATTATCATGTGGTGGATATGAGCCTGAATGGTGGTCTTGGAGATGTGGTGCCGGGGCAAAAAAATATCGAGATCATGGTTGATGTAAGTGAGCATCTTTCAGTTATAGGGGGCGCAGATTGCAATACCTACTGGCTGGTAGCTCCTAAAGATGGTTACAGCGATAAATACTATACATTCAAGATAGATGCCTCGGGCTTTCATAATACGCCGGTGATTAATACATTGCCTATAGCCGTGTATGGAGCAAAAGAGTTATTCCAGACTAAAGACAGGCATACCGTTGTCGGCGTCTCCAATACGCATCTTTTTACTATGGAGTTCGATGGGGTTAATGGTACCCTCAGTAGTTTTGATACCATTTCTACCTCATTGAGTGCAACACCACATTACAATTCTGCACCGGGTATCAGTAAAGACAAAACGAGATTTTATTTTGGCAACGGTATGCTGGGTAACCTCTACCAGGTTGATTTAAACCTGTTACCTAACCTGGGTGCTGTGAAGAATTCAATGACAGAAGTAATACCGGTATCTCCGGGATACAGTAATATATTCTATTTAAGAACAGCTCCTGTTGGGGATAAAATATATGCTATTCATCATGTGTACAATAATAGTAATCTTATTCCCTATCTCTCCAGTCTGGACAATGCCAGCCAGCCCGGAGCACAGGTGGTTTACACACAGTCGGCTTTGCCCTTTGCTCCACCCGGTAATCCTTATGCTATCTATTACAGTTTGGGTACGGATGTAGTGATTAATCCGCCTTCTGACAGTTTATTCAATACCGCTTCCGACACCGTACTTTGCAATCAGGGCAGCTATCACCTACAGAGTAACAATGCTAATGCCAACCAGTTCGAATGGAGTACTGGTGCGATGACTGCTGCTATTACGGTAACGCAGTCCGGCACTTATTGGGTAAAAAGTACTCATGTTTGTGAGATCGTTTTTGATACCTTCCACGTCAACTTTTTAACCCCCGAAGTTATTTTACCTGAAGATACAACACTATGTACCGGCAAAAGCCTGGTGATCGAACCTATAGCCGGTAATGCGGATAGCTATTTATGGAATACCGGCGCGACTACGCCAACCCTGACGGTAAGCGGGCCGGGAACTTATACCCTGGAGATCAGTCAGCAGGGTTGTACCGCAAGCGATACGATTCATGTTGAATCAATCAGCTCCTATGTGACTATTTTGCAGGAAGACACGCTGATCTGTAACAGTATGCCTATAGTTATAAAAGCGAGTTCTAACCTGGAAAGTACCTTTTCCTGGAGTGATGGCACTACAGGATCGCTGCTTACGCCGACGGCAAGCGGGCAATATGTGGTAACAGCCGTAAACCGCTGTGGGAGCTTTACGGATGAAGTTAATATAGAGTTGATTGACTGCGAATGTTCGGTGCAGGTACCTAATGCGTTTACACCTAATGGTGATGGTTTAAATGATGTATTGGCGCCTGTGGTAGCCTCCGGTTGTAATATGCAGGCTTTTAATTTCAAGGTCTATAACCGCTTCGGGCAACTCGTATTTACCGGCATACGACCTGGGCAAGGCTGGGATGGTTATTTTAAAGATCGGCCGGCAGAAACAGGAACTTATATGTACTACCTGGAGTATAAAGACAGGTACTCCGGCAGCAGTGTGCAGCTTAAAGGCGATCTCACATTAATGCGTTAAGCTTAATGGGTTTACCTGCAACTGGCAGCGCAAAATGTTTAATGCCTTTTTTACCGGTTTGATTGGTCGGAGCAGTTTAGCCTGCTATTTGGATTGGGTTACGCCAACGTTATGATGTAAGCTGCTGTCTTATAACTTGAACCTCTTTGCTTAATAATCAACTACTTATCATGCGTATAGATTTGTTACTCCTGCTTTTGCTCTGTTTTTCTTTTTCTTTGCAAACCTCGCGGGCACAGGGCGAAAATATGAATTGGCATTACGGCAGGAATGTATCCCTCAACTTCGGTCAAACCCCGTTAACTTTAGCTACCAGTCAGGTCAATGTGATGGAAGGTTGCTCCAGTGTAAGTGATGCCAATGGCAACTTATTGTTTTATACCACAGGTTTTAAAATATGGGATAAAAACGGCATTGAAATGCCCAATGCTACAAGTTTGCTGGGTAACGGTCCAATACTGCCGGGACAATCTAATCCGGCGGGCTCAGGTTTCAAAAGTGTACAGATCATTAAACATCCCGGCAATAGTCAGCAATATTTCGTGATAAGCGGAGACCCGATGGAGTTGGTAGTAAAAAAGCTATATTATCATGTAGTGGATATGAGCCTTAATAATGGGCTTGGAGATGTGCTGCCGGGGCAGAAGAATATTGAGATTATGAATGATGTGAGCGAGAATCTTTCTGTATTCAGCGGTATAGATTGCCACACCTATTGGTTGGTGGCACCTAAAAATGGCAATAGCGATAAATATTATACCTTTAAGATAGACGCCGGTGGTTTTCATAATACGCCGGTGATCAATACGCTGCCGATGAATATCCAGGGATTTACTAAGGAATTGTTTCAAACAAAAAACGGGCACACAGCAGTCGGTATATCTGACCAGTATTTATTTACCCTTGAGTTTGACGGCCTTAATGGCACACTCGGCAATTTGGATACAATTACCACGGCATTAAGTACCGGGGCCTATCGCAATCTGATACCCGGTATAAGCAGGGATAAAACGAAATTCTACTTCAGTAACTCTATGGTGAGTAACCTGTACCAGGTAGACCTAAACCTGTTACCTAACCTGACTGCTGTACTCAACTCAAAAGTAGAAGTAATACCACCCCATCTTGCAGCGGCAAGTTTCCTCTATTATTTAAGGACAGCCCCGGTTGGCGATAAAATTTATCTGATACAAAAGGTAGCTAATAATTATAGCATTGGTAGTTTAAGTAATGCCAGTCAGCCGGGAGCACAGGTAATCTATACCCCAAATGTCCTGCCTTTTTACCCTGCAACGAGCACTACGCTTGAATCTTATTACAGTTTAGGTGCTGATGTAGTGATTAATCCACCTTCTGATAGTTTATTCAATATAGCTTCTGATACGGTACTTTGCAATCAGGGCAGCTATCAGCTACAAAGCAACAATACGAATGCCAGCCAGTTCGAATGGAGTACCGGCGCTACTACTACCGCAATTAATGTGACGCAATCCGGGACTTATTGGGTGAAGAGCAGTAATGTTTGTGATATTGTTTTTGATACCTTCCACGTCAGCTTTTTAACCCCCGAAGTCATCTTGCCTGAAGATACAACGCTATGTACTGGCAAAAGCCTGGTGATCGAACCTATAGCCGGCAATGCGGATAGCTATTTGTGGAATACCGGCGCGACTACGCCAACCCTGACGGTAAGCGGGCCGGGAACTTATACCCTGGAGATCAGTCAGCAGGGTTGTACCGCAAGCGATACAATTCATGTTGAATCAATCAGCCCCTACGTGACTATTTTGCAGGAAGACACGTTGATCTGTAACAGTATGCCTATAGTTATAAAAGCGAGTTCCAACCTGGAGAGTACTTTTTCCTGGAGTGATGGCACTACAGGATCGCTGCTTACGCCGACTGCAAGCGGGCAATATGTGGTAACAGCCGTAAACCGCTGTGGTAGCTTTACGGACGATGTTACCGTTGAAGTGATCGATTGTAACTGTTTGGTGAAAATACCGGATGCTTTTACCCCTAATGGCGATGGCTTAAATGACGTGCTAACGCCTGTGGTAGCGCCCGGCTGTAATATGCAGCCTTTTAATTTCCGGGTTTACAACCGATTCGGGCAACTTGTATTTACCGGCATACGACCTGGGCAAGGCTGGGATGGTTATTTTAAAGACCGTCCGGCAGAAACCGGAACCTATATGTACTACCTGGAGTATAAAGACAGGTATTCGGGTAACAGCGTACAGTTAAAAGGAGATGTTGCACTGCTGAGGTAAGCTCTTGCCTTATACTGCTACCTGCATTTTTGGAAGTTGCAATAGCGTCATAGACCCTTAAAATCATTAAGTTTATAATGGATTGAAAAATAGAGCTACTACTTTAAAGTAAATAGTACTTTCCAAATTGGTCAAAGAAATATGTGGTATGCGGAGTAACGAATAGTTCAATCCAATCTCCGGTCTCAGCTTGACCGTATTGTTCTTCCGTGACTTGTGTTTTATTATAAGGGGGTAATGCGCCCAGCACTAAAAAGTATTTGCCAACATGCTCAAAATATTGTTTGCCGATAACTTGTACCTTATAATTTAAGAGCATTCCTTTTTTATAGTCTTTACGTAATGGATAGACGCTTGCTTTGTAGGCGATGAAGCAAAGTAATAAGTATAAAATAAAGCATAAAGAGATATAGTATAATTCAAAATGCTCAAGGGTTCCGTATTCATAGGTGAGCGATCTTTTTATCTTTCTGAATACCATTCCAAATGCTTCGAAACAAACAACAAAGAGTGAGGGGATAAGCAGGTAGTATAACTTTAATCTCTTTTTATATAATGCCTTTATTTCCTTTTGCTGGCTTTCAGTCATTGGAACAGTTTGCCAGCTGAGCCCGTTTCGATTTAGCCATGAAATCATACTGCTACCTGCATCTGGTAAGTCCTTGGAGTAAGGCCTACTATCGCTTTGAAAATTTTAATGAAGTAGTTCGCATCCGCAAAGCCGGTCTGGTAAGCCACTTCCTTGACGCTTCTTTGCAGCTTCAGTAATTGCTTAGCCTGCCCGATCCGTTCCCGGGTTATAAATTCATTGGGCGATAAGCCAAGTTCCTGCTTGAATAATTTGAAGAAACTGGACTTACTTAAATAAGCCATTTTAGCGATCTTTTCCAGCGATAATTTCTCGTGCAGGTTTTGCTTGATATAATTTATGGCAAAAGCCAGCCTGGAATCAGACCTGTTGAGGAAAGAACTGCTTTGTACCAATTGGCTGCCTTGTGTTTGCATGAGCCTCACTAATAGTTCTTTTAACGCAAAATCGACCATCAGGTCTTTCTGTTGATTATCTTCCATAGCGACCCGCATAATATTCTGGGTAGCCGCTACCAAAGGTTCATTGTTAAAGAGGTAAAATTGTTCGGCCTGTACCTTCCAGGTATCATCCGAAACTTTTGGTGTGCTGAGGTTGAGGAATTGCAGGGTTTCTTCTACGTAGGCCGCGCTTAAGCTCAATGTAATACATTGTGAAGGCTGCTCGTCGGCTTCCGGGAAATCAATAACCATGGTTTCGCCCGGGGCTACTAAAACACTTTCTCCCGGCAGGTAATCAAAATAATTAGTCTTATTGTCCAGTTTCATTGATTTTTTGCCCCGCAACATCGCAGTAAACGTGAGGTTGTCAAACTTCAGACGAATATCCTTTTCCGCACGATGTGTTTCAAATACAGAAAATTCACAGGCTTCCATGCTAAAGGTAGTTTTATGTTCCACAGTGCCATTCGCCTTTGCTTTAAGGTCGAAGGGTAGGGTATTGATTAAAAAACGGGCCTCTTGCTGATTCATGATAATAAGATGTATGGGTACGGACTCAATTCCAAATATACATTTTTTTGGCACCGGAAATGCAGCGCAAAAATGATTTTAACATTACAGATAAAAGATGATTTTACTATAGACCGATACGATTTTGCTATAATTTTTAGTCTGTAAAAAATAATTTAGTTGAACTAAATAATGAAATTATGAGCACAGTAATTGCAAGACCGGAATTTAAAGACCATTATGATAATTTTATTAATGGTAAATGGACCGCGCCTGTACAAGGCAAGTATTTTGATAATATCTCACCGATAGACGGTAAGCCTTTTACTAAAGCAGCGCATTCTACAAAAGAAGATATAGCCCTGGCGGTAGATGCCGCAGCAGAAGCATTTAAAACCTGGTCTAAGACCTCTGCTACTGAACGTAGTATTATCTTAAATAAAATTGCAGATCGTTTAGAAGCCAACCTGGAATTGCTGGCAGCAACAGAAACAGTGGACAATGGTAAGGCGGTAAGAGAAACATTAGCAGCGGATATTCCCCTGGCGATTGATCACTTCCGCTATTTCGCGGGAGTAATCCGTGCAGAAGAAGGTTCCTTGTCCGAATTAGATGAGTATACCGTTTCCCTGATCGTGCATGAACCGGTGGGTGTGGTAGCACAGATCATTCCATGGAACTTCCCGATCTTAATGGCCGTATGGAAGCTGGCCCCGGCCCTGGCAGCAGGTTGTACGGTGGTGTTGAAACCTGCCGAAAGTACGCCGGTTTCTATCCTCGTATTAATGGAATTGATTGAAGACCTGATTCCTGCAGGTGTAGTAAATGTTGTAAACGGTTTTGGAGCTGAATTGGGTAAAACGCTGGTGACTAATCCAAAAGTGAATAAAGCTGCCTTCACCGGTTCTACCGCAACAGGCCGTTTAGTAATGCAATATGCTACCGAGAACATTATCCCTGTAACACTTGAATTGGGTGGTAAATCGCCAAATATCTTCTTCCCTTCGATCTTTGATGAAGATGATGCCTTCCTGGATAAAGCGATTGAGGGTGCTGTTTTATTTGCACTGAACCAGGGCGAAATTTGTACCTGTCCTTCGCGTATCCTGGTACATGAGTCGATTGCCGATCGATTTATTGCAAAAGTTAAGGAAAGAACGGAAGCGATTAAAGTAGGCAATCCACTGGATAAAACAGTAATGATGGGCGCGCAGGCTTCTAAAATCCAGCAGGAAAAGATTGCATCCTACCTGAAGTTAGGTAAAGAAGAAGGTGCTGAAGTGATCACAGGTGGCGAAGTCAATAACCTTGGAGGAGACCTGGAAAGTGGCTACTATATCAAGCCTACGATTTTCAAAGGCAATAACAAAATGCGTATCTTCCAGGAAGAGATTTTCGGACCTGTAGTTTCTTTAACTACTTTTAAAACGACGGAAGAAGCGATTGAAATCGCTAATGATACTTTATATGGCTTAGGTGCGGGTGTTTGGACGCGTGATGCACATGAACTCTACCAGGTGCCAAGAGCGATACAGGCTGGCCGTATATGGGTGAACCAGTATCATGCTTACCCGGCGGGTGCTCCATTCGGTGGCTATAAGCAATCCGGTGTAGGTCGCGAGAACCATAAAATGATGCTGGGCCATTATCGCCAGGCAAAAAATATGCTGATCTCCTACAATAAAAATAAATTAGGCTTCTTTTAAAAAGTGATGCTTGTTGTGAGCAGGTAGTAATAGAAAGATTGCCTCTTGTATGGAGTTGCCGCTCAAAATAGGAATAGAGGATGCTATTCACTTAGGATGTATCGGATTGTCTATTTTTTGTTTTATAAATTGGTTAAAGGTCGGGCGCAATAAAAATACCCATAGAGGCAATCTTTTATTAAATTTGAAAGAATCAAAATCGTAAAGAATGATCAAACGTCTTGATGCTACAGATAAAGCAATTGCGCTGATCCGCGAATTAGTGGCCACGCATGGGGACCTGATGTTTTACCAGGCAGGTGGTTGTTGCGAAGGTACCCAACCGCAATGTTTTGAAAAAGATGGGTTTTATGTGCGTACAAATGATGCCTTGATCGGTACGGTAGAAGGCTTTGAATTCTGGGTAGATAAAGACCTGTTCGAATACTGGAAGCATGCGCATTTTGAGCTGGATGTACTGGATGGATTCGGGGTTGGAGGTTTCTCATTAGAAGCTCCGCTGGGAAAGACCTTTAAGATCAATTACCGGATTTTTACAGACGAAGAATTCGAACAGTTAGAACCGGTTAGCCGTATGGAATAAAGATTTTGGAACAGCTATTAAAAAAAGCTGATCTTTTGACAAACTAAGGTGTGTTGAATTATTCAACCACCTTTTTTTATTGTAAGAGCCAATACCATAGTGCGATCGTGATAAAGGAAACCGGGATACCCACGCCCACCATCATATTACATAGCTTAGGCTTCAGGCCATGAGCCGAAGCTATCAGGCAGGCGGTGATCATAGGAGCCATAGCCGCTTCTATCACACAGACATCAATCATCATACCCTCTTTTTTTAGTATTAATTTATAGACGACAAAGATGATCGCCGGGAATAAGATCAGCTGGTAAAAAAGTCCGAGGGCGAGATAAGACCAGTAAGGGCTTTTCCTTTCTATACGCAATTGAAAGCCTACAGAAACCAGGGCTAAAGGACTTACTGTTGCTGCAATTTTACCTAAAGCCTCATCTGCCACTTCAGGAATACGGTATCCGTTTAGGTTTAATAGCAGAGCAATAATAAAAGCAATAAAAGGGATAAAAGAGCACATCCTTTTCAGGATTTTTTTCCAGCTTGTTTCCCCTTTAGAGTAGACCGAAGCGATGAAAATACCTACGGTTGATAAGGCCACAAAGGTGCCGGGCAGATCAATCATCATAAGCGTTTCCAGGCCTTCTGCACCATATAAAGCCTGTATCACCGGGATGCCTACAAAAGAGGTATTGCCAAAACCTGCGGTCATGATGAGGCAACCCGTTAAAGCGCGGGACCAGCCTAAAAGCTTGCCTAAACTGATGAAGATAATGCAGGCCAGCAGGATAGACAGCCAGGGCATCAAAACCGGGAGCAGCAATTCTCCGGACAGTTGAAGTTTGGGTATATAGTATAAGGCCATCGCCGGCAGGCTGATGTTGATCACGAACTGATTCAGCACCGTATGGGTGTTGCGGGGTGTGCTCTTTACAAACTGTAATACAACGCCGATGATCAGGCAAAGAAAAAGTAAGATAATACTGGACATAACAGAAGGTCTTCAGACATACAAAGCAAAATGATGCCTGCGCAAAATTAATTTTTATTTAAGCCGCGAAACCTTAAGCGCTCCGGATTTTTGGTAATTTGAAAATGGTAGGCAATAAAAAAGGCCGGCAATGCCAACCTTTATTTTTTTAAAATGTTTCTTCCGGTGCCAGGTAACGCCATTTTCCGGGGGGTAATTGCTCCAGCCGTACTTTACCCATCCTGATGCGTTTCAGACCTACAACTTTCAAACCTACTAGTTCACACATTCTCCGGATCTGGCGTTTTTTGCCTTGTCGTAAAATAAAACGTAACTGATCTTCATTTTGCCAGACCACCTTTGCCGGTTTTAATTTTTCACCGTCAAGACTTAAGCCAAAATTCAGCAAGGCCAAACCTTTATCATCCATTTTACCACTTACCCGTACCAGGTATTCTTTTTCAATTTTATTAATGTCACCAATCAATTGTTTGGCAATCCGGCCATCCTGGGTTAATACCAGTAAGCCTACAGAGTCAATGTCTAAGCGACCTGCAGGCGCAAGACCATAAAGGTGACGCGGATCAAAATGGATCCCACTTTTATCTTCTTCCCAATGATTAGCGGCTGTGATCAATTCCGCAGCAGCTTTATACCCCTTTTCCGGTTGGGCACTTACATAGCCTACCGGCTTATTCAATAAAATAGTTACCCGGTTATTTTGTACGCTTTTAGCCTGGCCACTGAGTTCAATAATATCCTGGTCGGAAACCCTTTCTCCTTTTTCTTTTACCACCACACCATTTACCTTCACCCAACCTTTGGAAATATAGGCATCGGCCTCTCTGCGGGAGCAATATCCCAGATGAGCCAGTCGCTTGGCCAAACGCATGCCGTCTCTTTCGTCTCTGCTTTCTGATTTTTTCATTTAATGCAAAAATAAACTTTGCCGGAGAAACAACGCCGCTCAAATTTTTATTAATTTAGACTAATATGAAGAAAATATGCATTATAGGCGGGGGTAACCTGGGGCAGGCTATCGCGGAAGGCCTCATTTCAAGCAACTTTATGGACGCTAAAGATATTACCATAACCCGTAGAAATATAGATCAGCTGGAAACGCTGAAAGAGCAGGGCGTTAACGTATTGTCGGACAATATTACGGCAGTACAGGATGCAGCATGGATCATATTGGCGGTAAAGCCTTTCCAGGTTGCTGCAATACTAAAAGAGATAGGCCCGGTTTTAGATGCCGCTCAACAAGCACTGATCAGTGTAGTGACGGGAGTTAGTCTCGAAGATCTTGCTGCCATGACGGGTAATGGGTTCACCATCTTCAGGGCGATGCCCAATACAGCCATCGCGATTAAAGAAAGCATGACCTGTTTGAGTACCCATAGCAGCGATAAAATCCATAAAGACTTTGTACAGCAACTTTTTGATCAACTGGGACGGTCTATATTTATTGAGGAACAATTGATGGACGCGGCAACCGTATTGGGCGCTTGCGGCACGGCTTATGCCATGCGGTATATCCGCGCTAATATCCAGGGCGGGATAGAGATTGGTTTTGATGCGCAGACTGCGGCACTGATCGCTGCGCAGACGGTAAAAGGGGCCGCGGAACTTTTACTGACCCGGCACACGCATCCGGAACAAGAGATCGACAAAGTGACCACACCTAAAGGCTGTACTATTGCAGGGCTCAATGAAATGGAACACCAGGGCTTCAGTTCTTCCCTGATTAAAGGTATCGCGACCAGTTACCATAAAATCAAAAAAGACATGTAATCCTTGACGACCTTCCGGCCGATTTTATATCGATCCTGAAAAAATGTACATTTGCCACAAATTTTAAGATTAAAACAGGATAAATCATGAATCTACAGGAATTACAAAGCAGGAGCGGCAATCAATGCGAATTATGTGGCAATACCTCAGGGCTGAAAGTTTATGAAGTTAGTGCGGCACCTAAAAGTGTCCGGGATGCGGAAATCTATTGCTGTGAGAAGTGCATCGCCCAGATCGATAAGAAAGCCGACCTGGAACAGGCTCACTGGCAGGAACTGTTAGGAACGGCTATGTGGAGTGAGGTGCCGGCCGTTCAGGTGGTGGCCTGGCGTATGTTGAACCGCTTCCGTAATGAAAGCTGGGCGGCAGATCATATAGATATGATGTACCTGGATGAGGAGCACATGGCCTGGGCCAAAGCCAGTGGAGATCATGAGAATGACGCGACTGTGGATTTGCACCGGGATTGTAACGGGGCACCGCTTCAGTTGGGAGATAGTGTTGTACTGATCAAATCGCTGGATGTAAAAGGGTCTACTGTAAATGCAGCACTCGGTACGGTAGTGAAAAATATAAAACCGGACCCTAATGATACCGCTTATATAGAAGGTAAGATAGAGGGCCAATCCATCATGATCAAAACGATTTACGTTAAAAAGCAGGGTGCAGAACAAATGCTCTGAGCGCACAATTAATTTATGGTAAATACGGTTCAACTTATAATTCTGGCAGCAGCCCTTTTTATCGTATTCTTACTGACTAAACTGTATAAGAATACTAAGAAAGTCGCTACCCCCGATATCCCGGATGCAAAAACAATAAAGCGTGTCCTGGCAAAGGATGTGGTTTTTTATCAGCAACTGTCGCCGGCTGATCAGCTTCGTTTTGAAGAACGGGTAGCTTATTTTTTGAATCATATTCGTATTACACCAGTTCAGGATGCGCCTGTAGGGGTGGAAGACCGCGTTTTTGTTGCCGCGGCAGGCGTAATTCCTTTGTTCCGGTTTAAGAACTGGTTTTATAATAACCTAAACGAGGTGTTGATCTACCCGGATACATTCAGCAAAGAGTTTGAATTAAGAGGGGAACACAGGAATGTGGCGGGTATGGTAGGCGATGGCTTTATGCACCGTACCATGATCCTGTCTTTGCAATACTTGAGAGCTGGTTTTTTACAACATACTAAAGGAAATACCGCTATACATGAATTTGTACACCTGGTAGATAAATCCGATGGCGCTGTGGACGGGATACCGGAAAGCCTGTTGGATCAATCCTATTTAAAAGCCTGGGTCAGCCTGGTGCATGAATACATTAAGGAGATCCGGGAATATGAAATCACAGATATTAATCCTTACGGAGCTACGAATCCCGAAGAATTCTTTGCCGTAGTTTCGGAGTATTTTTTCCAGGAGCCGGAATTGCTGGAGGCCAATCACCCGGAACTTTACCGGATGTTGGAAAAAGCTTTTCACACCGGGGAACAATAATAATTCATAATAGGCTGTCCAAAAAGGGCAGCCTATTTCATTTTGGGTTGCTTTTATTTATACCCTTTACAAACAGGAGCTACCAATATTCAATGCTTAGGTAAATACCTTCTTTTTAGCGGCTACGCTATTTTCTTCTTGTTCCTCCCCATAAATTATGACCTTGGATCCGGTTGTAATAATGATTACCACTCCCTGCTTGTGTTAGATTGAGTTGAATTTTATTTGAACTGTTTGCTACTTAGGCATACTTTTTAGTTCTTGTTACCGTCATTTTAAAGCTAAAAATTTTATCTGTTTTATTCTTTTGGAGCAGGTATTCCCGCTTGGTGAAATTTATTTTTTGAAAAAAATATAAATATTAAATCCAAAGGGCAAAAATGCTCGTATATGTATTTAATCCTTCGGTAATTGTTTAGCGGATCGCCGGGGCGCAAATGATTGTCTAACAAAAAAATTAACGGTAATGAAAAAAGAAACAGACCTAAATGTGACAAACCCGGAGGTGCTGAGTACCTCTTTGTCAAGAAGAAATTTTTTAGCATTTGCAGGCATAGGGGTGCTGGGTAGCACGCTTGTTTCCTTAAGCTCCTGTAAACGGGATTCGGGGATTATGCCTGATGGAACAATAGACCTGGGTGGTGGTGATATCGGTATTTTAAACTATGCTTATGCTTTAGAACAACTGGAAGCAGCATTTTACACTAAGGTAGCCTCCAGCTTTTATGCCGGTGCATCAGCTGACGAGATCAGCCGTTTGACAGAAATTAGAAACCATGAAGTCGCCCACCGGGAATTCTTTAAAAATGCATTAGGCAGTTCGGCTATTCCTGACCTGGAAGTTGACTTTTCTTCCATTGATTTTGCCAGCAGGAACAGTGTATTGGGTGCTGCAAAAGCGTTCGAAGATCTTGGCGTGTCGGCTTATAATGGTGCCGGCAAACTGATTGCTAATGCGGATTATTTGTTGTTGGCAGGTAAAATTGTATCTGTGGAGGCCCGCCACGCGGCTTATATCCGGGATATCATCAGCAATGGAAGTTTTGCCGATATGGAAGTCGTTGATGCAAATGGATTGGAGCTGAGTCGTGAGCCGAATGCTGTATTAAACATTGCAAGTACCTATTTAAAATCAAAATTATCTGCAAAAAATTTACCCACCTCCTAAATTAAACTCTTATGAACTTCGGAAATATTTTAAACGAAATAGAAAATTCAGACCCGGAAGTATTTGAAAAAGTAAGCCAGCGCAGGCATATCTTCAAAAGCTTTGGCGCTAAAGTAGCCCTGGCTGCCTTACCATTTGCCATAGGCAGTATGTTTAAAAAGGCTTATGGTCAATCTACAGGTTCCATTATCGATGTGTTGAACTTTGCCCTTACCCTTGAATATTTGGAGGCTGCTTTTTATCAGCAGGGAAGTGCCAATCCGGCATTGTTTCCTACAGCAGCGGCGGCCAATGCTATAGCAACAATCGGTCAGCATGAAACCGCTCACGTTAATTTCCTGAAAACTGCCATTCAGGCTTCCGGCGGCACGCCGGTTTCCTCCCCGACCTTTGATTTTACCGCGGGTGGTACCTTCCCGGATGTATTCCTGAGTTATCAAACATTCCTGGCTGTTGCGCAGACATTTGAAGATACCGGGGTGCGGGCTTATAAAGGACAGGCGGGTAACCTGATCAGCAACAATGACGTACTTACTGCCGCACTCAATATACATTCCGTTGAAGCCCGGCATGCGGCACATATCCGCCAGATGCGTAAAGCAAACGGCTTCGGTGATGTGAAGCCCTGGATCACCGGTAACGATAGTGGTATCGGCGCTGTAGTACAGGCCAGTTATGACGGGGAAGAAAATACCATGCAGGCAGGTATTCAAATAAGAGATATCAATGGTAAAGCAGTATCGATGAACGATGCCAGTGAAGCTTTTGATGAACCATTGAGTAAAGATCAAATCCTGGCCATTGTAGCGCCGTTTATTGTTTAAATAAAGAATAGCCGCTTACCACCGCTTGATAACAAAAATGTCGCAAGACCATGAACGGCATTTTTGTTATTGATCTGAAAAACCAACATCATCAAAATTTAATCTCACAGTATAAAAACATTTTTTATGGAATTATTCAGCAATGCTCCGATTTATTTATTGTCTATGCCCGGAGGCACAGAATGGTTATGGATTATTTTGGCCGTTATCATATTGTTCGGCGGCAAAAAGATACCTGAGCTCGCAAAAGGCATTGGCAAAGGCATGCGGGAATTCAAAGATGCCAAAGATGGTATCAGGAATGATATAGAAACGGAAATGAACAAAAAGGAAGAGATAGGGACGGTAAAAAATTAATGGACAATAGTTAAAATTTTTTCTATGAGTCTTATTTTGCAACAAATACGCAAGTTCAAATCGGCCGATGATACCGGGGCGATGAATCTGATGGATCATGTTGAGGCTTTTCGCTGGCATCTGATCCGTTCGCTGATGGTCATTATCGGCTGCTCTGTAGTGGCATTTGCTAATATTGAATGGATCTTCACCCATATTATCTTGGCGCCTGCTCATTCCAGCTTCATATCCTATGTCTGGTTTGATCGTTTGGGTAAATGGTTACATACCGACGCATTAAGTATGGGTGAATTCAGTTTGAATTTTCAAAATACGGAATTAGCCGGGCAATTTATGATGAGTTTTACGGTATCCTTTGTGATAGGGCTCATTCTTTCTTTTCCTTACGTTGTCTGGGAATGTTGGCGGTTTATAAAGCCGGCTTTACATGCTCATGAGATCAGTAAATCAAAAGGGATTGTATTCTGGCTGAGCTTTTTATTTATCACAGGAGTGTGCTTTGCCTACTACATTGTTGCACCTTTCACGATCAGCTTTTTTGCCAGTTATGAGATCAGTCCCGATTTTAAAAATAATATCATGATCGGGAATTATTATGATATGATGAGCGACCTGTTAATCGGTATGGGTATTGTTTTTGAGCTGCCGGTCTTAGTTTATTTTTTGTCACGGATCGGTATATTAACGCCTGCTTTGATGAAGCAGTACAATAAGTTTGCTATCATTATTATCCTGGTTTTGGCAGCAGTCATCACGCCTCCGGATTGGCTCAGTATCTGGATTGTAGCTTTACCGCTTATGCTACTCTACCAGCTCAGTATTTTTATTAGTTTTAAAGTAATGGCGGTTAAAAAATAAGGGAAGCATAATTATGCGCTCCGGAATATATTGTTTGAAAGGGTGAAATGGGTATCAAAAAACGCATCGGGGGCTAGCCGATGCGTTTACTCATTTAAAAGAATTTAAAAATATTTTTTTTTAAAAATTTCGGTTCATCAGAAAATTGAGCAAGTCCGTGAACGCTTGTTTGCGTTCCTGTGGTACGTCCACTTTTTCCAGTGCTTCCACGGCTTTGTTCGTATATTCTTCTATCGCTTTTTTACAGGTAGTGTCCACCTCCAGTTTTTTATAAATGCCCAGGGTCTTGCTTAATTTTTCCTCGCCTTTAATGTTTTTTAATTGAGCCAGTTCAATCGTGGTCATTTCATCTGCGGCAGCCAAAGCTTTAATGGCTAAAAAAGTTTGTTTGTTGGCCTGTATATCACCACCGATTTGCTTGCCCACCGCAGCTTCAGTGCCGAAGCTGTCAAGGTAGTCATCCTGTAATTGAAAAGCGATACCCAGGTTTAAGCCAAAATTATAGATCATTTCCGCCTGCTCTTCAGACGCATCGGCGCAGAGCGCACCCATTTGCATGCTGGCAGCCAGTAATACAGCTGTTTTTAAACGGATCATTTCAATATAGTCTGCTTCAGCTACAATATCTTGCTGCTCAAAGTCCATGTCGTATTGCTGCCCCTCACATACTTCTATTGCCGTCTTATTAAAAAGACCAAGGAGCGCAGGTAGGTATGCCGGTTGGATATATTGCAGGCAACGATAGGCATAGATGTTCATCACGTCACCGGATAAGATGGCTGCAGTGGTATTGTATTGCTTGTATACCGTGGCTTTTCCTCTTCTCAGCGGTGCTGCATCCATTATGTCATCATGGACTAGCGTGAAATTATGAAACAGCTCTACTGCCAGGGCAGACCAGTAAACGTCTTCGTTAATGCCTGCTTTGAATAATTCAGCGGCCATTAGACAAACAGCAGGTCTTATCCTTTTGCCGCCAAGCTGTAACATGTAATTGCAGGGGTCGTACAGGTTTTGCGGCGCACCTTTAAATAAGCCTTTTTTCTGCTGTTGCTGTAGAAAAAGTTCAAATTGACCGGCCTGTTCTTTGAAGTTTAGCATATTCTTAGCTTAATAGTGAAAGCCTTTATAGGCCTTGGACTGCGAAGTTAATCAAACATTTTTTAATGTAATTATCAGCAGGTTTTTTGTTAAAATTTAATCGATATTTAATAATTCTATCATGTAATTTATATATTTGTAGAGTGAACCAATATGTAATATTGTATAGATTATGAAGAAAATGGCAAGAGGTTTTAAAACCGCTACATTGATGTTGTGTGCAACAGGATTGCTTTATACTGCGAAAGCGAGCGGTCCTGAGATGGATTATGCAGTGCTGGAAGTCGTAGCCGATGCGGAACCTGTCGTGATTGAACCGATAGTTAATCTCAAAGAAGTGCCCGCTTTTAATGCTTATGCTGAGCGTGTTTATAAAGAGATTAATTTTGAAAAAGGAAGGAAACTGAATAAAGAAGTTTTCTTTAAGGCATTGCATGGCTATTTAAACTTACTTAACTCTGGGCAGTTAGATACTAGGAGAGATATCTTGAGCGTGTGCGACTTTAGTTTGTCTTCGAATCAACCCCGTCTTTGGGTGATTGATTTGAAAAAGAGAAAAGTATTATTCAATACCTTGGTGGCCCACGGGCAGGGTAGTGGTGAGGAGTTTGCGACCGCATTCTCTAATGTGGAAGGCTCGCACCAGAGTAGTATGGGTTTTTTTGTTACCGCAAGTACTTATTATGGGGACAAGGGATATTCTTTAAAACTGGAGGGTAAAGACAATGGATATAATGATCAGGCCTTTAGTCGTGCTATTGTTATTCATGCTGCCGATTATGTAAGCTATGATTTTATCGCTGCTAACAATCGCCTGGGCAGAAGTTGGGGATGCCCTTCTTTACCTACAGAGCTCAATCGCCCTATCATTGATATGATAAAAGGTGGTACCGCTTTATTTATTTACTCCAAGAATCAAAAATACCTGGCCTCTTCAAAATGGTTGAAGCAACATCCTTCTATCGATGCTTCTGAAAAAATGAGCATGGCGGAAAATACGATGCTTGCAGATGCGACGCCGGTAAAGCCATCTTTAGATTCAGTAGCTAAGCCTGCAGTGCGCCCGAAGGTAGAGCCTAAGCCGATACCGGCCTCAGCTTATTTTGAATAAGCCTTTTTTAAAATGTTTAGGTAAATTAGTTTTTATTTATATAAATGAGCCCGATATTTTTCGGGCTCATTTTGTTTGTATGCACAGTTATGGTATGCATAGTTATTTTATGTCCTCTTAAAATCCCTTTTGGTCATAGGTTCACCTGGTTAGCTGGTTTGCTTTTATATTTTTGGCTAAATATAATTTTTATGAAAAGAATTTTACTTCTTGCTTTTTGTTTTTGTGTTTATAGTACCATGAGTGCTCAATTGCCCCCGAGTCTCCAGGGCAGGCTTCAGGATGAGCTTAATGCGCTATATAATCAGTATAATTTTAAAGGACTTTCTGTTGCGGTTTCCTATGAAAATTTTGGGGTGTGGACTGCTGCGGTAGGAATGTCAGAGGAACAAACTGCTTTAAGTGCTGATCAGCTTATTGGCATTGGCAGTAATACTAAAACATTCGTCAGCACACTCCTGCTGAAGTTAGTGGAACATAATCAAATCCATTTGGAGGACACTATTGGTAGCTGGGTTACCGGTTATCCCAATATTAATGGAGCGGTAACCATTAAACAATTACTGAATCATACCAGCGGCATTGCAGATTATTTGGAGAACCCTATCATCATGGATTCTTTAAATATGAATCCGGGCAAATTCTGGGAAAGAGCAGAACTTTTGCAGCTCGTACCTACCCCGTATTTTAATCCGGGAACCAGCATAGAGTATAGTAATACCAATTACCTGCTTGCCGGTTATATTGCAGAACAAGTTACGGGAAGGCCAATACACGAATTGCTGCGAGATAGCATCTATGCCTCTGCCGGGTTGATGCACACCTATTTTCCTCCTTTTGAACCTGTAGCGGATAGTTATGCCGGATTCTGGACCGATTTGAATGGGGATAATATACTTGATAATGGTATGAACTGGAACCAGCCGGTCTCCATTCTTCCAGTCAATATTAATACTCTGGCAAGAGATGCCGGGGCTATTGTGGCTAGAGCAGGAGATGTAGTGCTGTTCTGGAGAGCATTGCTGGGAGGAAATATAATTTCCAGGCATGCATTGAACACGCTTATGTTTCAGCCTTCAGGGTTTGGTAATCAGAACTCAGATTATGGAATGGGAGTATTTATAGAGAAATATAGGGGTAACAGGACATTTAGCCATGGCGGAACTTGGATTGGGCAAATTAATTCGAATATAAATGACACCTTAAATGACATTTATGTTGCCGTATTAAGTAACCAGGATAGTCTGGATAATGAATATACACAAATGGTAGCCGAAGCACTGTATGATGTTTTATACGATACTCAATCTACCTCTGCTACTAATACAGAAAACACCCGTAAAATAATCCTTTTCCCTAATCCGACATCGGACAATATAACCCTTGAAGGATTGAAAGAGGAGGTGGCTATTGCTGTATATGATGTTGTGGGCAAAATGATGAAGCGTGTTGAATGTACCGGGTCACAAATCATTATTCCACTTGAAGAATTTGCTAATGGGGCTTATTATTTGCAGGTTACTGACCGGAATGGATCAATCTATGCGGAAAAAGTAATTAAGCAATAATTGGAAATAGTTGTTTAAATACAGGAAGTTACTAAGCTAACTTCCTGTATTTTTTAGTTGCTGAAACGTGCTGGAAACAGCTAATTAAGGTTACTTCTATTGTATGCTTTAATGTTTACGCTTCACACAAGAATTAATACATTCGGTTTCGGTCTCAAATCCCTTTGGGCCACATCCGCTATAGCCTTTCAGTTCACAAGTATTATTACTGCTGTTATAGAACCAGGTTTCGAAGTAGGCCTGACAAGCTTCTCCAGTAGGCGGTGTGTCTGAGCAAGGACTGTTGGGATCCTGGCATACTCTTTTATCACAGGAGCTCAGGCCGATCAGGCAAATGGCTAATATTGCTAAGGGTTTTAACATGGTTGATTAAATTTAAAGGGTTTGTATTTAATGGTTAATGATACAATAGACGAAAGATTATTTTTAATGCTTAGTATTTATAGCATAAATTATCATAAGATATTTCATTGCTTATTATCATCATCATTTATTGTACTATAATTAGTACCTATTAATTCTCTTTAGGATCATTAAAGAGGGTAATAAAGGGTAGAAAAGTTGGCTTTATTGGTTTCACTTTTTTCTTTTTCCTTTAATTTTCCCTTGTAAGTCTTACTGTCATTGGTTTTTGTGGTATTTCGAATAATAATATTGATTGATTTGAAAAAAAGATTTGGAAAGCCCGGGTTAAAGGCTTTATCTTTGCACTCCGTTCGAGGGACGGGTAGTTCTTAAAAAATAAGCTGAAAGATAGACTGGTAGCGGTTTTT
>PJUA01000083.1_pt1 | contig 104932 bp, 88 predicted proteins | sample 1512151 | NCBI WGS metagenome assembly PJUA01 (sample SAMN08177678, study PRJNA422409) | Soil metagenome, whole genome shotgun sequencing project. | isolation source: Soil enriched on filter paper: beechwood xylan treatment | place: USA: Madison | collected 2015-01-15 | reverse complement strand
GTCGCCGACGCCGCGGTCGCGGCCCGCCTCGGCCCGATCGACGAGCAGCTCACGGCCGCGACGCTCGCGCGCCGGCAGCGCGTCGCGACGGCGGCGTCGGCTCAGGCGCTGGCCGTGGGCGCGCTCGTCGAGCAGCAGGTCGCGGCGCTGGAGGGCGAGTACGACCAGGCCGACACCCGCCTGCGGGACCTGGCGACGCAGACCACGGCCCGCATCCGTCAGGACGAGCGGGACTCGGTCGCGCGGCTCGTGCAGGGCGCGGTCGACGAGTCCGGGCGGGTCGACCGGATCGTCACCGAGCGCCGGACGCAGGTGCTCGGCGTCGCGGCGGAGCGCGGCCAGACGGCGCGCGCGGCGGGCGAGACGGAGGCGGCCAGGGCCGTCGACGGGGCGGAGCAGCGGGCGACGCGGGCGGCGGAGGTCGTCGCGACGGCGCGCGGCACGTACGGCGACAACGAGGGCAGCCGCGACTTCGTCGAGAAGGTCGGCCGCGAGCAGCTGCCGCAGGTGCAGTCGAAGATCCGCCGGTCCGGCACGGAGGCGGCGTCGGGGGCGCGGAGCAAGGCGGCGGAGGCCGCGACGCACGTCGGGTCGGAGGCGCAGGACGTCGCGGCGGAGTTCCGGGGGCTGACGCCCGACGCGCACGGCGCGATCCGGGGCAGCCGCGACGAGGCGGTGCGGGCGGTGCACGAGGCCGCGGACGCCGCGGTGCAGCAGATCACGCAGGCCGTGGCGACGAGCCGCGCGCAGCTCGCCGCCGACCGGCGCTCGAAGGTCGCGGACCTGCGCTCGACGGCCGCCACGGTCCTGCCGGTGCTGTCGGAGCAGGCGGCGGCGGTCGACACGCGGCTCGCGACGGGGCTCGAGCAGAACCGTGCGGAGCTCACGTGGCTCGGCGGGCAGCTCGAGGGGTTCGGCGAGGGCGAGGTCCTCGACCAGGTGGTCGCCGAGGCCGCGGAGCGGACGACGCAGGCCGACGCGCAGCACGAGCAGGCGGTCGTCGAGGTCGAGGGCGCGTTCGGGCAGGTCGGCTCGGAGCTCGGGTCGCAGCTCGCGGCGCTGGCCGCGCAGGTCGTCGGCGGGCTCGCGCAGCTCGTGACGACCCTGACGACGACCGCGGACGACCTCGTGGCGGAGACGTCGACGCAGACGACGCACGCGGTCGACGAGGGCACGACGCAGGAGTGCGCGCCGGGCGACGACCTCGACGAGGCGACGGGCGAGGCCGTCGAGGAGGCGACGTCGACGTGGGACGACCAGGTCTCGGAGACGACGAGCGCCCTGACGGACGACGTGACGGGCGTGCTCGGCGAGCAGGACGAGCAGGTCGACGACTTCCGGCAGGAGGTCGACGACGGTGCGCGCGAGGCCCGCGTCGAGGAGTCGGACGGCGGGTGGCTGAGCAGCCTGGGCAGCGCGCTGAGCAGCATCGGCTCGTTCGTGCTCGGGGTGTTCGAGGGCTTCTTCATGGCCATCGGCGACCTGTTCGTCGGTCTGTGGAACCTGGTGACGACGGGCCTCGGCTGGATCATCATCGCGGTCGTCGCGGTCGTCATCGGGCTCGCGGTGCTGGCGTTCGGGTGGGCGGCGGTGCTCGTCGCGCTGGCCGTGATCGGGGCCGTCATCGGCCTGTCGATGGCCGCCTACCACGTGTACCTGGCGATCACGCGCCCCGACCTGTCGCCGCGCGAACGGGGCCGGCTGGTCGGGCGCGCGCTGTTCGACGTGGCGATGGTCGCGCTGAGCATCGCAGAGCTGCGGGCGCTCGGGGCGCTCGCGCAGGTGGGGCGCTTCCGCCAGCTCATGCAGCTGCTCGGCAGCTTCGACGAGGCCCTCACGGCGGTGCGCCTGCTGGGCAGCATCGACCGGGTGCTCGTGGTCGTCGACCGGGTGCAGGACGTCGCGCTCGCGATGCGCCTCATCCGGACGGTGCGCAGCTTCGAGACGATCGTCCGCCTGCTCGACGAGCTGGGCGACGCGGGCCGCATCCTGCAGCTCATCGAGGACGTCGGCAGCGCGGCCCGCCTGCTCACGCTCGTCGACGACCTGGGCGGCGGTGCGCGGTTCACGGCGTACACCGACGCCTTCGGCGGCATCCAGGGCCTGCTCGCCGCGGCGACGGGGGTGGGCGGTGCCCGGAACCTCGTCCGGTTCGCGGGCCAGCTCGGCGACGACGTGCCGCGGCTCGCGCAGCTCATCCAGGACGTCGGCGGGCCGCAGGCGCTCGCCCGGTACGCGGGCCAGCTCGGCGACGACGCGGCGCGGCTCGCGGCGCTCGTCACCGAGGTCGGCGGCCCGGCGACGTTCCTGCGGTACGTCCAGGCGCTCGGGAACGACGCGAACCGGCTGCGGCTCGTCATCGACCGCGCGGGCGGGATCGCGGACTTCCGGGCGTTCATGGCGCACATCGGCGACGACGTCCTGCGCCTCGAGACGTTCCTCGCCCGTACCGGCAACGACCCCGGGCTGCTCATGGACCTGCTGACGGCACGCGGTGCGATGACGCTCGACGAGTTCGCGGTGTTCCTGGAGCGCGTGGGCGGCGACACCGCCGCGCTCGCCCGGCTGCGGGCGCACCCGACGCTCGACCTACCGCAGATCAGCGAGTGGCTGCGCCTCGCCGGGGCGGGGAACGCGGGGGCTCTCGCGGACCTCGTCGACCTGGCGGTCGCACGGGGCGTCCGGCCCGAACGGGTCCAGCGGCTGCTGAACCTTGCGGCGGGCGACCCGGCCGAGTTCCAGCGGCTCGCGACGGCGCTGCAACGGTTCCCGTTCCCGCACGTGGGTCCGGCGCCCAACGCCCCGGTGCCGGCGTCGATCGCGGCCGGGCGGCACTTCATCGCGGGTGTGCGCGTCACCATGCACCGGATGGCGCACTACCTGGAGCGCCACGTCGACGCGTTCTTCCGGTTCCGGGCGGCGAACATCAAGGAGCTGAACACGCTGTGGCCCCAGGGGACGTCCGAGGCCGACGTCGCGCGCTTCCTCGACGAGGCCCTCGCCATCCTCGACCGCGAGGGGCGTCTCACCGTGGGTAACCTCGCCAGGGAGCTCGAGGTGACGCTGCCGAACGGCATCGAGGCGACGGTCATGATCGACTCGGTCGGGGGGAACTTCAGCGTCGTGTCGTTCTTCCCCCGCGCCGGGCCGGGCGTGGTCACTTTCCTGGAGGCGCACATGCAGGCGTTCCGCTCGCTCATCACGGGGGTCGAATGACGGACGCGCGCTTCCTCATGGGGTTCGAGACCGACCCGGACGCCGACGCGCTGACGTTCGTCGACGGGGCCGAGATCCTCGCCGACCCGACGCGCTTCGCGGACCTGCTCGCCGCCGGCGACGCCGGGTTCGAGCCGGGTGCGGTCGTGGTGTCGTCCGGCGGGGTCACGACGCACGTGGAGGACACCCTGCGCTACCTGGTCCTGGGGCTGTGCCTGCGCGCCGTGCCGTCGCTGGTGCGGGGCGAGGAGTTCGTCTACCGGTTCTTCGACGGGTCGGCTCCGGACCTGCGACTCACGCCGGACGGCGGCGACGTGGTCCTGTCAGGGCCCACGGTGGCGTCGTTGACGGCGCCGCGCCTCGAGCTCGCGCGCAGCCTGCACGCGTGCGGGGTGGCGTACCTGCGCTTCCTGGCAGCGCTCGCCGAGGGGGAGGCCGACGCCCCCGCGCTCGTCGCGGCGGAGGCCGAGGCGCGGGCGGCGCTCGACGCCGCTTCCTGACGCCGCGCGACACGGCGGGTCCGAAACGTTTGGGGCGGATCGTCGTGGTCTCGCCCCCTATCGGCAGCGAAACTTAGTTTGGTAACTTGACGAACTCTGCCCGTGTCTGCCCGGATCCTGCCGGACCGAGGTCGGACCGACCCAGGAGGTTCAATGACGAACCGCAGCCTTCCGCGCAGCGCGCGCGGACGGTCGGCGGCCCGAGCGCTCGCCGCGACCGCCACCGCGCTCGCCGTGGCCGCGCTCGGCGCGCTCCCCGCCCAGTCAGCAGCCCACGTGCCCGCGGCACCCGCCGACGAGACCGTGCACGTCGTCGACCCCGACGCCACCGCCGAGACCCGGTCCCTGTTCTCCTACCTCGACGACGTGCGCGGCGACGGCATCCTCTTCGGCCACCAGCACACGACGTCCTTCGGCCTCACGACCGGCCCCACCGACGGCACGACGTCCGACGTCAAGAACGTCACCGGCGACTTCCCCGCCGTCTTCGGCTGGGACACGCTCATCATCGAGGGCAACGAGCGCCCCGGCCTCGCGGAGAACACCCGCGACCAGAACATCGCGCTGTTCGCCGACTACATCGCGAAGGCCGACGCCATCGGCGGCATCAACACCGTCAGCGCGCACGTCGAGAACTTCGTCACCGGCGGCTCGTTCTACGACACGTCCGGCGACACCCTGCGGGCCGTCCTGCCCGGCGGCTCGCACCACGCGGACCTCGTCGCCTACCTCGACGACATCGCCGAGCTCGCCGACCAGTCGCGCGACGCCGACGGCAACCTCATCCCGATCATCTTCCGCCCGTGGCACGAGAACGCCGGGTCCTGGTTCTGGTGGGGCGCCGCGTTCGGGTCGCCCGGCGAGTACCAGGAGCTCTACCGGTTCACCGTCGAGTACCTGCGCGACGTCAAGGGCGTCAGCAACTTCCTCTACGCGTGGGGTCCCGGCGGCGGCTTCGGCGGCAACCGCGACGTCTACCTGCGGACCTACCCCGGTGACGAGTTCGTCGACGTCCTCGGCCTCGACACCTACGACAACACCGCGTCCGACGCGTTCCTCACGGGCCTCGTCGCCGACCTGCGGATGATCGCCGAGATCGCCGACGAGAAGGGCAAGATCTCCGCGTTCACCGAGTTCGGGGTGTCCGGCGGCGTCGGCACCAACGGCTCGTCGCCCGCGCAGTGGTTCACCAAGGTGCTCGCCGCGATCAAGGCCGACCCCGTCGCCAGCCGCAACGCGTACATGGAGACGTGGGCCAACTTCGACGCCGGCCAGCACTTCGTGCCCGTGCCCGGCGACGCCCTCCTGGAGGACTTCCAGGCGTTCGCCGCCGACCCGTTCACGCTGTTCGCGTCCGAGGTCACCGGCGCGTTCGACCGGACCGTCACGGCCGCCCCCGCGCAGCCCGTCGTGCACGTCGCGTCCCCGGCCGACGGCGCGCGCGTCGCGTCGTCCCCGTCGACCGTCCGCGTCCGCGTCGGCAACGCCGAGGCCACCGCGGTGAGCGTCGAGGTCGCCAAGGGCTCGACCGTGGTCGAGTCGCTCGACCTCGCGTACGACGGCTCCCTGTGGTGGACGGCCCCCTGGTCGCCGACCGCGGCGCAGCTCGACAACAGCACCTACACCGTCACCGCGACCGCGACGACGGCCGACGGCACGCTCGTCGACACCAACGAGGTCGTCCTCGGCCCCAAGCCCGCGTTCGCCGCGGGTGTCGTCGACGACTTCGAGGGCTACGGCGACGACACCGCCCTGCGAGCCGAGTACGTCACGTACGGCGCCAACACGATCTCGCTCGAGACGGGGTCCGTCGGGGGTGGCGCCAAGGCGCTGCGGCTCGACTACGACTTCGCGACCCAGACGTACACCGGCCTGGGCAAGCAGATCGGCGGCGACTGGTCCGACTTCAACGAGCTCGCGATCTGGGTCGACCCCGACGGGTCGGACAACAAGATGGTGCTCCAGCTCAACGCCGGCGGCGTCGCCTACGAGGCGTACCCGTCGCTCGCGGGCGACGAGCCGCAGCTCGTGACCATCCCGTTCGTCGACTGGCGCCCGGCACCGTGGGACACGTCCCACGCCGACCGCCGGATCTCCGACGACGACCTGCGCGCGCTGACGTCGTTCAACATCTACGTCAACAGCGTCGACGGCGGTGCCGCGTCCGGCTCGATCGTCGTCGACGACATCGCCGCGCTGCCCGGCGTCGAGCCGCCGCCCGTCTTCTCGGACGTCCCGAAGGGCCACCCGTACGAGACCGAGATCCTCTGGCTGCACGCCCAGGGCCTCGCCGACGGCTACCCCGACGGCACGTTCAAGCCGACGAAGACGGTCAAGCGGCAGGACGTCGCGCAGCTCCTCTACGACTACGAGGACGCGTCGTTCACCCCGCCCGTCAAGCCGTCGTTCCTCGACGTCAGGAAGACGAGCGCGGCCTACACGGCGATCGAGTGGCTCGTCGCCGAAGGGCTCCTCGACGACGGGGTGCTCTTCCTGCCGAACGCGCCGCTCGACCGGTCGTCGGCCGCCGAGCTCCTGTGGCGGCTCGCCGGCTCCCCGGAGCCCGAGGGCACCGAGGCGTTCCGCGACGTGCCGACGTGGCACCCGTTCCGGACCGCCATCACGTGGGCCACGGAGGTCGGCGTCGTCGAGCCGCAGTCGCCGTACACGTACGGCGTGCTCAAGCCCGTGCAGCGTCAGGAGCTCGCCCGGTACGTCTACCGGTTCGACGCCCTCCCGTCGCCGCTCGAGCCCGTCGTGCTGTCCGACTTCGCGGACGGCGCGCAGGGCTGGGGCCCGCTCGACAACGGCCCGGGCTCCGCGACCGCGTCGGGCGGCACCCTCACCATCGAGGCGGTCGCGGGCGACGGCGGGTGGTTCTCCTTCACGCCGTCGGTCGCCGACTGGACCGACCGGACGCAGCTCGTGTTCGACGTCGTCTCCACGACCGGCTTCGACACCAAGGCGGCCCTGCAGGTCGGGTCGTCGTGGCAGTGGTGCGAGACGGCCCAGGTCGGCTGGGTGCAGGACCCGCGCACGGGCGACACCCCGCTCGTCGTGGACCTGGCCACCCTGAGCGCCGAGTGCGGCGCGCAGCTCGCCGACGTCAAGCGCGTGAACCTGTACTTCAACGGGGGCACGCACGTGATCGACGACGTCGAGCTCCGCTGACGACGTGACGTCCTGACTCCCTGACGCCCGACGGGGCCGGCCGCCACCTGGCGACCGGCCCCGTCGCCGTCACGAGGTCGTCAGGAGGCCGTCGGTCAGGAGGCCGCGGGCCGACGGGAGGACGTCGGCCGCGACCGCGTCCGCCTCGACCTCGAGGAGCGCGCCCAGGGCGCCGATGATCTGGCCCGCCGTGAGGTCGCCGTCGCACGCGCCGACGAAGCCCGCGAGCGCCGTCCCCACCTGCACCGTGCGGCCGAACCCGCCGCCCTGCCGCAGCAGGACGACCTGCGGGTCGACGTCGCCGGGCGTGAGGTACCGCTCCTCGGTGACGTCCGGGGCGACGACGAGCCGCTGCGCCGCGAGCTCCTCGTCGGACCAGCCGGCCAGCCGGTCGTGCGCGGCGAGGGCCGCGTCGATCACCGGCCCGAGGGGCTGCACGACGGTGCCCGTGACCTCCTCCAGGCGACGCAGACGCGGGGCCGCGTCGTCGAGCGGGCGGCGCAGCGTGACGATCCCGAAGCCGACCGCCTCGACGTCCCGGCTCGCGAAGTCGTCCAGCCAGGCGCCGTACCGCCGCGCCCACGCGTCGCGGTCCCGGTCCGGGGTCGTGCCGCCGTCGCGGATCCACGTCTCGGCGTACTCGGCGGGGTCCTGGAGCTCGCGCTGCACGACCCACGCGTCGAGGCCCGACGCGTCGACCCAGGACCCGATGCGCTCGTCCCACGACTCGCCGCGGCGCACCTCCCAGTTGCCGAGCAGCTGCGCGACGCCGCCGGGCTCGAGCACGGCCCCGACGCCCTCGACGAGCTCGCGCACGATCGCGTCGCCCGCCCGGCCGCCGTCGCGGTACTCGTACGCCGGGACGTCGGCGTCGCGCGGCGTGATGACGAACGGCGGGTTGCTCACCACGAGGTCGAACCGCTCCCCCGCGACGGGCTCCAGCATCGACCCGGACCGCAGCGTGACCCGGTCGCCGACGCCCGCCAGGGCCGCGTTGAGGTGCGCGAACGCGAGCGCCCGCGCCGAGATGTCAGTCCCGACGACCGCGTCCGCGTGCCGGGTCGCGTGCAGCGCCTGGATGCCGCAGCCGGTGCCCAGGTCGAGCACGCGGCGCCGCGGCGACCGGACCGTGACCTGGGCGAGCGTCGTCGACGCGCCGCCGACGCCGAGCACGTGGTCGGTCCGCAGCGCCGTCCCGGTCGCGAGCTCGCCGAGGTCGGACGCGATCCACCAGTCGACCTCGCCGCCGCCGTCGACCGCCGTGTACGGGCGCAGGTCGACCAGGGGCCGCACCTCGTCGTCGGGCGACGACCCCGCCGTCTCGACCAGGCCGAGCGACGCCGCGCCGTCCGTGCCCAGCGTCGGCAGAGCGGCGTCGAGCGCGCGACGCGGGGCGCGGCGCCCGAGCAGCAGGACGCGCACGAGCGTCGCCACCGGGTCGGTGGACGCTGCCGTGGCCCGCAGCGCCGGCACGGGCTCCTCGCGGTGCAGCGCCGCTGCGGCCACCGGCCCGAGCAGCCGCTCGACCGCCACGACCGTGAAGTCGGCGGCGGTGAGGTCGGCGCGCAGGGCGTCGAGCAGGGGCAGGTCGGTGCGGGGGACGGCGACGCTCATGCACCGATTGTCGCGGGAGCAGGCAGGACGCGCCGACACGGCGGACGGTCGCGGGGGCGTCACGCGGACTCGGTCCGCCGACGCGCACCCGGGCCCTCGGCGTCAGGGCCGGGCGGCTTCGACCTCGACGACCAGCGGACGGTGGTCGCTCGCCCGCTCGACGGTCTCGTCGGCACGGACCGTCGCGGACCGCGCCCGCAGGCCGGGGCCGAGCATGACCGCGTCGATGCGGTGCTTCGCGTCGACCGCCGGGTACGTGGGCGGGCCGTCGGGGTCGGCGTCGGTGAGGTCCTGGAGGATCCGGTCCCACGTCGCGCCGCCGGGCCGCTCGTTGAGGTCGCCGAGCAGGACGTGCGGGGGCGGCGCCGCCGCGAGGTGCCGCAGCAACATCTCCAGGTGCGCGGCGCGCTCGTCACGCACGAGCGACAGGTGCACGCACAGCACGGCGACCCCGTCCACGCGGGCCATCGACGCCCCCCGCCGGGTCGTGCCCGGGCGCCACGGCAGACGCACCGCGTGCGCACCGGTGACCCGGCGGCCCGGGGCGACGAGCAGGGCCGTCGTCCGGGACCCGCGCCCGCCGACCGCGACCCTCAGGCCCGTCACGTGCGCGAGCCGGCGCAGCCGCCACCGGCCGAGCAGGCCCCGCGGCGGCTCCTGCACGCCGAGCACGTCCGGCTGTGCCTCCCGCACCACGGTGGCGACCGCATCGCGGTCGACCTTCAGGCCCTTGACGTTGTAGGTCATGAGGCGCAGCCCACGGGTCATGCCGGACAGGTCATCACGTCCCGAGCAGCCACGCCACCCCTCGACGCAGCAGGTCCTGCCGGGACGGCGAGGCGTACGAGCGGACGTCGTGCCCGAGCGCGTCGTACAGCACCCGGCCCGGGCCGGGCCCGACCCAGACCACCGGGTGGGCGGCGGAGGTCCCGTCGGCGTTCTCGACGTCCGCGACGACGAGCACCCGCGACCCGTCTGCCACCACCAGGTCCGCGTACCGCTCGTCCGTCGCCGTGACCGTCGAGAGCCCGGCCGTCACCGGGTGACCGTCGTCGACGACCCGGAACGACGCGTCGCCCAGCGGCGGGTGCCACGACTCCCCCTCGACCCAGCGACCGCCCAGCGCGGTCGCCCAGCGCGGGTCGTCGCCGAACGTGTTCGCCGCCTGGTGCAGGCCGAGGACCGGCACGCCCCCGTCGACGAGCGCCGCCCGCCGGTCGTGGAAGCCCCGCCACGCCCCTGCGTCGCCGTCGAGCGGGCCGCGGCCGCTGTTGACGACCAGCAGGTCGACGTCCGCCGGGCCGACGTCGTCGAGCGCGTCGGGGAACGTGCTGCGCAGCGTCACGTCGTGGCCGTCGGCCCGCAGCAGGCTCGCGACCGCGTCCGACGTCGCCGCGTGGTCGTGCCACGGGTCGCCGTACCGGTCCCGTCCCACGAGCACCAGCACCCGGGTCATCGCGGTCCTCCCGTCCGGCGCGTCTGGCCGCTCACAGGTCGTGGGTGGTGGTCGCACCGTCGGGCCAGGTGACCGTCAGCCGGTCGCCGTCCAGCACGGCGTGCGGCGGACTGGCGTCACGGTCGGCCCCGGGCTGCGGTCCGGTCGGGCTGCCGTGCAGGCCCACCGCGACGACCCACCAGACGCCCGGCTCGACCGGGGCGGTGAGCCACGGGACGCACGCGACGGCTCCGAGCGGGCTCGCGTCGGTCGCGGCGTGCACGCCGCTGCGCGCACCCTCGTCGTCAGGGCCGCCCGGACGTCCCGCGGCGACCGGGCCGAGCGGGCTGACCGCGACGAGCTCCGTCAGGGTGCTCGTCGCGCCACCCGAGCGGACGACGACCGAGCGCGCTCCGTCGTCCGACGTCGTCGCGTCGCCCGTCAGCGCCCACCCGCCGCAGCGGACGGCCGTGACGGACCGCTCGCCGGACAGGCTCTCGACCTGGACCGCCCGGACCTCCCACGCGCCGCGCACCAACGAGACGGTCCGCACCGACCCCGCGGGCATGCTCGTGCCGCCGAGGCCGGAGCCGTGCGCCTCGGCCGACGGCTCGGCGTCGAGCCAGTGCACCGCGGCGCGCGACGCGGCGGTGCCGACCCGGGCGGGCCCGCCGTCGCCGTCCGTGCGCGACGCGCCCTGCTCCCCGCCACCCCCAGCGCCGTCGCCCGTGCCGGCGCCCCCACCGACACCGACACCGACGCCGACACCGAGCAGTGTCATCCCCGTCCGGTGCGTGGCCCGTCCGTCGGCGTCGAGCAGCACGACGGCCTGGTCGACGGGCGAGCGCCACGCGGCGTCGTCGAGCAGCGGCGCGGTCGCCGTCGAGTAGCCGAACCGCGCGTACAGCGGCGAGTCGCCGGTGTCCGCGCCCTCGTCGGCGTGGTCGGTGCCGTGGTTGACGACCCGGACGACGCCGTCGGCGCGTGTCCCGGAGACGATCCAGCCGGGTGCGGCGACGGCGACGAGGTCGTCGCCCTGCTCGACGGGCAGCGGCTCCTCGGGCGCGGTCCACACGGGGTGGTCGGCGGGCAGCGCGAGGCCGAGCATCCCCTTGGCCGCCCAGTACGGGGACCCGGTGCCGGAGTAGCGCTGCGCGATCGGCCGCCACGGGCCGTGCCAGCCGAGGGTGAGGAGCCCGTCGTCGTCGGGGGCGCCGTGCTCGACGAAGTGCCCGACGACCGACGACGCCGCGCGACGCAGCCGCCCGGGCGAGGTGCTCGGCACGCCCGCGAGGGCGCCGGCCCAGAACGGTGCCGCGGCGGCGAACCGGTAGGTGAGGCTGCGGCCCTGCACGAGGGGTCCGCCGTCGGCGCCGACGAGCCGGACCGCGTCGAGCAGGAACCGGTCGAGGCGTGCGACGTCGCCCTCCCGCCGGTCGGCCGCGAGGTCGGCGGCGCCCTGCATGCGCGACCAGAGCACCGGGTAGAGGTGCATCGCCCACCCGACGTAGTGGTCGTACGCGCGGCCCGCGCCGTCGGAGTACCAGCCGTCGCCGCGGTAGAAGGAGTCGTGCAGCGCGAGGTCCTGCTCGACGTCGTCGCGGGACCACGGGCCGCCGACGGACCGCAGGAACGTCTCGACGACGACCTGGAACCACAGCCAGTTGGTGCGCGGGTAGCCGGGGTCGCCGACGACGGGCGCGAGGTACTCGACGACCCGCTGCTGGACGGCGTCGTCGAGCCGGTCCCAGATCCAGGGGCGCGTGAGGTCGAGGATGAGCGCGAGCGACGCGGCCTCGACCTTCGCCTGCCCGTGCTCCTCGGGGCGCACCCATCGTTCGGGCGACGACGGGTCGGTGCCGGCGGCGAGCCCGGCGGCGTACCGCTCCGCGAGGCCGAGGGGGTCGCGGCCGTCCTCGCCGGCGAGGCGGAACCCGGCGAGCAGGAACGTCCGGGCGAACCCTTCGAGGCCGTCGACGGCGGTGCCGTACCCGCCGGGTGCGCCGGGCAGCGTGACGAGCGCCCCGGTCGGCGAGGCGTAGGGGCGGACCGCGGTGAGCATGGCGTCGGCGAGGTCGGCCCAGTCCTGCCGGGTCCGGACGACGGACGGCGCCGGGTCGGCGGCACGGTCGGCCGCGCGGTCGGCGACGCGTCGGGCGGCCCGTCCGACGGCGGGCCGAGCGGCGGCCCCGAGCGTGCCGTCGGTGCCGGGGCGGGTGGTGGTGCCGGTCACGCGATGACCTCCAGGTGCGCGCGGGTGACGGGGGCGAGCGGGGCGAGGCCGAGCGCGTACCGCTCGAGCTCGTCGAGGGCCGCGTCGCTCATGCGCCGGGTCTCCGACCCGAGCGAGCCCGCGACGTGCGGGGTGAGCATGACGTTCGGCAGGTCGTGCAGGACGGACCCGGGCGGCAGGGGCTCGGGGTCGGTGACGTCGAGGACGGCGTCGATCCGGCCGCTCGCGCACTCGGCCTCGAGGGCCGCGGTGTCGACGAGCGCCCCGCGCGCGGTGTTGACGAGGGTCGCGCCGTCGCGCAGGAGCGCGAGCTCGGCGGCGCCGATCATCCGGTACGTCGCGGGCAGCGACGGGGCGTGCAGGGAGACGACGTCGCTGCGGCGCAGCAGCTCGGGCAGGTCGACGAGCTCGGCACCGGCGGCGGCGACCTCGGCGGGGTCGGCGACGGGGTCGACGACGAGGACGGCGTCGTTCTCCAGGACCCGGAGCAGCTCGACGACGCGCCGCCCGATGCGGGAGAACCCGACGACCCCGATGGTGCGGCCGCGGTTGGTGAGCTCGCGGTGGCCGACCTGCTGCCCGAACGACCAGCCGTCGCGGCGGGTGCGGGCGGTCGCGGCGAACCAGGGGGCGCGCTTGCCCGCGAGGACGATCGCGGCGAGCGTGAACTCGGCGACGGGGCGGGCGTTCTCCTCGGCGGCGGACGTGACGAGCAGCCCGCGGTCCCACACGGCGTCGGTGACGAGCCCGCGGACGGACCCGGCGGCGTGCAGGACGGCACGCAGGTGCGGTGCGGCGTCGAGCACCTCGGCGGTGAGGGCGGGCGCGCCCCACGACGTGACGAGGACCTCGACGTCGGCGAGCCGCTCCCGTGCCTCGGGGGTCGCGAGGTCCTGCACGCACAGCGGGCTGCCGACGCGGGCGAGCCGCTGGAGGCGCGCCTGCTGCGGGCCGAGGAACAGGAGCGCGAACGTACCGGGGTCCATGGCGAGCAGCGCGTGCGGGCGTCGGGGCTCGCCGCCGTCCGCTGCGGTGGGCACGGCCGGGACGCTCGTGCCGTCCTGGTCGCTCGGGTCGGTCAGGTGCACCACGCGGTTCCTTCCGGGTCGAGCCCCGGCGCACGGTCGTCGTCGACCGGCCGCGTGGCTGCGATCGATCACATCCGCTGTGTTCGTTCCTGTCAAGCCAAACGAGCGATACGATCAGGTTCGATCATCGACGATCGACGAGGAGCACGGATGACGTCGCTGCACGACCTGTGGGCCGGTGCCTCGACGCACGACGCCCTGACCACCCTGCTCACGGCGGGCACCGCGCTGCCCGCCCCGACCGCGACCGACCGGACCCGCTGGGCGGTGCTCGCCGGCCGCCTCCCCGACGACCTGCGCGCCATCGCCGAGGCCGAACGCGGCACCCCCTGGCCGCAGCCGCTCGCCTCCGGCTACGCCCGCGTGTGGCGCGACGGCGACCGCGCCGCCCACGAGGCCGTCGTCTTCGCGCGCCAGCGGCGGCTCGCCCGCGCGGTCCTGCTCGCCGCCGCGACCACCGACGACCCGTGGCTCGACGAGGTCGTCGACGGCGTGACGCTGCTGTGCGAGCAGAGCTCGTGGTGCTGGCCCGCGCACGACGACGTGCACCGCCGCACGGGCGACGTCGTGCCGGACGTCGACGACCCGGTCCTCGACCTCGGCGCGGGCGAGGTCGCCGGTCTGCTCGCCTGGACCGACCACGTCCTCGGCGCCCTGCTCGACGCGCGCGCCCCGGGGCTGCGCCGCCGCGTCCGGCGCGAGGTGCGGGCCCGCGTGCTCGACCCGTTCCGGCAGCGTCGGGACTGGTCGTGGCTGCGGCCGCCGCTGAGCAACTGGACGGCGTGGATCCACGCGAACGTCCTCGCCGCCGCACTCGCGCTGCTCGACGGCCCGGACGACGCCGCCGAGCGTGCGCAGGTCGTCGCGCTGGTCGCCGGGGGCGTCGACGACTACCTGGCGTCCCTGCCCGCCGACGGTGCGATCGACGAGGGCCACGGCTACTGGTGGGCCGGCGCGTGCCGCGCGCTCGAGGCCCTCACGCTGCTCGACCACGCGACCGGCGGGACGCTCGACGCGTCCGCGCTACCGATCGTGCGGGCGCTCGTCGACTACCCGCACCGCATGCAGCTCGGCCCGGACCGGTACCTCGCGGTGGCCGACGGCAGCGCGACCGCCCCCGTCGCAGCCCCGTGGCACGTGCTGCACGACTGGGCGCGACGCACCGGCGCCGCCGACGCCGCCCGGCACGCGGAGGCGTCCCGGCCCGACGCGCTGGTGGTCGACGAGATGGGGCAGCTCGGCCGCCTGGTCGGCGCGCTCGCGCACGACTGGCCCGGGCACCGCCCGGGTCCCCCGCTGGTCGCCGACGTGTGGCTGCCCAGCACGCAGGTCGCGGTCGCCCGCCCGGCGGCCGGGACGCCCCGCGGCCTGACGCTCGCCGTCAAGGGCGGGCACAACGACGAGCACCACAACCACTGCGACGTCGGCGCGGTCGTCGTCGCGGCGGACGGCGTGCCGGTCGTCGTCGACCCCGGTCGCCCGACCTACACCGCGCAGACGTTCGGCCCCGACCGGTACGACATCTGGACGATGCGCAGCGCGTGGCACTCCGTGCCGACCGTCCGCGGCCACGAGCAGCCGCCCGGCCGCCGGTTCGCCGCACGCGACGTCGGGCACGCGGTCGACGCCGAGGGCACGACGGTCCGCCTGGACCTCGCGGGCGCGTACCCCGAGGACGTCGTCGAGCGGTGGACCCGGACGGCCCGCCTGGACCGGACGAGCAGGCGCGTGACGGTCGACGACCACTGGACGCTGCCCGCCGACACCCCGACGGCATCAACGGCACCGACCGTCGTGCACTACGTCCTCGCCGGGACGGTGACGCCGGACGGCCCCGGCCGCGTGCTCGTGCAGCCGCTCGACGACGCCCGCAGGACCCTGCTGACCTGGGACGCGACCCGCGCGACCGGCACGCTGACGGTCCGCGGCCTCGACGACCCGATGCTGACCCAGGTCTGGGGAGACCGTCTCACCCGCCTCGACCTGACCGTCGACGACCACGACGGCCACGGACGTCTGACCCTGACCGTGGAGGTCCTCGCATGACGCAGCCGCTCGCGGACGCCCGGCGGGACCGGATCGTCGAGATCCTGCGCCGCGAGGGCACGGTGCGCGTCACCGACCTGGCGGCCCGGCTCGACGTCACGCCCGTGACGGCTCGTCGCGACGTCGCGCTCCTCGCGGACGAGGGCGTCGTGCGGCGCGTGCACGGCGGGGCGGCGCTCGCCGACCCGGCCGACGCGCTCTCCGGCCCGGCCGGGGACACGGGTCCGCGCACGACCCCGCCGAGCACCGGGCTGCGGCTCGGCGTCGTCGTCCCGTCGCTCGACTACTACTGGCCGGGCGTCCTGCACGGCGTCCGGGAGGCGGCCGACGACCTCGGCGCCCGGGTCGTGCTGCGCGGCTCGTCCTACGACGCCGCTGACGACGACCGCCAGCTCACGTGGCTCGTGGAGCACGGCGCGGTCGACGGCCTGCTGCTGGCCCCGGACCTGCGCCCGCCGGGCGGCGACGCGCAGCTCGCACGCCTCGCGACCCTCGACCTCCCCGTCGTGCTGGTCGAGCGCACCGCCACGACCGGCACGCCGCGCGAGTCCGTCGTGTCCGACCACGCCCTGGGCGCGGGGACCGCCGTCCACCACCTGGCCGCGCTCGGGCACGCCCGGGTGGGGCTGCTCGCCAGCCCGACGAGCCCGACGACGCCGCACGTGCGGCGCGGCTGGCGGGCGGCGTGCGCGGACCTCGGGCTGCCGCTCGACGGCACGCCCGACGTGGCGGCGGTCCCCTACCGCGACCCGCGCTGGCGGGAGTCGGCCGACGCGTTCCTCGACGCGTGCCAGGCGACCGGGACGACCGCGGTGCTGGTCCACTCCGACCCGGAGGCGATCTCGCTGGTCGAGCGCTGCCAGGAGCGCGGCCTGCGCGTGCCGGGCGACCTGTCGGTCGTCGCGTACGACGACGAGGTCGCGGGCCTCGCGTCACCGGCGCTCACGGCCGTCCGGCCCCCGCGGCGCGCGGTCGGCCGGGCCGCGGTCGAGGTGCTCGTCGCCCGGCTGCGGGACCCGGGCCGCCCGGTGCACCGCGTGACGGTCACGCCGGAGCTGCTGGTCCGCGAGTCGACGGCCGCGTCCGCCTGACGGCGGCCCGCGCGGACGACCACGGCCTGCGAACGACGACGCCGCCCGCCCGGCAGGACCGGGGCGGGCGGCGTCGTCGACCGGTCAGCTCGCGAGCGCCTTCTCGGCCTCGTACGCGACGGACCCCTCGCGGTCGACGCGCGCGGCGCGCAGGCGGGACATGATGACCGCCCCGAACGCGATGGCCGTCGCGACGATCGCGATGGACAGGCGCGCGACGTGGTTCGCGTCGTCGCCGACGGAGATGACGACGACGGCGGGCGCGATGAGCACCGAGACGAGGTTCATCACCTTGATGAGCGGGTTGATCGCGGGGCCGGCGGTGTCCTTGAACGGGTCGCCGACGGTGTCGCCGATGACGGCGGCGGCGTGCGCGTCGGACCCCTTGCCGCCGTAGTGCCCGTCCTCGACGATCTTCTTCGCGTTGTCCCACGTGCCGCCCGCGTTCGCGAGGAACACGGCCATGAGGACGCCCGACCCGATGGCACCGGCGAGGAACCCGGCGAGCGGACCGACACCGAGGCCGAAGCCGACGGCGATGGGCGCGAATGCCGCGAGCAGGCCGGGGGTGGCGAGCTCGCGCAGGGAGTCGCGGGTGCAGATGTCGACGACCTTGCCGTACTCGGGCCGCGTCTCGCCGGTCATGATGCCGGGGAAGTCGCGGAACTGGCGGCGGACCTCGAAGACGATCGCGCCGGCCGCGCGGGTCACGGCGTCGATCGCCAGGCCCGAGAAGAGGAACACGGTCGCGCCGCCGAGGATCACGCCGACGAGCGTGACCGGGCTGATGATGTCGTAGGTCATCATCGCGGCGACCAGGTCGTCGCCGATGGTCCCGCTGACGTCCGCGAGCGAGGTGCGCACCGCGTCGGCGTAGGACCCGAACAGCGCGGTCGCGGCCAGCACGGCCGTGGCGATCGCGATGCCCTTGGTGACGGCCTTCGTGGTGTTGCCGACCGCGTCGAGGTCCGTGAGGATCTGCGCGCCCTCGGGCGACACGTCGCCCGACATCTCGGCGATGCCCTGCGCGTTGTCGCTGACCGGACCGAACGTGTCCATCGCGACGATCACGCCGACCGTGGTGAGCAGGCCGCAGCCCGCGAGCGCGATGAGGAACAGCGCCAGGGCGACGTTGCCGCCGGCGATGAGGAACACCCCGCAGATCGCCGCGGCGATGATGCCCGCGGTGTAGACGGCCGACTCGAACCCGACGCCGATGCCGGACAGCACGACGGTCGCGGCACCCGTGAGGGTCGTCTTGGCGACGTGCAGCGTCGGCTTGCTGGTCGTCCCGGTGAAGTAGCCGGTGACCCACAGGATGATGCCCGCGAGGACGACGCCGATGGCGACGGCCAGCGACGCGACGACCCGCGGGTCGCCCACGTGGTCCTCCAGCCCGGCGGTGCCGCCCGTGAAGTCGGCGAACGACGACGGCAGGTACGCGAACGCGGCGACCGCGGCGAGCACGACGCCGACGAGCGCGGAGATGTAGAACCCGCGGTTGATGGCGGTCAGGCCGCTCTCGCTGCCGCGGACCTTGGTGATGGCGACGCCGAGGGCCGCGACGAGCGCGCCGACGGTCGTGACGATCAGCGGGAAGACGAGGCCCTCCTCGCCGAAGGCGGCCTTCCCGAGGATCAGCGCGGCGACGAGCATGACCGCGTACGACTCGAACAGGTCGGCGGCCATGCCCGCGCAGTCGCCGACGTTGTCGCCGACGTTGTCCGCGATGGTCGCGGCGTTGCGCGGGTCGTCCTCCGGGATGCCCTGCTCGACCTTGCCGACCAGGTCGGCGCCGACGTCGGCGGCCTTGGTGAAGATGCCGCCGCCGACGCGCATGAACATCGCGAGCAGCGCGGCCCCGAACCCGAAGCCCTCGAGCACGCCGGGCGCCTCCCCGCGGTACAGCAGCACGACCGCCGCGGCACCGAGCAGGCCGAGGCCCACGACGCTCATGCCGACGACGCCGCCGGTGCGGAACGCGATCCGCGCGCCCTCCGCGCGGCCTCCCGGAAGCGACGCGGCCGCCGCGACGCGCAGGTTCGCGCGCGTCGCCAGCCACATGCCCAGGAACCCGATCGACGCGGAGAACAGCGCGCCGACCAGGAAGAAGACGGACCGCCCCACCTTGATGCCGGCGTCGCCCGGCAGCAGGAACAGCAGGGCGCAGACGACGACCGCGAAGATGGCCAGGGTGCGGAACTGCCGGCTCAGGTACGCCGACGCCCCTTCCTGGACCGCGCGCGCGATCTCGCGCATGGATTCGGTTCCCTCACCGGCCGCGAGCACCTGACGGCGCAGCACCGCGGCGACGAGCAGGGAGGCGACGCCGACCGCCGCGATCACTGCGACGATCGTGAGGCTCGTGGATCCGAGCTCGACCATGCATCCTCCTCGGACGTGCGGCACGACCCCCCTGACCGTGCCTGTCCCGCGGCCCCGTTGCCGCCGGACCCGGTGAGTCTAGCCAGGCGATGTGACCTGGATCGCACACCGCGGTGAACGCCAGGATGACCCCCAACCGTTCCGGTCCCCCGCGCGTCGGGTCGGGTGTGAGCAGATCTGACGACGGAGGTGGACGGTGACCTGGGAGGACGACCTGGGACGCCTCGTCCAGGAACGGGGCGGCGCCCTCGTGGCGTACGCGCGACTCCTCACGGGTGACGTGCACGCGGCGCAGGACCTCGTCCAGGACGCCGTCGTCAACATGTACGCGCGGCGCCGCCGCCGGGACGTCGACGAGGTCGAGGCGTACGTGCGGCGCGCGATCCTCAACGCGTACCTCGACGGGTGGCGGCGGCGACGGCGGCTCGACCAGGTGGCGCACCTCGTCGCGACGGCACCCCAGGCGGCGGACGCGTTCGCCGAGGTCGGCGACCGGGCCGACGTGGCCGCCGCGCTGGACCACCTCTCGCCCCGCGAGCGCGCGTGCGTCGTCCTGCGGTTCTACGACGACCTGACGCTGCCGGAGATCGGTCAGCGGCTCGGGCTGTCCGAGGGTGCCGTCAAGCGGTACCTGTCGGACGCCCGGCGGCGGCTCGAACCGATCCTGGGGCCACGCCCGGAGCTCGACGCGCACGACCTCACGACCGTCCCGAAGGGAGCCCGCCGGTGAGCCCCGACCTGTCCCGTGACCTGCACGACCTCGCCGGGCGCACCGCCGCGGCGCTCCCCGGCGGTGGCCTCGACGCCGCCGCGCTCGCGCGTCGCGCCCGTGGTCGTCGGCGCGCGCGCACCGCGACGTTCACGGTCGTCTCGACCGCCGCCGTCGCCGTCCTCGCCGCCGGCGCCACGCTCGCGCTGCGGCAGGTGCCCGACCCGCAGCCCGCGCACACCCCGTCCCCGACCCCGACGACCTCCGCCGTCGGCCCCACGCCGACCCCGTCGGCGACCGTCCCGACCGTGGCGATGCCCGCCGGTGACGCGGCGCTCGCGTACGGGACGTGCGGCTCGCTCGCCACGGCCGTCCCGGAGCACGGCTTCGCCGCGACGTGGCGCACGGCGGCCGAGCTCGACGCGACGCGCGTGCCCGCGGGAGACCCGCTCGTGCTGACGGCGCGGCTCGACGGCGCGGACGCCGCGTCGGACGTGGCGTTCCCCGCCGCAGGCCCGCGCCTGTCGGTGCTGCGCGACGGCGTCGTCGTCGCCGGCGGCACGGACGCGTACGGCGGTGCCAGGCCCGGCACCTGGCTCGACCTCGTCTACTCCGAGGGCGACGACGTCGTGACGTACGGCGCCGCGCTGCCGCTCACGGTGTGCGACCCGGGGGGTGGTGCGGCCGTCGACGTCGGCGCCCCGCTCCCCGCGGGCGAGTACACCCTGGTGGCGTGGACGCCCGTCGCCGGGCTGCCCGACGGCGCGGTCACCGGGCGGCCGGACGACACCCGCACGGCCGACCAGGTCGTCGCCGACGCGGGCGCGGTCTGGGTGGTCGCCCCCTCGGCTCCCGTCCCGTTCACGGTCGTCGGCCACGCGGAGGCGGCGCGGACCACGCCGGTCGTGGAGCCCGACCTCGACGCGCTGCCGACCACGCACGAGTACGTCACCTGCGGCGACCCGATGCCGTCGGGGCCGTCGTCCGAGACCGGGCTCGCCCTGCGGACGGACCCGGTCGCGACGGAGGCCGCGGCCGGCTCGACCCTCGCGGTCTCCGGCGCGCTGGAGGCACGGACCGGCGAACGGTGGACGGTCTCGGTCCCGATGATCGACCTGGTGCTGAGCCAGGACGGCGTCGTGGTCGGGAGCACGCTCGTGCCGCAGGACGGCTGGTCGGTCGTGCTCGACGTCGGGCTCGGCGCCCCGGTCGACCTCCACCACGGGGGTGGCGGGGACCTCACCACGTGCTCCACGGACCCGAACGTCGCCGGCGACCCGCTGCCGCCCGGGACCTACACCGTCCATCCCGTCGTGCACGTGCTCAGCGCCGAGGTCTGGACCCGTGCGAGCGGCACGCGGAGCCACGACCAGTCGTTCGACGTCGTCGGCACGCCGTTCGAGCTGACGATCACCTGAGCCCGGGGCGGCCTCACCCGCGCCCACCCCCAACCCCACGGGCGCGCCGTTCGTCAGACGTGCATGGGCGGTGCACAGTGGACACGGAGGCGGTCGCCATGAGCTGGGAGGACGAGCTCGGTCGGCTCATGACGGAGCGCGGCCCGGCCCTCGTCGGGTACGGGTACCTGCTGACGGGCGACGTGAGCGCCGCCGAGGACCTCGTGCAGGACGCGCTGGTCCGCGCGTTCACGCGCCGACGGCCGCACGACGTCGTGTCGGTCGAGGCGTGGGTGCGGCGGATCCTGCTCAACCTGTACCTCGACGCCTACCGACGACGGCGCCGCTACGACCAGGTGGTCCCGCTGCTCGTCCCCGAGGAGGGACGCGACGCGCAGGACGCCGCCGCCGACCGCGCGGACGTCGCGGCGGCGCTGCGGCACCTGTCGCCCCGCGAGCGCGCGTGCGTGGTGCTGCGCTTCTACGACGACCTGACGATCGCCGAGGTGGCGGCCCGGCTGGGCCTGTCCACGGGCGCCGTCAAGAGGTACCTGTCCGACGCGCGGCACCGGCTCGAACCGGTCCTGGGTCCACAGCCCGGGTTCGCCACGGAGGACGTCCCGACGATCTCGACGGAGGTGCAGCGATGAGCCCCGACCTGGGTCCGGCCCTGCGCGCGCTGGCCGACGACGCCGCGCACCGGCACGCCGCCGGCGACGGCCTGCCGCACGACGTGGTCCTGTCCCGCACGCGCCGTCGCCGGCGTGCGCGCGCCGCGACCCTGTCGGTCGTGTCCGCGGCCGCCGTCCTCGTCCTGGCCGTCGGCACCGCGTACGCGGTCCGGCAGGGCCCGCCGGAGCCGGCACCGGCGACGACGCCGACGGTCACGACCACCCCGACCCCCACGCCGACGCCGACCCCCACCCCGACGCCGACCGCGCCGGTGGTCGTCCTGCCGGCCGGAAACCCGGCCGCGCCGTTCGGCGCGTGCGGGGCGCTCGCCGACGCCGCGCCGGCCGACCCGGTCGACCAGCGCGTGCGCGCGGCGGCCGTCGTCACCACCCCGACCGTCGCAGCGGGCGCGTGGACCGCGGTGCTCGCGGGCGTCGAGCGCGACGAGTCCCTCACGGCGACCGACACCGTCATCGGCGTGCCGCTCGCGGGCCCGACGTTCGCCGTCGTGCGCGACGGTGTCGTCGTCGGGTCGACCGACACGTGGGGCGGCGCCCGTGACGGCGTCGAGCTCACCGACGCCTACGCGTTCCCGACGTCGCACGCCGGGACGCTCGCGCTCACGGTGTGCGACGACGGCGCGCCGACCACGACCACCGGCCGGCCGCTGCCCGCGGGCACGTACGACCTGGTGCCCTGGACCCGCGTCGTCCTGCTGCCGCCGGGCACGACCGCCGACGACGTCGGTACGACCTTCGCCTCCGCGGCGGCCGTCCCGGGCGCCGACGTCGTGACCGCGCCGGGCGACCCGGTGAGCGTCACCGTGACCGGCGAGGCCGACGTCGTCGCCCCCGCGCCCGGCACCGGCGCGGTCCTCGACATCGGCTCCCCGCAGGCCCCTCCCGCGTGCGACGCCCCGGCCCCCGTCGTCGCTCCCCCGGCGTGGATGCTCGCGCTGCGCACCGTGCCCCAGTCGTCGTCGGTCCCGGCCGGCGGGACCCTGGGCTACGACGCGACGCTCGAGATGGTCGGACCGGGCCACGTCACCGGCTACGTGCGCACAGGCGCCGTCGACCTGTGGCTGGTGCGCGACGGGCGCGTCGTCGGCACGACGTTCGCGGCGACCGACGCGGGCATCGACCCCCTCGACCTGTCGGCCGGATCGCCGCTCGCGCTCGCGGGCACGCACCGGCTCACGGGCTGTGCGGACATCGAGGAGTCCGGCTACACCGACCAGCAGCCGCTGCCGCCGGGCACCTACACCGCCTACCCGGGCGTGTGGGTGAGCGCGATGGCCGCCCGCGACGCGTCGGGCACGCCGGTCACGTCCTCCTCCGACAAGAGCATCGTCTGGGGCGAGCCGTTCCCCGTGACGATCGGGTGACGTCCGGGGTCGGGACGTCGACCCCCGCCACGTCCCGACCCCAACCGTTCGGCCGCGCCGCGCATCTGAGAGGGTGACGGCGCGGACGACGGGACGGACGATGGGCTGGCAGGACGACCTCGCGGCACTGGCCTCCTCACGGGGGCCGGCGCTCGTGGCCTACGCGCTCCTGCTCACGGGCGACGGGCAACGTCGGTACGCACGTCAGACGGCCCGACGTCGTCGACAGCACGGTCCGTGCGACGAGCAGGTGCCCGACGGTCAACCAGTTCTCGACCGGTGGCAGCGCGCCCGTCACCGAGACAGGGCGGAGGGACCCGCGTCCCGCCCGCTGTCCGGGTGGCCCGGCCAACGTTCCGCCGACGTCGCGCGTCCTGGACCATGACGACACGGACAGGAGGCCCGATGGCGGCGTGGGAGCAGGTGCTCGACGAGCTCGTGCAGGTGCGCGGGCACGCGTTGGCGCGGTATGCGGCGCTGCTGACGGGCGACCGGCAGGACGCGGAGGACCTGCTCCAGGATGCGCTGGTGCGTTGCTTCGGGCAGGCACGCCCGCTGCGGGACGCGATCGCCGCGGAGGCCTACGTGCGGCGCGCGATCCTGTCGGTGTTCCTCGACGGGCACCGGCGGCGCACGCGGTGGTCGGGGGTGCGGCACCTGCTGGCGCGGCAGGACAGCGTCGAGTCGCCGGAGTCGTCCACCGCCGACCGGGTGAGCGTCGAGGCGGCGCTCGCGACGCTCCGGCCCCGCCTGCGGGCGTGCGTCGTCCTGCGCTTCTACGACGACCTCACGGTCCCGGAGATCGCCCGCCGCCTCGGCCTGGCCGACGGCACCGTCAAGCGGTACCTGTCCGACGCCGTCGCGCAGCTCGAGACGCTGCTCGGGCCCGTCTCGACCAGTCCCGACCAGCAGGAGTCCGTCACCGTCCAGGAGGCACGATGAGCATCGACCTGACCAGCGCCCTGCACGACGCCGTGGACGGCGGCACACCGGTCGGCCCGGCGCCGGTCGACGTCCCACGTGTGCGGTCCCGGGCACGTCGCCGCCGAGCCGTGCACCTCGGGGCCCGGGGCGCCGTGGGGGTCGGTGCGGCCGGGGCGGTCGCATTCGGCGCCGTCCAGGTGGTCGGACCTCGCGACGCGCGCACGGTGCTCCCGGCCGACGCCGACGCGGTGCCGGGTGCGTGCGGGTCGACGGTGACGTCGCTGCTCGGCGCGTCGGACCCGACGCTGGGCCTCGGCGTGTCGACCTGGTCCGACCCGGACGCCCTCGACACGAAGCACGTGCGGGCCCCGGGGCCGCTCGGGACGTTCGCGGGCGACTCGGTGTACCTCGACGTCGTGAGCTCGCTGCCTGCGGACGGCGCGGGGACCCCCGCGACGGAGGAGTCGTCGTTGCGGGACACCCTCGCGCTCCTCGAGCAGGGGTACGCCGAACGGCTGGCTGCGCAGGCAGCCGGCGAGGACGTCGACCAGGCCGAGATCGACGAGCTGGCGCAGATCGTGGAGTCGATGCGGGCGTCTGCCGAGGCGGCGCGTGACGACGGGGTCCCGTCGCCCCCGCCGACGCCCGTCGCCCGGGTGCGGGTCCTGGTCACCTACGACGACCGGGTCGTCGCGGCCACGACGATCCCGCGTGACGGCCAGTCGGACGCCGACGCCGCGTGGGACCGCACCGTCGCGGGACCGACGGTCCGCGAGCGCGCCCACCTGCCGCTCGAGACGTGCACGGTCGACGGCGTGGGCGGTGACCCGCTGCCGTCGGGCACGTACGACGTGCTCGTCGCCCGCGACGCCGGTGCAGGGGTTGCGCCGACGGCGGTGGCGGGACCGTGGACGCTCGTCGTCCCACCCCGCGTCGGTGCCGTGACCGGTCTGCCGGACGGCTTCCCGACGGACGTCGTGCCGATGCCGCCGGGCCGCCTGCTCGAGGTGTCCGGGGACGCGGCGGAGGGCTGGACGGCGCAGATCGCCGTCGAGGGCGACGACCGGTTCACGGTGGGCGCCGACCTGCTGGACGACGTGCCCGACGCCGTCGAGGAGTACCGCGCCCCGACGGGCGCGCGCGTGCTCGTCCCGGGCTGGGCCGTCGAGCTCAGGAGCGGCACCGAGGGCGACGTCACGACGCTCAGGTACAGCGTCGCACCGCTCTGACGCACACCCGCGCAGGTCCCGCCGACCGTCGCAGCCGTGCGCGCCGCCCGCTCAGGCGACCGAGCCGTCGTCCGTCAGCGCCTCCTCCACCGTGCCGTGCACCGTGAACACCGGCAGCAGCGCGGTGATCCGGAAGAGCTGCTCGACGCGCTCGGTCGAGATGACGAGCTGCAGTCGGCCGCCGAGCAGGCGGACCTTCTTGAGCGACCCGACGAGGACGCCCAGGCCGGTGGAGTCCATGAACGTCACGCCGCCGAGGTCGACGACCAGGTCGGTGCGCTCGCGGTCGAGCAGGTCGATGACGCACTCGCGCAGCGCGTCGGCCGTCGAGACGTCGACCTCGCCGTCGACCTCGACGACGGTTCGCCCGCCGACGTCCCTGCTGGTCACACGCACCCGGATTCCCCCGTCCCTCGCAGGAATTCAAACATTCCTGGCAGTCCTGGGACGAGCGACGCGGCGGGTGGCTTTTCACCCGTATGGGCGCGTGCGCGGGACGGGCTCGTCGTGGCACGTGTCAACGCCGACGGCCCGGCCGCGACGGCCGAGGTCAGCGCGCTGCGGCGGCCTCGCGGGCGGCGACCCGGGTCCGGGCGAGGGCCTGCCGGTACTCGTCCGTCGTGCCGTCGGGGCGGACCTCCTGCAGCACGTGGTCCTCGATCCCGAGGTCGGCGAGCGTCGCGGCGAGGTCCTCGACGTCGGTCGCGGTGAGCACGGTCGGGTCGACGGTCGTGCGGACCTGCACGTCCACCCCGGACTCGAGCACCAGCTGCAGCGAGGCGAACGTCGCGTCGGCGCTCGTCGTCGGGCCGCCCGCCCGGGTGATCGCCCGATACAGGTGCGCAGGTGCCTTGACGTCGAACCCGACCCAGTCGACGAGCGGCAGCAGCGCCTCCAGACGACGGGGGTACGCGCCGCCGGTGTGCAGGCCGACCGCGAACCCGGCGTCGCGGACCTCCCGGGCGGCGTCGACGAGCCCTGCCTGCCGGGTCGGCTCACCGCCGGAGAACACGACGCCGTCGAGCAGGCCCCGGCGTCGCGCGAGCAGGTCGCGGACGTCCGACCACGGCACGACCCCGGGCGTGCGCGGGTCGAGGATCGCGGAGTTGTGGCAGTACGTGCACCGCCACGGGCAGCCCTGCAGGAACGCCGTCGCGACGAGCCTGCCCGGCCAGTCGCACGACGACAGCGGCGTCAGACCCGCGATCGCGAGACCGTCGGCCGCCGTCGTCGTGCGTCCGGACATCAGACGCTCTGCCCGGCGAGCGCGTGCTCCTGGAACGGCGTCCGCTCCATGTGCTCGCCCTTCTTCCCGATGTTGAACGAGCTCACAGGCCGGTGGTAGCCCATGACACGCGTCCACACCTCGCACGCGACCTCGCCGTGGCCCTCGTCGGCGCAGCGCGGGCACGTCGGGTGCTCACCGGACAGGTAGCCGTGCCGCACGCAGACGGAGAACGTCGGCGTGACCGTGAGGTACGGCAGGCGGAACGTCGACAGCGACCGCTTGACGAGCTCCCGCGCGGCCTCGGGCGTCGACAGGCGCTCGCTCATGTAGAGGTGCAGGACCGTGCCGCCCGTGTACTTCGTCTGCAGGTCGTCCTGGCGCGCGAGGGCCTCGAACGGGTCGTCGGTGAAGCCGACGGGGAGCTGGGACGAGTTCGTGTAGTACGGGTGGTCGTCGGTGCCGGCCTGCAGGATGCCGTCGAACCGCCGGCGGTCCTCCTTCGCGAACCGGTACGTCGTGCCCTCGGCGGGCGTGGCCTCCAGGTTGTACAGGTGGCCGGTCTCCTCCTGGTACCGGACCATCCGCGCGCGGACGAAGTCGAGCACCCGGACGACGAGCGCGTGCCCGCGCGGGTCCGTGAGGTCGTACGCGTCGCCCGTGAAGTTGCGGACCATCTCGTTGAGGCCGTTGACGCCGATCGTCGAGAAGTGGTTCTCGAGCGTCCCGAGGTACCGCTTGGTGTACGGGAACAGGCCCTCGTCGATGTACTTCTGGATGACCGTGCGCTTGAGCTCGAGCGACGTGCGCGCCAGGTCGAGCAGCTCGCTCAGGGCGTCGAACAGCGCGTGCTCGTCACCCGGGTTGAGGTAGCCGAGGCGCGCGCAGTTGATCGTCACGACGCCGAGCGACCCGGTCTGCTCTGCGGAGCCGAACAGGCCGTTGCCGCGCTTGAGCAGTTCGCGCAGGTCGAGCTGCAGGCGGCAGCACATCGACCGGACGTCGCCGGGGTTCATCTCCGAGTTGAGGAAGTTCTGGAAGTACGGCAGCCCGTACTTGGCCGTCATCGCGAACAGCCGGTCCGCGTTCGGGCTCTCCCAGTCGAAGTCGTGCGTGATGTTGTACGTCGGGATCGGGAACGTGAAGACCCGCCCGCTCGCGTCGCCCTCCGTCATGACCTCGATGTACGCCTGGTTGATGAGGTCCATCTCGGCCTGCAGCTCGCCGTACGTGAAGTCGCACGGCTCGCCCGCGACGAACGGCACCTGCTCGCGCAGGTCGTCGGGGCACGTCCAGTCGAACGTGAGGTTCGTGAACGGCGTCTGCGTGCCCCAGCGCGACGGCACGTTGAGGTTGTAGACGAGCTCCTGGACGCCCTGCCGGACCTGCTCGTACGTGAGGCCGTCGAGCCGCACGTACGGCGCCATGTAGGTGTCGAACGAGGAGAACGCCTGCGCGCCCGCCCACTCGTTCTGCATCGTGCCGAGGAAGTTGACGATCTGGCCGATCGCCGAGCCGAAGTGCTTCGGCGGGGTCGCGTCGACCTTGCCCGGCACGCCGTTGAGGCCCTCCTGCAGGAGTGTCCGCAGCGACCACCCGGCGCAGTAGCCCGACAGCATGTCGAGGTCGTGGATGTGCAGGTCGCCCTCACGGTGCGCCCGGCCGACCGCCTGCGGGTAGACGTGGCTGAGCCAGTAGTTCGCGACGACCTTGCCGGCCGTGTTGAGGATGAGGCCACCGAGCGAGTAGCCCTGGTTGGCGTTGGCGTTGACGCGCCAGTCACGACGGTCCAGGTACTCGTCGATCGACGACCCGACCTCCACGACGACCTGCTCGGGCATGTGCGCTGCTCCCCTTCGAACCCGGATGCCCTCCCCGCTCGACCACCACATCTTGTGGTGACGACGTCCCCGGAGGACTAGATGTGGGCAGTTCTATGCCCGACGGGTCGGCCCGGACGGGACCAAGGTCCCGGCGCCCGAGGGTCCGCGCACCCCGTCGCCAGAAAGTCGCCCGGACGACCCGGCGTGTCGCTGCACGCCCCTCGGCGGGGCCCCGGCGTGTCGTCTCGCAGGCCCTTTCGGGGCGTGTCCCGGCGAACCCGTCAGCCGCGGACGAACCGGACGCGCTCCCCCGGCCGGACCTGACCCAGCACCCCCAGCGCCGACGACCGGACCACCCCGACCACCGGGTAGCCGCCCGTCACCGGGTGGTCGACGCCGAACACCACCGGCGCACCGTCGGGCGGCACCTGCACCGCCCCCGCGACGAGCCCCTGGGAAGCGAGCTCGACCCCGTCACGCTCGTCCGTCCGGGTCACCGGCGCTCCGTCCAGCCGCAGCGCGACCCGGTTCGACGCCGGCGTCACGACGTACCCTTCGCCGGCCAGCAGCGCGTCGAGCCCGTCGGCGAACCAGTCGACGTGCGGACCCGGCACGACCGGCAGGACCCACCGGTCCGGCCACAGCCGCACCGCGGCCACGTCGACGACCGGCCACCCCACCGGCGGCGGACCGACCGCGAGGACGTCCCCCGCAGCCAGCGGCGACGGACCGATCCCCCCGAGCACGTCCGTCGCGCGCGACCCCAGCACCGGCGGCACGTCCACGCCACCACGCACCGCCACGTACGTCCGCAGCCCCCGCACCGGCGGACCGAGCCGCAGCACCGCGCCCCTCGGCAGCTCCAGCGGCGCGTGCGGCCCGACGCGGACACCGTCGACCCACGCCGGCCCCGGCGCCCCCGCGAGCGCGACCGTCACCGGCACGCGCGTGCGCAGCCGCAGCCCGCCCATGAGGACCTCCAGACCCGCCGCACCCTCCGGGTTCGCGACCAGCCGGTTCGCGAGCCGCAGCGCCGCGCCGTCCGCCGCACCCGACCGCCCGACGCCGACATGCGCCCAGCCCGGCCGGCCGAGGTCCTGCACGAGCGTCTGGACGCCGGGGTCGAGGACCTCGAGGACGGCGTGGGCCGCGCGGGCCTCGGTGACGTCGACCTCGCGGACGTCGTGAACCTCGCGTGCGTCGTGAACCTCGCCGATGTCGTGGCCCTCTCGGACGTCGTGGGCCCCGCGGACGCCGGGGACCGAGGGCGCAGCCCGCGCCCCCGAGCCGGTGCCCGTCCCGCCCGTCCCGGTCACCAGGACCCCCTCGGGACGAATCGCACCCGCGTGCCCGGCGGCAGCAGCGCCGGAGGCGTCCGCGCGACGTCGAACAGCACCGCGTCGCAGCGCCCCAGCAGCCGCCACCCGCCCGGCGTCGCCGCCGGGTAGACCGCCGAGTACTCGTCGGCGATCGCGACCGCACCCGCCGGGACCCGCTCGCGGGGCGTCGCCCGACGCGGGACGCGCAGGCGCGGGTCCAGACCGACCAGGTACGCGAACCCCGGCACGAACCCGCCGAACACCACCGTGTACGTGGGCCCCGCGTGCACCGCGACGACCTCCTCGACCGTGAGACCCGTGAGGCCGGCGACCTCGGCGAGGTCCTCGCCGTCGTAGACCACCGAGAGGTGCACGACGTCCTCCGCGTCCGCGCCGACCCGCTCGTCCGAGCCGGCACCGTCGTCCGCGTCGCCCTCGGCAGCCTCGCCGGTGACGCGGGCGAGCGTTGCGACGACCGCGGCGGCCAGCCCGACAAGGTCGGCGCCGGGCACGGTCCGGAGCAGCACCGTGCGGGCAGCCGGCACCTGGTCGACGACGACGTCCCACGGCGCGTCGCCGCCCCTCACGGCCCGGAGCACGTCGTCCACGCGACGCACCGCGGCCAGGTCGGCGACCTCCACGAGCAGCGCGGCGTCTCCGAACGGGACGACGCGCAGGTCGGCCGGGGTGCTCATGCGCCGATCCTCCCCCGCACCGGATGCCGGTGTCGTGCCCGTCAGGCGAAGGGCCCGACCCGCACGCCGGCGCCGTCGAGCGCGGTCCGCACCGCGGCGGCCAGGACCATCGCGCCGGGGGTGTCCGAGTGCACGCACACCGACTCCGCCGGCACGGGGACGACCGTGCCGTCGACCGCGACGACCTCCTGCCGCAGGACCATGCGGAGCACGCGCGCGACGACCTCGTCGGGGTCGACGACCAGCGCACCCGCCTCGGCCCGCGGCACGAGCGTCCCGTCGGACCGGTAGCCGCGGTCGGCGAACGCCTCGGTCACGGCGCGCAGCCCGCGGTCGCGCGCGACGCCCAGCACGACTGCCCCCGGCAGCCCGACGACGGGCAGCGGCTCGTCGTCCCCGGACGCCCCCACGACCGCGTCGACGACGGCCCTCGCCTGCGACTCGTGCGAGACGACGGCGTTGTACAGCGCACCGTGCGGCTTCACGTAGGCGACGCGTGCGCCGCACTCGCGCGCGATCCGCCGGAGCAGCCGGACCTGCTCCTCGACGTCCGCCCGGAGCACGTCGGGCGGGACGTCGAGGAAGCGTCGCCCGAAGTGCTCGCGGTCGCGGTACGACACCTGCGCGCCGACCGCGACGCCCTGCGCCACGGCGGCCCGGCACACCGCGGCCATGACCCGCTCGTCGCCGGCGTGGAAGCCGCACGCGACGTTGGCGCTCGTGACCGCGTCGAGCAGGGCCGACTCGGGACCCACGACGCCGGGCTCCCAGTCGTCGAGACCCTCGCCGAGGTCGCAGTTGAGGTCGATGCGCGCGTGCATGCGTCGATCCTCGCCCCTCGACGGCGGCGGCACGCGGCGGTGCGAGGATGACCCGGTGGTGCGGACCGGTGACCTGCTCGACGCGCTGCTGGCGGGCGGCCGACGCGCGGACCGGATGACGCACGTGCGCCACCTGCCCGCGCGCGACGGCACCCGCGCGCCGTGGCCCGCCTGGGCCGACCCGGACGTCGTCCGCGGCTACCGCACGATCGGCGTCGCCGAGCCGTGGGAGCACCAGGCGACGGCGGCCGACGCCGCGTGGTCCGGCCGGCACACGGTGCTGTCGACGTCGACCGGCTCGGGCAAGTCGCTCGCGTTCTGGCTGCCGGCGCTGACCGCCGCGCGGGGTGCGGTCGCGGCAGGCACGCTCGACCCCGGCCGCATCGAGACCGTGTCACGCCGCGCCGGGACGCTGTACCTCTGCCCGACGAAGGCGCTCGCCGCCGGGCAGCACACCGCTCTCGACCAGGTCCTCGCCGCGGCGGGCGTCCGCGACGTCCGGGTCGCGACGTGCGACGGCGACACGTCCCTCGACGAGCGCCGCTGGGTCCAGGAGTACGCCGACCTCGTCCTGACCAACCCCGACTTCCTGCACTTCGCCCTCCTGCCGCAGCACCGGCGCTGGGCGCGGCTGCTCGGCTCGCTGCGGTACGTCGTGGTCGACGAGTGCCACGCCTTCCGGGGGGTGTTCGGCGCGCACGTGGGGCTCGTGCTGCGGCGTCTGCGCCGCATCGCCCGCTCGTACGGCGCCTCGCCCGTCTTCCTGCTGGCGTCCGCGACGACGTCCGACCCCGCCGCGAGCGCGGCCCGACTGATCGGCGTCGAGCCCGACGAGGTCACCGCCGTCACCGTCGACGCCTCCCCCGCCGGCCGCAAGACGTTCGTGCTCTGGCAGCCTCCCCTCCTGCCCGGCGCGGACGTCCCGTGGACCGACCTGCTGCCCGACGAGGACCCGTGGGCCACCCCCGTCCCGCCGCCGTCGAGCGCGACCCGACCCGACGCGCCCGGCCCCCCGGCCCCGGACGACGCCTGGGTGGTCGCCGACCCCGCGTTCCCTCCCGCCCCGCTCGCGCGGGCGGCCGCGTCCGTCCCGCCGACGCCGTCCACCCCGGTCGGCGACGCGACCGGTCGGGCCGACGACCCCGCGCACCCGACGTCAGGCCCGCGCGGCACCGGCGAGCGCGTCGTCACGGACCCGCACGACGGCCCGCGCCGGACGGCGACGGCGGAGGTCGCGGACCTGCTCACCGACCTGGTGGTCGTCGGCGCGCGGTCGCTCGCCTTCACGCGCTCCCGGCGTGCGGCGGAGTCGGTGGCGTCGGCGACCCGCGACCACCTGCGCGACGTCGACCCGGACCTCGCAGACACGGTGTCGGCGTACCGCGGCGGCTACCTGCCCGAGGAGCGTCGCGCGCTCGAACGGGCGATCCGCTCGGGCGACCTGCGCGCCCTGGCGACGACCAACGCGCTCGAGCTCGGCATCGACATCTCGGGCCTGGACGCGGTGCTCGTGGCCGGCTGGCCCGGCACGCGGGTGTCGTTGTGGCAGCAGGCCGGGCGCGCGGGGCGCGCGGGGGCGGACGGGCTGGTGGCGCTCGTCGCGCGGGAGGACCCCCTCGACACGTTCCTCGTGCACCACCCCGAGGCGATCTTCGACGCACCGGTCGAGGCGACCGTCTTCGACACGACCAACCCGTACGTGCTCGCGCCGCACCTGTGCGCGGCCGCCGCCGAGCTCCCGCTGCGCTCGGAGGAGCTCGACATGTTCGGACCGTCGACGCTCGACCTGCTGACGGAGCTCGTCGAGCGGGGTGCGCTGCGTCGCCGACCGTCGGGCTGGTACTGGACGCACGCCGAGCCCGCGACGCGTCTGACGGACCTGCGCGGCTCGGGCGGCGACCCGGTCCGTGTCGTCGAGTCGGTCACGGGTCGGCTGCTCGGCACGGTGGACGCCGCGTCGGCGGACGCGACGGTGCACGACGGCGCCGTCTACGTGCACCAGGGCGCGACCTACGTCGTCGACGAGCTGCACCTGGACGACGGCGTCGCCCTGGTGACCCGGCAGGACGTCGACTACGGCACGTGGGCACGCTGGGTCACCTCCACGGAGATCGTGTCGGTCGACACCGAGGTCGCCTGGGGTCCCGTCACGTGGGGGTTCGGCGCGGTCGACGTGACGACGCAGGTCCTCGGCTACCAGCGCAAACGCATCCCCGACCTGCAGGTGCTGGGCTCGACCGACCTCGACCTGCCCGCCCGCACCCTGCGGACCACGGCGGTCTGGTGGACGGCGCCCGCCTCGGTCCTCGAGACGGCCGGTGTGGCCGACGAGGACGCCCCCGGCGCCCTGCACGCCGCCGAGCACGCGTCGATCGGGCTCCTGCCGCTCCTCGCGACGTGCGACCGCTGGGACCTCGGCGGCCTGTCCACCGCCCTGCACGCCGACACCGGGCACGCGACGGTCTTCGTGCACGACGCCTACCCGGGCGGGGCAGGCTTCGCCGAGCACGGCTTCCGCGTCGGACCGGTGTGGCTGCGGGCGACCCGTGACGCCATCGCCGCCTGCCCGTGCCCCAGCGGCTGCCCGGCCTGCGTGCAGTCCCCGAAGTGCGGCAACGCGAACAACCCGCTCGACAAGGCAGCCGCGGTCCGCCTGCTCGACGCCGTCCTCGCGCACGCCCCCACCGACGACGACCCGCACGCCACCGAGCAGCACCCCACCCAGCCGTAGCCCGCTCGTCGCGCCCGACCGCCGACTCACCTGTCACCGTGGTCGGCCGGGCCGGGGCGCTCTCGCGCCGGTCCGGCTCGTGCGCGTGCCACCGCGGTCCCGAACCCTGCGGATCGTTCCGCCACGACGCGCACCACGCCGCGCGCCTCCTTCTCGCACGCCACGAGCCGGGCGCCATTGCGGTCGGCGACGTCGCGCGCCAGGGAGCACGGGTCGGCCAGCACTCCGCTCCGCTCCGCGCTCGCCGCCGCGAGCGCCGACAGGTCCGCCGCGCCCTGCGCACGGACCCGGGCAGCGTGCCCGGACGTCACCGCACCGACGACGACGGCCAGCACCAGCGCCACGGCGACGACCGCGAGCACGACCACCGTCGCCGCGCCCCGCTCGGCCTCGTCGCGCACGGCCCTGACGGCGCGCCCCAGGCGACCGCGGCCCCGCACCCCCGCAGCGGCACGACGGCCCACCTCACGCTCGGGCTCGTCCCGACCGGTCGTCACGGCGCCACCCAGGCGACGGCGGACCCGCGCGCAGGCATCCGCTCGACGTCCCACCTCGCGCTCGGGCTCGTCCCGACCGGTGGTCACGGCTCGACCCAGGCGACGGCAGACCCGTGTGCCCGCAGCGGCCCGACGTCCCAGCCGGCGAGCGGGACGGCCGCGTCGACGGCGACCGTCACCCACTGAGCGTCGCCGGAGACCGTCACACGCGCGGCCGGACCGGCGACCCGGCGTGCAGCCGCCGCAGCGGCCTGGGCGGACTCGCCGAGCGCGGCGACGCGCGCGCCGACCCGTGCGGCGTCCACGCACCGTGCCTGCGTCAACCCCGCGCCCGCGACCATGACCACGAGGACCAGGACCAGCAGCACCGCCGGCAGCGCGACCGCGAGCTCGGCCGTGACGCTGCCCCGGTCGCACCGGTCGGCCTCGTCCACCGGCGGCAACGTCGAGGGGTCCTCGGCCACCCCGTGGCGCAGCGCGGGCGCGTCGCGACCTGCACCCGCGCAGCGCGCCGCGTCTCCACGACGGACCACGCCGGCGGCGTCCAGCGCGTCCGCGCGGGTGCCGCGACGTGCACTCACCGAGCGCGTCGAACGCGCACGGCGGAGCACGCCCACGAGGTGGGGAAAGCCCGCGCGGCCAGGTGCTGCGTCCTCGGGCTCGTCCGCCGCAGGGTCGCCAGACCGACCAGGACGGCTCACTGCGCGAGCGCCTGACGGATGAGGCCGAGCAGCAGCCCCTTGACCTCGCCGCCCCGCAGGATCGCGACGAGCAGGCCGGCGAACCCGACCGCGGCCAGGGTGACGATCGCGTACTCGGCCGTCGCCATCCCGGCGTCGCCGGCCGCCACCACGACGCGACGCACGGTCGGCCCCACGCGCCGGAGCGGCGCGGGCACGACCCGGCGCTCGAGGGCGCTCACCACGCGGTGCCGTCGGGCACGCTCCTGCATGCCGCCTGCAGCGGTGGCGCGCGCCGTCTGCGGGGAGGTGAGTGCCTGGCCCGCTGTCGGGTGCGCAAGGGTGGTGAGGTCGGTGGACATCGCTCGTCTCCTTCTGGTCGTCGGGTCGAAGCCCGGCCCTGCTCGGCGGTGCGACGCCCGACCGCGGAGCCGGCGCGGTGCTGACTCCGGTCGCGGGTCGTCGCCCGGTCGCGCTCTTGCCGCGCGCAGGTCTCACGGTGCTGCGGCGTGCTACGCGTGTGTGGAGTGCGGACGTGGTCCCGTGGACAGCGCCGGACCACCAGGCCCTGTGGACGGCTCACGGCGGTACTGCAGTCCGACTAGGGCATCGGCGCGCCAGCTCCGCGGCGTGGGATGCCGCAGCTCGGCGTGGCACCAGGTTCACGGTCCGGCGCGGGCGGCGGGTGCCGCAGTCCAGCGGCGGCGGGTGCCGCAGTCCAGCGTCGGCGCGTGCCGCAGTCCAGCGTCGGCGCGTGCCGCAGTCCAGCGCGGCGGCGGACGGGGCCACTCGGGTGGGCACCGGTACGAGGGGTTCTCTCGGCGGCCGACGCACGCGGCGTCAGGGCGCCCCGACCAGGCCGCCGGCGAGCGAGAGCACGACCGGCACCAGCCCGAGCAGGACGAACGCGGGAAGGAAGCACGCCCCGAGCGGCAGCACGAGGTGGACCGACAGGCGCGCCGCCGCCGTGCGCACCGCGCGACGCCGGGCGCGCCGGATCCCGTCGGCGCACGCCCGCAGACCTGCGCCGGGCGACGCTCCGGTGACCCAGGCGACCTCGAGCGCGTCCCGCAGTGGTCCGAGCGAGTCCGGCGCGTGTGCCCAGGCGGTCGGCCAGGACGCCCCGAGCAGCAGCGCCGACCCCGCACGTCGCAGTGCCCGGCCGGACGCACCCGCGATCGCGTCGCCGACGGCGCACAGCGCGGTGGGCAGCGCGCATCCGGCGGTCAGGGCCGCGTCGACGAGCTCGATCACGAGCACGACGTCGAGCTCGCCCTCGGTGCCGTCACTCCGGGCCGGGCGCGCGACGCCGTCGTCCCGACCGCTGGTCGCCGGGGCGCGGTCACGGACCGCCGTCGTCCCTCGGAGCCGCCGACCGACGGAACCGCGCCACCCGACCACGACGAGCACCAGCGCGACCGCGAGAGCAGCGCTCGTCGCGGTCACCCCGCGCCCCCCGGCAGACGCTGTCGACCGCCCGGCTCCTCCGGCCGCAGGCGCGCCTTCGCCCCGCCCCGACCCGGACGAGCCCCGCTCACGTCGGCCTCCTGCCGGCGGCGGCCGTCCGGGCGAGGAGCGCGCGCGTCCACCACCACCCGGCACCGAGGAGCGCGCACCCCGCCGCAGCGCTGACCGTCCCCGCACCACCGGCCACGACGGATCCGACGGGATCCGCCCCCAGCAGCGTCCCGAGGACGAGCCCGGCGCCGGGCAGCAGCGCGAGCACGCGTGCGGTCGACCGGGGACCCGCGACGGCTGCGGCGACGTCGGACTCGTGCTCCTCGTCGGCGGCCACCGCGCGGGCGACCTGCTCGAGGACGTCGGCCAACGGCATGCCCAGGTCCTCCGCGAGCCGCGCGGCCGCGACGGCTGCGGTCGCCCTGTCGACGAGGTCCCGCCCGGGGTTCCGATGCGCGCCGAGGAGGTCCTCGACGGTCGGGACCGGACCCACCCCGCCACGTCCGAGCGTCTCGCTCCAGGCGGCCGCCGGCCGCGCACCGGATCGCACGCGGGCCGCGGTGTCGTGCAGGGCGCCGACGAGGTCGACCGCCGCCCCTCGCCCTGCGAGGCCGGGCCCCGCACGACGAGCGTCGCCCGGCCGCCCACGGCTCACACCGCGGGCCGCCCGTCGGCCGAGGTGGTCCCTGGCGTCGGCGGCTGCACCAGGCCGTCGTCGCATCGCGTCGTGCGGACGTCGTCCCACGACGGGGCGCCCGAGCGGCGCCAGCGCGAGGACGGCGAGCGCGACGGCCGCACCCGTCAGCGCCCCGCTCACCCGTGCGTCCGGTCGGGACTTGGCGCGCCGCCCGCGCCCGGGACGGCCGACAGCGTCACACCTCGCACGGTCGCTCCCCCGTCACCCCGGCGAGCAGCAGAACCGTCACCGGCACCAGCACCAGGACCAGGACCAGGACCAGGACCAGGACCAGGACCAGGACCAGGACCAGGACCAGGACCAGGACCAGGACCACCGTCTCCCGACCTCAGCCCGAGCCGGTCGGCGAGGGCCGGCCACGCGGCGCCACGGACCACGGCTCCACCCGCGTCCGCGCGCAGGGCGCACGCGACCTCGAGCGCACCGTCGGGCGCCCGCCGGACGACGCCCACCTCCGCGAGGTACCGGTGACCGCGACCGTCGCCGTCGCCGCCGGCCCGGCGCAGGTGCAGCACGGCGTCGAACGCGCTCGCAGCCTGGGCGGCGAGCGCGTCGCGGGACATGCCGGCGAGGGCGGCGAGGGCTTCGAGGCGGGCGGGCACGTCGGCGGCGGCGTTCGCGTGCACGGTCGCGCAGCCGCCGTCGTGGCCGGTGTTGAGCGCGGCGAGGACCTCGCGGACCTCGGCGCCCCGGCACTCGCCGAGGACGATGCGGTCGGGCCGCATGCGCAGGGCGTGCCGCACGAGGTCGGGGAGGCCGACATGTCCCGCGCCCTCGACGTTGGCGTGCCGGGCGAGGAGGCGGACGACGTGCGGGTGGGCGGGGGCGAGCTCGCCCGACTCCTCGATGACGACGATCCGCTCGTCGGACGGCACGAGCGACAGCAGGGCCGCGAGCAGCGTCGTCTTGCCGGACCCCGTGGCGCCGGACACGAGGACGTTCGCGCGGCGGGTCACGAGGGCGCGGACGACGGGGACGAGGACGGGGGCCAGCGTCCCGCCCGCGACGAGCTCGACGAGCGACAGCGCGCGGACACGGACGGTGCGCAGGCTGAGCAGGGTGCACGCCCCGGCGACGGGAGGCAGGACGGCGTGCAGGCGGGTGCCGTCCGGCAGGCGGGCGTCGACCGTCGGTGACGCGTCGTCGAGCCGCTGACCGCCCGCGGCCGCGAGCCGGACGGCGAGAGCGCGCACGTCGTCGGGGGTGCCCAGCCGCACGTGGGCGCGCGCGAGGCGACCGGCCCGCTCGACCCACACGTCGTCGGGCCCGTTGACGAGGACGTCGGTGACGTCGGGGTCGGCGAGCAGGGGTTGGAGCGGTCCGGCGCCGTAGAGCTCGTCCCGGACGGCCGTGACGATGCCGACGAGCGCACGGGAGCCCACGACCGCGCCGCGGCTGCGGGCGACGGTCTCGACGGCGTCGCCGATCGCGCCCGGGTCGGGCAGGCCGACGTCGCCCGCCGGGTGCTGCTGCAGCCGCGACCGCACGTCGTCGAGGAAGGCCGCGTCGACCAGTCGTCGAGCGGCGTCGCCGGGATGGTCGGCGTGGCCGGGGTGCCTGGGGAGGCCGTGCGGACGGTCCGTCACCGCAGGACGTCCCGCGCGAGGCGTCGGGCAGCCCGGGCGAGGGCACCGGTCGACGGCAGCCCGCCGTGCTCGGTCCCGACGGCGAGGCGCCGGTCGAGCGGGAGGGTGGCGAGAACCGGCAGGCCGACGGCGTCCGCGACCTCGGCGCTGCCGAGCCCGCCCGGCGCGGGTCCGCGGACGACGAGCCCGACGTCGGCACCGGGCGCGGACCGCAGCGCGAGCCGGAGCGCGAGGGCGCCCGCTGTCGCCCGCAGGTCCCGCGGCGTGACGACCAGGACGGTGTCGCAGACGGCGGCGACGGACTCCCCGGCGACGACGGCGGAGCGGTCGAGGTCGAGCACGAGCACTCCGGTGGTCCGCGACAGGGCGTGCAGGACGTCGGCGACGACCGCGGGCTCGGGCGGCACGGGTCGGGACCTGTCGGCGCTGAGGACGGCGCACGTGCCCCAGCGGGGCAGCATCGCGAGGAGGTCGTCGCCGTCGACGTCGCCGCGTGCGGTCGCCAGGTCGGGCCAGCGCACGCCGTCGGCCCGTTCGAGCCCGACGAGGACGTCGAGGCCGCCGCACGCACGGTCGAGGTCGACGACCGTCGTCGCGGTGCTCCGGGACGCCTCGCGGGCGAGCGCCGCCGCGAGGCTCGACGCGCCTGCTCCGCCCCGGGCCCCGACGACGCCGACCACGGTGGCGCGTCGCGTCGGGACCGGGGCAGCCAGGGGGATCATGGCGTCGGGCAGCCAGGCGTCGGGCGCCCGCGCGGTCGCGACGGTGTCTGCCACCCGACCTCGGACCAGCGTGCGCACGGCGTGTCCCCTCTCGACGGGAGCACGGGCGGCTCCTTCGCCAGGCATCGTCGTGGCGAGGACCGGGCGCGGTGCGGGCCGCTGCCCGCGCCGGTGGACTCCGGGTCCGGCGACCGGGCTGTGGACGGCTCGACGGGGAAGCAGCGCGGCAACCGGGGCGGCGCGGCGACGCGGACGGCGCGGTCACGCGGAGGGGCGACGCGGACGGCGCGGTCACGCGGATGACGCGGCGACGCGGACGGCGCGGTCACGCGGGCCGCCCGATGCGCGGCACGGGTGACGTGGGCGGAACGCGGCGCGGCACGGGCGGCACGCGCACGCCCTCCACGTGCGCGGCACGCCACGTCACCGCAGGTCCACGCGCCGCACCTCTCGCGCCCGTGTCGGCCTGGCCCACTAGGCTCGCGGCGATCACGGGACGGCCCGACCGGGCCCGACCGACGGGACCCGACGAGCCCGCCCCGGGAGCGCGATGGACGACAGCCGGACGACCGACGCGACACCGGTCGCCGTCCCGCCCGACACGGACGCACCGACCGCCGCGTTCTTCGACCTCGACAAGACGATCATCGCGACGTCGTCGGCCACGGCCTTCTCCCGCCCGTTCATGGCGGGCGGCCTGCTCACGCGCCGCTCGGTGATCCGGACGGCCTACGCGCAGCTCCTGTACCTCGCGGGCGGCGCCGACGAGGCGCAGACCGAGCGGCTCCGCGCGCAGCTCTCGCGGATGGTCACGGGCTGGGACGTCGCGCAGGTGTCGTCGATCGTCGCCGAGACGTTGCACGAGTCGATCGACCCCGCGGTGTACGCGGAGGCGGTCGCGCTCATCGAGGAGCACCACGAGGCGGGCCGGGACGTCGTCATCGTCTCCGCGTCGGGCAGCGAGATCGTCGAGCCGATCGCCGCGGTGCTGGGCGCGGACCACGTCATCGCGACGCGGATGGCGGTGCTCGACGGCCTCTACACGGGCGAGATCGACTTCTACGCCTACGGGGAGAACAAGGCGACGGCGATCCGCGAGCTCGCCGCCGAGCGCGGGTACGACCTCGCGGCGAGCTACGCGTACTCGGACTCCATCACCGACGTGCCGATGCTGGAGACGGTCGGGCACGGGTTCGCCGTGAACGCCGACCGCGCGCTGCGCCGGGTCGCCGCGGAGCGCGGGTGGGGGCTGCTGACGTTCAGCCGGCCGGTCGCGCTGCTGTCGCTCGTGCGTCCGTCGACGCGGTCGGTCGTCGTCGCGACGGTCGCGGTGGCGGCGGGGTGCGCGCTGGCGGTGTGGCTGGTGCGGCGCGCACGTCGGCGCGCGGCCTGACGACCTCCGTCCGAGGCCCTCGCGTCCCGTCGCCACCCGCCGCTGCGGGCGTCGGGCCGGTCACCGTCACCCCGTCCGCGCGGCGTCCGCATCATGGGCTGGCGTCCCGTCATGCGGGCACGGGCCGCCGCTGTGCTGGACCGTCACCGGCCCGAGTTCCCTTCGTGACCACCCTGAGGTACGACAGACGCACAACTGGACCGCCGTGAGGGCACCCACGCGCAGGATTGCCCACCTCTGGGCAGGTCGACCGGGCTCGTCCCGTCGCGACTGGACACGTGCACGCTTGATCACCCTCCCGGCTTCCGTTCGGCGACGGCGTCCCTCGGGACGCCGTCGTTGTGCCGGGGCCCGGTGCCGGGGGCCCGGTGCCGGGGTGCAAGGGGTCGCTGCCGGCGCTCAGTCGCCCGCCGGCAGACGCCCGCCGAGCACGCCGTCCGCGACGACGCGCGCCCGGTCGGCACCCGCGACCGCGGCGGCCGCGCACGCCCGCAGCCAGGCGGCGACCCCGTCGGGCGTCCCGGTCGCGAAGCCCGCGGCGGCACCGAGGTAGGGCTGCGGCGACGCCGCCCACACCGCCTCGGCGACGACGGACCCGGTCGGGTCGAGCCCGCCGGTCGTGGCCAGCAGCCGGGCCGCTGCACGCGCGACGACGCCGTTCCCGGCAGCGAACGGCCGCAGCGCGAGCAGCTCGCCGTGCACGACGGCCGCGACGACGAGCGCGGGTGCGCGGGTCGTCGCGACGGTCCGGCCAAGGAGGTCCAGGCGGGCGGCCACCTCGTCGCCGACCGGTGCGACGCCGAGGCCCGTGAGGTCCTGCGGGGCGGCGGCGTGACGAAGCCGGCCGACGTCGGCGGCGTCGAGCCAGCCGGCGGCGGCCGCGGCGTGCAGCCCGGCGAGCAGCTGCCCGAACGGCGGCAGCGCCGACGCACCGCGCGCGCCCAGGTCGGGCATGAGCCGCTCGACGGCGGCCGCGGCCCGCACCGCCCCGCGCGCCCGTTCGACGTGCGGGTCGCCCCGGTCGAGAGCGGTCGACCCGCCGAGCCCTTTGCCGACGCCGGGTCCCCCCGACCCCGCCGCGACCGTTGCCGCGAGGTGGTGCTCCGAAGGGGTCGTCTCGCGGACCGTCGTCGCGAGCCCGCGCACCACGTCGAGCGGCACGCGCGCCCCGTCGACGGCCGCGCTCGCCCGCGCGCTGCGCAGCCCCGCCTCGGCCCGCACCTCGCGCCACCGGCGCCGGTACGCCTCGTGCCAGCGGAGCTGCTCGCACGCGGCGCGGGCCTCCTCGACCGCGGCGGCGACGCCCGGCAGGTCGACGAGGGGGGCGAGGGGGTCGGCGGGCACCGGCCCACCCTACGAGCCCGCCCCGGTCCTCGAGCCGCCCACAGCCCACGCCACCAGCCCCGACGCGCACAGGTCGGACGTCCCACCTCCTGCCGCCGGGCCGCCCACGGGCCACAATGAGCCTCATGGCCTCGCCGAGCGTGTCGTCGTCCATCACCGCCCGGCTCCAGGTGCAGGCCCGGCCGACGGCGGTCAGCGAGCTGACCACCGCGATCGAGCGGGCCGGCGGCATCGTCACCGCGCTCGACGTCACGGAGTCGGGGCACGAGCGGATGACGGTCGACGTCACGTGCGCGACGCGCGGCGAGCAGCACGCGGCCGACATCGTCGAGGTGCTCAAGGACCTGCACGGCGTGCTCGTCGAACGGGTCAGCGACCGCACGTTCCTCATGCACCTGGGCGGCAAGCTGTCGATCGAGTCGAAGGTGCCGCTGCGCAACCGCGACGACCTCTCGATGGCCTACACGCCGGGCGTCGCGCGCGTGTGCGAGGCGATCGCGGCCCGCCCGGAGGACGCCCGCCGCCTGACGATCAAGCGCAACACGATCGCCGTCGTCACCGACGGGACGGCCGTGCTCGGGCTGGGCAACATCGGCCCGCTCGCCGCGCTGCCGGTGATGGAGGGCAAGGCGGTCCTGTTCAAGCGGTTCGCGGGCATCGACGCGTTCCCGCTGGTGCTCGACACGACGGACGTCGACCAGATCGTCGAGACGGTCGTGGCGATCGCCCCGGCGTTCGCGGGCATCAACCTGGAGGACATCTCCGCGCCGCGCTGCTTCGAGGTCGAGCGACGGCTGCGGGAGCGGCTCGACATCCCGGTGTTCCACGACGACCAGCACGGCACCGCGATCGTCGTGGTCGCGGCCCTGACCAACGCGCTCAAGGTCGTGGGCAAGGACATCGGCGAGGTCCGGATCGTGCTGTCGGGCGCGGGTGCGGCGGGGACGGCGGTCCTGCGGCTGCTGCTCGCGGCGGGTGCGCGCGACGTCGTCGTCGCCGACGTCGAGGGCGTCGTGCACGCGGACCGGCCCGGGCTGCCGGAGTCGCTGCGGTGGACGGCGTCGGTCACCAACCCGCGCGGGGTGCGCGGCACGATCCCGCAGGCGCTGGCGGGGGCGGACGTCTTCATCGGCGTCTCGGCCCCGGACGTCATCACCGCGCAGGACGTCTCGACGATGGGCGACGACGCGATCGTCTTCGCGCTCGCCAACCCGCGTCCCGAGGTCGACCCGGACGACGCCGCCCAGTACGCGGCGGTCGTCGGCACCGGCCGCTCGGATTTCGCGAACCAGATCAACAACGTGCTCGCGTTCCCCGGGCTGTTCCGGGGGCTGCTCGACGCGCAGTCGCACAAGATCACCGACCGCATGCTGCTCGCGGCGGCGTACGCACTGGCGTCGACGGTGAGCGACGAGGAGCTCAACCCGACCTACATCGTGCCGAGCGTGTTCCACCCCGACGTGGCGTCGGTCGTCGCGGCGGCGGTCGAGCGCGAGGCCCGCGCCGACGCCGCCGCGGTGTCCTGACCCGGACGACCACCACCGCTCGGCGGACCGGGACGCGCCGCGCGCGCCCCGGCTCAGCCCGCGTCGCTGACCGACCTCGGCGCGCCGGCGGACCACGACGGGCCGACCACCGTCGGAACCGTCGACGGGGCGGGCCGGCCAGCGGCCGACCCGCCCGCGTGACCTCAGCGCCAGGCGCCCCGCACGTACTGCGGCTGCCACCCGGTGACCTCGGGCGTCCCGACGACGTCGGACCCGCCGTCCTCGGCGGGCAGGACGCCGGTCGGCACCCCGAGCCGGTGCGCGGCGCGCAGCGGCCACGACGGGTCGCGCAGGGCGACGCGACCGAGCAGCACGGCGTCGGCGCTGCCGTCGACGAGGACCTGCTCGGCCTGCTCGGGCGACGTGACGAGCCCGACGGCGGCGACGGGCAGGCCGGACGTCTCGCGGATCGTGCGCGCGGCGGGCACCTGGTAGCCGGGGCCGACGGGGATGGTCGCGGGCGCGTTGCCGCCGGACGACACGTCGACGAGGTCGACGCCGTGCCCGGCGAGGTCCTTCGCGACGGCGGCGACGTCGGCGACGTCGAGGCCGTCGGGCAGCCAGTCGGTCGCGGAGACGCGGACGAGCAGCGGCAGCTCGTCGGGCCACACGGCGCGCACGGCGTCGGTGGTCTCGACGAGCAGCCGGGCGCGGTTCTCGGGCGAGCCGCCGTACTCGTCGTCGCGCGTGTTCGTCAGCGGCGAGAGGAACTGGTGCAGCAGGTACCCGTGGGCGGCGTGCACCTCGACGACGTCGAACCCGGCGGCGAGCGCACGGCGCGCGGCGGCGGCGAAGGCCGCGGGGACGGCGGCGACCTGCTCGGTCGTCATCGCGGTGGGCGCGGCGTAGCCCGGGAACGCGTCGGCGCCCGGACCGACCGCGGCCCAGCCGCCGTCGTCGAGGCCGACGGAGCCGTCGACGCCGGCGAAGGGCGCGTGCGTGGATGCCTTGCGCCCGGCGTGCGCGAGCTGGACCCCGACGCGGGTGCCGCGCGCGTGCACGAAGTCGGTGACCCGCCGCCACGACGCCACGTGCGTGTCGTCCCACAGCCCGGTGTCGCGCGGGGAGATCCGCCCCTCGGGGACGACGGCGGTCGCCTCGGCGAGCAGCAGGCCGAACCCGCCGGCGGCGCGCGCGCCGAGGTGCACGAGGTGCCAGTCGTCGGGGTGGCCGTCGACGGCCGAGTAGGTGCACATGGGGGCCAGCCAGGCGCGGTTGGCGAACGTGGTGCCGCGCAGCGTCAGCGGCGAGAACAGGTGGGTCACGTCGCAGCCAACGGCGGCGGGACGGCCGGTGATTCCCGGGCAGCCTTTCGTCCCACGACTCGGACGTCGTGCGGGGGCACAGTGGTCGGGTGCTTCCGATCCCCGACGCCGTGCAGGCGCAGGCCGACGCCGCGCACCACAAGGTCGAGCTGTCGACGACGCCCGGCCTGTTCCTGGTCCGGACGATGCTGGCCGGTGCGTACATCGGCATCGGCGTGCTCATCCTCGCGACGGCCGGCGGGCCGCTCGAGGCGGCGGGCTCGCCGTTCGCGCCGCTGGTCAAGGGCCTGGTCTTCGGTGTCGCGCTGACGATCGTCGTGGTCGCCGGGGCGGAGCTCGCGACGTCCGCGATGATGATCCTCACGCAGGGCGCGCTGCTGCGGCGGGTGCACTGGGGACGCGCGGGCGTGACCCTGCTGGCGGTCATGGCGGGCAACCTGCTGGGCTCGATCGTCTTCGCGGGGCTGGTGCACGCGTCGGGCGTGCTCGCACCGGGGACGGCGGGCGGCGCGACGATCGCGTCGATGCTGGAGCACAAGGCGGCCGAGTCGTCGGTGCAGCTGTTCGTCCGCGGCATCCTGTGCAACCTGCTGGTGTGCCTGGCGATCTGGTGCGCGGCGCGGCTGCGCTCGGAGGGCGCCCGCATCGCGATGGTGTTCGCGTGCGTCATGGTGTTCATCACCTCGGGCTTCGAGCACGTGGTCGCGAACATGACGACGTTCTCGCTGGGCCTGTTCGGCGGGCTGCCGGGCGCGACGGTCGCGGAGATGGCCCGGAACATCGCGCTCGTGGGCCTGGGCAACCTGGTCGGCGGGGCGGTCCTCGTGGGCGCGGCCTACGCGTACGGCGTGCGCGCCCCGGTGCCCGTGCCGGACGGCGTGGTGTCGCTGCCCCCGGTGCGCCGCGACGACGTCCCCGCGGACCTGCGGGACCTCGGCGGGCGATCGACGCACCGCGTCGTGGCGGTGGGCCTGCCGGCCCGGCGTCAGCGGGACACGGCCGCGCCGAACGGCGAGGCGGTGCCTGCGGCAATACGGTGACCGCAACGGCGTCGTCGAGGCGCACGTGCGGCCATCCAACGAGGAGACGCGATGAGCACCTCCGACCCGAAGCACCCGTCGACGGACGGGTCGCACACCCCGGCGGCGTCCCCGACGCCGACCGACCGACCGGCGGACGCGCCGACGGACGTCTCCGGGACCGCCCCGGACCCGGTGACCCGACCGTCCCGCCCGGCGTCCACGACTCCGACGCCCACGACCGCGGAGCCGCCAGCCGACACGGGCCGGCACGCGGTGGTGCGTCCGGCCCCGACGCCGCCGCCCGACGCGTCCGCCGCGGGGACGGCCCCGACCGGCACGAACGCAGGCACGAACGCAGGCACGGACGCGGGCACGCGCACCGCAGCCGCCGCGTCGGCCGACCCCGCGCGGCCAGCGACACCCGCGGTCCCGGCGCCGGACCCCGACGGCCCTCCCCCCGCAGTCGCGGACGGGTCGACGCCGCCGCCCGCGGCACCACGGGTGGAACGCGGTGACGACGACCTGTTCCCCGCCCCGAACGCCCCGCGGTCGACGAGCTTCGGCGCGCACGTCCTGGGCGTCGTCCTGGGTCTGCTGCTCGCGCCCGCGGGAGTCGCGATGGTGCTCGTCGGGCAGGCCCGGATCCTCGCGGCGCAGGTCGACGGCTGGGACGGCTCGACGGAGGTCCTGGGCATCGTCCTGGTGACGATCGGCCTGCTGGTGCTGGGGCTCGTCGCGCTGCTCGCGGTGTGGTCGGCGGCGGTCCCGATCGCGGGTGGCGCGCTGCTGACGGTCGTGGGCGGGTTCTACCTGTTCGCGCCGTCGATCGCGCGCGCCCAGACGCTGGACGTGCTGAGCGACACGGGCTGGCGGCTCACGGTGACGCAGGTGACGGTCGCGGGGACGTCGGGCACGCTGCTCGTGGCCGGGTTTCTGGTCCTGCTGGCGGGCGTCTCGGTGGCCCTCGCGCGGCGTCGCGGCGTGCACCTGGGCGAGTTCCGCGAGCGCCACCGCGCCTGATCCGGTCCGTCCCACGGCCGCCGGACCGCCCGGCGACGTGCCGTGGGGCGGCGGCTAGAGTGCCTGGTCTGACCCGGTCGCTCCCGGGTTCCGCACCGACGTCGTTGCGCACAGGAGGGTCGCACGTGACCGACACCGTCCCCGCCTCGGGCTCGCCCGAGAAGCCCGCCGGCCTGGAGAACCTGCTCTCCGAGGACCGCCGTTTCCCCCCGTCCCCCGAGTTCGCCGCGCAGGCGAACGCCCACGGCGACCTGTACGCGTGGGCAGCCGCCGACCGTCCGACGTTCTGGGCCGACCAGGCGCGTGAGCTGCTGTCCTGGTCGACGCCGTTCACGCAGACCCTCGACTGGTCGGACGCGCCGTTCGCCCGGTGGTTCGCCGACGGCCGGCTGAACGCCGCGTACAACGCGGTGGACCGGCACGTCGAGGAGGGCCGCGGCGACCGGGTCGCGCTGCTCTTCGAGGGCGAGGGCGGCGACTCGCGCTCGCTCACGTACGCCGACCTGCAGCGCGAGGTGTCGAAGGCCGCGAACGCGCTGACGTCGCTGGGCGTCGGCACGGGCGACCGGGTCGCGATCTACCTGCCGCTGATCCCCGAGGCGGTCGTGACGATGCTCGCGTGCGCCCGGATCGGCGCGCCGCACTCGGTGGTCTTCGGCGGGTTCTCCGCGGAGGCGCTGTCGTCGCGCATCGTCGACGCCGAGGCGAAGCTGGTCGTGACCGCCGACGGCGGCTACCGGCGCGGGGCCGCGTCCGCGCTGAAGCCGGCGGTCGACGAGGCCGTCGCGAAGGGCACGCCGTCCGTCCAGCACGTCCTGGTGGTGCGCCGCACGGGCCAGGACGTCGAGTGGACCGACGGCCGTGACGTCTGGTGGCACGACGTGGTGGACGCCGCGTCCGACCAGCACACGCCGGTCGAGGTGGACGCCGAGCACCCGCTGTTCATCCTCTACACGTCCGGCACGACGGGGAAGCCGAAGGGCATCTTCCACACGACGGGCGGCTACCTGACGCAGGCCGCGTACACGCACCGCAACGTCTTCGACCTCAAGCCGGAGTCGGACGTCTACTGGTGCACGGCCGACATCGGCTGGATCACGGGCCACACGTACGTCGTGTACGGGCCGCTGGTGAACGGCGCGACGCAGGTCATCTACGAGGGCACGCCGGACACGCCGCACCGCGGCCGCTGGTGGGAGATCGTCGAGAAGTACAAGGTCTCGATCCTCTACACGGCGCCGACGGCGATCCGGACGTGCATGAAGTGGGGCGAGGAGCTCCCGGCGAAGTTCGACCTGTCGAGCCTGCGCGTGCTGGGGTCGGTGGGCGAGCCCATCAACCCGGAGGCGTGGATGTGGTACCGCCGCGTCATCGGCGGCGACCGCACGCCGATCGTCGACACGTGGTGGCAGACGGAGACGGGCGCGATCATGATCAGCCCGCTGCCGGGCGTGACGGAGACGAAGCCGGGGTCGGCGCAGGTCGCGCTGCCGGGGATCGCGGCCGACGTCGTGGACGACGAGGCGCACTCGGTGCCGGACGGCGGCGGCGGGTACCTGGTGCTGACCGAGCCGTGGCCCGCGATGCTGCGCGGCATCTGGGGTGACCCGGAGCGGTACAAGGACACCTACTGGTCCCGGTTCTCGGGCCTGTACTTCGCGGGCGACGGGGCGAAGAAGGACGACGACGGCGACATCTGGCTGCTGGGCCGCGTCGACGACGTCATGAACGTGTCGGGCCACCGGCTGTCGACGACGGAGATCGAGTCGGCGCTGGTGTCGCACCCGTGGGTCGCGGAGGCGGCGGTCGTGGGCGCGTCGGACGACACGACGGGTCAGGCGGTCGTCGCGTTCGTCATCCTGCGGGGTGGCAGCGAGGGCTCCGACCTGTCCGGCGACGAGGTGCAGACGGCGCTGCGCAACCACGTGTCGAAGGAGATCGGGCCGATCGCGAAGCCGCGGCAGATCCTCGTGGTGCAGGAGCTGCCGAAGACGCGTTCGGGCAAGATCATGCGGCGGCTGCTGCGGGACGTGGCGGAGCACCGGCAGGTCGGCGACGCGACGACCCTGGCCGACTCCTCCGTCATGGACCTCATCGCGCAGGGCCTGTCGAAGCCGGCGGCGTCCTCGGAGGGCTGACCCGCACGCCGCACGCCGGCCCGGTCCGGACCGGGCCGGCACGACGCACGACCCCGTCATGGTGACCGTCCCGACCCCGGGAACGGTCGCCAGGACGGGGTCGTCGTGCGTGCGGCGGGCGGTAGGCCGCGGCGCGCCGGGCTGGTCGTCGTGCGTGCGGCGGGCGGTACGCCGGGACGCGACGGACGTCCAGATCGGTGAAGCGTTTAGGGCCGTGGAGCGCGGTTTCGTGCCCTGGTTGTCTTGCCCCGGCACCCGCCCGCCGACCGGCCGGCGGAACGGCGGGTGGGTGCGTCCACGGGCCGCGACGACGCGGAACGTCACTGCCGAACACCGGCGCCGCGGCGCGCCTGCGGTCGTCACACACTCAGGAACGAGGATGTCCATGAGATCTCGACTGTCCTTGCTGACCGGCGCCGCACTGGCGTCGGCGGTCGTCGCGCTGGGCGCGGCGTCGCTCGTCTCGACGGCGGCCAACGCCGCCACCCCGCCCGGTCTGCGCGTGTCCGGCACCCAGCTGGTCGAGAAGGACGGCACGCCGTTCGTCGCCCGCGGCGTGAGCCACGCCCACACCTGGTACACGTCGCAGACGCCCACCGCGATCCCCGCGATCCGGGCGGCCGGCGCGAACGCGCTGCGCGTCGTCCTGTCCGGCGGCGACCGCTGGACGAAGAACGACGCCACCGACGTCGCGAACGTCATCAGCCTCTGCAAGGCCAACAAGCTCATCTGCATGCTCGAGAACCACGACACCACGGGCTACGGCGAGCAGTCCGGCGCGGTCACGCTCGACACCGCCGCGAACTACTGGGTGGGCATCAAGTCGGCGCTGATCGGCCAGGAGGACTACGTCCAGATCAACATCGGCAACGAGCCCTTCGGCAACAACGCGACGGCGAACGCGAACTGGGCGACCGACTCCGCGAACGCGATCAAGAAGCTGCGCGCCGCGGGCCTGCACCACAACATCGTCATCGACGCGCCGAGCTGGGGCCAGGACTGGGCCGGGATCATGCGGGACAACGCGGCCACCGTCGCCGCCGCGGACCCGGACGCGAACGTCCTGTTCTCCGTCCACATGTACGGCGTCTACAACAACGCGACGACGATCAAGACCTACCTCGACGCGTTCAAGTCGAAGAACCTGCCGCTCGTCATCGGCGAGTTCGGCTTCGACCACTCCGACGGCAACCCCGACGAGGACACGATCATGTCCGAGGCGGTCTCCCGCGGCCTCGGCTACTACGGCTGGTCGTGGTCGGGCAACGGGGGCGGCGTCGAGTACCTCGACATGGTGACGGCGTTCAACCCGGCGCAGAAGACGTCGTGGGGCACGCGCATCTTCGACGGCGCCAACGGCATCAAGGCGACCGCGAAGACGGCCAAGATCTACACGGGCGTCGTGGACCCGACGACCCCGAACCCCACGCCGACGACGCCCACGCCCACCCCGACGCCGACTCCCACGCCGACGCCGACCCCCACCCCGACCCCGACCCCGACGACCAACCCGGGCACCTGCTCCGCGGTCCTGCGGGTCGTCGGCTCGTGGCCGGGCGGCTGGCAGGGCGGCGTGACCGTGACGGCCGGCAGCGCGATGGTCGGCTCGTGGACGACGCAGTTCGCGCTCCCGTCGGGCGGCTCGCTCCAGAGCGGATGGTCGGGCACCTACACGACGTCGGGCACGTCGGTCACGGTGAAGAACGCGCCGTGGAACGGCCTGCTCGGTGCGGGCGCCAAGACGGAGTACGGCTTCGTCGCGTCGGGCAACGCGCCGACGAGCACGGTCCCGGTCTCCTGCTCGTGACCCGCTGACCGTCCGCTGACCTCCGGCTCCGGCCGGGCCGGCAGCACCCCGGAGCCGGGGTCGTCCTCGTGACGGCCCCGGCTCCGTCGTCGCGACGCGGGTCGGGGCCACGACCGAGGTCGACGACGACGTCGGGGTCAGGTCAGAGGTCGAGCAGGCGCCGCAGGTGCCGCACGGCCTCGCGCCCGGCGCGGTTCGCGCCGACGGTCGACGCCGACGGCCCGTACCCGACGAGCTGCACCCGCGGGTCGGCCACGACGCGCGTGCCGTCCATGACGATCCCGCCGCCGCGCGCCCGCAGGCCGAGGGGCGCGAGGTGGTCCAGGGCGGCGCGGAAGCCGGTGCACCACAGGATCGTGCGGGCCTCGACGTGGGCGGGGCCGTCGACCCAGCCGTCCTCGACGTCGCCGGGCTCGTCCCACACGACGCCGTCGGCGACGATCCGGCTGAACACGGGCCGGGCCCGCAGGACGCCGGCGTCGATGCCCGCCCGGTACGCGTCGGTCAGCGGAAGGCCGGTGACCTGGACGACGCTCTGCGGCGGCAGCCCGGCGCGCGTGCGCTGCTCGACCAGGGCGACGGCCTCCCGGCCGACCTCGGGCGTGAACTCCTCGTCGCGCCACACGGGCGGTCGGCGCGTGACCCACGTGGTCGAGGTGACGCGCGCGACCTCGAGGAGCTGTTGCACGGCGGACGTGCCCCCGCCGACGACGACGACGTGCCCGTCGGCGAGGTCGGCGGCGGACCGGTAGTCGCGCGCGTGCAGCTGGCGGCCCTGGAAGGTGCCGCGGCCGGGGTAGGCGGGCCAGAAGGGCTTGCCCCACGTGCCGGTCGCGTTGACGAGGCCGCGGGCGCGCCACACGACGCGGTCGGCGGGGCGCTCGACGCTGTGCGAGTGGACGAGCAGCCGTCCGTGCCCGGGCGTCGCGGCGGGGGTGCCGGCACTGTCGACGGGCACGGGTGCCCGGCCCTCGTCGTGCACGGACGTGACCCGCACGGGCCGCTGCACGTGCAGCCCGTAGGCCTCCTCGTACTGCGCGAAGTAGTACGGCACGGCGCGCGCGGCGGGCTCGGTCGGGTCGGGGACGACGAGCGGCATGCCCGGGAGCTCGTGCACGCCGTGCGCGCGCTCCATCGTGAGCGACTCCCACCGGTGCTGCCACGCGCCGCCGGGGCCCGGCTCGTCGTCGAGCACGACGAACGACGGGCCGTCCTCCCAGCCGGGCTGCCCGACGGACACGAGGCCGCTGCGGCGCAGGTGGTAGGCGGCGGCGAGCCCGGCCTGCCCGGCACCGACGACCACCACGTCGACGTCGACGAGCTCGGCGGCGAGGCCCGCTGCGGGGGTCGGTCCGGTGGCTCGACGGGCCGACGCCCGCGTCTCCCGGAGCGCACGACGGGAGCGGCGCGTCTGCGGGGTCGGGGCGTCCTCGGCGTGGGTGCGCAGCGAGTCCTCCATGGCCGGTCCACGGTACCTGCTTCCTCTGTGCGCGGGGCGCGGCAGACGGGTGCTCGTGGTGGGATGTCGGCATGTCCCACGACACGAACGCGCAGGTCACGATCGGGACGACGACGACCCGTCCGGACGCGGCGACGGCGGCGCAGGTCAGCGCGCTGGCCGGACGCGCCCACCAGGTGGACGGTGTCGCGCCGCTGTCCGAGCAGCCGCTCCTGCGGCTCACGACGGACCACGCGCCGGTCGTGCACCTCACGGCCCGCACGGCCGACGGGGACCTGGTCGGGTACGCCCAGGTGGACGTGGCCGACGCGTCGTCGGCGGCGGCGGAGCTCGTCGTCGACCCGGCGCACCGGCGCCGGGGAGCGGGTCGCGCGCTGCTGCACGCCGCGCTCGCGCTCGCGCACGCGGAGCCGGGCCGGGACCTGCGGGTGTGGGCGCACGGCGACCTGCCGGTGGCGCGCGCGTTCGCCGCCGCGGTCGGGTTCGGGGTCGTACGGGAGCTGTGGAAGATGCGCCTCGACCTCGCGGCGCGCACACCGTCCAGCCGTCCGCTGCCGCCCGGGACGACCGTCCGCACGTTCGTGCCCGGCCAGGACGAGCAGGCGTGGCAGCGCGTCAACGCGCGCGCGTTCGCGCAGCACCCCGAGCAGGGCCGGATGACGGTCGACGACGTGCGGGACCGGGAGCGCGAGCCGTGGTTCGACCCCGAGGGCTTCCTGCTCGCGGAGCGCGACGGCGACCTCGTGGCGTTCCTGTGGACCAAGGTGCACGCGGCGGGCGAGGAGGCCGACGAGCCCGTCGGCGAGCTGTACGCCGTCGGGGTCGACCCCGACGCGCAGGGCCTGGGGCTGGGGTCGGCGCTCACGACCCTCGCGCTCGACCACCTCGCCGCCGCCGGCCTGTCGACCGTGGTGCTCTACGTGGAGGCCGACAACGCGGCGGCCGTCCGGACCTACGCCGCGCAGGGGTTCGTGCGCGCGTCCGCGGACGTCATGCTCGGTTCCGATACCGGCCGTTCACCGTCGGGTGCCACGATGGCCTCATGACCGACGCCCCGACCCTCGACTCCGCCCTGGCCGCGCACATCGCCGAGCACATGGCCCAGCAGGACCCCCTGCCGGCGGTCGAGCCGGAACCGCTGCCGGACGACCGGTTCCTCGACCGCGAGCTGTCGTGGCTCGCGTTCAACCAGCGCGTCCTGGAGCTCGCGGAGGACCCGGACCTGCCGCTGCTGGAGCGCGTGCGGTTCCTCGCGATCTTCGCGTCGAACCTCGACGAGTTCTTCATGGTGCGGGTCGCCGGGCTGAAGCGGCGCATCGCGACGGGCATCGCCGTGACGGCCGCGTCGGGCCTGTCGCCCCGGCAGGTGCTGGAGGCGATCAGCGACAAGGCGCACGAGCTGCAGCACCGGCACGCACGCGTGTTCGCCGAGCAGGTGCAGCCCGCGCTGGCCGCCGAGGGCATCACGCTCGTGCGCTGGGACGACCTGGGCGAGGGCGAGCAGGACCGGCTGCGCAAGTTCTTCCGCCGGCAGATCTTCCCGGTGCTCACGCCGCTCGCGGTGGACCCGGCGCACCCCTTCCCCTACATCTCGGGGCTGTCGCTCAACCTCGCGGTCGTCGTCGCGAACCCGGCGACCGGCAAGGAGCACTTCGCGCGGGTTAAGGTGCCGCCGCTGCTGCCCCGGTTCATCGCGGTCGACGCGAGCGGCCGCCCGTCGGCCCCCGACGCCGGCGCCGCGTCGCCCGAGAAGGGCCCGATGTCGTTCGTCCCCGTCGAGGACGTCATCTCCGAGCACCTCGAGCACCTGTTCCCGGGCATGGAGGTGCGCGAGCACCACACGTTCCGTGTGACCCGCAACGAGGACGTCGAGGTCGAGGAGGACGACGCCGAGAACCTCCTCAAGGCCATGGAGAAGGAGCTCCTGCGGCGCCGGTTCGGCCCGCCGGTGCGGCTCGAGATCGCCGAGGGCATCAGCCCGCGCATCCGCCAGCTCCTCGTCCGCGAGCTGCGGATGGCCGAGGAGGAGGTCTACGAGCTGCCCGCCCCGCTGGACTTCACGGGCCTCAACGTCATCGCCGACCTGGACCGCGCCGAGCTGCAGTTCCCCCGGTTCGTGCCGACGACGCACCGCCAGCTCGCCGAGGTCGAGAGCGCGACGCCGACCGACGTCTTCGCGAAGATCCGCGAGCGCGACATCCTGCTGCACCACCCGTACGACTCGTTCTCGACGTCGGTGCAGACGTTCCTCGAGCAGGCCGCCGCCGACCCCGACGTCCTCGCGATCAAGCAGACGCTCTACCGGACGTCGGGCGACTCCCCCATCGTGGACGCGCTCATCGACGCCGCCGAGGCGGGCAAGCAGGTGCTGGCGCTCGTCGAGATCAAGGCACGGTTCGACGAGCAGAACAACATCTCCTGGGCGCGCAAGCTCGAGCAGGCGGGCGTGCACGTCGTGTACGGGATCGTCGGGCTCAAGACCCACTGCAAGCTGTCGCTCGTCGTGCGGCAGGAGCCCGACGGCCTGCGCCGGTACAGCCACGTCGGGACGGGCAACTACCACCCGAAGACGGCCCGCCTCTACACCGACCTGGGCCTGCTGACGGCGGACCCGGAGGTCGGCCAGGACCTCACGCGCCTGTTCAACCAGCTCTCCGGCTACGCGCCGAAGTCCCGGTTCCACCGGCTGCTCGTCGCGCCCCGCTCCGTGCGCGCGGGCCTGGTCGAGCGCATCGACCGCGAGGCGGCGGCGGCCCGCGAGGGGCACCCGGCGTGGATCAAGATCAAGGTCAACTCGATGGTCGACGAGGCCACGATCGACGCCCTGTACCGCGCGTCGCAGGCGGGCGTGCACGTCGACCTGGTCGTCCGCGGCATCTGCGCGCTGCGCCCCGGCGTCCCCGGGCTGTCGGAGAACGTGCGGGTCCGCTCGATCCTCGGCCGGTTCCTCGAGCACTCGCGGATCTTCGCGTTCGCCAACGCGACGGCCGACGCCGAGTCGTCGTTCGAGGGGCCCGAGGTCTACATCGGCTCCGCGGACCTCATGCACCGCAACCTCGACCGGCGCGTCGAGGCACTGGTGCGCGTCGCCGACCCCGACCAGGTCGCCGAGCTCGTGGACCTCGTCGACGAGTCGACCGACGACGCGACGTCGTCGTGGCACCTCGACGCGTCGGGCGACTGGCACCGGCGGCACGCGGCCGACGACGGCTCCCCGCTGGTCGACCTGCAGGCGGCGCTCATCCAGCGGCAGCGGCGCCGCCCGGGCTCGTCGCGGTGAGCCCCACCCGTCCGCCGGTCGTCGTCGAGGCGGCCGGCGCACTGGTGTGGCGTGTGCGCCTGCGGCGGCTGCAGGTGGTCGTCGTGCACCGCCCGCGCTACCAGGACTGGTCGTGGCCGAAGGGCAAGCTCGAGCCGGGCGAGTCCGCCGTCACGGCGGCGGTCCGCGAGGTCGCCGAGGAGACCGGCCACGACGTCGTCCTCGGCGTCCCCCTGCCCGGCCTGGAGTACACGCTGTCCGACGGCCGCACCAAGCGCGTGCACTACTGGGCCGCGCAGGTCGCGGGCCGGCGCGACGCCGTGGCGCTGCGCGGCCGGCCCCCGGTCCCGCGCGCGTCGCGCTCGGAGATCGACCGGGTGCGCTGGGTCGACGCGTCGGCCGCCGCCCGGCTGCTCACGCGTGCCGAGGACCGCGAGCCGCTCGACGCGCTCGTCGCCGCGCACGAGAAGGGACGCCTGGAGACGCACGCCCTCGTCGTCGCCCGGCACGGCAGCGCCCGCAAGCGCAGCCAGTGGAAGGGCAAGGACGCGGAGCGGCCCCTCACCGACGACGGCGCCCGCCAGGCCGCCGCGCTCGTGCCCGTGCTCTCGGCGTTCGGGGTCGGGCACGTCGTGACGAGCTCGTGGACGCGCTGCGTCGACTCGGTCCAGCCGTACGTCGCGGCCGTCGGCGTGCGCGAGCACCGGTCGGAGGCGTGGACCGAGGACGTCCACGAGGAGTCGCCCGACGCGGCCGCCGGGCACCTGGAGGCCCTGCTGCACTGGGCGGGCGACGTCGTGGTGTGCACGCACCGGCCGGTCCTCGCGACGGCGTTCGGCGTCGTGGCGTCGCACGCGCGCCGGTCCGTGGCGCTCGACGTGCCGGCCGCCGACCCGTACCTGCAGCCCGGCGAGGTCCTCGTCGCGCACGTGGTCCAGCGTCCGAAGGGCCCGCGGGTCGTCGCGGTCGAGACGCACCGGCCGGCGGACGACGCCGCCTGACACCGGGTCGGGCCGGGTCACGCCGGGCCGGGCCGGGCCCGGGCGCGCACCTCGCGCCGGGACGCTCAGGTGAGGATCGGGTTGAGCACCAGGTAGACGAGCGCCGCGACGAGCGCGGCCGCCGGGATGGTGAGCACCCACGCGGCGCCGATGTTCTTCGCGACGCCCCACCGGACGGCCGACAGCCGCTTGGTGGCGCCGACGCCCATGATCGCCGAGGTGATGGTGTGCGTCGTCGAGACGGGCGCGTGCAGCCAGTACGCGTTGGCGTACAGGACGACGGCGGCGACGGACTCGGCGACGAACCCGCGCGCCGGGTCGAGCTCGATGATCTTGCGGCCGAGCGTGCGCATGATCCGCCACCCGCCGGCGTACGTGCCGGCGGAGATCGCGGCGGCGGCGGACAGCTTGACCCACAGCGGGATCGTCATGTTGTCGGGGTCGTGGAACCCGCCCGCGATGAGCGCGAGGACGATGACGCCCATCGTCTTCTGCGCGTCCTGCAGGCCGTGCCCGAGGGCCATCGCCGCGGCCGACGCCGTCTGCGCGAGCCGGAACCGGCGCTGCGTGCGGGCCGGCGGGCGGTTCCGGACGATCCACAGCACGCCGACCATGAGGCCGAACGCGAGCAGGAAGCCGATGAGCGGCGAGAACACCATCGGCAGGACGACCTTGTCCCAGATGGCGTCCCAGTGCACGGTGACCCCGGACGCGATGCCGACACCCGTGAGGCCGCCGATGAGCGCGTGCGTCGAGGACGACGGCAGCCCGAGCCACCAGGTGATGAGGTTCCAGGTGATCGCGCCGATGAGGCCCGACAGCACGATGACGAGACCTTCGTGCGGCCCGACGTCCCCGATGCTGATGATGTCCTCGGCGATCGTCGTCGCGACGTGCGTGCCGAGCAGGGCGCCGACGAGGTTGAAGAACGCCGCCATGAGCAGCGCCACGCGAGGGGTGAGCGCGCGTGTCGAGACCGAGGTCGCGATCGCGTTGGCGGCGTCGTGGAAACCGTTGGTGTAGTCGAACCCGAGTGCGAACGCGACGACGATGACGACGAGCAGGACGTCCACCTGCTCAGGACTCCTTGAGCGCGATCGTCTCGACGGTGTTCGCGACCTTCTCGAACGCGTCCGCCGCGTCCTCGAGCGTGTCGACGATCTCCTTGAGCTTCATGAGCGTGACCGGGTCGGTCACCTCGTCGAACATCTGGGCGACGAGCTTGCGGTGCGACTTGTCGGCCTGGTTCTCGAGGCGGTTGACCTCGACCCAGTACTCGGAGAGCGAGTCCATGGAGCGCAGCCGCGGCATGGCCTCGGCGGTGAGCTCCGCCGCGCGCTGCAGCACCTGCACCTGGTCGGAGACGCGCGCGGGCAGCTCGTCGATCTTGTAGAGCACGATGAGGTCCGCGGCCTCGTCCATGAAGTCCATGCAGTCGTCGAGGTGCGACGCCAGCTGGTAGATGTCGTCACGGTCGAACGGCGTGACGAACGTCTGGTTGAGACGCCGCATGATCGTGTGCGTCGCGTCGTCGGCCGCGTGCTCGGCGTCGGCGATCCGCTTGCCGATCTCCTTGCGGGTGGCGCGGTCCGCCCCGAGCATCTCGCCGAGCAGGTTCGCGCCGGTCACGAGGTGCTTGGCGGAGTCGGCGAAGAGGTCGAAGTACGTGGTGTCGCGCGGGGTCAGGCGCAGGCGCACGGGGGTCTCCGGGACAGGGGGGACGGACGGGTTCAGGCTAGGTCACGGGAAGTCGAATGCCTAACGGCGGGCGACGGGCCCGTGGACACATGGTGACAGCCGTGCGACGTCGCGGGGTGCGGTTCGGACCTGGCCGGGCGGTCCACCCCGACGGCGGCTCCGCACGGGGTCCGGGTCGGGGTCGGGCGCCTCTGGGCACGCCCCTCGCCGCTCAGAGGCAGGTGAGGAAGGGGCGGCGCCGGACCGGGAGCGCCTCTCGGCGCGCGGCCGCTCGAAGCGGCGTGAGATGGAGCCCGGGGCTACCGCGGCCCGGCGCCACGACGATTCTACGTCGGCCCCCGCCGCAATGCGCTGTGCCGAACCTCACGCCACCCGCACGGGGCGCACGGCCGTCACTCCAGGCGGCCCGCCCGCCACAGCGCGGCAGCGTGGCTGAGCTCCTCGGCCGTCCGGACGAGCGACGCCGCGCCGCGGGTCGTGCGGACCGCACCGCGCGGGTCGACGTCGTCGAGGTGGTCGGCGTCGAACGCCGCGCCCGTCGCGAGGACCTGGCAGAACGCGGCGGCCCGCTCGAGCGCGACCGCGAGGTCACCCGTGTAGACGCCGGACAGGACCGCGTCGGCGACGGTCCGGACGTCGGCAGGTCCGGGGGCGTCGGCGACGCCCGCGACGACGCCGTGCACGGGGGCCGCGGTGACGCCGAGGCGGTAGCGGTCGGCGACGGTCGCGGGGTCGCGCCGGACCCACTCGCGCAGGACGTACAGCCGCCACAGCGCGCCGGGCAGCGAGTCCGCGGGGCTGTCGGACCAGAGACCGGCGACGACGTCGAGGCCCTCGTGCTCGACGAGCGCGACGAGGCGCGCGACGACCTGCGGGTCGGTCTGGGCGCGGCCGTGGTGGACGAGCGCGGCGGCGGTCGTGTGGGCCACCTCGTCCCGCAGCGCGGGGTCGAGGTCGCCCGGGAGCGCGTCGGCCTGCTGGGGGTCGAGCATCGCGGGACGGCGGGGGCGGCGGGGCTCGCCGCCCGGGGCGGATCCGGTCATGGGCACCTCCGGTGCGGGTGGTCACGGGGCGCGGTCCCGGCCCGGTCACCCGTCGGACGATCTTGCCCCGTCCCGGTGACGTCGCGCGCGCGCCGAGGTGCCGGTGTCGTCGGGACACCGCACGGAGCCGCGCGCCCGCCGCTCGACGTGCGCGTCCTCGCAGGTCGGGCCACAGTGGATCCTGCCCCGGGAGGGACCCGAGGGGGTCGGGAGGAGCCAGCACGATGTCCCACGCGTCACAGCCACCGCAGGGGGCGGCTCCGGGAGCCGAGGCTCGTCACCCCCACCACAACAAGGCCATCGCCCTCGCCGTCGCGGCTGCGGTCGGTGGCTTCCTGTTCGGGTTCGACAGCTCGGTCATCAACGGTGCGGTCGACGCGATCGGCGAGCAGTTCGACCTGGGGTCGGCACTGCAGGGCTTCGCGGTCGCGGTCGCGCTCCTCGGGTGCGCGCTCGGCGCCTGGTCGGGCGGCAAGCTGGCCGACCACTGGGGCCGCACGCGCGTGATGTTCGTCGGTGCGGTCCTGTTCTTCGTGTCGTCGATCCTCTCGGCGATCGCGTTCGGGGTCTGGGACCTCATCCTGTGGCGCTTCATGGCGGGCGTCGGCATCGGCATCGCGTCGGTCATCGCGCCGGCGTACATCGCGGAGATCGCGCCGGCGGCGATGCGCGGGCGCCTGGGCTCGCTGCAGCAGCTCGCGATCACGCTCGGCATCTTCGCCGCCCTGCTGTCGGACCAGCTGCTCGCGACGACGGCGGGCGGCGCGTCGGAGGAGCTGTGGTTCGGGCTGGAGGCGTGGCGCTGGATGTTCCTCGTCGCGGTCGTGCCCGCGACGGTCTACGGGATCCTCGCGCTGATGATCCCGGAGTCGCCGCGCTACCTGGTGGCGCGCGGTCGTCGTGACGAGGCGCAGAAGATCCTCGCTGACGTGCTGGGTCCGGACGAGGACGCGGCCGCCCGGGTGCGGGAGATCGAGCACACGATCGAGGCCGACAAGAGGCTGGAGGAGCAGGCGACGCTGCGCGGTCCGCGGTTCGGGCTGCTGCCCGTGGTGTGGGTCGGCATCCTGCTGTCGGTGTTCCAGCAGTTCGTCGGGATCAACGTGATCTTCTACTACTCGACGACGCTGTGGCAGGCGGTCGGGTTCGACGAGAGCGACTCGTTCATGGTCTCGACGATCACGTCGGTGACCAACGTCGCGGTGACGTTCATCGCGATCGCCCTCATCGACAAGATCGGCCGTCGCCCGCTGCTGCTCATCGGCTCGGCGGGCATGGCGGTGTCGCTCGGCGTGATGGCGGTCGCGTTCACGCAGTCGACGGGCACGGGCGACGACCTGACGCTCACGGGCTCGTGGGGCACGATCGCGCTGGTGGCGGCCAACGCGTTCGTCGTGTTCTTCGGTGCGACGTGGGGCCCGCTGGTGTGGGTGCTGCTGGGCGAGATGTTCCCGAACCGGATCCGCGCGGCCGCGCTGGGCGTGGCGGCGATGGCGCAGTGGATCGCGAACTTCCTCATCACGATCTCGTTCCCGCCGATGCTGGACCGCTTCGGCGCGTCCATCCCCTACCTGATGTACGCGATCTTCGCGGCGCTGTCCTTCTTCTTCACGCTGTTCAAGGTGCCGGAGACGAAGGGCGTGCAGCTCGAGGACATGGAGTCGGTCAAGGTCGAGCGGCGCCAGCGCGGCGCGGCGCCGACCCGCTGAGCCGACCCGGGGAGCCGACCACCCGAGCCGGCCGGTCCGGCGCGCACGACCCGGAGGCCCCGACGTCACGACGACGTCGGGGCCTCCGTCACGTCCGGGCGGCGCACCCGCCGGAATAAGTTGCCTGCCGCAAATGCTGTGTCGTACAGTCTTTGCGTCACGCAACCAAGGAGCGCCCCTCATGACCCCCGACGCCACCCCCGGCGACACCCCCACGCGGGTCCTGCTGCGCGGCATGGAGGACCTCACGAGGGCCGTCCGCGAGGCGTCGCACGTCATGTCCCGCCAGTTCCCGTGCTCGCGCGGCGAGGTCCCCGTCATCCGGCTCCTCGCCCGCCGCGGCTCGCTCGGCGTCGGCGACATCGCCCACGCGATGCGCGTCGACGTCTCGGTCGTCAGCCGTCAGGTCAGCCACCTCGTCGAGCAGGGCTGGGTCGAGCGGACCGTCGACCCGGACGACCGCCGCGCCCGCACGCTGCGCCTGACCCCGTCGGGCGAGGCGATGGCCGCGCACATGGGCGAGGTCCGCGAGGCCGCGATGCAGAGCGTCTTCGGCGGCTGGAGCGCGACCGAGCTCGACGACGCCGCGGACGTCCTGCACCGCATCGCCGCCGCGATCGACACCGCGCGGGTGCGCGACCAGGACACGGCGCCGCCGTCACCGGTCCTCGCCACGACCACCTGACCCGGAGGCCGCACCAGCCGGCCCGCACGACCCAGTCCGCACGACCCGGCCGGACCGCACGTCCTCACCGCACCCGTCCCCACCCGTCCCCACCCCGCACGACTCGCCGACGACGCCGAGGCCCTCCCCAGCACCGCGACCACGGCGCGCCCGACCAGCACGAGAGCGAGACCCATGTCCGACCGCACCGCACCCCCCGAAGGGGCCCTCGTCGGGTCGTCCCCGACCGACGAGGCTCCCCGCATGACCCACCGCGAGGTCCTCGAGTCGCTCTCGGGGATCCTCCTCGGGATGTTCGTCTCGATCCTCGCGACGAGCGTCGTCTCGTCCTCGCTGCCGCGCATCATCGCCGACCTGGACGGCGAGCAGTCCGCGTTCACCTGGGTAGTCACCGCGACCCTGCTCACCACGACGATCACGACCCCGATCTGGGGCAAGCTCGCCGACCTCGTCGACCGCAAGCTGCTCATCCAGCTCGCGCTCGTCATCTCCGTCGTGTCGTCGGCCCTCGCCGGCCTGTCCCACGACACCGGCATGCTCATCGGCATGCGCGCGCTGCAGGGCATCGGCGCCGGTGGCCTGACCGCGCTCGGCACGGTCCTCATCGCCGACATCATCAGCCCGCGCGAGCGCGGCCGGTACATGGGCCTCATGGGCGGTGTCATGGGCATCGGCATGGTCGGCGGCCCGCTGCTCGGCGGCCTCATCACCGACGGCCCCGGCTGGCGCTGGAACTTCTTCGTCGGCCTGCCGTTCGCGGTGGCCGCGATCGTCGTGCTGCAGCGCACCCTGCACCTGCCGCCCCTGCAGCGCCGCAGCGTGAAGATCGACTACCTGGGCGCGTTCCTGCTCTCCGCGGGCATCGCCCTGCTGCTGCTGTGGATCACGTTCGCGGGCAGCTCGTTCGACTGGGCGTCGTGGCAGACCGCCGCGATGGTCGGCGGCTCGGTCGTCCTGCTCGGGCTCGCCGTGTGGGCGGAGTCGCGGGCCGCGGAGCCGATCATCCCGCTGCACCTGTTCAAGAACCGCACGCTCGTCCTGTCGGTCGTCGGGTCGGTCGCCGTCGGCATCGCGATGTTCGGCACGTCGGTCTTCCTCAGCCAGTACATGCAGCTCGCACGCGGCAAGACCCCGACGGAGTCGGGCCTGCTGACCATCCCGATGGTCGTCGGCGTGTTCGTGTCGTCGACGCTGTCCGGGCAGATCATCAGCCGCACGGGCCGCTACAAGCGGTTCATGATCGCGGGCGCGATCCTGCTCACCGGCGGCCTCGCCCTCATGGGGACCATCCACTACGACACGAGCTTCACGCTCGTCGCGCTCTACATGGTCATCCTCGGCACCGGCGTGGGCATGCTCATGCAGAACCTCGTGCTCGCCGTGCAGAACACGCTCGACGTGCGGGAGATCGGCTCGGGCACCTCGACCGTGGCGTTCTTCCGGACCCTCGGCGGCGCGATCGGCGTCTCGGCGCTCGGCGCCGTGCTGTCGAACCGGGTCGGCGACCTCATCGTGCAGGGGCTCAAGGGCCTCGGCATCGACGCCTCCGCGCTCGGCGCGGGCGGCACCAGCGCGATCCCCGACCTCGCGTCCCTGCCCGAGCCCGTGCGGGTCGTCGTCGAGCGGGCGTTCGGCGACGCGATCGCGGACCTGTTCCTCGTCGCGGCTCCCGTCGCGGTGGTCTCGCTGATCGCGGTGCTGTTCCTCAAGGAGGTGCCGCTGGGGCACAAGTCCGGCATCCAGCAGCGGCTCGAGCAGGAGCAGCAGGACCAGCGCGACGCCGTCGCGGCGGAGGTCCCGGCGACCGTGGCCTGACGCAGCCGCACCGCGTAGGACGACGCGCCGCTCCCCACCGGGGGCGGCGCGTCGTCGTCAGTCGTGCTGGCGGATCGCCGCGAGCGCGCTGTTGAGGCGGTCGAGCTGCTCGGCGAGCGCGTCGACGTCCCGCGCGCCCCAGCCGGCGAGCGCCCGCAGCAGGAACTCGCGCCGGGCGGCGCGCGCGGCGGCGAGCCGGCGGCGGCCCTCGTCGGTCAGGTCGAGGAGCTGGCCGCGGAAGTCGTCCGGGTCGGGCCGGCGGGACACGAGTCCGATCGCCCCGAGGCGGGCGAGCTGGCGGGAGATCGTGCCGCGCCCGACGCCGATGTAGGTCGCGAGGTCGGACGCGCGGATGCCGGGCGTCTCCTCGATGTGGCCGAGCAGCACGTACGCCGACGGCTCGAGGTCGGGGTGGACCTCGCGCGCGAGCGTCGCCGACGACGCGTGCGCGCGCCGCAGCAGCAGACCGAGCTCCCGCTCGAGCCTCGCGAAGTTCTCCTCCACCACGAGACCCATCCTCGCGGAACGTTGTGCCGGCGAGCGGGCGAAATTGCTGGACAGACGGGTGATCCGGACATCGTCTGGGTGCTAGCACCCAGGCGGTGTCAGCGGGACCAGGTGGTGCGGCGACCCGCCAGCGTCGCGATCGCGGCGGCGCGGTCCGCGCCCAGCCGGGGCGCCATCAGGCGGAACACGCTCGGCACCTCGGAGCGCGGGACGACGAGGACGTCGTCGTGGCTCCCGGGGCTGCGGACGTCCATCTGGCCCTGCACGACGAGCACCGCGCGCACCGAGACGCCCGAGGCCGCCGCGGCGAGCAGCGCCGCCTGGACGCGCGCGGCCTCGAGCCGCGCGTCGCGCAGGTACGGCACCGGCTCGCCGTCGACCGTCATGACCCGGCCCTCGACGACGACGTGCGACCCCGTGAGGTCCTTCTCCGTCACCGTGAGGATGCCCCCGGGGCCGACCACCAGGTTCTGCAGCAGCGTGCCCTGCCGGCCGACGGGGACGTCGTGCAGCACCTGCCAGCCCTCGTCGACCAGGCGGGACAGGCGCGTGCGGACCGAGCTGCCGCGCTCGCCCCGGTACACCGGGAGCTCGGTCGTGTCGCGCGACACCGACCCGAGCCACGCCTCGAGCGCGGCCTGGTCGAGGGCGTCGAGCGCGTCGGTCGGCGTCGCGGGCACCGGCAGAACCAGCGCGCCGGTGTCGGTGCGCACGTCGGAGCGCAGGTACGCCTGCGCGGCCTGCCGGACACCCGCCTCCAGGGCGGGGTGCTCGACGACGACCTCCCCCGACTGCAGGTCGACCGAGCCGACCGGCGCCCCGGTCTCCTGCGTGACGAAGAGCCGGTCGGCGCCGTAACGGCGCCACCGACGCACCGTCAGCAGCTCTTCCACGCCTGCATTATCGGCAGGTCGGCGCCCGGACTTCAGGTGTGTCGACCATCCGGACGCCGACGGCGGGGGTGACACGTGACGATCGCCCCCGCTCACGCCTCCTCGAACGTCAGGCTCACCGAGTTCATGCAGTACCGGTCGCCCGTCGGCGTCTGCGGCGCGTCGTCGAACACGTGCCCCAGGTGCGACCCGCAGCGCGCGCACCGGACCTCGGTGCGGACCATGCCGAGGCTGCGGTCCACGATCAGCTCGACCCGGTCCTGCGCGAGCGGCGAGAAGAAGCTCGGCCACCCGCAGTGCGAGTCGAACTTGGTCTCCGACCGGAACAGCTCGTTGCGGCACGCGCGACAGCGGTAGACGCCGACGCGCTTCTCGTCGAGCAGCTCACCGGTCCACGCCCGCTCCGTGCCGGCGCGGCGCAGCACCGCGAACTCCTGCGCGTCGAGCTCGGTGGCCCACTGCTCGTCGCTCTTCGTGACCTCGTAACCCATCGTCGTCCTCCCGTTGGTGGCGTCGACCCGTGCAACACCCGGGCACCCCCGTCGGTTCCCGACGCGCCGGGCAGGTCCCTGACCAGCGCGTCTCGCAGTTCCGTGACAGTTCGGTCTACCGTGCCCCGTAGCGCACGCTCCTCCCGCGCTGACCGATGTCGCCCTGGTCGTCCGTCCCGCCGTGAGGTCCACGTGCCCCGTAACCGCCGCCCGTGGTCGCTGACGCGCTATTTCGCGGTCGTCAGCGTCGCGGCGATGACGGTGCTCGGGCTCGCCCTCGTCGTCGTCTCGTCGACCGTCATGGAGCGGCAGGCGACACGTGACGGCATGGCGTCCGCCGAGTCCGTGCAGTCGTACGCGACCGGGCTCGTGCCGACCGAGGCGTTCGTGCTCGCGTCCGCCCTCACGCCCGAGCAGTCGGCCGCCGTCCGGGCGTCCGTCGCCGGCTTCGCCGACACGCTCGTCGAGGTGCGGCTGTGGGCGCAGGACGGCACCCTCATCTTCTCCACGGCCGACCGCACGACCAGCGGCTTCCCCGACGGCGCCCGGCTCGACGCCGCGATGGCGTCCGGCGAGCCCGACGCGCGCGTCGTCAACGACGTCCGCGGCGACGTCCTCGGCACCGCGAGCGGCACGCAGAGCGACGTGCTCGACGTGTACGTCCCCGTGACCGCGGGCGAGACGCTCGGCCCTGCGTCGTCCGACCTGCCGTCGGGCGAGGTCGTCGGCGCCGCCGAGGTCATGCTCGACCACTCCGGCTCGGCGGCCGCCCTCGCGGACGCGACGCGCACGGTCGGCATCGTCGTTGCCGGCGGCCTCGTGGCCCTGTGGGTGCTGCTGTTCCGCACCGTGCTCACGACGTCGCGCCGGCTGCAGGCCACCGCGCTCGAGAACGCGCGGCTCGCGCTCCTCGACTCGCTCACCGGCCTGCCGAACCGCCGGATGCTCGCGGAGCGCATGCGCCGCACGATCGCCGAGGCGAAGGAGGACGGCACCAGCGTCGGCCTCATGATGCTCGACATCGACCACTTCAAGGACATCAACGACTCGCTCGGGCACGACCGCGGCGACGAGCTCCTCGAGCAGGTCGCCGAGCGGCTGCGCGGAGCGCTGCGCGAGAACGACGTCGTCGCCCGGCTCGGCGGCGACGAGTTCGCGGTCCTGCTCCCCGACGTCCGGTCCGTCGCCAACGCCGAGCGCCTCGCGCGGCGCGTGCGGGGGCTGTTCGCGACGCCGTTCGTGCTCGGCGAGCTGTCGCTGCACGTCGAGACGTCCGTCGGTGTCGCGTGCCTGCCGGACCACGCGAACGACTCGTCGTCGCTCATGCGGACGGCCGACGTCGCGATGTACGCCGCGAAGCACCACCGCACGGGCGTGTCGGTGTACTCGCTCGACGAGGACGACTCGTCGCCCGCCCGCCTGGTGCTGCTCGGCGAGCTGCACCGCGCGCTCGACGCCGAGGAGCCGGGCGCGCACGAGCTCGAGATGCACTACCAGCCGAAGATCGACCTCGCGACGGGCCGGACCGTGGGCTTCGAGGCCCTCATGCGCTGGCGGCACGAGACGCGCGGCCTGCTCGCGCCCGCGGCGTTCATCCCGCTCGCCGAGCAGTCCGGTCTCATCCACGACGTCACCCGGTTCGCGCTCACGGCATGCGTCCGGCAGCTCGCGCTGTGGTCGCAGGACGGCCGGTCGACGCCGGTCGCGGTCAACCTCTCCGCGCACGACGTGACGTCGACCGACGTGGTCGTCCTCATCGAGCGGCTGCTCGCCGAGCACGACGTCCCCGCGGCGCTGCTCGAGGTCGAGATCACCGAGACGGCGCTCGTCGCCGACCGGTCGCGGGTCGTGCCCGTCCTGGAGCGGCTCGGCACGCTCGGCGTGCGGGTCGCGATCGACGACTTCGGCATCGGGAACACGTCGATCTCGCAGCTGCGGGACCTGCCCGTCGACGAGCTGAAGATCGACCGGCTGTTCGTCGCGGACCTCCAGGCGGGCGGCCGCGAGGGGTCCGAGGTCGTCGTGCGGGCCATGGTCGACCTGGCGCACTCGTTCGGCCTACGGGTCGTCGCCGAGGGCGTGGAGGACGAGCACACGGCCGGCATCCTCGCCGGCCTGGGCGTCGACCAGGCGCAGGGGTTCCTGTACTCGCGTGCGCTCCCGCCCGCCGACCTGTCGTTCGGCGTGCTCGTCCCGACGCCGCGCCGCGGTGCGGACGAGTCGACGCGACCGGCCGGGTCACGCCCGTCGGGCCGACGCCGCCCCCGGACGGCTCATGCCACGCGTCACTCGAACGAGTGAATCTCGGGTGAACCCCTCAACACCCGTCACCCGTTTGCCGATGGAGAATCGTCCGGCCCTGTCCCGATCTGTGCGCCACCGCCGAGGAGTTCCCCCCGCATGATGGACGACCTGCTCCAGGAGATGATCGACCCCGCCCCGCCGCAGCGGGACCGACCGCGTCGGCGACGGATGTGGACGACCGTCGGCATCGTCGGGCTCGCGGTCGTCGGCGCCACCTCGCTCACGACGTCCGCGCTGTTCAGCGACACCGACTCGACCAGCGCCGAGATCTCGACGGGCACCGTCGACCTCGCCGTCGGGCCCGTCGACTTCGCGCTCCCCGACGAGGGCATGGAGCCCGGCGACACCGTCTACACGCCGGTCGTCGTGCGCAACGACGGCTCCCTGCAGCTGCGCTACGCGATCGAGTACCGGGCCACCCCCGCGACGTCCGCGGCGCCGTCGCCCACGCTCGCCGCGCCCGACGGCCAGCCCGTCGCCGCCGCCTCGGCGTCGCTCGCCACCATCGTCCGCCTCTCGGTCTACCGGGCTCCGTCCTGCGACGCGGCCGGCGTCGCCGGTGCGGAGCTGCTGGGCCGGGTCACGGGCACCGACGCCGCGCCGCTCGAGGGCGACTTCACCGCGATCGTCGGCAGCCCCGCCACCGGCCCGCAGGCCGGCGACCGCCCGCTGCCCGCCGCCACGGACGAGACGCTCTGCGTCGAGGTGCACCTGCCCCTCGAGGCCGGCAACCAGTTCCAGGGCACCGGGCTCGCGCTCGCGCTGCGCATGCAGGCCGAGCAGGTCGCGAACAACGGCGCAGCGGCGCCGGCCTCCTGAGCCTCCACCCCTCACCGATGATCCTCCGCGGGCGCGCACCGGCCGCGCCGGTCGTCGAGCGTCGCACGCCCAGCGTGCCGCGCCTGCGACGACCGGCGCGGACGCCGCGACCGCTCTGGCGACGGCTGCTCTCCGCCGCGCTGTGGACCGTCGTCGCCGTGTGCGGGACCGCGTACGCGCTGTCGCTGCTCGTCCCGCTCTGGTACCAGGTCAACGACGAGCGGCTGCTCATCGTCACGTCCGGCTCGATGGCGCCCACGTTCGAGGCGGGCGACGCCGTCGTGCTGCGGGCCATCAGCCGGGAGTCCGACCTCAAGGTCGGCCAGGTCGTCTCGTTCTGGCCCGTCGGCTCCGACCAGCTCGTCACGCACCGCGTCGTCGCGCTGCGGCACCTGCCGGAGCTCACCGACGACCCCGAGACCGGCGAGCGCGTCCCGAAGGTCGACGCCGACGGCACGACCGTGACCAAGCCGTACGTCTTCACCAAGGGCGACGCGAACGCGACCGCCGACCCGAACGCCACGCCCATCACGCGCGTGCGCGGCGTCGTCCTCGGCGTCCACACCGGGTGGGGCTGGGTGCTGCAGTGGTCCACGTCGGCCGTCGGCCGCGCGGTCATGCTCGTCCCGCCGCTCGTCGCCGTCGCCGTCCTGGAGGTGCTCGCGGTCGTCGACTCCCGGCGCGACCGCCACCGCGCCTCCCCTGCCGCGGACGGGAGGTTCGATGACCTCCTGCTCGACTGACCAGCGGCCGGGCCCGCGGGCCCGGCACCACCCGTTCCTCGCCGCCGACCGCGGCGCGTGGGTGCGGCTCGGCGTCGTGGTCACCCTCGCCGTCGCCGCGCTCGCCGCACCCGTCGCGGACGCCACGCAGGCGCAGTTCACCGACAGCACGACCGTCGAGCTCGTCTACCAGGTGCGCCCCACGCAGACGCCGACGCCCACCCCGACACCCTCCGAGGAGCCGTCCGCTCCGGCGGCCCCGGCGGCGACGGCCCCGGCGCCCGAGCCGACGACGACGGCCGCCGAGACGTCCGGCGACGGGTCGGGCTCGCGCGGGACGGTCGGGCGGCGGCCCGGGCCCGGGGAGCCTCGGCAGCAGCGGTCCGCGGGCTGAGCGGACGGGCCTGGCTCGTCGCTCGACCCGCGGTCCACCCGCGGCTCGGGCACGACCGACGTCCGGGCACGCGGCCGGGCACCGCCGGCGTGCCGGGCGCGCTGCCGGGCACGCCGAAGGGCCGGGTGCGTCCCCCAACGCCCCCGGCCCTCCCGCAGGACCGTCCCGGTCGCCGCTCCCTCCCCCGAGGTCGGTGACCGGACGGTCAGGCCCGCACGCCGCGCGCGGCGAGGAGCACGCCGGCCGGGTCGTACGCCCGGCTCAGCGTCCGCAGGCGGCGCGCGACGAGCGGCGTGAAGACACGCTCCGCCCACGCGCGACCCGCGGAGTCGGTGAAGTTCGGCAGCCCGCCGTCGCGCAGCCACGGGCCCATGCCCTCGCCGATGCGCGCCGCGTCGCTCGTCACGACCTGCGCGACCTCGGGGATCATGAGGCCGACGACGAACATGCTGTACGCGGCGTCGCGGTGCGCGTACGCGCACGGGTCACCCTCGCGGACCTTCCCGCCGAGCTGGCGGACCTCGACCATGACCTGCGCCGACGGCACGCCGGGGCCGGCGAGCTCCAGGAGCCGGTCGGCGCCCGCGACGCCGAAGCCGTCGAGCAGGTGGTGCGACTCGTGCAGGGGCATCGGGTCGACGGGGTCGGCGTGCACGTCGCCGAGCGCGGCGTACGGCATGGTCTGCACGGTGTCGACGACGGGCGCGGCGACGGCGCGGATCGCGCGGATCATCTCCTCGCCGACCGCCGGGTCGCCGGTCCACACGAACCGCACGTTCAGCGTCACCTGGCCGCGCAGGGGCGGCGGGAACGGGTCCATGTCGGGCAGCCGCATGACCGCGACCGACGTGGTCCCCTCGTCGGGCAGCAGCTCGCACCACTGGCCCCACGTGCGCAGCACCGCCGCGACGTCGGCCTCGGCGAACCACAGCGAGCCCCCGTAGACGGTCGGCAGGTCGAGCAGGTCGACCTCGACCGCGGTGACGATGCCGAGGGTGCCCTTGCCGCCGCGCAGGCCCCAGAACAGGTCGGGCTCCTCGACGGCCGTGACGCGGCGCAGCACGCCGTCGCCCGTGACGACCTCGAACGCGCGGACCGTGTCCGACGACAGCCCGTGCGACCGGGCGACCGGGCCGAGCCCGCCCCCGGTGAGCATGCCGACGGCACCGACGTCGGGCGACGAGCCGCACAGCGCCGCGAGCCCGTGCGGTGCGGCGGCCTCGAGCACCTGCGCCCAGCGCACGCCCGCGCCGATCCGCGCCCAGCGCTCCTGGGGGTGGACCGTGAGCTCGTCGAGCGCGCCGGTGTGCACGAGGATCGCGTCGCGCATCTCCTCCGTCGCGCCGTGCCCGGTGCCCTGCACCGCGACCTGCACGCCGAACGCGGCGGCGAGCCGCACGGTCGCGCTCACGTCGGCCGGGCCGGTCGCGGCCACGACCGCGAGCGGGCTGACGGGGTGCATGAGGTTCGAGGTGGTCGTGAGGGCGGCGTACGCGTCGGAGCCGGGCAGGTGCACACCGGGGACGGCGTCCTGCAGGGCGCGGACGGCGGCGGCGCCCGCGGGGCGCAGGTCCGTCCGGGTCGCGGGGGTGAGGAAAGACATCGGGTGTTCCTTCGTTGTCCGGCACGGGGTTCCGTGCGCTCGACCGGTGGGGCGGCGCCCGAGTCGGCGCACGGGCAGAAGGGGACCCGTGCAGGTGTCCAGATACATCCCGGTCCGTCCAGTGACGGCGTGCCGGTCAGGCCGGGGCGTCCGGGGGCGCCGCCGGGAGCGTCACGACGAACGTCGTGCCCTCGCCCAGGGTGCTCTCGACGTCGAGCACCCCGCCGTGCGCGTCGACGACCGCCCGCGCGATGGCGAGCCCGAGGCCGACTCCGGGGATCGCGCGGCGCGTCGCCGAGGTCGCCCGGAAGAAGCGCTTGGTGAGGTCCTGCAGCTCGTCGGGCGCGATGCCGATGCCCGAGTCCCGCACGGCGAGGCTCGCGCCGCCGTCGACCGTCGGACCGACCTCCAGGTGGACCTGCCCGCCGGCGGGCGTGAACTTCACGGCGTTCGAGACGAGGTTGTCGACGACCTGCGCGAGCCGGCCCGGGTCGGCGACGACCGGCGCGGGCGTGATGCTCGTCGTCAGCGCGACACCCGCCTGCTCGGCGACGGGACCCATCGACGTCGCGGAGCCGCGCACGACGTCCGCCAGGTCGATCGGGCGGGGTGAGATCGCGAACGTGCCCGCGTCGACCTGGGCCGTGAGGAGCAGGTCGCCGACGAGCCGGAGCTGGCGGCGGGCGTTGCGCTCGATGACCGTGAGGTAGCTGCGCTGCTCCTCGGTGAGGTCGTCGGTCCCGTCGAGCAGCAGCTCCAGGTAGCCGAGCACCGACGTCAGGGGCGTGCGCAGCTCGTGGCTCACGAGGCTGACGAACTCGTCCTTGAGGCGCGACGCCTCGCGCTCCGCGGTGACGTCCGTCGCGACCACGACGTACCCCGCGACGGTGCCGTCGACGTCGAGCCGACGCGTCACGGCGAGCTGCACCGTGACCTCGCTGCCGTCGCGGCGCCGGTACGCGCGGTCGCGGGCGGCGCCGCCCGTCCCGTCGGGCGTGAGGATCGACTCGAGCAGGCGTGCGGCGGCCGAGCCGGCGGCGCGCACGCCGGGCGCCCCGTCGACGGCGTCGAACCGCGCGTCGAGGTCCGTGATGCGGAGCTTGCCGACGACCTCGCCCTGCGGGAAGCCGAGCAGCCGCTCCGCACCTGCGTTGAACACCTCGACGAGGCCGGTGGCGTCGGTCGCGATGATCGCCTGCTGCGTCGCCGAGTCGATGATGGACACGAGCTGGTCGCGCGACGCGCGCCGGGAGTCCGCGACCCGGGCCAGCTCGAACGCGTCGGCCCGCACCCGCTCGAGCAGCTCCTGCTCGCGGTCGCGCATCTCGGCGACCGCCTCGGTGCGGGCACGCAGGCGCTCGGTGACCTCGTGGGCGGTGAACGCGACGACGAACGCGACGAGGCCGACGAAGAAGCTGCGCAGCAGCACGAGGGCGTCGAGCGACGCCCCCGGGTCCAGGGCCGCGGGGACGAGGATCACGAGCGCGACGCCGACGGTCGCGACCACGACGCCCCGTCGCCCGCGCTGCGCCGCGAGGGCGAGCACGGGCAGGAAGATCATCGTCGTGTACATCGAGCCGATGCCGCCGGTGCCCGCCCGGAGCAGCGCGATGGCGACCATCTGGAGCGCCGGCAGGACGTCCTGCACCCACTCCGGCCCGTCGCCCCACGGCGCGAACCGCGCGAGCACGGCGATGAGCACGGCGACGCCGGCCGACGCCCCGACCGCCCACGGGATGCTCACGACGACCGCGGGGATCGACAGGGTGAGCAGCGCGATGAGGTACAGCAGCAGGAAGGGGAGCTGACGCTCGACGACGGCCGCGTCCGCGCCCAGCCGCGACACGACCGCGCTCAGGGAGCGGCGCGTCCCGCCCGCGGGGATCCTCGGGAGAGCCGGGGGAAGGGTCATGGCGCCTCGCCGGTCGGTGCGGCGCCGGGCGACCCGGCCGGCCCGGACCTCAGCGCCTGGTCGAGCGCCGCGCGCACGTTCTCGCCGACGAACGGCTTGGGCAGCGCGGCCTCGACCTGGGGGTAGTCGTGCGCGTCGAGGACGGACGTGACGACGACGGGCAGCCGGGGACGGCGGACGCGGAGCTCCTCGATGAGCTGCCAGCCGCCCATGCCGGGCAGGCGCAGGTCCACGAACGCGACGTCCACGTCGAGCAGGGCGTCGTCGGCCAGGGCCTCCTCCGCGGAGCGCGCCGCCAGGACCGTGCAGCCGATGCGCCGCAGGTGGGTGGTCAGCAGGGCCAGCTCGTCGGGCTCGTCGTCGACGACGAGCGCACGCACGCTCATGCGACGACCTCCGTCCGGTCGTCGGTGCGCTGCGCGGTCTGCGTCGCCCGCTGCTGGACGTCGTCGCGCGTCATCCCATCACCCTGCCCGTCTTCTCGGTCTTGTCCCACACCTGGGCGGCGCCGCGCCACTCCTTGACGTAGGCGTCGAGGGTGATCGCGCACAGCACCGGACCGAAGCCCACCACGTACAGCAGCGGTTTGGTGAGCCATCGCAGAACCGGCGCGCCCTCCACCTTCCGGACGAGCCAGGCGAGCGCCATCGCGAGCACGCTCCAGGTGTACAGGACGAGGGTCCAGACGGTCAGCCCGGTCGGGGTGAGGTCCAGGCCGAACAGTGCCGGGAGGGTGTCGGTCCACAGGTGCGGGAACCAGGCGGCGAGCATGACGACGAGCGCGCCGATCCCCGGGAACGTGAGCCCTTCGATCCACGAGCGGCGCGCGGTGTCCCGGTCCAGGAGCAGCGTCGTCGCGGTGACGAACACGTACGCGACGACCGCGACCCACCACAGCGTGCGGAACGCCTGCGCGGCGGCGACGGCGTCGAGCAGGTAGAGGCCGACGAGCCCGACCGCGGCGCACGTCATCGCGACCGGCAGCAGGAAGACCGAGAACCAGATGAACGCGAAGTCGACCGAGCCGAGCCGGTGCCCACGCCCCGGCCGGAACCACACCGACCGGAACCGACGCGTGATCTGCACGTTGCCACGCGCCCATCGGACCCGCTGCTTCCACAGCGCGCGGACCGAGTCGGGCTCCTCCGCGAGCACGACCGCGGCGCCGTCGAACACGACACGGCGCCCGTCGAGCTGCGTGAGGAACGTGGTGAACGTGTCCTCCGCGAGGGTCGTCGTGTCGATCTGCCCGCCGACGGCCTCGAGGTTCGCGCGCGAGTGGAGCTGGGCCCCGCCGGCCAGGCACGCCATGGCGCCCATGACGTTCTGCGCGCGGCGGGCGGCTGCCTGAGCGGTCACGTACTCGTACCCGATGAACCGGGCGACGGCGCCGGGACGGTGGCTGCCCTCGCGGATGAACGCCGTGACCGCGCCGACCTCCGGGTCGGCCAGGTGCCGGGTCATGCGACGCAGCGAGTCGGGGCGGTAGATGACGTCGGCGTCCATGATGAGCAGCGCCTGCATCCAGTCGTCCGCGAGCGCGTGCCGGATGCCGTGGTTGAGCGTGTGCGCCTTGCCCTGACCCCCCTGCGCGCGGCGCAGGTGCACGATGCGCCCGCCGTGCTCGGCCGCCTTCGCGAGGACGACCTGCGGGGTGTCGTCGGTGCTGGCGTCGTCGACGACGAGGACCCGCAGCCGGTCCGGCGGGTACTCGAGCCGCATGAGCCGGTCGAGCGACGCCCCCAGGACGGCACCCTCGTTCCAGGCCGGGACGACGATCACGACGTTCGGCAGGTGGGGCGCGGTGCGGCCCAGGTGGTTGCGGAACGCGTGCAGGGGCACGAGCAGGTACTGGTAGACGCCCGCGAGGACCGGCCCGACGCCGACGACGACGAGCGCGACGCAGACCGCGACCAGCACCGCCTGCCAGGTGCTCACACGTGCCCCTCGACGCCGCGCAGCCAGGCGTACCGGCCGACGTCGTCCGCGACGTGCGCGTCGGTCGACGCGACGAGCTCGACCCCGGCGGCGCGCAGCCGCTGCCGCACGCGCGGGCCGGGGCACCGCCACTTCTCGTTGACCTCGACCGGGGTGCCCGTCGCCACGACGGCCGCGGCGAGCGCGTCGAGCAGGTCGTCGGGGACGTCGTCCTCGGAGAGGCCGATCTTCGGCAGCAGCGAGAAGGGGTGCGCGAGCTGCGCACGGCCCGCGCGGTGCACGGCGCGCACGGTCGCGGTGACGAGCGTCTCGACCGCGCCGGCCGGCGTCAGGGAGCCGTCGGCGAGCCGTTCGAGCACGACGCGCGGGCTCCACGGGCCGTCCGGGCCCGGGAACTGGTGGTCGGCGAGCAGCACACGGTCGGCGCCGTCGGGTGCGCCGAGCGCCGCGAGCACCTCGGGCGGGGCGTCGATCGCGCCCGACGAGTCGAGGATCTTCGCCTCGACGCCGGTGAGGACGCGCAGCCCGTCGACCGCGGGCAGCGCGCGCACGACCGCGAGGAAGTCCGGCACGTACGTCGTCGAGACGCGCACGTGGTCGACCATGCGGATCGTGTCGAGGCCCGCCGCGCGGGCAGCGGCGAGGTTCTCGGCGGGGGTGCTGACGGCGTCGTCGGAGAAGGCCGAGTGGACGTGGTGGTCGCCGCGCAGCGACGGGCCGCCGGTCATGCGGTCGTCGGCGCGGGCAGGATCTGGTCGAGCGGCAGGAAGACGTCCTCGAGGTAGCGGACGTTCGCGACCTCCGCGAAGTCGACGCGCTCGGGGATCGGGCGGCCGAGGACCGCGTCGAGCGTGAGCGACGGCATGTCGACGCCCGCGGCGATCGTCAGCGGCATCGCGCCCGGGAACCGCGGGTTGACCTCGAGCAGCGCCGGGCGGCCCTCGGCGTCGCGCTTGAGCTGGACGTTCGCGACGGTCGTGAGCCCGACGGCCCGGGCGACGGCGGCGGCCGTCTCGACCAGGTCGTCGTCGTGCACCGTGACGCCCGCGACCGCGACGCCCGAGTCGACGCGCAGCCGGGCCCGGGGCACCGCGGCCACGACGGACCCGTCGAGCGCCGCGAGCACGTCGACGGAGAACTCGTCGCCGGGCAGCATCGCCTGCACGATCAGGTCCTCGTCGGCGTGCACGGCGTCGAGCTCGGCGGCCGTGAACACGGTCCGCACCCCGCGCGACCCGGCGCCGCGCCGCGGCTTGACGATGACCGGGAAGTCCCAGCCCGACAGGGCCTGCGGCGTGCCGACGAGCTCGGTGCGCGGGACCCGGACCGTCCGCTCGCAGGCGCGCGCCAGCGCGAGCTTGTCGAGGCACGTCTCCAGGGTCGTCAGCGCGGGCGACGCGAGGAGCGTGCCGGCGGCGGCCAGGTCGTCGCGTGCGGCGGCGAGGCGCGGGAGCTCGACGTCGACCGTCGGGAACAGCACGTCGATGCGGTCGTCGCGGCACATCGCGGCGACGACGTCCACGAAGTCGGGCGCGCGACCGGCCGGCACGAGGCGGCGCCGCTCGGCGGGCACCAGGTAGATCGCGCTGGCCCACCGGTCCATGTCGGCGGCGTACACCTCGACGTCGCCGCGGGCCTGCAGGGAGCGGATGACCGCGACGCCCGCGGGCCCGCCCGCTCCCGTCACCAGGACTCGGGTCATCGGTGCCCTCCTGTCTCGTCGTGGCGCAGCCGTGCGCCGTCGTCGGCCGCGGCGAGACCCGCGGCGCGGCCGGTGCCGGAGATCAGGGCGGCGATCCGCACGGTCTCCAGCGGCTCGGCGAACCGGCCGGTGCCGAACCGGGACCAGTAGCGGGCGGTGGCGCGCACGAGGTCGGGCTCCATGTAGTCGCGGTGCGCCTGCGACTCGAACGCGGCGAGCATCTGCAGCTTCGTCTCGACGAACCCGTCGACCGGCACGAACGTGTCGGGGCGGAACTCGACGGTCGCCGACGGGCTCTGGAAGCACAGCAGGGACGGCACGCGGCGGGCCGCGACCTGCACGGCCTGGTGCACGGCGCGGTGGTCCTGGTGCCGGTCGTGCACGGAGTGCGTGTAGACGATCGTCGGCGCGACCTCGCGGATCGTCTCCTCGATCGTCCTGATGAGGCCGCCCGCGGGGTCGAGGCGGGTGTCCTCGAAGTCGTGCAGGTAGAGGCGTGCGCCGATGACGGCGGCCGCGGCGAGCGCCTCGTGCCGGCGGGCGTTGACCTCGCCGCCGACGGACCCGCTCGACAGCGTGAGGACGACGACCGTGTCGCCGGCGGCGCGGTGCGACGCGAGCGTGGCGCCGACGCCGATCTCGACGTCGTCGGGGTGGGCGCCGACGGCCAGGACGGTCTCGCCGGGGACGGCGGCCTCGCGGCGGCGGCGGCCCTCGGCGGCGAGCGCGCCGATCTTCTCGACGAGGGTCGCCGCCCCGACGGGCTTGACGAGGAACTCGTCGGCGTCGCGGCGCAGCGCCTCGACGGCGTAGTCGACGCTCGCGAAGGCGGTCATGACGGCGACGGGCACGCCGGGCGCCCGCGAGCGCAGCTCGCCGAGCAGCTCGAGGCCGCTCATGCCGGGCATCTGGATGTCGGTGAGGACGACGTCGAAGGCCTGGACGGCGACCTCGGCGAGCGCCGACATGGGGTCGTGGACGACGGTGGCCGCCATGCCCCCGCGACGTTCCAGGACGGTTCGGACGAACTGGGCCGTATCGACGTCGTCCTCGACGACGAGGACCCTCACCTGCTCGTCCGTCACGCTCGTCGGCCCTCCCCGCCTTGCCTCTCCGATCGTCAACACCGTAACCGCCGGGGTCCGCGGGAGCCTGTCGAGGACCGTCCACCGGCGCGTCCCTGGGCGGTCCGGCTGTCGCGCGGGCGGTGTCCGCGGGACCCTGGGCCAGCCGGCTCCGGCCGGGGAATAGGACCGGGCACCCCCGGGTTGAGCCGACTTGATACATGCAAACGCATGAACTTCCCGGCAGGGGAGCAGAGCAGGAACGAGGCGCACCATGCAGTTCGGGATCTTCAGCGTCGGCGACGTCACCACCGACCCGACCACCGGCCGCACCCCCGACGACACCGAGCGCGTCCGGAACATCCTCACGATCGCCCAGCACGCCGACCAGGCGGGCCTGGACGTCTTCGCGACGGGCGAGCACCACAACCCGCCGTTCGTGCCGTCCTCCCCCACCACGATGCTCGGCTACCTCGCCGGCACGACCACGAACATCACCCTGTCGACCGCGACGACCCTCATCACGACCAACGACCCCGTCCGGCTGGCCGAGGAGTACGCGATGCTCCAGGTCATCTCCGACGGCCGGATGGACCTCATGATGGGCCGCGGCAACACCGGACCCGTCTACCCGTGGTTCGGGCAGGACATCCGCCAGGGCATCCCGCTCGCGATCGAGAACTACGCGCTGCTGCGCCGCCTCTGGGAGGAGGAGGTCGTCGACTGGCAGGGCAAGTTCCGCACGCCGCTGCAGGGCTTCACCTCGACCCCCCGCCCGCTCGACGGCGTCCCGCCGTTCGTCTGGCACGGCTCGATCCGCTCCCCCGAGATCGCCGAGCAGGCCGCGTACTACGGCGACGGGTTCCTGCACAACGCGATCTTCTGGCCGCTCGAGCACGCCGCGCAGATGGTCGCCTTCTACCGCCAGCGCTTCGAGCACTACGGGCACGGCCAGGCCGACCAGGCGATCGTCGGGCTCGGCGGGCAGGTGTTCATGCGCAAGAACTCGCAGGACGCCGTCAAGGAGTTCCGCCCCTACTTCGACAACGCGCCCGTCTACGGGCACGGCCCGTCGATGGAGGAGTTCATGCGTGACACCCCGCTGACCGTCGGCAGCCCGCAGGAGGTCATCGACCGGTACGGGAAGTTCCGCGACCAGGTCGGCCACTACCAGCGGCAGATGTTCCTCATGGACCACGCCGGGCTGCCCCTCAAGACCGTCCTGGAGCAGATCGACATCCTCGCCGAGGAGGTCGTGCCCGTCCTGCGCCGCGAGGCCGAGGCCGCCCGCCCCGCGCACGTCCCCGCCGGACCGCCGTCGCACGCCGAGCGTGTCGCCGCCGCGCGCGCCGCCGGCAAGCTGCCCGCCGCCACGACGGCCGCGACCGACCACTGGACCGGCCGCACCGCCGAGGACGACGTGGAAGCAGCGGACGCCGTCACGCGTTGAGCACCGCAGGAGCTCCTCGCACCACCCCCGCACCACCTCGAACGCACGAGAGCACAGGAAGAAGGACACGATGAGCGACCGCTCGATCGTCGTCGTCTCGGCCGGGCTGTCCCAGCCCTCCTCGACGCGCCTGCTGGCCGACCGGCTGGCCGACGCGACCGTGGCCGAGCTCGCCCAGCGCGGCATCACCGCGCAGGTCGAGACCGTGGAGCTGCGGGACCTCGCCCACGAGATCGTCAACATGACCCTCACGGGCTTCGCGTCCGGCCCCCTGCGGACCGTGCTCGACACCGTGGCCCGGGCCGACGGCCTCATCGCCGTCTCCCCCGTGTTCTCCGCGTCCTACTCGGGGCTGTTCAAGTCCTTCGTGGACGTGCTCGACAAGGACACGCTCGTCGGGCGGCCCGTGCTGCTCGGCGCGACCGGCGGCACCGCCCGGCACTCCCTGGCGCTCGAGTACGCGCTGCGGCCGCTGTTCGCCTACCTGCGGGCCGACGTCGTGCCGACGGGCGTGTTCGCCGCGACCGACGACTGGGCCGACGCGGGCAGCGACCGCGTCAACCCGCTCCCGGAGCGCATCCGGCGGGCCGGGCGCCAGCTCGCCGAGGAGGTCGCCGACCGCGAGCCGAGCGCTCCCGCGGGCCTGTACGACGCGGTCCCGTCGTTCGAGGACCTCCTGGGCGGCTGACCCGGCTTCCGCCCGACCGTCCCGACCGTCGAGGTCGTGACTTCCGTCCGAGGTCGTGACCTCCAGGTCACGACCTCGGCGCGAGGTCACGACCTCGGTGCGTGTCGGGCGGGCGCGGCGCGTGTCAGGCGGGTTGGGGTGCGCGCGGCGGGAGCTCGACGCCGATCCGCAGCGCCTCGACCAGGTCGCGGTAGAGGTCGTCGCTCGCGAGCAGCTCCTCGTGCGTGCCGCGCGCCCGGACCCGGCCCTCCTCCATCACGAGGATCGTGTCGGCGTCGATGACCGTCGAGAGGCGGTGCGCGACCGTCACGACCGCGCCCGTCGCCGCCGCCGACCGGATGCAGTCGTGCACGGCCGCCTCGGTCAGGCCGTCGACCTGCGCGGTCGCCTCGTCGAGCAGCAGCACCTCCGGAGAGCGCAGCAGCGCCCGCGCCAGGGCGATCCGCTGACGCTGCCCGCCCGAGACGGACGTGGACGTGAGCGACGTGTCGAGGCCGTCGGGCAGCGCGTCGAACGCGCCGTCGAGCCGGACCGCGCGCAGCACGTCGTCGACCTGCTCGGGCGTGGCGTCGGGCGCGCTGAACAACAGGTTGTCCCGGATCGTGCCGGGCACGATCGGCGTCTCCTGCTCGACGTACGCGAACCGCTGCCGCAGCGCGTCGTGGCCGACCTGAGCGAACGGCACGCCGTCGAGCAGCAGCTCGCCGTCCTGGGGCTCCAGGAACCGCAGCAGCAGCGAGAAGATCGTCGTCTTGCCCGCGCCCGACGGTCCCACCAGGGCGGTGTGGCCGTGCCGCGGGACGGCGAACGACACGTCGCGGACCGCCGGCGGGTTGTCCGGCCCGTAGGCGGCGGTCACGCCGCGCAGCTCGACGACCGGTGTCGCGGCGTCGGGCGTACGGGTCAGGGGCGCGGGCGTCACGGGGGTGACCGGCGGCTCCTCGGTCTCCATGCTCGTCACCTCGCGGATGCGGGCGGCGGCCGCGATGCCGGACTGGAGCGTCGTGAACGACTGCGTGAGCTCCGTGATGGGGCCGACGATGTTGAACGCGTAGAGCAGGAACGCGACCAGGCTCGACACCGCGAGCAGCCCCTCGGACACGCGCCACGCGCCGAGCCCCAGGATGACGACGATCGCGAGCTGGATGCCGCCCCACGACACCGTCCACGCGACCGCGGTGGTCCGCACGGCCCGGACGGCGTGGTCGCGCGCGTCGCGGGCGTCGGCGAGGATCCGCTCGCCCTGCCGGGCCTCGGCACGGCTCGACTTCACGGTCCGGACCGCCCGCAGCGTCCCTTCCAGGGTCCCGCCGAGGTGGCCCATCGACTCCTGCGACGCCTGCTGCGCGGCCCCGATGCCCGGCAGCAGCACCGCCATGACGGCACCGACCAGGATGATCGACGCGATCGTCGTGCTGAGCAGGACGAGGTCGAGCACGGCCATGAGCACGAGCGTCCCGACGAGCGCGATCGTGCCGTTGACCAGGCTGATGAGGCTCGACGACGCCGCCTCGCGCAGCAGCACGGTGTCGGACGTCGTGCGGGTCACGAGCTCGCCGACGGGGCGACGCGTCACGGCGGGGACCGTCGCCCGCAGGAAGTGCTCGACGAGCGAGCGGCGGGCGTCGTAGACGATCCCCTCGGCGACGGTGCCCATGAGGATCCACTGCGCGAGCCCGACGGCGGACCCGACGAGCAGCAGCCCGACGAGGACCGCGACGGGCGTGGCGAGGTCCTGCGACCCGGTGAGGGAGTCGAGGACCCACTTGGTGACCATGGGTGTCGCGAGCCCCATGGCGGTCGTGAGGAGGCCGAGGACGAGGCCGAGGGCCAGCGTGCGGCGGTGGGGGCGGGCGAACGCGAGCAGGATGCGCATGCGCTCGCCACGCGGGAGCGCGGTCTCGGGGGCGTCGGGCGTCGACGGTCCGGCGGGTGGTGGGCCGGACGTCGACGGCGCGTCGCCGGGGTCGACGGTGAGCGGGGTGTCGGTGGGCATGATGTCAACCTACGTTGACAGGCCGCCGAGGGTCAACGGTCAGACGGCGACGCGTCCTGCCCTCGCCACCGAGCCCGGACGCCGGACAGCGGGGCAGGAGTGACGCCTCCCGCCCCGCTGCCGGTGTCGGGCGGAGCCCTGTGCGGCGTCGTGCCCGCCGCACCGCCCGGGGACGGTCCCGGCGCGCTCCCGCGAAGGAGGGGGAAGCGAGGCGCACCGGGACCGGGCTCATGGGTCGCCGCGAGGGGACACCCTCACGGCACCACGGTCACTGCGGGACGAGCGTGAAGCTCGAGCCGCTCGCGGCGGGCTCGACGTCCAGGCGCTGGTCCGACAACGACAGCGACGTGCGCGGGTCGACGTACACGCGGGCGCCGGACTCGGCCACCACGTCGTCACCCGGGACGGGCTCGGGCACGAGCGCGAGCTCGAACCCTCCCGCGTCCTGCTCGGCGATGCGCAGACCACCCGTCTCGTCGGGCAGGCCGGCACGCTCGGTGAGGGTCCGGACGGCGGTGCGGGCGTTCTCGGTCAGGGTGAGCACGGCGGCTCCTCTCTTGCCGGGGAACACCGCTCCGGACGACTCCCGGAGCAGCGCTGCGGACCTCTCCACCGTGGACAGGTCCGGCGCGAGGAGGCAACTCGGGTCCCGCCCAGCGAGACCCGTGACGACACGCCGAGGCCCCGGGTGGCGGGCGCCGCGACGCGCGCCTACCTTCTGCGCCCGCCCCGTCCCACGCCCCTCCGCCTGCCCCTCCGCCTGCCCCTCCGCCGCGGGCGCGGCTGCCGCCCGACGCGGACCTCGGTACCGTCGCACCATGCCGATCCCCCACTGGGTGACGCGGGTCAACCGCGCCGTCACCAACCCGCTCATGGGGCTCGTCTCCGACCGCGTCCCCCCGCTCGCGACCCTGCACCACGTCGGCCGCACCTCCGGCCGCCGCTACCGGACGCCCGTCATGGCGTTCCGCACCCCCCGCGGCATGGTCATCGCCCTCACCTACGGTCCCGACGTGCAGTGGCTGCACAACATCGACGCCACGGGCGGCGCGCGCCTGGTGCGCGGCGGCCGCGTCCTCGTCCTCGACGACCCCGTCCGGCTGCGCGGCGACGCGGGCTCCCGCCTCGTCCCCGCACCCGTCCGCGCCGCGCTGCGGGCCCTGCACGTCGACGAGTTCGTCGAGCTCGCCGTCGTCGGCACCGTGCCCCGCCGCCACGGCCACGACCAGCACCCCGACGACTGAGGTCACCCGCCCCGGCCGCCGCCCGCATCCGCGGCACGACGCCGACAGCAGCCGCCTGACGCCGCCGTCAGCCGCGCGACGCCGTGGTCAGCGCCCCGACACCGAGAAGTGCTGGTAGTCGACCGGCGACGCCCAGTCCCCACCCCAGTGCCACCCCGCCGCCGCGAACGCCTGCACGACCGCGTCGCCCTCCAGGATCACGCCCGGCCGGGCCGTCCGCTCGGCGAACTCCCGCCCCGCTGGCGGCGCCACGTGCCGCCCCCTCACGTACGGGTTCTCGACGGGGTTCACGTCGATCGCCCGCCCGTACGCGTGCTCCGACCACTCCGTCCCGCCCGTGATCGCCCGGCAGTTGAACGCGGAGGTGTTGTCCGCCGCCATCGACGCGTCGTCGTCGGCCCCGAAGTCGTCCACGAGCCGCATCGACCGGATCGGGTAGCCCGCGTCGAACAGCGCCCGGAAGACACCGACGATCCCGTCCGCGACGTCCGCGTGCACGACGAGCTCGCCCTGCACGACCTGCCCCTCGAACCCGTGGTGCGTCACCGTCACGTACCGCAGGTCCTCCAGCGGCACCGGGCACCCGGGCCGCCACGACGCCGCCGTCCGCTCGACGAGGTCGGGCGTCAGGACGGCGACCGTCCCGACGAACGCCGACGTCGGCGTGGGCGTCGAGGTTGGCGTCGGCGCGACGGGACTCGGCGGCGCGCTCTTCGGCGACGGCACGGGCGCGACCGTGACGGTCGACGGCGTAGCGACCGGCACCGCCTCCGCCGAGCACGCCCCCACGAGCACCGCCGCCACCACGACGACCACCGACCCGCCACTGAGCGCCCGCATCGGGCCAGTATCGGGGCGAGCGGCATCCGGGGCACGGTGCCGTCGACGTCGGCGGTCAAGTGACCCGGACGGACTGCCGATGCCCCTGCCATGACCCGCCACCTCCGCCGGACGTCACTCTGCTTCTTCGTGGTCGCGACGGTCGGCGCGGGCCTGACCGCCTGCAGCGGCGGCGAGGACGACACCACGGCGACTCTCGTCGAGGTCGTGGACGGCAGCACGATCGAGGTCCGACGCGGCGACAAGGACGAGACGCTCCGACTGCAGGACGTCGAGGTCGCGGGAGCGGCTGACACCGGGACGGACGAGTGCCTCGCCGACGAGTCGGTGGCCGTCCTCCGCGACCTCCTCCCCGAGGACGCGACGGTCCGGCTCGAGTACGCCGCCGACACGCGCACCGGCGACGTCGTCCTGGCCGCCGTCTACGTCGACGACACGCTGGTCAACGCCGAGCTCGCACGTCGAGGCCTGGCGCACGCCGTGACCGACGGCTCCGACGGCGAGGTCTTCGAGCAGGTGCAGAAGGCCGAGGAGGAGGCCCGCGCGGCCGGCGTCGGCATGTTCGACGAGTCCATCGCCTGCACGATCCCGGGTCAGGTCGCGGCTTTCGAGGAGGCCGGCGACGAGGCCGCCACGGCCGCGGCAGCGATCGGGGCGGGCGTCGGGGTCGAGGTCGTCGACCAGCACCACGAGTCGCTGGCGGCGGCCGCAGCCACAGGCGCCGCCCTGCTCGCCGCGTTCGACGGCGACCGGAGCCGCGGCGCCGCCTCCTGGTACGACGACGACATGTTCGAGGCGCTGCGCTCACGGGCGACGGCGACGAACGACCGTCTCACGGCTGCCGTGTCGGCCAACCGCACGCTCCGCGCAGCCGAGGAGCAGCGGATCGAGGCCGAGCGCATCGCCGCGGAGGAGGCGGCGCGTCTCGCGGCGGAGGCCGAGGCGGCACGCGTCGCAGCCGAGGCAGAGGCGGCCCGGGTCGCAGCCGAGGCTGAGGCCGCCCGCCAGGCCGAGGCAGCACGCCAGGCGGCGAAGCCGGCGACGGAGAGCTCGACCGGCTCCGGGTCCGCCTACTACGCCAACTGCGACGCGGCACGGGCGGCGGGCGCCGCCCCCCTGTACGTCGGCGACGCCGGGTACCGCGCGGGACTCGACCGCGACAAGGACGGCGTCGCCTGCGAGAACTAGGCCCCGGCGGGACGCGTCCTACACCCGCCCCCGGCGCTCGACCGTGATCCCCACGGACACCGTGCTCCCCGCCCAGAGCGCCACGTCGTGGCACCCCTCGGCGCAGTGCATGCCGCACGTCGGGCAGACCCACAGGGTGTGGTGCCGGTCGATCGTGCACCCGCACGTGACGAACCGCTCCGACGGCCGTCCGGGCCCACTGGTGGTCCAGCGGTGGCCCGCGGGGCACGCCGGGGGCGGCACGCGCATCCAGCCGCGTGGCGTCCGCTGCCACTTCGACCAGTCGACCTCGCGCACCATCGAACAAGTGTACGAACGCATGGACGCCCGCGGCGACCGCCCGACCGGGTGAGGACCGCCCGCGCGCGTCGCCCGGGGCCGCGGGTGAGGATGGACGCATGACCACCCCCACGACCCCCACCCTGGCGCTGCCCGGCGGCGCCATCCCCGTCCTCGGCCTCGGCACCTGGCAGTCGGAGGGCGGTGACGCGGAGCGCGCGGTGAGCGCGGCGCTGCAGCTCGGCTACCGGCACGTCGACACCGCCACGGGCTACGGCAACGAGGCCGAGGTCGGCCGTGCGCTCGCGACGGTCGGGATCGACCGCGGCGACGTGTTCGTCACGACGAAGCTCCCTCCGGACCACGCGGGCCGTGAGCGGCAGACGCTCATGGAGTCGCTCGCCGCGCTCGGGACGGACCACCTGGACCTGTGGCTGGTGCACTGGCCGCCGAACAAGCAGGCGACGCCGAGCACGTGGCGCGAGTTCGTCAAGGCACGCGACGAGGGTCTGGTGCGGTCCATCGGGGTGTCGAACTACTCGATCGCGCAGATCGACGAGCTCATCGAGGCGACCGGTGAGGCGCCGGCCGTCAACCAGATCCCGTACAGCCCGGTCGACCACGACCCGGCGCTGCTGGCGGCGCACCGCGAGCGTGGCGTGGTCGTCGAGGGGTACAGCCCGCTCAAGCGCACCGACCTGGACGCCCCTGCGATCGCGGGGGCGGCCCGGGCACACGGCGTGACGCCCGCGCAGGTCGTGCTCCGCTGGCACGTGCAGCACGACGTCGTCGTCATCCCGAAGTCCGTCAAGCAGCACCGCCTGGAGGAGAACCTGGGCGCGCTGGGCTTCGAGCTGACGGCCGACGAGGTCGCCGCGATCGACGCGCTCGGCAAGGGCTGACCGACCCGTGACGGGCCGCACCAGTGCCGGGCTGCTCCTCTACCGCCGCACCGGCGACAGGGTCGAGGTGCTCCTCGGGCACATGGGCGGCCCGTTCTGGGCGCGCAAGCACGAGCGCGCGTGGTCGGTGCCGAAGGGCGAGCCGGACCCCGGCGAGGAGGACCTGCACGCGGTCGCGGAGCGGGAGTTCACCGAGGAGCTGGGATCGCCGCCGCCACGGGCGGACGTCGCGGACCTCGACCTCGGGTCGGTCCGGCAGAGCGGCGGCAAGGTCGTGCGCGTGTGGGCTCGTGAGGGGGCGTTCGACGAGTCGTCGGTGCGGAGCAACCTCGTCGAGGTCGAGTGGCCGCCGCGGTCCGGGCGGGTGCTGTCGGTACCCGAGGTCGACCGGGCCGCCTGGTTCGGTCCGGACGAGGCGCGGACGGTCGTGGTCGCGGCGCAGTCGGCGTTCGTCGACCGGCTCGTGCAGATGCTGGACGACGCCGACGGAGCCTGACGGCTGCCGGGTGGGTGACGGCCGCCGGGCACGAAGAAAGGAGGGGCACTCGTCCCCTCCTTCTTCAACTTATAGAGCACAGGGGGTCTTGCGGCAAGGCCCCCGTCGCGGAGAAGAATCCCGGCCCATGCCTTCCGTCACGACCGCGTTCGACCTCCCCCAGCACCTCGCCGCCAAGGCCGACCCGGCGCTCGTCGCGTCCGACGAGCGGCACTTCGCGGACATCGCGGCGACCCTCGAACGGACCGTCGCGGACCTCACCGAGCGCATGGACGTCGCGCGCCGGTCCCCCGGCCGCTCGGGCGAGCAGGCCCTGGAGCGCGACCAGGAGGTGCACCGCCTGACGGCGCGGCTGCGCACGCTGCGCCGCTTCGGCCTGGACCTGTGCCTGGGCCGGATCGTCCCCGCGGACGGGTCGCCGCCGGTGTACGTCGGGCGCCTGGGCCTGACGGACGGTGCGGACCGCCGCCTGCTGGTCGACTGGCGGTCGCCGGTCGCCGAGCCGTTCTTCGCGGCGACGCACGCCGACCCGATGGGCCTGGCCAGCCGTCGCCGTTACCGCTGGACGAACGGCCGGGTCGGCGACTACTGGGACGAGGTGTTCACGGCCGACGGCCTCGACGGCAACGCGGCGCTCGACGACCAGTCGGCGTTCGTCGCGAGCCTCGGCGCGAGCCGGTCGCCGCGGATGCGGGACGTCCTGTCGACGATCGCGGCCGACCAGGACGCCGTGGTGCGCGCGGGCGCCGACGGCGTGCTCGTGGTCGACGGCGGCCCGGGCACGGGCAAGACGGTCGTCGCGCTGCACCGCACCGCGTACCTGCTGTACGCCGACCCGCGGCTCGGGCACCGCCGCGGCGGCGTGCTGTTCGTCGGCCCGCACCGCCCCTACCTGGACTACGTCGAGGACGTGCTGCCGAGCCTCGGTGAGGAGGGCGTGCGGACGTGCACGCTGCGCGACCTCGTGCCCGAGGGGGCGACGGCGGGCGTCGAGACCGATCCCGAGGTCGCGCGGCTCAAGGCGACGGCGGCGATGGTCGCCGCCGTCGAGCCCGCGGTCCGGTTCTCCGAGCGCCCGCCGACGCAGGGCCTGGAGGTGTCCACCCCGTGGGCCGACGCGTGGGTCGGTCCCGGCGACTGGGCGGAGGCGTTCGACGCGCCCGAGCCGGGGACGCCGCACAACGAGGCGCGCGACCAGGTCCGCGACGCGCTCGTGGAGATCCTCGTCGACAAGGTCGAGGACGACGACGTCGACCGCGACGCGCTGCGGCAGGCGCTGCTGCGGGACCGCGACCTGGTCACGGCACTGAACCGTGCGTGGCCGCTGCTCGAGCCCGCCGACCTCGTCGCCGACCTGTGGTCCGTGCCCGCCTACCTGCGCCTGTGCGCGCCGTGGCTGACGCCCGACCAGGTCGCGCTGCTGCAGCGCGACGACCCGCGGGCGTGGACGGTGTCCGACCTGCCCCTGCTCGACGCGGCCCGGCAGCGGCTCGGCGACCCGGAGGTGTCCCGACGCCGCAGCCGGCACGAGGCGACGCTCGCGGCGGAGCGGCAGTACATGGACCGGGTCGTCGACGACCTGGTCGCCAACGACGACACCGAGCTCGGGCTCATGCAGATGCTGCGCGGGCAGGACCTGCGCGACGCCCTGGTCGACACCTCGACGCTCGCGGGACCCGACCCGGACGCGCTCGCCGGCCCGTTCGCGCACGTCGTCGTCGACGAGGCGCAGGAGCTCACGGACGCCGAGTGGCGCATGGTCCTGCGCCGCTGCCCGTCGCGGAGCCTGACGGTCGTCGGCGACCGCGCCCAGGCACGGCACGGGTTCACGGAGTCGTGGCGCGAGCGGCTGGAACGGGTCGGCGTCGACCGCCTGAGCCTGGCGTCGCTGAGCATCAACTACCGGACGCCGCAGGAGGTCATGGCGGAGGCCGAGCCGGTCGTGCGCGCCGCGGTGCCCGACGCGAACGTGCCGACGTCGATCCGCAGCACGGGCGTCCCGGTCCTGCACGGCCCGGCGTCGGACCTCGGGCGGGTCCTCGACGACTGGCTCGCCGCCCACACCGAGGGGATCGCGTGCGTCATCGGCGACCCCGCGTTCGCGGGGACGTCGCGGGTCCGGTCGCTGACCCCGACGCTCGCGAAGGGGCTCGAGTTCGACCTGGTCGTGCTCGTCGACCCGCAGGCGTTCGGCGAGGGCGTCGAGGGGGCCGTCGACCGCTACGTCGCGATGACGCGCGCCACGCAGCGGCTCGTGGTGCTGACGACGGGCTGACGGCGGGCCGTCAGCCGGTGTGGTCGAGCCCCGCCTCGGCCGTCACCGGCGGGAGGGTGTCGTGCAGGACCCGGCCGAGGTCCCGGGCGCACGTCCCGAGCACGTAGCCCGCGAGGGCGAGGGCCATGGCGACGCCGATGACGACGCCCTTGAGGACCAGCCCGGGGGCGACGACCGCCCCGTAGACCGACGGGACGACGAGCAGGAGCGAGACGTACGCGCCCGTCCACATGCCGTCGCGGCGCTGCTCGAGGTCCTCGCGCATCGCGGACATGGTCTCCACCTCCGGTGGCTCCCGGGACCGGCCTCCGTCGAACGGCCCCGCCGTCCGAACCCTAGGGCTCGGACGGCGGGGAGGGCGGGGACGATGGTCCCCGGACGGGCGTGTCGTGCCTGGTCAGGGTCGCTCGGCACGAGTCACCCGAGGACCGGTGCCGACCCGCGCCTCAGCGCCGCACGACGACCGTCAACGGTGCGGTCGGGGTCGTCCCGGCCGCGTTCGACAGCTCGGCGGTGAAGACGTACGTGCCGGGCGCCAGGCCGGTGACGTCCGTGGACGCCCGCTGGGCGAGCGGCGTGGCCGCCGTGAGCGCCTGCCGGTCGACCTCGACGCCGTCGCGGTACAGCACGTACGTGTCGGCGTTGGTGCCCCACCACAGGCTCGCGGTGACGGTGAACGTGCCGTCCCCGTCACGGTTGTCGTGCCGCAGCACGGCCTTCGCGGGGTTGGCGTCGCGGACCTGCACGGTGAGCGGCGCCGACGTCGAGGTGCCCCACGGGTTGAGGACCTCGACGACGTACACGTGCTCCCCGTTGGTCCGGCCGGTCACGTCGAACGCGACCTGCTGACGACCCGGCGACGTGCCCTCGAGCCACGCGGCGTCGACGAGGACGCCGTCCTCGTAGAGCTTGGCGACGGTGCCGTTGCTCCCCCACCACAGCGTGGCGGTCACGGTGTAGGCGCCGTCGTGCAGGCCCGTGTCCCAGCCGTTGTCGTGCGACAGCCGGAACGTGCCGGGCTCCCTGTCGGACGCGGGCGACCCGGACGGCAGCACCCCGGCACCCGCCTGCGCCCGGACCGTGGCGGCGACCTCGGCGGCGGGCTGCGGACGGGACGAGTAGGCGGCGGCCGGGTCCCACCGGACGTCGGCGGACAGCGGTGCGGCGGCGGTCGCGTTGTAGGCGGCGAGCACGTCGAACGGCGCACCGTTCACGAGCGAGCCCGTGACCTTCGCCTGCGTCCCGCCCCAGCCGGCGAGGATCTTCGCCGGGTCGGTCGCAGGCAGCAGCTCGAAGACGTTCTCCTCCGCGACGACGCTGCTCTCGCGCCCGGCTCCGAGGTAGTACTGGAACCCGACGCCGTCCGGGTAGAGCGCGGCCTTCGTCTGCTCGTAGAGCTCGTTGTAGACGTGCACGTCGCCGTACCGCACGCGCGGCGCGCGCTGGCCGATGTCGATCCAGTGGTTGTGGTGGTACGTGACCCGGTGCTGGCCGCGGTCCTGCGTGCGGGAGTCGGACGACCCGACGAGCGACGTCTTGTCGTGCTCGTCGAGCACGTTGTGCGACACCGTGACGAGGTCCGAGCCGTGCGTGATGTCGATCAGCCCGTCGTGGACCTCGAACGGCCGCCCGTAGACGGTGTCGAGCGTGGCCGGCGGGTGGGCGCCGTCGTCGAACGTGTTGTGGTCGACCCACACGCTCGTCGAGGTCCACACGGACACGTTGTCGTAGGCCGAGTTCCAGTTGCCGCCCGAGTCGTTCGCGTCCCACTGCGGGAAGCAGTCGTAGGCGTCGGACAGCGTGAGGTTGCGCAGGATCACGTTGCTCGCGTCGCGGACGCGCAGCGAGCCGCCGACGATCGTGGCGTCGTCCCCGACGCCGACGATCGTCACGTTCGAGCCGACGTGCTGGAGCGTCTGCGCCGCCTGCAGCGCGGCCGCCGCCACGCGGGCGGTCTCGAGCGGGCCGGACGGGTCGATGCCGGGGCCGAACGCGGCGATGTAGTCGCTCATCGCGAAGGGCGCCCCGCTGCCCTCGACGGTGACCTGGCTCTGCAGGTCCTCGCAGGTGGTGCGCGTCCCGTCGGGCCGCTCCCAGGCGTCGATCGTGCCGCGGACGTAGACGACCCGGGGCACGGTGTTGCGGCGCGCCTCGGTCTGCGAGCCGCCGGGCTTGCCCGCGAGGGCGTCGCGCAGCTCCTGCCAGGTGTCGACGACGTAGACGTCGCGCGGCCCGGCGGCGGCACCGCCGGTGGTGGGGGCCGCGGTGCGGGCGACGCCCTCGGGCCGGGTGACGCCCGACCAGGACGCCCACCCGTCGCCGGGTGCGATCACCTCGCGGCCGAGGTCCCGGGCGGGGGCCGTGGTGGGTGACGGCGAGGGGCCAGGGCCGGCCGTCGCGGGCAGCGCGCCGACGACGCCCAGGGCGGCCGTGAGGGCGACGGCGGCGACCGCGGCGACGGCGGTCGGCGGGTGGACGAGGACCGTGGTGCGCATGAGACTCCTTCGTCTCGGGACGCCGGTGGGGTGGGGACCTCGGTCGTGAGAAACCGGTTTCTCACGATGCACGCACAACGTCCCACACGGGGATGGAAAGCGCAATCCCCGACCCAGGCGGCAGACCGGGATCATCCGTCGCCCTCGTGCCGCGTCCACGCAGGTGGACACGCGACCTGCTCGAGGGTGCGCGACAAGGTCACGGTCCGATAACGTCTGCGCCGTGACACCCACTTCTCCCGCACCCCGTCGCCGTGACCTGCGACGTCGGGAGAAGGCCCGCCGCCCCCGCCGGCGCCGTCGCCTGGTCGTCGAGACCCTCGTCGTGACCGCCGGCCTCGCCGCCGCCGCGATCGCCGCACCGCAGTACCTCGGGTCGCCCGCCACGACCCCCGACAGCGACGCCGTCCGCGCCGCCGCCGAGCTCGACACCCGGCAGGCGCATGCCGCGAGCCGCTCCGGCAGCCGGGGCGCGACGCCCGAGGCGTCGTCCTCCCCCACCGTCACCACGGCCGCCGAACCGACCCCCACCGCGACGCCGACGCCGGACGCCGGGACGGGCACCGGCGACGACACCGCGGCGGGGTCCGGCACGGGTGCCGGCTCGGGTGCCGGCTCGGCCGGCCAGCCCGCCCCGCAGCCCGCCACGACCGCCCCGGTCCCGGCACCCGCACCGGCCGCCACCGCACCACAGCCCGCCGACGTCGAGATCGTCACGCTCGGCAACGCCGCCCGCCGCGCCGCCGGCCTGGGCGACCTCGCCGTGTCCGCGTGCGCGCAGGAGCAGGCGCTCGCCCGCTCGTCCCTGCTGGTCACCGAGGGCCGCTTCGAGCACGACCCGCTCGAGCCCATCCTCGCGGCGTGCGGCGGGCGGACCGTCGGCGAGAACCTGGCCGTCGGCTACCCGACCGCACAGGCCACGGTCGACGCCTGGCTCGCCTCGCCCGGTCACCGGGCCAACCTGCTGTCGCCGAACTTCACCTCGATCGGCGTCGCGTGCGTCGACGGCCCGCGCGGGCCGCTGTGCGCGCAGGTGTTCCTGGGCTGACGCGCACCCCTGTCGATCCGGGGGCCGCTCGCGCGTCATGAGGACGACGGGCAGGCTCGGCCCGTCCCACCCGACAGGAGGAACCCCCATGGCTCAGCGCTACGTCCTGCTGCTCCGCGGCGACGAGGCCACGTGGGAGGCAGCCGACGCCGCGGCCCAGGCCGCCGCGTACGTCGACCACGAGGCCTTCGCGGCCGCGTGCGCCGAGCGCGGCCACACCGTCGTCGGCGGCGAGGAGCTCCAGCCCGCGGGGACCGCGCTGGTCGTGCGGCTCGGGGACGACGGCGTCGTCGTCGCGGACGGCCCGTACGCGGAGACCGTCGAGCAGCTCGGCGGCTACTACGTGATCGAGACCGACGACGTGCAGGACCTCGCCCGGCTCGTGCGCACGATCATGTGGCCCGGCGACGTCGTGGAGATCCGACCGACCACGTGACGCCCGATCCGGGCGTCACGGATTTTCCCCCGGAGTGCCGATTTCCCTCCAGCAGGGGACGTGATGGACAATCGGCAGCATGTATGGGAGCGCTACCACGCGGACGGCGGTCCTCCTCGTCGACCTCCAGGTCGGAGTCCTCGGCGACTGCGTCGACGTCGAGGGCGTCGTGACCCGCACCGCCGCCCTCGCCGAGCGGGCCCGCACCGAGGACGCCCCGGTCGTCTGGATCCAGGACGACCAGGACTTCGCCCGCGACACCGCCGGGTGGGACCTGCACCCCGCGCTCGTCCCGCTCCCCGGTGAGGCACGCGTCCACAAGTCGTACCGCGACGCGCTCGCCGGCAGCGACCTCCCGTCCGTCCTGGCCCGCACCGGGGTGACCCACCTCGTCATCGCCGGGGCGCAGTCCGACTACTGCGTCCGCACGCTCGGGCAGTCCGCCGCCGCCGCCGGGTACGACGTCACGCTCGTGTCCGACTGCCACACCACGCGCAGCGCACGCCTCGCGGGCACATGGGTCGGCGGCGAGCAGATCGTCGCGCACGTCAACGCGTACTTCAGCGGTCTGCGCTACCCCGGGCAGCGGTTCGCGGCCGTCCCGCACGACGAGGTCGTGCTGACCTCCGTGACCGTCTGACCGGCCCGACGACCATGGCCTCGCACCGTTCACCCGCGCGCATCGTCCGCGCCGTCCCGCCGCCCGCTCCTTCCTCGCAGGGCGGCACGCCCACCGCGTGGCACCCCGGCGATGTCAGAGGTCGGGACGACGATGGTGGGCGTGAGGCGAAGGAGCCGACCATGACGCAGACGGACGAGCACGACCTCGACCGCGAGGTCCTGGAGGCCCTGCGCGCCGAGCTCGCGGGGGCCAGCTGGTTCCAGGTCGCGGCCACCACCGCCCGCGCGCACCGGGACCTCGAGCAGTCGCCCGCCGGTCCTGCCCGTCGGGCCGCCGAGCGGCGCTACCAGGCGCTGCGCCACCTGCTCGACAGCCGCACCGACGACCTGTGCGCCCACCCGGTGTACGGGGGCGTCGACCACCCCGCACGCTGAACGGGCCGCGAGGCCGTCAGCCGGTCTGACGCCGGACGGACCGCGACCTCGTCAGCAGGGGGGCGCGGCGGGTCGGCCGGATCGGTCACGACTGTCAGCGGCGGCGCTGCAGGGCGTCGCGACCCTTGTCGACGCCCGCCTTCGCGGCCGCCTTGCTGCGGTCCAGCACACGCCGTGCCCACACGAACTCCGACGCGAGGATCGCCAGGCCGGCGAGGATCGCCAGGATCCCGGGGCCGGGCAGGGCGAGCATCGCGACACCCGCGAGCACCACGGCACCGCCGACGCACGCGACCGCGACGACCCGCACGGGCCGGGGCAGGCTGCGCACGGCGGTCGTCACGCGGCCGAGCCGCTCGGACCAGCCCGCGCGCACGGGCGCCGCATCGTTCGTCATCCGTTCACGGTACGTGACGGGTCGTCGGGGGCGCACCCGGGTCCACCCGCGTGGCGCTCCTAGCGACCCTCGCGGGTCAGGACGTGGCGGGTGCCTGCGAGATCGCGCCGAGCACCGACCCGGCGTCCTGGCGGACCGCCAGGTCCCCCAGGGACACGATGCCGACGACCTCCCCGCCGCTCACCACGGGCAGGCGCCGGACCGCGTGCGTGGCCATGAGCTGCGCCGCGGTCTGCACGTCGTCGTCGGGGCCGACGACGACCGGGGCGCCCGTGCACACCTGGCCGACCGGGTCCTGCGGCACGCCGCCCACGGCCAGCACGCGGACGACCAGGTCGCGGTCCGTGACGATGCCGACGAGGCGGCCCTGCTCGACGACGACCAGGTCGCCGACGTCGTGCTCGCGCATGAGGTCGGCCGCCTCACGGACGGTCGTCGTGGTCTCGACGGACAAGGGGGCGGGTGTCAGGACGTCGGAGACGTGCACGATGGGCTCCTCCGGTCACGCGGGCCGTCGACGTCGACGGACCGGCGTGCGGGCGGGCGCTGCTCCGCACCCGTGGCGCGGCACGACGCCGCGCACCGCCATCGTGCCGCCGTCCCGGCGGTGGCGCACGCCCGGCGGTGGCGGGGTCACGCCTCGACGCGGACCTGCGTGGGGTCCTTGTCCGGGCGCAGGCCGCGCCACGACGGGTGCCGCAGCCGCCGGTCCGACGTCCACTCCGCGAACGCGACCTCGCCGACGAGGTCGGGGCGGACCCACTGGACGTCGCGCGTCTCCGGCGCGGGCAGGCGGTCGACGAACGGCGACGACGTCGTCCGCAGCGGCGTGAGGCGGCGCAGCAGGTCGTCGAGGGTGCGGCGCGTGAAGCCCGTGCCGACCGAGCCCGCGGGGCGCAGCACGCCGTCGTCGTCCGGCACCCCGAGCACCAGGGAGCCGAGGGTGTCGGCGCGCGCGCCCTTGCCGGGCTTCCACCCGACGAGCACGACCTCCTGCATGCGCACGTGCTTGACCTTGACCCAGTCCGGCGAGCGGCGGCCCGGGCGGTAGGTCGACGACCGGCGCTTCGCGAGGACGCCCTCGAGCCCGTTCTCGCGGCTGGCCGCCAGCACGGCCGCACCGGGGCCGTCGAACGACGGTGGCGTCTGCCACGAGCGGCCCGCGAGGCCGAGGCCGTCGAGCAGGCGGCGTCGCTCGTCGTACGGCAGGTCGAGCGTGGGACGCCCGTCGAGGTGCAGGACGTCGAACACGAGGTAGACGACGGGCACGGACTGCGCCAGACGGCGGGCGACGGTCGGGTCGGCGACGTGCATCCGCTGCTGCAGGCGACCGAAGTCGGGCGCGCCGCGCGCGTCGAACGTCACGAGCTCGCCGTCGAGCACCGCCTGCACCGCCCCGAGCTGCTCGCCGAGGCCCGCGACCTCCGGGTACGAGCGCGTCACGTCCAGGTCGTTGCGGGACATCAGCCGGACGCGGCCCCCGTCGACGTACGCGACGGCGCGGACGCCGTCCCACTTCATCTCGAACGCCCACGCGTCGTCGTCCGTCGGCAGCTCACCCAGGACCGCGGCCATGGGGCGGACCAGGTCGGGCAGCGGCGCCCAGTCGGCGCGCGTCGGCGGGTCCATGCGGTGCACCATCCAGCTCCGGCCGTCGTCGGCCGCGCCACCACCCCGGCCGCGCGTGCGGAACAGCACGTAGCGGCCGTCGACGCGCTCCCCGTGCAGGACCACCTGCACCTCACGGTCCGACCACTTGAGCGTCTCGTACGTGCCGCGGTCCCAGATCGACATCTGCCCGCCGCCGTACTCGCCCGCGGCGATCTCGCCCTCGAACGTCGCGTACTCCATCGGGTGGTCCTCGGTGTGCACCGCCAGGTGGTTCGTGCCGGGCTCCTGCGGCAGGCCCTTGGGGACGGCCCACGAGACCAGCACGCCGTCGCGCTCCAGGCGCAGGTCCCAGTGCAGCGCGCGGGCGTGGTGCTCCTGCACGACGAACGTCCGGCCGTCGCCCGCGGGCAGCGGCGCGTCCGCGGACGGGACGGGCTCGCGCGTGCGCGTCGGGTCCCGCTTGGCGCGGTACTCGTCGAGCGGCTGCTGCGGCCGGCGGGCGGGCATGGTGCGAGTGTCCCGCCGCGCGCCGGGCGCGGCACGGCGTCGGCCCGCCCGGGCGCCGAGGCGCGGGCCCGACGGACGTCGGCCCGACGGGCCCGCGGGCAGGCTTCACCCGGTCGCGGGCGCCGATCGGCTCAGAACCGGGCCTCGGCACCCGATCCGACAGGTGTGGAGGCCAACGGAGGACACACACGGGCGGCGCACCCCGCCCCGGACGCGAGCGAGCTGCGGCGCTGGCTCGAGTCGCACGTGTTCGCGGGCAGCGAGCGCGTGCACGACCTGGCCTGCCCCGGCTGCGGGGACCGGCCCACGAACGTCGTCGTCGTGACGTTCTCCCGCACCTCGCACGCCGAGCCGGCGTACTGGTGCGACGCGTGCCGCACGACGCTGGCACCCGTCGGGGCGGAGCGCACGACGGCCCGACCGGCGACGCCGCCCGCGCTGCCGAGCCCGCGGCCTGCCCCGGACGTGGCGCTCGGGACCACCCGCGGCACCACCGGCACCGGCTCGCCCGCACGCGCGCTCGCGCACCCGCGCAGCGCCTGACCCACCGGACGTCGTCCGGACCCGACGGACGGCGGCCCGACCCGTCGAGCCCAAAGCCCGAGCCCGCAAGGTGGCCCGGCCCGCAAGGGTGCCCCGGCCCGCAAGGGTGTCCCGGCCCGCAAGGGTGTCCCGGCCCGCAAGGGTGTCCCGCCGCCCCGGTCGTCGGCACGACGCGGGACGGCGGGACGGTCGGGGGCCGGTCAGGTCGTCGGGATCCAGACCCGCATGGTGCTCGGGCCGCGGTTCGCCCAGGTGTGGTACGGCACGAGCCGCAGGTCGAAGCCGTCGGCGGCGCGCTCGCGCGGGTCGGCGGTGTACGGCCACGGACCCTCGCCGTGCTCGACGGCCCGGCCTCGCGCGACGGCCCCGGTGCCCTCGGCGAGCAGCGTCGCCGACGGGTCCAGGCGGATCGCGTCGACGTGCAGGTCGCCCGGCAGGTCGGTCGACTCGGCGCACAGCACGAGCGGGCCGCGCTCGACCGCGACGCAGCCGCGCACGGCGTCGATGCGGTCGTCGGGCGTCGTGACGCGCGGCTGCACGGGCAGGGACAGCCGCACCTCGTCGCCGACGGCGAACTGCCGGCGGACGGTCGCGACGTCGCCCTCGACGGGCACCCCGTCGAGCGTCGCGGCGCCGACCGCCCACGCGGGCACCCGCAGCGACAGGCCGAGCTCGCCCTCGGGCGCGAGGGTCACGCGTACGACGACGTCGCCGTCGTACGGGTAGCCGGTCTCCACCTCGAGGCCGACCGAGCGGCCGTCGCCGAGGGTCGTCGCGATCCGCGCGGACGCGAACTGGTGCAGCTGCACGGCGTCGTCGGACACGGTCGCGACGTACGCGGCGAGCGACGCGAACGTGCGGGCGACGTTCGTCGGGCAGCACGAGACCTCGAACCACGGCGCGCGCAGCCGGGACAGCGCGCGTGCACTGACCTCGTCGGGGTGGGCGGCCTCGCCCGGGACCCGCTTGTGCAGGGGGTTCGTGTAGAAGAACGCCTGCCCGTCCTGCGCGGGCGACGTCGCGACGACGTTGAACAGCGTCCGCTCGACGGCGTCGCCCCAGTGGGCGTCGCCCGTGGCGAGCAGCAGCCGCCACGCGACCATGACCGACGCGACGCCCGCGCACGTCTCGCAGTACGCGCGGTCGGGCGGCAGCTCGTGGTCGTCGCCGTACGCCTCGTCCTGGTGGTGCGAGCCCATGCCGCCCGTCAGGTAGGTGCGGCGCGCGAGCGTCGCGGCGTACTGGTCGCGGACGGCGTCGAACAGCTCGTCGTCCCCGGTCTCGACGGCGACGTCGACCGCGGCGGCCGTCAGGTACAGCGCGCGCACCGCGTGCCCGCGCAGGACCGTCGCGTCCCGCACGGGGACGTCGTCCTGGTAGTACTCGCGACCGAACTCGATGTCGGGCAGCGTGCCGCGGCCGCGGCGCTCGACGAACAGCGCGGCCTGGTCCAGGTAGCGCCGCTCCCCCGTCGCGCGGGCGAGCTCGACGAGCGCGACCTCGATCTCCGGGTGGCCGCACACGCCGTCGCGCCCGTCCGGGCCGAACTCGGCGCACACGTGGTCCGCGGCACGGCGGGCGATCGCGACGAGCTCGTCGTCGTGCCCGGTACGCAGGCGCGCGACCGCCGCCTGGATGAGGTGGCCGTAGCAGTACAGCTCGTGGCCCCACGCGAGGTCGGAGTACCGCGGCTCCTGGCCGGGGCGTCCGAACTTGGTGCTGAGGTAGCCGTCGGGCTCCTGGACGGCGCCGATGAGGGCCGACAGCTCGACGATCCGCGCGTCGAGGGCGGGGTCGCCGGTGCGGCCGACCTCCCACGCCATCGCCTCGATCATCTTGTAGACGTCGGAGTCGGAGAACTCGCGCCCCGTGCGGTGCTGCGCGACCGTCCCGTCCAGGGCGTGCCGGAAGTTGTCGATCCAGCCGACGCGGGTCTCCCACGTGTCGCAGTGCGGGATCGAGGCCTCCCCGTTGACGCGCTGACGGTCGGCCCAGAAGCCGCCCGTCAGGGCGACCTCGTCGAGACCGAGCGGCCGCAGCGCGCCCACGGAGGGCAGCACCGGTGCGGGCCGGGTGGAGGTGGTCTGGTGGTTCACGAGCGATCTCATCCCTTCAGCGCTCCCGACATGAATCCGTTGACGTAGTGCCGCTGGAGCACGAGGAAGAGGACGATGCACGGGATCGTCAGGACGACGACGCCGGCCTGCGTGGCGCCGTAGTCGATGACGCCCATGACCTGCTGGCGCATGTTGACCAGCGCCAGCGGCAGCGGCTGGTTCTCGCCCCCCACGAGGTACAGCGGCACCATGAAGTCGTTCCACGCGGCGAGGAACGCGAACAGCCCGATGGTGATGAGGCCCGGCTTGACCGCCGGGAGCAGCACGCGGCGCAGCGCGCCGAACGAGCCGCAGCCGTCGACGAGCGCCGCCTCCTCCATCTCCTTGGGCACCGACTCGAACGAGATGCGCATCATGAACATCGCGAACGGCAGCTGGAACACGGCGAGCACGAGGCCGACGCCGACGAGCGAGTTGTTGAGGCCCAGGTCCTTGAGCCAGATGACGAGCGGGACCAGCAGCGTCGCGTACGGGACCATGAGGATCGACAGCACCAGCAGGAACAGCGCGTCCTTGCCGGGGAACTGGAACCGCGCGAACGCGTACCCGCCGAACGTCGCGGCGACCAGCGTCGTCACGACCGCCACGGCCGTGATGACGAGCGAGTTGCCGAGGTAGTGGCCGACGCCGGCCTGGTAGTGGATCAGCGTCTCGTAGTTGCCGAACCCGTACCCGTCGACCTGCGCGGAGCCGGGCTGCGGGGAGACCGACGACACGGCCGTCCAGATCATCGGGTAGAGGAACAGGATGGCCAGGCCACCCGTGAGCACCCAGTAGGGCGTGCGACCGAGCACGCGGACGTTCTTCACGGCGTTTCTCCCTGTCACTCGTCGGGGGAGCGCCGCAGCGCCTTGAGCTGGACGATGTTGATGACCACCAGGGCGAGCAGCACGAGCACCGACAGCGCGGCGGCCATGCCGAGGTCGCGCTTGGACTCGAACGCCAGGTTGTAGACGAGCTGGACGACGGTCATCGTCGAGCCGTCGGGACCGCCCTTGGTGAGGATGTAGAACTGGTCGAACGCGAGCAGCGACCCGGTGACGCACAGGATCGTGGCGAGCGCGAGCGACGGCTTGAGCAGCGGCAGCGTGATCTTGCGGAACACCTGCCAGGTGTTGGCGCCGTCCATGCGGGCCGACTCGTAGACCTCCTGGCCGATGCCCTGCAGCCCGACGAGCAGCAGCAGCATGTAGAAGCCCGCGAAGCGCCAGACGATGAGGATCACGGTGCCCCACAGCGCGCCGTCGGCCGTCCCGAGGACGTTCACCTGGCCGCTGCCGAGCCCGAGCCGCTCGAGGAAGTCCGAGATCGGGCCGACCTGCGGCGAGTACAGCGCGTAGAACAGCAGCGACGCGGAGGCCAGGCCCAGGGCGGTCGGCAGCAGGAACGACGTGCGCAGCACGCCGGACCAGCGGCTCGACTCCTGCACGAGCAGCGCGAGGCCCAGGCCGAGGCCGATGAGCAGCACCGTCGCGATGAGCGTGTACTTCAGGGTGAAGCCGACCGCCGGCCAGAACATCCGGTGGTCGAGGACCGCCGTGTAGTTCTCCGGGAAGTTGGTGCCGTCGTTGCCCGCCAGCAGGGACCAGTCCGACGCGGACATGATCAGCACGAGCACGAGCGGGACGACGAACAGGACGGCGACGAGGACGGCGGTGGGGCTCGCGTAGAGCCAGCCGAGCAGGGGGCCGTGGGACCGGTTGGCGCGGCGCCTGCGGGGTGGGGGCGGCGCCGTTCCGGCGTCGGGCGGACGGGTGGTGACGGTGGTCATGCTGGCTCCGGGGTCGCGCCCGCTCGACGGCGGGCTCGGGGGTGGGACCGTGACGGGCGGCGGCGGGCGGTGCCCGTGCGGACGGGCCGTGCCCGCCGCCGCCCGGGTCTCACTGGTCGAGGACCGCCGTGATGGCGTCGTTGTCCTCGTCGACCGTGCCGGTCTTGTCGAAGGTCGCGTTGCGGAACAGCGTGACCCACGGGCTGCCCGAGGCGTTGAACGCCTCGGAGAAGTACTCGGCGACCGGCGTGCGGCCGTCGGCGGCGAGCTTGTTCATCGTGAGGGCCAGCGGGTCCTCCTGCGCGTACTCGTTGTCGAGCAGGCTGTTGCGGCCGGGGACCTCGCCGTTCTTGGCGATGACCTCGAGCTGTGCCTCGTCGGACGTCATCCACGCGAGGAAGTTCCACGCCTGCGCGACGTGCTCGGAGTCCTTGGAGACGCCCATGGCGTCGCCGCCGAGGAACGTCGACTGGCCGCCGTCGACACCGGGGATGCCGGTGACGCCGACGTCGATGCCGGCCTCCTTGGCCGCGTAGACCGCGGTGTTCGGGTACTGCATGACGCCGACCTCGCCGTTCGAGAACGGGGCCGTCCACGTCGCGCCGGTCTCCTCCTTGGAGCCCGCACCGACCGCGCCCGCGTCGTTCAGCGCGGCGTACGTGTCGTAGACCGCCTGCGCCGACTCGGACGCCAGCAGCGACTCCTTGCCGTCGGCGGACAGGACCTCGTCGCCGGACGCCCAGATGCTCGGGAACCAGGTGAAGACGAGGCAGCCGCCGCAGTTGCCGCCGTAGTACGTGCCGGACACGCCGGGCTTGCCGAGCGCCTGGACGGCCTCGGCCTGCTCCTGGAACTCGGCCAGGTTGGTCGGGCCCTTCTCCGGGTCGAGGCCGGCCTCGGCGTACAGCGCCTTGTTCCAGACCATGACGGAGATGTCGGTGACGAACGGCACCGTGTGCTTGGCGCCGTCCGGGTCGGTGCCGGCGTCGACGTGGCCGCGCGTGATGTCGTCGGCGTAGTCGAGACCGTCGATGTTGTCGGTCAGGTCGGTGAACAGGCCGTTCGCGACCCAGTAGGGCAGACGCACGACGTCGCCGGCCAGGAGGTCGGGCAGCTCGTCGTTCGTGGCGGCCGCGCCGACCTTCCCCTCCATGTCGTCGTTGGGGATGATCTCGAGCTCGACCTGGTTCTCGTGCGACGCGTTGTACGCCTCGACGAGGGCCTTCGCCTGGCGCTCCAGGGGAGCGCGCGTCCACATGGTGAGGGTGGTGCCGTCGTCGACACCGTCGGGGCCGACGGACTCCGCGGGGGCGTTGCCGCCGCCGTCGTCGTCGGATCCGCTGCTGCAGGCCGCCAGGCCGGTCAGCGCCAGGCCGGCCACGGCCAGCAGGGCAGCGCCTCGTGCACCCCGCGATCGGGACAACCGCTTGCTCATCGTGCTCTCCTCGGACTTCATCGTCGAAGCGAACTCCGTGCGTCCCCCGTCGGGCGCCCGGTGGCTGAGGGTCTGCCGAAACCCTTTTCGGAAACGTAGCGGTGGGCCTCCGCGCACGTCAAGTGGTCACTTCGGAGCGTCGTACCGCTACGATCCGGGGAAGACGTCGGCGTCCGCCCCGTCGGTTTCGCTCGATCAGGGGGTGAAGGTGCAGACAACGCCCGGAAATCCGCGGAAGCCACCGACCCTCGCGGACGTCGCGAAGCTCGCTGGCGTCTCCCTCGCGACGGCCTCCAAGTCGCTCAACGGCCGGCAGCAGGTCAAGGCCGAAACCCGTGAGAGGGTCCTTTCAGCCGCCGAGCAGCTGAACTTCTCCCCCAACGTGCTCGCCCGGCACCTGCTGTCCGGGCGGTCCGGCACCATCGGCCTCGTCACGCACGACCTCGAGGGCCGGTTCTCCATCCCGACGCTCATGGGCGCCGAGGACGCCGCCGGCACCGGCAAGACGTCCGTCCTCCTGTGCGACGCCCGCGGCGACGCGCTGCGCGAGCAGTACCACGTGCAGGCGCTGCTCGGTCGGCGCGTCGACGGGCTCATCGTCGTGGGTGCCCGCCCCGACCCCCGCCCGTCGCTCGGCCAGCTCCCCGTGCCCGTCGTCTACGCGTACGCGCCGTCGCAGGACCCCGCCGACATGAGCGTCGTGACCGACAACCTGCTCGGCGGGCGGCTCGTCGCCGAGCACCTGCTCACCTGCGGCCGGACCCGCGTCGCGATCGTCACCGGCGACGCCGGGTACGGCGCCGCGCACGACCGCGTCGACGGCGCGTCCGCCGTCCTCGCCGAGGCCGGCGTCGAGGTGCTCGGAGGGCAGGCGCTCTACGGCTCGTGGACCGAGGAGTGGGGCCGCACCGCCGCGGGCCTGCTCATCTCCCGGTTCGACGACGTCGACGCGATCGTCTGCGGGTCCGACCAGATCGCGCGCGGCGTGCTCGACACCCTGCGCGAGTCCGGCCGCCGCGTCCCCGAGGACGTCGCGGTCACCGGCCACGACAACTGGGAGATCCTCGCGCTCAACGCGCGCCCGCAGCTCACCAGCATCGACATGAACCTCGAGGAGCTCGGCCGCCGCGCCGCGGCCCTGCTGTTCGACGCCATCGAGGGCAACCCGCACAGCGGCACCGAGGTCATCCCGTCCCGCCTGGTCCCCCGCGGCTCGACGGGCCCGAAGCCGGCCTGACCTGGCCCGGCCGGGCTGACCGCCGACCCGGGGCGACACCGTCATGGTGAGCGGAAGTCGGCACTGTGCGGGCACCATCACGGGGTCGACGGCCGGCCGGCCTGACCGCGACCGGTCAGCGCGGCGGGCGGCGGGTCGGCAGGTGGAGGCGGACGCTGGTGCCCTGCGCCGGGCGCGAGCGGAGCGTCGCGCGACCCCCGTGGCGGGCGGCGATGACCCGGACCAGCGCGAGGCCCAGGCCCGAGCCCGGCAGACCGCGGGCGTCCCGTCCTCGGGCGAGCTCGTCGAACACCACGTCGACCTCGTCCGGCGGGATGCCGGGACCCGAGTCCGCGACCTCGACGACGACCGTCCCGTCCTCGTCGGTCCCCCGGACCTCGATGCGGGTGCCCGGCGGCGAGAACTTCACGGCGTTCCCGAGCAGGTTGTAGACGGCCAGGTACAGCAGGTCGACGTCGCCCCGCACGTGCGGCAGGGGCCACGGGACCGTCGGCAGCGTCACCACGACGTCCGGCCGCGGACCGCCCGCGGCCACGGCCTGCGCGGTCACGTCCTCGACGGCGTCGCGGACGACCTCCGCCATGTCGACGTCCTCGTCCTCGATCTCCTGCGTCTCCAGCTCGGCGAGCTTGCGCAGGTCGGTCACCAGCGCCGCGAGCCGCGTCGACTGCGACACGAGCGTCGCCCGGGCACGCCCCGCGTCGTCGCCGCCGTCCGCACCCGCCGCGACCGCCGCCCGGATCGCCGTCACCGGGTTCTTGAGCTCGTGGTCCAGGCGCGCGAGGAAGCGACGGCGCGCGTCCCGCTCCGCCCGACGACCGGCCGCCTGCGCGTGGCGGACCTCCGCGTCGGCCCGGCTCCGGCGGCGCGCCGCGGCGGCTCCGGCGACCAGGACCACGGCCGCCAGGACCACGCCCGCGACGAGCAGCATCGGGGCCGGACGGACGGTGAAGCGCAACGCCGTCGACGGGGCCGCGAGCGCGACCACCAGCGCCGCCACGACCGCGACGGCCAGCACG